>JGI24700J35501_10930930_pt1 | contig 59746 bp, 55 predicted proteins | sample TergutTh196P1_FD_35501 | JGI IMG/M metagenome (IMG submission 35501)
TGGTGAACGTGGCTTTAAATACGTTATCCCAACAGGGGTTGATTATATCATCTTCATATTGAAAAAATATTTTGTTCATAGTCATATCACTCTCCACAACGAGTATACCACAAAACAATGGGGTTTTCAATATAAAATATCACATAGAGTCTCACATCAGGTGTGACATAGGATCACCCGTAAAGAACTTAAATTTATTTTTACAAATCAACTTTTTCGCTACACCTCACTCCAATAAAAGAGATTGTAAATTTTGCTCTCTAATGTTATAATTTCACTAGAGAGCAAAATTATAGCACATGACAGAAAAGAGGTGTTCAAAATGCTGGAAAAACAAGCTATAGATTTTCAAAAGTATATTGACCGCTTGGAGCAAGACCGCAGAGAAGCTGAAAAGCGCAGTCTTGCATTGGAACAACGGCTGATGGATGATGCAAGGGAGCACGAACAACGCAGCCGCAAAGAACGTAAAGCATTAGAAGAACGTCTTACCGCAAATGCCGTACAAATGGAAAAACGTCTTAATGCAAATATTGCACAGCTTACTGCAAACGCTATAAAAATGGAAGAACGCCTTAATGCAAATTCAGAAAAAATCAAAAGAAAAATCGATAGTTTTGTAATAGCAGACACAAAGACGGCAAATAGATGGTTTATAGGTCTTAACATTGCCGTAATAATAGGAGCTACAACTATAATCATAGCGTTTGTAAATTTACTAGCTAATGGATAGCAAAAGAATTTTTTCCCCGCCCTGCGGAATTCGTAGGGCGGGGACATCCGAAAACACCTATTGTGATTGCTATTATTAAAACTTTTCAAGCAAAAACTTTTCCGCTTTTGCACACCATAGCCCTCTGTTTTCTTGCACTATTGTGTGTAGCTCTTTAAAGCGAGTATCTTCTTTTCCCAAAACTTCAAAATCTTCTATTGCAGTAAGAGGCATTTCTATATGCAGATATGTCAGCTTTTTGCCGCCCGGTATGTTGGGCAAGTTTTTTGTAGTTTCTGCTATGCAGTCTATACCCCCAACATGGGTAACCATTATTGCGGGGTTTATAACGCCTTTTTCTGTCAGCTGAATCGATTCTTTTATATCGTCCACATTACCGCCGGTTGTTCCCATTATATGAGATGCATTGTAATGAACATTATAATAATTTACTTTTGCGTAAAAATCTTTGTTTGAAGGCCCGGCAAAAAAATTTATGCACCCGTCCTTTGCAAGTATACTGTCCGCATCTTCCAACACGCTGGGTATTGGAGCGTAAACCATTATATCATCGTAACCTTTACCTTCTGTTATGTCCATTAAATGCTTTGTTCCGTGTGTGCTAGTATTTACAAAATAGAGTTTCACACCACAACTGTGGGCTTCTTCTTGTGTAAATATTTTTTGTGCAAGATCCAAACGGGTTTGGTCAATATCTGTTACAACCACAATAGCGGGCTGTTTGGGCCCGTGCAGTGCATAGTCTATCGCTCCCAACCCCATGGGCCCTGCTCCTGCCAAAATTGCCAAATTACCCCCCTGAACAATACCCATGGTGTGCTCATATTTCCCGGGTTTTGTGTGGTACATGGCATTGTAACCCCCTATAACACAAGACATGGGTTCTGCCAAAGAGGCGGCATAGTACGCTTCTCCATTATATGGCAGTAAACATCCCAGTTCCATAACCTCCGGTGGTATAATACAATACTGCGACGCACCCCCAAAATATTCATAGGAATAGCCGGGAGAAGCCATAGACCCTTTGTAATTAAGGGCGGGCTGCAATGCAAACTTTTCCCCTGCTTTGAATTGGTTATGGTAATCGCTGCCCACTTCCACTATATCTCCTGCCATTTCATGGCCAAGCAATATGGGGTTTGTGTCTATATTTGCCGGCACCCTTTTGTGTGCTGTGCCTTGTATAACCGTTTTGTAAGTAGACATGCAAATGCTGTCAGATACAACTTTCACCAAAATTTCGTTGTTTTTTATGGGAGGGAGCAAAAACTCCTCTGTCCTTACATCGTTAGCTCCGTATAAGCGTACGCCTTTTGTTTTCATAAATACCTCTACATAAACGCCACAGGAGCAGGCTTTGCCCGCTCCTTGTACGTTATATTTTTTTATGCCGAAAAAGTTTTATATATCAAATCTACATCATCGCTCTTTAGCACAGCTTCAATACCCTTGTTTTCTGATACAATGCCTGCCAGTTTAGATATTGTTTCCAGGTGGTTATCGTCTGTGCTTGCGATACCTATTAGTGCGTAGGCTGTTTTGCCGTCAAAATCTATTCCGTCTTTGAACTGCACAAACACTATGCCCGTTTTCAAAACATGTTCCCTGCCTTGGCTCGTGCCATGGGGTATAGCTATCCCTGCCCCCATATATGTGCTGATAGATTTTTCTCGCTCTAGCATAGACCGTGTATAGGCATCTGTGGCTATGTTGTTTTTCACCATTAGCTCTCCAACCATGGTTATTGCTTCAAATTTGTCGGCAGCTTTTTGCCCGAGCAGTATGTTTTGAGGTGAAAACACCTCTGTTGCCGCATTTTGGGACAATTTGTCCAAAACTTGGCTCGTTATATCTTTGCTCATAAAATCTGAAACAGAGATGTGTACAGCACCCGGCAACCGTTCCTTTGCTCTTGAGGTTAGTTGGTTGTGGGTTACAACAATCTGTGCAGCGGATGGAATTTCGTTTATTGCATAGTTTTTTACGGTAATATTTAACCCTTGGGTTTTTAGATTTTTGGAAAGCATAGAAGCCCCCATTGCAGAAGAACCCATACCGGCATCACAAGCAAAAACAACAAGTGTGGTTTCGTCTATATTTTTTGCACCGTGTATGCCTTTTAGTGCAACCGTTTGCTCTTTAGATGTTTCCAAAGATTCCATTGTAAGATTAGAGCCGCGAACAAACATAGCGGCAATTAAAAATGTAACAACGGTAGACACAACCACCCCTGCTAAAACACCAAAATGGTTGCCGGCAGGAGTCATTAGCATTAGAGCAAAAATACTACCGGGGGCGGGTGTGGCAACAAGCCCCACTCCGGTTAGCACAAATGTTAAAATACCTGCCGCTCCGCCTCCTATCACAGCAAGCAAAAGAACAGGCTTCATTAGAACGTAGGGGAAGTAGATTTCGTGTATACCTCCAAAGAAGTGTATAATAATCGCCCCTGGAGCAGACGCTTTTATACCACCCTTTGCAAAAACAGAGTATGCCAAAAGTATACCAAGACCGGGACCGGGATTAGTTTCTAGTAGAAACATAATAGATCTGCCGGCTTCTTCTGCTTGCAAAAATCCTATGGGGCCAAGAACCCCGTGGTTAAGGGCATTGTTCAAAAACAGGATTTTTGCAGGCTCTATTATAATAGAGGCCAACGGCAAAAGCCCTGCGTTTACAATAACATTTACCCCAGAAGACAAAATTTCGTTTAAAAATAGTACAATGGGACCGATAAAAGCATATGCCAACAGTGCAAAACCTGTTCCCAAAATCCCTATAGAGAAGTTGTTAACAAGCATTTCAAATCCGGGCTTTATTTTCCCGTCTATTGCATTGTCAAACTTTGCAATTACATAGCCGCCCAAGGGTCCCATCATCATAGCACCCAAAAACATGGGTATATCTGTTCCGACAATAACACCCATTGTTACGATAGAGCCCATAACTCCACCGCGCACACCGGCTATCATTTTACCCCCTGTGTATCCTATAAGCAAGGGTAACAAATACGTTATCATGGGGCCTACCAGTGTTGCAAAATTTTCGTTTGGTATCCACCCCGTTGGTATGAAAAGAGCTGTAATAAAACCCCAAGCGATAAATGCCCCAATATTAGGCATTACCATAGCACTTAAACTCCGCCCAAAACGTTGGGCAAACAATTTTGCATTTTCCATAATTTCTCCTTTTTATGGCTGTGTTATATTGTGGAAGGACAAAAAATGCACTTGCCCTCCCCTCCGTCTGTTGCTGCGAAAAAAGTGCAGAAGTTGCCCTTTCGCAGTATATAACTTATAGATTAATAACTTCGATAGAACTCATCAGCTGTGCAACTATATCCGGGTTGGGAGCCACTGTGCTTTTTTCCAAAACCGCTGCCGACCCCATAGCAGTTGCAAATGTTACAATATCTTCTATTTTTTGATTCCTCAAAAACCCTATCACAAAAGCAGCCAAAACGGAGTCTCCGGCACCTACCGTGCTTTTTACATCCACTTTTGGCGAAGTAGCCAAAAGACATTCTGTTTCCGAAACATACATAAGCCCTTTTTCCCCCAAAGATATTGCCATGTGGGCTATTCCGTTACCCAGAAACCATCTGGCTTCTTCTGCAATTAAATATGGCTCTTCTACCTGCTTGCCTGTCAATTCCCAAAACTCTTCCAAATTCGGCTTAACAAACCAAGGATTACCCAAAACCCCATAATGCAAGGGCTGACCACTAGTGTCTAACAGCACTTTACAATCATGTGGCAAACTCTCCATTATTACCTTGTATATATCGGCGGGTACACCTTGAGCCAAACTACCTGAAAAGACTATAAAAGAACAGTTTGCTCCTTCTTGCAAAATAAGCTCTTTTAAATCCTTTATATTTTCACTAGATATTTTGGCGCCAAGCTCGTTAATATCCGTTAGGGTGTTGTTTTTAATATCCAAAATCTTTGTGTTCACCCTGGTAGATTCTTGAGTTTCTATGAACCTATACATGATTCCCATCTCTTCTAACCTTTCTTGCAAAACCTTTCCTGTATCACCTCCTGCAAAACCTAGTGCTTTTGTGTCTACACCATATTTTTTGAGTACCTTAGAAACGTTAATACCCTTGCCCCCCGGGTCAACCACGGGGATGTTTTTTGCCCTATTTATTTTGTTTACGGCAAAATTTTCAATCTCTATTGTTTTGTCTAGGGAAGGGTTTATTGTTAAAGTAATTACCAATAGGCTATCCTCCTTAATCATTAAACAGCTTTGAAAACCATGTGGAAACAGGTATAGCAGTTCCGTTTTAAATTAGCTCTTTAAATTTACACTAAAACTGCTGAATTTAGGAAGCTATTCCACTTAATTTTATTTTAAAAAGGGCTAGAATTAAGTGGAATAGCTATACTAGTTTATTATCACAACACCACATTTTTCGTACCTGTTTTTTGAACTGTTTTTCAGTTTTTTGTCTGTAACAATAACATGCCCCTCTTTTAACGATGCCACATTTGCAAAGGATATTGTGTCAAATTTGCTACTATCTGCCAAAAAGAATATTTCAGATGCTTGGCGTATCATGGTTTTTTTAATGGTCGCCTCTTCTATGCTTGGGGTAGTAAAACCACAGTTTTCTTCTATACTGTTTATACCTAAAAAAGCCTTGTGTACGTGAAACTGCAAAAGGCTCTTTACTGCTATATCCCCTACAAGAGCTTTTGTTGTTTGACGGATTATCCCCCCTGTTAAAATAACGTCTATTGCATGAGATTCCCCCAAGATATCTGCTATGTCAATAGATGTGGTTATAATCTGCAATTGCTTCTGTTTAAGAAGAAGAGCCAAAGCCAATGTTGTTGTACCTGAATCCAAAATAATGGTGTCCCCATCGTTGATATGGCGGGCTGCCAGTGTAGCAATATACTCCTTTTCTTGCTTGTGTAGCACTGTTTTTTCGCTAAATAATGGTTCATAGGTACTTACAGACTTTAACAACGCCCCTCCATGGGAGCGTTTTAGGTTACCGTTGTTTTCTAGCAGGTGCAAATCCCGCCTCACAGTAGCCTCAGATGCACCAAGGATTTTTGTAAGTTCCAAAACAGATACCCTAGACTGCTCTTTTAGTATTTCCAATATTATTCTGTGTCTTTCTTCTGCAAACATTAAACCCTCGATTGTTTTTTGGCGGTTTTGAGTTTTTATGATTATATATGATTGGTTTTGATTTGTCAATAGAAATATTAATGATTTACAGGGCAACCACATGAAAAACGTAAAACCGTGGGGCGCTGCCCCACACCCCGCTGGGGCCCCAGGCCCCAGACCCTATTTTTTTAACATAAGTTGAATTTTCGGATTTGTAAAAGTATTTCGATTGTTGAAATAAAGGGGTCAGGGGGACTTGTCCTCATCAAAAAACCCGACGAGTTTACCTCGCCGGGTTTTTTGATCTTTTTTTTATTTTTTTATCTTTTTCTAATCATCGAACTCTGTGTGAACGATAAAACCTGTGTCTACGTTTATATACACTTCAAACTCTCTCTGCCAACGATTGTTGCTGTTTGTTCTAAGGTCCACTTCCCAAACCCATTGCCCTCTTTCCCAGTCGAGAGAGGCAGAACGCAATGTGCCAACAAGACCGTGGGTAGCAAGTTCAGCTTGAGCTATTAAAATAGCTTGCTCTCTAGTTATCGCAGGGTTGATGGGTCGGATACCCCTGTTGTGAGATTGTTGTTGTGTTGCCGGCTGAGGCGGTGGTGCTACCGGTTGAACCGGTGCAGGAGCAACAGGTTGTTGGCTCTGAAGGATAACCAGTGCCTCTATTAAAGCTCGCAACTCCATGATAGCTGCTTGCATTTCCTGTGCCGTCATTTGCTCCGTTTGATCAATGTTAACTGTTGTTGCGTAAGCTGTTGCCCCCGGCAAGTATAGTATTATGGCTATTACAGCAGCCAATGTAAAGGCAGACACTAACATCATACCCCGTCTTCTGCTTTTATATATTTTATTCATGATAACCTCCGCTTTCGTGCAATTTGCAACTTTAAATTTACAAATTATAGACGCACACTAATAACCCTTATAAAACCTCTACAAATAATTTGTTGATAAAAAATCACAGGCTTTTGAGGGCGAAAAACCCAAAAAGCCTGTGATTGTAAGGTGAACCTTATCCTTACAAGGTCTGCGGATGAAGGGAGTCGAACCCCCACGCCACTAGGACACTAGAACCTAAATCTAGCACGTCTGCCAGTTCCGCCACATCCGCCTATCACACGATTATATTAACACTAATACTTCAATTTGTCAAGTGTTTTTTATTTTTTGAAACGACTGTGCTATAACACTAGCACCCACTCTCTCATAAAAGGCCATCGCAAAAATGTCTCAACAAATTCTATACTTATTGGTATACCCGTTAAAACAGGGTAAAACAACAAAAACAGTAGCATTGTTACTCCTGCAAACATGCAGGCAAACGTTTGTCTACCAATTTTTGCCCTTTCAAAAAATTTACTTTCTTTTATTGTGTAGGCTATCATTAGAACCAAAAAAATGGTGTTTGAAAAGTAATAGTATATAAACGTTACCCTTGCTACTATGAGCCAGGGAAAGATAAAAGCTATATATCCCACCAATAAAAATATTGAAACCTCTCGGGAAGCGTTTGTTTCTTTTGTGGTTATGGCTCTGTAGAAAGTATACAAAATGGCGGGTATACCGCCCCACCACACTACAGGATTGCCGAATGCACTAATACCTTGTCGTAAGCCATTCGGTAATGTGTTGTCATAATAAAGCACGGGACGCCAATTTATAATCCATTCCCACCAATATGAAGAGAAATCGTGCTCTGCTTCTAAATTCATGTGAAAGTTAAACATGTCTATCTGGTTTTGGTAAAACGCCGTCCAAAAACTACGATCGGTATATAAACTGCCTACACCGCCGTATGGCACATAGCTCAAAATATATATAATGGCAGGAACAACAACGAAAAAAACAATGCAAGCAGTAAAAGTTAAAAAGGTACGCTTATAAAAATCGCCATATTTAGCCGGATCTTGCCTATAGAGCATGTATCTCTTTCCCATGGATATAAAAAATATAACGGCAATACCCAGGGCGCCATACAACCCAAACCATTTTGTGGCTATAGCCAATCCCATAAAAATGCCGGAAAAAAACAGATAAACAAATATTTTTGAGTATGTACTTGCAAAAAAATCGGTTTGGATATGTTTGTACATGAAATAGTACATGGTTAAAATAAATAATACCACAAAAGAATCTGTCATACCCACACGGGTTTGTACATAATGCATAAAATCGAAAGCAAAGATGAAAGTGGCGAATCCTGCCCAAAAGGTGTTTTTGAACATAGCTAAAGCAAGGCAGTATAGGGGTATAAGCATTAAAACCCCTGCCAGTGTAGACATAAATCGCCATCCAAAAGGGGTCATGCCAAAAATTTCAATACCCCAAGCAATAATTACTCTACCCAAAGGCGGATGAGTCCATTCGTATATTACCATTCCGGAAATAAGTTGATAGGCGGTTTTAGGATAAAAGACTTCGTCGAAATATGTTGAATGCATATAATCCAACGCCTGTATAGGCAGTAGATGCTGTTCGTCAAAAAGCCCTTCTCCTATTGGATCTACATTAGCGATACGTATAAAACTGTTTTCAGCATCCCTAAACCCCATCTCCATTATATACACGCTGTCGGTAAGAGGGGTAAGCCTTACGAATCTTGTTTGCACGATTAAATAGCGAATATCCCAAGCGAATACTCTACCGGTTTCCACAAAAAAATCGCCGCCCCAGTTTTCTCCATCATAGGAAAACTCCAACAAAAAGACTTGGCTATAGCTCGGACCGGTCATAAACTGAATGTGCTGTATGTGAGCTATCTCGCCAAAGTCTATTGTTATGGATTGGTTTGGCTCCGCAAAAAAATAGCTCAAGGGAGATCTGAAGTTGCCTAGATTAATGAAAGCGTAGGCGGTGTACAATAAAACGACAATTGTACACGTAATCCATTTTTTATGTTTTTTATAAAAGTCCGATTTCCAAAAGTCCCAAATATACATCTGACATGCAATGAGCATGGTGATAGCTGTTATTATCAAAAAAACAAGCATATTAGTTTAGCTCCCATATTTCAAATGTAAAAAACACTTTTTCGGTTTGGTTGTATTTTTTTTGAGACTGACTGAGCAACGTGAGCTTATTTGGATTGATATGCGGAAAATGCGTGTCTGCATCAAAATTTTTGTGTATGCGGGTTATGTAGAGTCTTTTGCACATTGGCAAAAGAGCGGAGTATATTTGTCCGCCTCCTATCACAAAGGCTTCTTCTTCACCTACAAACCTATTTTCCAAATCTTTCAAATCTTCAATGCTATGCAGAACTTCTACCCGCCTATCGTTCACAAAAAAATTGGGGTTTTGGGTTATAACAATATGTTTTCTGTCGGGCAACACCTGCGGCAGACTTTCAAATGTAACACGCCCCATTATTATAGTCTTGCCTAAAGTTGTTTCTTTAAAATATTGCAAATCTTCCTTTATGTGCCAGGGTAGTTTTCCGTTTTTGCCTAGCTCGTTATTTTGCCCAACAGCTGCTATACAAGATAACATTAAACGGAAACCTCCATTTCTATTGCCGGATGATGATGATAACCCTGCAATTCTATATCTTTTGCGGTAAAATCATAAAAATTAGTTATATTTGGGTTAATCAGGAGTGTTGGTGGTGGATGGGCTTGGTTGCGTCTGGTAATTTGCAAATTTATACCCTCTACTTGATTTTCGTAAATATGGGCATTGTTAACAATATGGGTAAATAGACCCGGTTTGTGACCTGTCACTTGTGCTACCAAGTGTACCAACACAGCATATTGGCTGGTGTTAAAAGGCACCCCCAAAGGCCAATCGCCACTGCGTTGCACCAACATACAATTGAGTCTGCCTGCTGTAACGTCCCACATCGTCAAAAAACAGCAAGGGTGCAATGCACCGGTGTCCAAATAGGGAATTTGCCACAAATCAATTATCATGCGGCGGTCTTGCGGGTTGTTTTTTAGGGTTTCTATTAGCTTGTCTATTTGCTTAAACTTTTCTACTATGTAACCGTAAGATGTCCCAATTGTGCCATCTTTCATTTCCCATTCGTCCCAAATATGAACATTTTCTTTTTGTAGCCGAGCTACATTGTTGCTCTGGTCTTTGAAAATCCACAACAGCTCTTTAACGGCGGTTTTAAACGCAACGCGTTTTGTGGTTAAAATAGGAAATTGTTGTTCCAGATCAAATTGCATAATTTGGTGAGGCAGTTTATAGGTTTTGTTTACAGTGCGGTTGCTGTCATAATAACCCCTTTTCAAAATGTTTTCCGCTATATTCAAATAAATTTCGTCATATGTATCCATTGTAATCTTCCTCTTGTTTTGTCATTACCGCACACTGTATAATAGCTATAATATAGTTATAAGTTATTCAAACTTTACACATCCGGTCACACATAGAGTCTTCGTTAGTTCGCATTAGAACACGATGATTCTGTAGCTAAACACTAGTATTACAGCCGTTTAATAGCCATTTAACTTCAAAATATCCTTGCAGAATTTGAAGTCAAATGGCTTTAATTTTTTGTAAAAAACAAATTAGTTTAATATAGTAACCTCTGTGAAGTTTGGTATGCCTCTAATTTCCACTTGCAAACCTTCCATGTTTGTGTAGGCAAAAGAGTTAATCATATGCCACAGGGGTAGCATTGGTACGTCGTATGCAAGAACTTGGGCTAGTTCTTCGTATAGGGCATAGCGGGCAGAGGGGTCTGTTGTTTGGCGAGCTCTGTCTATCAAATCGTCTGCAACGGGGCTTGCGTAAAAGAAACGATTGCCCGGCATACCGTGGTTGTCAGAGTGAAGCAGTGGGTGAAAACCCCTGTCTGCATCTCCTGTTGCGGCACTAAAGTTAAGGGCAAAAATATCGTGTTCCCCTGCACTGGCAGCTTCCAGGAGATGACCCAACTCTAAAGCGGTAATATTTATGGTTATGCCAAGCTCTGCAAGATAAAATTGCAGTAGTTGTCCAATCTGGCTGCGCATTGTACTACCCTCGTTGTACCAATAGTTAAGGGTAAGACCACTGTCTGCCCAAGGCGTTCTTGACATAAGCTCTCTTGCCGCATCCATATCTTGTTGTTTTAACTCCAAACCGGTGGGAGCAAATGCAAGATGAGGTCCTGCCATGCTTGTAGCGGGGAGTGCTAGTCCCTCCATCATTACAATCATCTCGGTTCTGTCTATAGCATTAGATATTGCTTGACGAAGGTAGAGATTGCTTAGAGGATGACCTTCTGTCATGTTAAAACCGATATATTCCGTTGCCGCACCTGCTGCTGTAAAATAATTCACATTACTCATTAAACGGATAGCGGGTATATCTATAGCGGAAGCGTGAAAGCCGTGTGCATCTCCTGCTTCCATCATTGCCAGACGAGTTCCGGGTTCGGGAATAACAAGTATCGTTAATGTTTCAACCGAAGGCAAACCTCCCCAATAGTTTTCATTGCGAACAAACACCGTCCTATCCCCATGAACTCGGCTTTCCATTATAAACGGTCCTGTGCCAACGGGGGCTTCCCCAAGAGAGGGACCGGTGCCGTTTTCATATGCCGCCAATGCAGTTGGAGAAACTATGAGACCGCCCCCTATTGTTAAATGACCCGGCAAGGGGGCAAAGGGGAATTCTGTGTGGAAATGTACAGTGTATTCGTCTATGGCTATCACTTCCGTTACCATGTCTATTATACTAAACCCCGGCGCCGCTACAGCCGGATCCATAAAACGGTTAAAAGTAACGACCACAGCTTCGGCATTAAAAGGTGTTCCGTCGTGAAAATACACGCCCGAACGCAAGTTAAATTGCCATACTGTAGGCTCTAAAGGGTAAAAGCTTTCCGCTAAAACAGGAACCACATCGCCGGCTTGGTTCATTGTTACAAGCCCTTCATAAACTTGGGATTGAAACACCATGCTGGGGATGTTGTTTACCAATTGGGGATCCATATGGTTAGCGTCTGCATTACTGAGCCAAACCAAATGCCCGCCTGCTTGAGTTTCCTCTACTCCTTGTGGCGGCAAAGGTAAAGCTGTATCACCTCCGGGTACATCTTCGCTACCTACACCACAGGCCGCCAAAAACAGACCGAGCCCCATGGGTAGCAAAAACCTCAATCTTTTATTAAGCCCTTTTTTAATATTACTCACAATATTCATGTTTGTTATTCTCCTCCTTATTTGTTTTTGTTTTTTATTTCTAAATTATATCCATTGCTTCTATTGCTTTTATCTAGTTTATTACACGCATTTATTGTACACATATGCGGTTGCTTGAAGTTGCTTAAAGTCAAATATTCCCTCGCCCATAGTCATTCTAAACTTTTTGCCGCATTTTGTCAAGATTGGGAATTTTTGAATCACAACAAACGTATGAAGTAAAGAGCCGCAGGGCCCCGCCCCGCATCCTACGAGGGGCTAGCCCACTCCGTACCAAAATCGCAGTAAACTAATGAAAGTTTTTTTATAAACGACACATTTTCGCCATAGTCATTTGCTACACTGTAACAAATCAGCAGGAAAAATAGAAAAATAGAAAAACGGAAAAATGCTGATGCAAAAGGAGAGGTGTAGCATGAAAAAGAAATTGATTGCGTCTTTGACGGTCACCGTTGTGTTAGCCATTGGGCTGTTTGCCGTTGTTTGGTTTGGCCAAGACTCGATACAAGCACAGCAAAATCTTTCGGCTTCGGCAGCGACGGTAGCTCAAGCTCCGATAGTGCAAGCACAGGCTTCAAGTGAAGCACAAGAGCAGATGCAAGAAGAAATTGCGGAACTTAGGGCACTCATTCAAGTATTGCTTGGAATGATTGCAGAGGATTTGACAGATCAATCCTCACAAAACACCGCAGCTCAAGTCGGCATTCCTCAAATGTCCGGTCAAGCGGCTATGAATACCGCTGTGGAACAATTGGGATTTGGTACGGCAGAAGGAGTCGAACTGCTAGAAATCGATGGCATACTCACGTTTGTGGTGGACGTTACAAATGGTACACTCCGCTATGTTGTACATGTAAATGCTATGACGGGAATTGTAATGAATTTTAATATTGATGATGCGGTTGCAGAGACTGCGACACAACAGCCCGCCGCTCAAGTTGTGCCACCACCCACCGTTACCCAAACACCACAACCAACAAATACTCCTGCTCCGAGAGCAACGAGTAGCCCGTCGTCAAGTAGCCCAAGAAGATAAGGCTAAAAAACTATAGCACTTTTCCCGGAGGTTGTCCCATTTCAAAAACAACAAAAGTGCTAAATTAAGGAAAGCAAATTTGAAAAGCAAATTAACTTTTTTGATTTAAAAGGGGCAATAAAAAGTTAATCTGCTATAAGGAGGAAAATTATGAGTAAAAAAATTATCGTACTAGCTATGGTTGGTCTTATGTTGACCATCGGTATGCCTGCTTTGTGGGTAACACAAGTACAGGCACAAAACCCGCCTCAAACATCGGAAGAGCGGATGCAACAAGAAATCAGTGAACTTAGGGAATTGATTCAGCTGTTATTGTTACTTAACAGTCAACAATCTACAGAAAACAGCGCAATAGCAGACGTACCACAAATCTCTATGCAAAGAGCAATAGATATTGCACTTGAGCATGTTACCGGTCAAGGCACAATAGGAACAATCATGTTGTTCCGTGAAAATGGCGTATTGACCTACGAAGTAAATGTTACGACATCAGCCGCTAATTACACAATTTACATCAACGCAATGACAGGAGTAATTACGGGAAACAATCGTGAAGTGCTTGCCATTTGGCAACCTCCCGTTCCTGTTCCTACGCCACAACCAACCTGGACTCCCGCACCCGGCACCCACACGCCGAGCAGCTCCGGTTCTTCAAGCTCAAGCCCAGGAAGTTCCTCATCAAGCTCTAGCCCATCCGGCAGATGGTAAAGCGTACGAGCGGGTTGTGAACTTTATTAAACGGAGCAATTCCTTAAACGAGTTCGGCGAACATTTTTCGCCGAACTCTACCTAACTTGCGTAGGAATGCAGAAATTGTAGAAATTGTAGAAATGAGATGACATGATTGCTTTTTTGACTCTTACAATAGCAATAGCGTTCGTCTTAGTCCAATTGTATATTTGGGATTTTTCAAAGTCGAAAATTTACCAAAAGCAAAAGGATTTCTTTGTGTGTGCCGGGATTATGTTGGTATTCACAGCGTATGCCTTTCTTAATATAGGAACTCTTCACTCTCCGCAATCTGCTTTTTTGGGCGGCTTTGATTATAGTATAATGATTGACTTTGGCGAGGCACGCCAAATCCATTTACTCCAATTTATGACGGGAGTGCGAGAAAACCAAAGTTTTGCCTTAGAATTCTCGATTGACGGTGAATTATGGTCAGAGCCTTTTTCGGTACGTGCAGACGGACCGTTTGAAGTGCTAGCGTGGCATTACCAAAGATTTTACGGTGGCGATACTCGTTTTACCCGTATCACATCGGAATCTTATGAGCTACATATCATGGAAATCGCTTTTAGAGATGAATACATGGCTTTGATACCTGTTTCGGTTGTTTCCGATATTGGACACGAGCTCTTTGACGAGCAGCACTTGATACCGATTCAGACGAGAGATTTTATTCACTCGGCTTATTTCGATGAGGTATTTTATCCGCGAACGGCTTATGAGTTCATACACCGCATGGAACCGGACGAATGGACACATCCGCCACTTGGCAAAGTAATGATTTCTTGGGGAATCTACATATTTGGCATGACACCCTTTGGCTGGCGAATTGTTGGGGCTATGGCAGGGGTTCTTCTGTTGCCAATTATCTATTTGTTTGCAAAGGCGTTGTTCAAAGAAAGTTTTTGGGCGGGGTTCGCCACGATTATTTTTGCTTTTGATTTCATGCACTTTGTCCAGACTCGCATTGCTACGTTGGATTCTTTTGTAACACTGTTTATTGCAGCTATGTTTTATTATATGTACAAATATAGCCATCTAAATTTTTTAACCGACAATTTCCGAAAAACGCTTGTGCCATTAGCGTTTTCGGGCTTTTCCATGGGGCTTGCAGTGTCCGTAAAATGGAACGGTCTTTATGGGGCTGTAGGGTTGGCTCTTTTGTTCTTTATTATAATGGCTAAACGGTATATACGGCATATGGAAAATCCACAAGAGTGCCGTGATTTTTATAAGTACACAGCCCTGACCTTTTTGTGCTGTATCGGATTTTTTATAATCGTTCCCGGCACCATATATATACTCAGCTATATACCCTATTACAACACAGGTTACTTATACCCGGAATTAGGTTTTTTTGAAGCCGTTATCCAAAACCAAATAGATATGTTTAATTTCCACATGTTCTTTGATGCTTACCACCCCTACACCTCGAATTGGTGGGAATGGATTATAAACCGACGGCCCGTGCTGTACTTTGACTATGTATTACAGTCCGGTGCGGTTCAAGGTATAAGCACTTTTGGTAACCCTATAGTGTGGTGGGGCGGCATACCCGCACTTGTATACACATTTTATAAAGCTGTAAAAAGAGATTTTGTGCCGATTTCCTTAACAATCGGTTATTTATCCTTGCTCTTACCCTGGATTATATCAGCGAGAGACACAATGTTTATATATTACTACTATCCAAATGTAGTTTTTCTGTCGCTAATGATTACTTACGCACTAAAGGAAAACAGAATGTTTGATAAGCTGAAGATAAATAGGCGTGTGTTTGGCATTGGCTTTGCCGGCATAGCGTTTGCACTGTTTCTGTTGTTTTACCCTGTATTGTCGGGTGTACCGATAAGCTCATCATATGTGGAGCGTTTTTTGCTGTGGCCATTCATGAGCGATTGGGTATTTATAATTTATTGAATAATTTAGAATAATTTATTGATGAAAGGGATGGGAACATGTTGGAGAAAATGGCCAAAAAGGTTGTCAAGAGCTCATTTGCGGTACGCTCATATTTAGCATTTCGCCGTATCTTTTCCTTGGTAGACGATGCCATCAGAAAGAAGCTGAACAAAAAGCCTGTTCTCTATCTCTTGGAATACCACATGGCTGAACATTGTAACATGAATTGCAAAAATTGCTTCCACTTTTCTCCGTTGGTAAAAACGGAAACATTCCCGAGTTTGAAGCAATTCAAGTGTGATATTGTAAGGCTTAGTGAAATTTTCGGAAATATAAAGACTATTCGTTTGATGGGCGGAGAACCTTTGCTAAATAAAGAATTGCCCCATTTTATTTATACGACAAGAAAGGCTTTTCCTAGGGCAAATATCCATTTGTTAAGTAACGGGCTTTTATATAAAAAAGTGGAAGGTGATCTGCTTGCCGCCATCAAATCTCATAATGTGGTTATACATATATCATTGTACAAGCCCATGATACCTAAAAGGGACGAAATGGCACGCTACTTTACAGCAAATGGAGTTGAACATTGGATTAGCGACCCCATTTTGCATTTTGCAAAATATATAAATATTGATGGCACCTCAAATCCTAAAAAAGCGGTTCGGCAATGCCCTGCGTCCAGATGTGTTTTTTTAAGCAATGGCAAATTGGCTCGTTGCCCGTTGCCCTTTAACATCAAGCATTTCAATGAATATTTTAACCAATCCATAAATATGGAGAATGAATTGATTGATATTCATACACAAGGATTAGACGGATTTGAGTTAAAGAAAAAATTGATTCAACCCATGCAGTCATGCCGCTACTGCGGAAAGTTGGAATGGCGTGATTGGGAACAGATAAATCCACCTATCTCAGCGGGCGGCGAAAATATAAGAATAGAGGATTTTTGCATTTCTCGTTTGACTGATTAAACCGCTTTGCTTCGGCTAATGCAAATAGAAAATCACTTAATACTTAATATTAGGAGGCAAACATGAAATTAGTAAATGACATGAAAATTGGTGCCAAGCTGAAATGGGCGTTTGGGCTACTGTTGATTCTCGCAACAGTTAATGCCGGATTTGGCATAATGCACGTAAATCAGGTAAACAGTGATTATTATCATTCAAAAGCGTATCCAAACATGAGGTATTATTCACTGTACAGAATGTTCCAACATATAACAAGTTTGGAGCGTTATGTAGCTCATATCGCTTTGTATAGCATTGATGAGAGCGGTGAGCGTAGTATTTATGAACTACTGAACTCATTGGATAGTACAGTCGAGCTGACTCGTGCCGATATTGAGTTTTACAGGAATTCTATCATTTCTGATCCGCGGCTAACTACTGTCATGCAGACATCGTATTTGGAAAACGTGAACCAATTAGAACTCTACTTTGAAGAATATGCTGACAGAGTAGTGAACCAAATTTATAACACCGCACTTTATGGCAGTCAGGGCGAACTGTTTGAATTGGTTCATGAGGGTACGTTTATATACAGCAGTATGAGCGAACAAATCAATTTGATGTATTCTCTATATTCTGGGCGTATGTATGAAACTGCCGAGCGGCTTAACAGTTTGGCAATTTTTGCGATGCAGATACTCGCAATAATTGCTATAATATGTATAGTGGTAGGGATGACAACTGCTGTGATTGTTTCAAGAGCTATCACTCTGCCGATTAAAGAAATAGTTGCAACTTTGAACAGTGTTTCTGATGGTAACTTTAACATAAACAAACGTGCGAGGTCTAAATCAAAAGACGAAATAGGGCAGTTATCCGCCAGCACTTACAATCTCATTGATACGATTGAAGCTATTTCAAGCGATTTAATGCAGATGCACCACCAATTTGCCGTTTCAGGAGATATAGACCATCGCATTGATTCATCAAGGTACAAGAACTCCTTCAAGTCAGTCGTTGAAGGAGTCAACGGAATTGTGGATGTGAATGTCAAAACCATGATGATTACGGTTGATACACTTGAAAAAGTCAAAAACGGCAATTTTGAAGTGGAAATAGCCGACATGCCGGGCAAGCAGACGATTTTGCCCGAAACTTTAAGAAGCATAACGGCAAAGCTGAGGGAAATATATGCCGCAATAAATTCTCTAGCAACGAGCGCGGCAATGGGAAAATTCGATATGCGAATGAATGCAGAAAACTTTGAGGGCGGTTGGGCAAACTTGATAATCGACTTAAACAACGTCGTTATTTCCGTGGAAAAGCCCCTTGCCGCAATAGAATCCTCATTTGTTAAAATGCAAGCCGGCGATTTTGCAAATGCACAAATCAATGAAGTTTACGAAGGCACGTTCGACAAGCTGCGAATAGCCTTGAACACCACAACGCAAATGACTTTGAGCTATATCGATGAAATTGCAACAGTTCTATCGGAAATGTCAAAAGGCGACTTGACCGTATCCATAGACCGCACTTACTTCGGCGCATACGCACCAATCAAGGCTTCGTTTTCCTTGATTCTCGATTCTTTGAACATGACGATAAACGATATACAACATTCTGCATCCGCAGTTTTGCAGAGTGCCCAGCAAGTTTCTGATTTATCGGCATCACTTGCCCAAGGCTCAAAAAAACAATCCAGTGCCGTAACTGAAGTGAGTACGATGATGGAGGCGATAAATACCAACGCAGATCAGGCTGCGGCAGATGCAAAAAATGCACACGGATATACAATGCGTTCTGCCGAAAACACAAAACATGGCAGCTTTGCCGTTAATGCAATGATGGACACCATGGGCAAAATCAGGACTGCCGGAGACGGCATTACCGGAATAATCAAGACCATTGACAGTATCGCCTTTCAAACAAATTTGCTGGCACTAAACGCATCCGTGGAATCGGCACGAGCAGGCGAGCATGGCAGAGGATTCAGTGTTGTAGCGGAAGAGGTTCGCAATTTGGCTAATCGCAGCCAACAATCCGTTAAAGATACAACCGTGATTATAGACGAAAATACAAGCAATGTTGAACAGGGTGTGCTTAATTCGTCTCAAGTTGCAAATGTGTTTAAAACCATACAAGAGGATATTGACAAGATTTTGGTGCTGATGTTCCAAATTACCGATATTTCCAAAAAGCAGACGGAATCCATCTCGACCGTAAGCGTTAATGTAGGTGAAATATCACAAGTCATTGCGGACAATTCCCTCATGGCAGGCAGGTCGGAGTCGGCATCAGATGAACTGAATGCACAAGCTCAAAAAATGGAAAAACTTGTGTCGTTCTTCAAAGTGAGGAGTTGAGAGTTTGATATGCAAAGAATACTGATAGCAGATGACAGCAAACAAATCGTTACCGTTTTAGAAAAATATGCGAAAAAAGAAGGATTTGCGGTTACGGTAGCACACGATGGCGAAGATGCCTTGCGAAAAGCACTTTACACAACCTTTGACATAATACTGCTCGATGTGATGATGCCCGGTAAAGACGGTTTTGAAGTATGCCGAGAAATTCGTAGAAATTCCACTACTCCGATTATTATGATAACTGCACGAGGAGAGGATTATGAGCGTGTCATGGGGCTTGATATTGGAGCAGACGATTATATTGTTAAGCCTTTCTCAGCCAATGAAGTTATGGCAAGAGTACGAGCTGTACTTAGGCGTATTTCTCACAAAGGAGGCTCCGCTGCACAGATATTCACTTTTGACGGTTTAAAGGTGGATATAGACAAACATATAACACAAATAGACGGCGTGGAAATTATCTTAACCAAAAAAGAGGCTGAGATTTTATATACCCTTGCAACCAACAGAAACAAGGTGTTTTCGAGAGACAATCTTGTTGACAGCTTGTGGGGATGGGATTACTCGGGTGATACACGAACAGTTGATACCCATATCAAACGACTACGAGCAAAATTGGATGAAGTACCTCACCCCGGTTGGGAAATAAAAACTATATGGGGTAAGGGTTATAAATTTGAGGTGAGAAATGAAAAATAAAATTCTTTTTAGGCTGTTTCGTTATTTTGCTCTTTCATTATGTATTTTTGCCGTTGTCGCTGCTGCTATATATTTGTTTTTGCATACAAGGCACAATGTTGAATATCACAGAGCAGAGCTTATAAGGCAAACTGCTCAAACAGCGGAAGTTTTATCAAGTGTGCTTGAAACAGGCACATCCTCGGGCATGGGCGGCGGCTTGGGCTCGTATCTTAGATTTATTGAAAATGTAACCATGAACGAGGTATGGGTTATAGAACACAGCTCAGATGAAATCACCTTTAGCCTAAACCACACACAGCAAAACGGGCTTATGTTGAGGGATTTGCCCTACGAGGCAACACAGGTGGTTTCGGGAGCCTTAAACGGGATAACTTCACTTACCGAAAGTTTCAATACTTTCATGGATGCCTCTACTATAACAGCCGCCGCACCAATCATAGGGAGCGGCGGAGATATTATAGGCGTAGCACTCGTTCACTCGAAAACTTCAAACGCAAATGATGACTTTTACTACAGCATCGAAATACTGACGTTCAGCATAATGACCGCAATATTATCTTCGATTTTTATGGCATTTTTCCTTTCGATGCGTTTTACTAAACCTCTCGAAAAAATGAAAGAAGCAGCCCTCTTAATATACGGTGGCGACTATTCTGCAAAAACGAATGTAGAGCAATCAGATGAAATTGGAGAGCTTGCCTCCGTTTTGGACGATATGGCAAAAAGGCTTGATGTTTCGTCCCAAGAAAGTGCAAAACTCGATAAACTGAGACGTGATTTTGTTGCTAACGTATCCCACGAATTAAGAACGCCAATAACGGTTATACGCAGCTCATCCGAAGCCATTTGTGACGGCATGGTAATCGAACGTGAGGAAATTTTGGAATACAACAACCAAATATTCAATGAGAGTATTTATCTCGAAAGGCTTGTGTCTGACCTACTTGACCTTGCAAGATTGCAAAACCCGGATTTTGCAATCGAAATGCAAAGCATTGATTTGAAAAATGTTGTGGGCGATGTGGTTCGCAGTATGAGACGAATCGCCGAACAAAAGAATGTACAACTTGCATTTGCGTGTAATGACGAAGATTTTATGACTGTCGGCGATTATGGAAGGTTAAGGCAAATGATAATGATTATCTTAGACAACGCAATTAAATTTTCGCCGGAAAATAAGCCAATAGACATTGCTATTTCAAAAAGCGTCGACATTATAAGTATTACCGTACGGGACAAAGGCTGCGGCATACGCTCCGACGACCTTCCGCATATTTTTGAGAGGTTTTATAAACAGCGTACCGAACAAAACAAAACAGGCACGGGATTGGGGCTTGCCATTACAAAACAAATAGCCGACAGGCATAACGCAATTGTCAGTGTTATAAGCAATGAGAGCAGTGGCTGCGAGTTTGTTATTAAATTCAAGGAGTTTGTTTTGGCACAAAATTAATGGTTGATTACAAATTCCGCAAAAATTCGTCCAAGCTAACGCCGGCAAGCGACAGAATGGATTGTAACGTCCCACGACGGACTTCACGGTGATTTGGCACAATCGTTGTCCGACTGCCATTGGAATATTTCATATGGCTGCCCTTTTGAGATACAAAGCGAAAGCCCAGTCTTTCTAGGGCTTTCACGATTGCTTGGGACGTAAGCACAGGGTATTTTGGCATCACACGACAACCTCTAAATTCGCCATGTAAACCAACGGAACGTCCATCGGCGGCTCATCTTCATAAAAAAGCGAAATCGCCTCTTCCACGTTTTGCAAAGCCGCCTCAACGCTCTTGCCCTGCGAAGTTACGCCGTTTTCCAAGCATCTTGCGATATACCAATCGTCCTCACGAACAACGGCAACTGTGAAATTTTTAGTCATTTTTGTCTGTTCCATAATAGCAACCTCCAAGCCATTTTTTGTTATAATAACACAAGTTTGGCAAAAAGGCAAAATTTGCACTGTTCAACAATAAATTTGCCATAAATGACGTTTTTGTATATAATAATTTTTATACTCACAAGCAAAAGAATTTTATTAAAATTTCTAGTGCATTCTTTTGCTATAGCAAATTAACTTTTCATTATCAGATTATCAGAAGGGAGCAATAAACATGAAAAAAATAGCACTTGGAAAAATAGGGCCTATATCTTCCGCAATAGCACTCGGCTGTATGCGTTTGAAAGATATGAAAGTAGGCGATGTAGGGACATTGATAGAAACAGCCCTTGAAAACGGTATAAATCTGTTCGATCACGCAGATATATATGGGGCAGGGTATTGTGAAGAAATTTTTGGCAAAGCACACAAAGAGTTCAAAATACCTAGAGAAAAAATGGTAATACAGTCAAAATGCGGCATTGAACGCGGCCCACAAGGACCTAACACCTCTTTCAATTTTGGCTACGACTATATAATCAAAGCTGTGGAAGGCAGCATCAAGCGTTTGGAGTGCGAATATTTAGATATTTTAGCACTGCATCGTCCGGACACATTGGTAGATCCTACTGCGGTTGCAGAAGCCTTTGACAACCTGTACACAAGAGGTCTTGTACGCTATTTTGGTGTAAGCAACCAAAACCCGATGGAAACAGAGCTTTTGCAACAAGCCACACCACACAAGCTAATAGTGAACCAACTACAGTTCGGCCCGGCTCATACACCAATGATAGACATAAATATATACGCAAACAGGCCGGACGCAAAAGCTATGCTTAAAGAAGGTGAAATATTAAATTACAGTCGCATAAACAAAATCACAATACAGGCTTGGTCGCCGTTCGCAATAAGTGACCGTAGCAAATTTTTCTTTGACGACGAAAAATATGCCGAGCTAAACGGCGTTATAAACCAACTGGCACAAAAATATGAATTGCAGCCAAACGCAATAGCTACTGCATGGATATTGCGCCATCCGGCGGAAATTCAAGTGATAGTGGGTACAACAAAACCACAGCGGATAAAAGAAATAGCAAAAGCGAGCAGCATAACATTGACACACAAAGAATGGTACGATATATACAAAGCAGCAGGCAATCAACTGCCATAGAAAAGATACACACAACAAGCAAATTAACTTTTCTGATTAAAAGGGGGAAATGAAAAGTTAATTTGCTACAGCTATTCCACTTAATTCTGACCCTTTCAAAAATAAAATTAAGTGGAATAGCATTCTAAATTCAGCAGCAATTCCTTAGTATGTGAGTGCGAGGTTTTTGGAGGTTTCCTATAGCAAAAAAGTGTACCGGAATAACTTGACGCATCAAGCCCAACTTTTTCGGCTACACCATATCTTCTCGTGTGAGTTGTTCTATTTTGTGACCCTCCTGTGAGAGTCTATTTTGTCGGTCTTGTTGTTCTTGTATTTTAATTCTAAATTTTTCTAGCCAATCATATAATAAAAAAGCCTCATCTTCATCTACTAAAACAAAATTTTTGCCAGGATAATTAGTGTCAAAATAATAACCTTTGAGAGAACGAAACCAGGAATTATCCTCTTGAGTATATTTTTCACCTAATATCTGTTCTACACGTTTAGCTAACATAGTTACGTTATGCGATGATAAAATTTCTTTGTCTTTAGGATCTCCGTTTTCATTAACAATATGTTTTAAGGATTTTTCGACATACTGTTCTATCATTCTAACACAGTGATTATACGATTTATATTTTTTTATATTTATCGCCATAATATAATCCATTTCTGCCAGGTTCTTAAAATCATATATTTCGTTCATATAAAATTTTTCCTTTTTCGAAAATATCTTTTCTAATATCTAAATTGTTTAGAAATCCTGACTCATTCACAAAAACCAAATCATATTTGCACGGTGGATGGGCTTCCTCTATTAACGAATCTATTAAATTAAACAACTCTTTAGTATAACTCCCTTCAATGACAACAGCTATATCAATATCACTGTGTACTTTAGGTGAACCGTAGGCTTCGCTGCCAAACAAAATTATTTTTTTTATTTCTAAGGGGAAAATATTCCTCAAAAAAGAATCGAAAAATTTACGTGTTACATAACGCATATTTAATTTCTCCTAAATAATATAACACACTATAACACATTATATGGATATGTTTTATTCTGCTCAGTTCCACCAAAAGTATACTATAGTTATATTATGGTTGTCAATCGGGATTTTTTTCATTTTAATACTGTCCCTTCTATGATTATTTGCCATTAAATATTGTTTATGTTACAATTTATGGAATGCGGACACTAAGGAAGGCTTTTAACCCCAAAAAATTTGGACGATTGTTTGCATTTGGCATTTGCGGTAGTATACGATAAAAAATCCGGAAAACATTTAAGCGGATCAATAAAAAGAATTTTTGTAAAACGAGCCAAAATTCAATGATAACACCACTCTCAATTAAAATCATGGGTTGGCTTTGCGGCAAAATCAGTGAAAAACAGATTTTCAGCAACCGCTTGCTGCCCATGCATTAATCTGAGGTTGACATAAGGAGATAGCATTTGTTTCTAACAATAATTAGTGTAATAACTAGTGCAGCTATAGCATATACTATCCTATATTTTGTTATAAAAGCGGCTGTACGAAATGGGATTATTGAAGCTCGGCACATAGACAATACAAATGGCAGTAGTGGTAATAATAGTAAACTTCCACAAAAAACTTGCCCTAACTGCAATAAAAATCACGACTTTGATTATCCAAAGTGTCCGCACTGTAATCATCAGCACTAGACCACACCCAAAAGCTGCGGGCTCTCGACAAGAAACTACTCAAAACAAAACAAGGAATTGTCGTTTAATGAAGTTCACAAGCCGCTCGTACGAAACTATGCGTAAACACCTCGTGTTTCTGTCTGCGATGTGAGCTTGACTTTACGACAATTCCTAAGTTCATCAGGTTTTTGTAGGTTGCCTTTGCAAAAAAATGACAGACTTGACCAACACTACTCAATTGTGCCAACGATTGATATGTTTCCACTTCTGAACATACCGAAGCCGTTGTACTGCCAAATCCCTGCCGATAGAGGGATTTCTCTTGTTGTGTCTGCAACACCAATGGTAATACGTTGTTCCCTGCCGGACGGATCAAACAAGAACAAGTCAACCGAACCACCCACAATATCAGAAGTAATGTCTAAAACTAGGGTCTGATTGTTTTCTGCACTAAAAGAACCGGATTCGGAAATATTAAGCTGATTATTCCTGTTTTGCAGATTTATAAAGGTACAGGATGATCAGGAGAGATGCATAGCAGAAAAGATGCGGGGCAAAGGCCGAAAGGTTGTCTATGACCTTGATTTGTGATATTATTTAGTATGAAAATATCACTATGAAAGATTGGGAGAGGGAGATTATGAAATTACCAAGAGAATATTTTTGTAAGGTTTTGAAGGAGATTTTGGCTATCGACAGCCCCACCGGGTTCACAAAAAAGGTAACGGCAAAGTTGGAAGAATACGTCAAGGAGCTGGGCTATCCCTATTACTTTACGAATAAAGGCAACCTGATTGTCGAGGTATCGGGCAAATCCGATAAGAATATAGGAATCTCCACGCATGTGGATACTTTAGGGCTTGCGGTGCGAGGCTTTAACTCCGACGGCACTCTGACCTTCATTCGTGTGGGTGGTGCAATTTTGCCGACTTTGGACGGCGAATATTGTCGCATTTATACAAGAGGCGGCAAGGTCTATACAGGAACAATTTTATCCAATGCACCCGCTATCCATGTCCATAACGAGGCGCAAAAAATGGAACGCAAGGCAGAAAATATGCACATTCGCTTGGATGAAGAAGTGAAATCCGGCGATGATGCAAAAAAATTGGGAATTTTGGCAGGCGATTTTATCTGCTATGACACAAAAACCGTTATTACAGACAATGGCTTTATAAAGAGCCGTTTCTTAGACGATAAATTATCGACAGCCATATCCCTTGCTATGCTAAAACACCTAAAAAATGAGGCTATAACGCCCTCACATAATGTCAAATTTCTGTTTAGCACCTATGAAGAAGTGGGGCATGGGTTGGCTCATCTACCCGAAGGCATATCGGAAGTTTTGGCAATGGATATGGGTTGCATTGGCACAGATTTAACCTGTACGGAATACGATGTTTCCATCTGTGCAGCCGATTCTACCGGTCCGTACGACTATGATTTTACAAGCCGCTTAATCGAACTTGCAAAAATGGCAAAAGTTAGCTATGCTGTTGACATCTACCCGAATTATGGGTCGGATGTTTCTGCCGCCCGAGATGCCGGCCATGACGTAGTAGGCGGGTTAATCGGCCCCGGTGTGTCTGCAAGCCATGGCATGGAACGCAGTCATATAAAGGCTTGTGAGAATACTTTTGGATTACTGTACGTTTACCTTACCAATAATTAAAAGTAGCGAAACAAGCTAAAAATGTCCGAGTGGAGTGCATTAATTTTTTTGTTACACCCAAAATTTAAAAAAACAATTGACAAAACCTTTTTTTTCGTGTAATATTGCGTAAAATTATATGAATGGAGGATAAAGAAAATATGAGTAAATTAAATATAGCGGTTATTTTTGGTGGTTGCTCCAACGAACACGATGTTTCTATCGGCTCGGGAGCTACTGTTATACAAGGGTTAAACAGACAAAAATATAATGTTACGCCTGTTTATATTTCCAGAGAAGGTAAGTGGTTTTTGTTTGAGGGAGAAGATTTTAAAAATATAGAATCAAACACCCTTACCCCCCTTATATTTTCCCCTAGCCGTGGGGGTAGCAATTTTTTAGTGCAAAATGGCGACACTTTTTCTGCTTTAGAGATAGATATAGCGTTTCCTGCCCTTTTGGGGCGGTTTGGCGAAGACGGCACTATACAGGGGCTGTTTGAAATGGCAGGATTGCCCTACGTTGGTTGTGGTGTTTTATCGTCTGCATTGTGTATGGAAAAGGTGTTTTCTCACGACATTTCTTCCACACTTAACATTCCCCAACCACCCTATATAACCCATGTTTTGGGGGATAATATTAATCTAAAAGCTATAATAGAAAAGTTGGGGTTACCTTGTTTTGTAAAGCCTGTACGTAGCGGTTCTTCCGTTGGAATCACAAAAGCTAAAACCGAAGAGGAGCTGAAAACCGCCATAACAGAGGCTTTCAAACACGACAGCAGACTTATTTTTCAAAAAAATATAGAGGGCAGAGAACTGAAATGTGCCGTTCTTGGTACGGGAGGCGATGACACAGTAGCGTCTTTCCCAGGAGAAACTATATACTCCAGTGCAGATTTTTACGACTACGAAGCTAAATATCTGAGTGCGGAAACAAGAAAACAAATACCTGCCGATGTTAGCGAGGAAATTGGTGCAAAAGTACAGGGTTTAGCTTTAAAAGTTTTTAAAGCCCTTCATTGTGCTGGGCTATCACGGGTAGACTTCTTTTTGGAAGACGGCACGGGGGATATTTTGTTTAACGAAATTAACACATTCCCTGCATTTACAGGGGTTAGCATGTATCCCAACCTTTGCAAGCATATGGGCTATCCCATGGATGTTTTGCTAGACAAACTAATTGAAATAGCTCAAAGGACGGTCAGATAATGAGTTTTAACAGCGAATCAGGTCCTTTGCTCGGCGTTTTAGGGGGCATGGGACCTTTGGCTACTGCCCTCTTTTTGGAAGATATAGCTAACTTTACGGCGGTAAAAAAAGATCAGGATCATTTGGATATAATAATATACTCCATGCCCTCTATCCCTGATCGCACAGGATATATACTCGGCAAAACAACCACAAGCCCCCTGCCGGATCTAAAAAAATATATACTGGAATTAAAAGATAGAGCGGTAGACCTTGTTGCTGTGCCTTGTGTTACTGCCATGTATTTTCACGACAAAATAAGCGAGTTGGGCGTGGAAGTAGCTGATATTTCAAAAATCGCCGCAAAAAGAGTTGAAAATTTTACAAATGTGGGCATTATGGCAACAACTGCTACTACATCTGCTCGTTTGTTTGAAACAAATTCACAAATAAACTATATTTTGCCCCAGGAAAAATATCAAAATATGATAATGGACACTATATACACAGCTATAAAAACAGGTAGCGGTTTTGAACACGAAAATTTTAGCCAAATCACGGCTCATTTAAAAGAAGAGGGAGCAGACGTGGTTATTTTAGGTTGCACAGAGCTTTCTGTTGTGAAACGCCAAATGCAACTTAACGAAGACTTTTTTGTGGATTCCCTTAGCGAGCTTGCAAAATATTGTATACGCAGTCTTGGTAAGAGGGTAAAGGGAGAATAAAGCATGATAAATGAACGTATAAACAACGCATATGATTTTATAGCTGACAAAGGCAATTTTTCTCCCAAGGTAGGTCTTATCCTTGGTAGTGGTCTTGGCGACTTTGCTAATACACTAGAAAACCCAACAGCTATCCCGTTTGGTGACATTCCAAACTTCCCCAAACCTACCGTTGAAGGGCACACGGGGGCTTTTGTTTTCGGTAAACACAAGGGGTTGGAGGTGGTGGCACTACAGGGGCGTATACATTATTACGAAGGCTACACAATGGAAGAGGTCACAATGCCTGTTCGTATAATGAAAAAATTTGGTACACACACAGTTATTATTACAAATGCAGCGGGGGGCGTAAATGAAAGTTTTGGTGCCGGAACTTTAATGCAGATAACAGACCACATAAATTTTAGTGGCGGCAATCCCCTTATTGGCCCCAATATAGCCGAGTTCGGCCCTCGTTTTCCAGACTGCACAAACATCTACACAAAAGATTTAGTCGAAAAATTGAACCAAGCAGCAACCAAAGCTGAAATAACTCTTCAAAAAGGAGTTTATATTATGTTCAGCGGGCCAAATTATGAAACCCCGGCAGAAATACGTTTTTGCCGTACAATTGGGGCAGACGCAGTTGGAATGAGTACCGTGCCGGAAGCAATAGTGGCTGCTCATGCAAATATGCGGGTCATGGGCATATCCTGTGTTACAAACGCCGCCGCAGGCATACTAGACCAAGAGCTAAACCATGCAGAGGTTGTAGAAGTGGCAAACAGAGTAAAAGCCGATTTTACAAAGCTCCTTTCCCTTGCAATTGAAATAGGGTCAGGAAAATGAACCTAAAAGGACATAGCCAAAAAAAAGTTTGGGCTTTGCAGGGAGGGATTATATTAATATCTGCCGCTCTGCTTTTTGTGGGGAATTTGTGGGTAACATCTTTAAATCACGATTCCAATAATGATGGGACAGTACAAGAGTTTCGCCAAAATGTTAACGCTCAAGTGATTGAGATTTTTTCTGTGGAAACTATCGACGACCCTATTGGTATTACAACAACAACTCTTTTTGTGGCTGTGCTACCGGAAGAAGATAACAGAGAGGTGGTTGGTATGCAACAGATTTTTCAGCATCACGGGGCTATACCTCCTCCATCTCGCCATGTACAAGTTGGGGATAGGGTGCTAATGCAGATTCATGAGGGCTATAATCTGTTTGAAGTGGTGGGTTTTTTGCGTATACAATATATCGCTGTTTTGGGGGTTCTGGTTGTTGTTGTCGTTGTGGCATTCGGTAAAATTCAAGGAATAAATTCCATTGTGGCTTTAGCTCTTACTATTGGTTCAATATTTTTAGTTTTTGTACCCGCAATTGTGGCGGGAGCAAATATTTTTTGGGCTGCCATTTTGGTGTGTTTGTATAGTGCAGTTACCACACTGCTTATTGTTATTGGGCCAAACAAAAAGGCCTTTTGTACAATAATTGGCTGTATAAGCTCAATTGCTTTTGTAGCTATAACTGTTTTGGTGATGGATACATTTATGCAAATGACTGGGTTTTTGGACAGCGACATGGGAGCTTTGTTTATTGCTAACCCCAATATTAGCCTAACCGGGATTATTTTTGCCGGCATAGTAATCGGAGCATTTGGTGCAGTTATGGATGTTTCCATGAGTATTTCATCTGCACTGTGGGAAGTGTGCCAAGCCGGGAATCACAGTTTTAAGAGCCTGTACAAATCCGGTTTAACAATCGGCAAAGACATTTTGGGTACAATGGCGAATACCCTGATTTTGGCATATATCGGTAGCTCGCTAAGTATAATTTTACTTATTTTCCACATCCATTACCACAATATCTTTGCGATATTTCATGAAGAAATGATAATTGCAGAGCTACTGCGGGCTTTTGCCGGTATTGTTGGCATATTTTTGGCAATACCGATTACCACACTAGTTTGCGGGTGGATGTACAGTACCAATAATCAAGAAACTCAAGAAGCACAGCACTAAATTTAATGAAAGCAAATTAACTTTTGTGACTTAAAAAGATAAGAAAAAGTTAATTTGCCATGTAGCTCCAAAATAATAAGTCCCAAGCCTTTTATCTATGCCCTTTTTATCTAAGCCCAAAATAATCCCTTACCATACCAATATAATATAGCGATCCAAAAGCACATATACAATTGCCCTCCTCGGTCTTTGCCATTTCCAAAGCCAAATCTATTGCTCCACTCACGCTCGAAGAGGGGGTAGCTTTACCGCCTTTAGATTCTATATATACAGCAAGATCTTGAGCTTTCATGGCTTTTTCGTTAACCGGAGTTACGGTTATAAAATGCTTTGCCATCGGCATAACCTGTGCCAACATTTTTTCATATTCTTTGTGAGCAAGAAATCCCACTATAAATATGAATTTTCTGTTTGGAAAAAGTATTCTCATATTAGAAACAAGAGTAGTAGCCCCCTGTATATTGTGAGCCCCGTCCAACAAAAACAATGGTTCTTTACTTAACAGCTCCATGCGTCCGGGCCATGTGGCTTTTTCCAACCCTTTTTGTATATGTTCTACAGAAATCTCCATTTTTGAAAGCTGCAAAACTGCTTCTATTGCCACACTGGCATTATATACCTGGTACTGACCCAACATTTTTATGCTGTAATCAATGTTTTTGTAAGAAAAGGTTTGCCCTTGCAAATCATATGTTTTTGGTACAATATTAATCGGGTTTACAAGATTCATAGTGGCATCTTGTTTATTACACTTGTCTTTAATAACCTCTGTTACACTGTCCCCTTGGGGGTATACGACCACTGTGCCGTTTTGTTTTATTATCCCCGCTTTTTTTGCTGCGATCTCCTCCAGTGTATTGCCCAACACCTCCATATGATCATAGCTTATGGTCGTTATTACAGAAACTTCGGACTTATCAATAACATTGGTAGAATCCAAATCCCCTCCAAGCCCTACCTCTAACACCACAATATCGCAATTTTGGTTTTTGAAATAAACAAAACACATGGCGGTTAGCACCTCAAACCATGTCGGTCCTTCCTCTTTGCTCCAGTTTTGCTCAATAATATCTCGTATTTGAGTTAATATTTGAACTATTTCGTCATTTGTTATCTCTTGCTCCCCTACCTGTATACGCTCATTAAAACGCTGTATATAGGGAGATGTAAACAACCCTACCTTATATCCTGCCTCTTTTATTATATGATACACAAAAGAGGACGTGGAACCCTTGCCGTTTGTGCCGGCTATATGCACAAATTTCAGCTGCTTTTGCGGATCGCCCAAATACTGCATTAGTTTTGCTATACGCTCCAATCCCATTTTTGTACCAAACATCTGGCGGCTGTTTAAATATTCCAGAGCTTGGTCATATGTCATTTGGTTTTTCATCTTTGTTTTTTACCCTTTCTTTATTTTCTTGCGTTTCTTCTTTTGGCTCCTCTACCGATTCTTCTGTAATAACTTCGGCTTTAGGCTTAAACAAATATCTGTTTATAAGTACAGCTAGCACAATACCAAAAACGGTGTCTATTGTGCGGTTTATCGCATATGTTACAGAATCATAATCTGCTCCCAATATAATCATAAGGTAAACGACGCATCCAATAACGATAGAACCCTTAATATTTAGCATATTGCAAATATGGATAAGAACAACAACCCCTACCGCAATCCAAAAGTAATATCCAAAAATAGTTGCACCATAAACATCGGTAAATATATGGACGAAAACACTTCCAAAGATAGCACCTATTATTGTGCCAATTGTGCGGTTCCTGCCTTCTGTTATAGATTTTTCTACGCTATCTTGCATACAGATAAGTATTGCAATTAAAGCAAAAGAAACCCCTTCTCTGTTTATTGAGCTATAAAAAACAAGAGCTATAAAGATCGCTATTGCAGTTTTTATATTTCTAAAGCCAGGGGGCGGTGTTTTTTTGATTATTTTTTTTATTTCTAAAATATATTTCATAGGCCTTTCTGATTTTCATAAAACCATATCTTCCGCAGCTTTTTTCTGGTCAAAGTTTCAACCGCATTTGTTCTAATTTTTCCATTGTTTCTTTGTCCAGGTTATCTATTAGCAAATTGTTTTTTATTGGACGCTTACCGGCTATTTTTGAGATATTACGCAAGGCTGTTTTTACCTCTTCTTCAAACACGGGAGCAGACACAACAAAAGCTCCGGAACCTATTATAATAATTTGCTCCGTAGCATCGGATGTCGCCACCCGTACAGTATATTTTTTGGCAAGAATTTTTGCAGTTCGCTCTATATAGGTATCTGCTGTTTCCTTTTCTCGTGTATAAACCACTATAATATTGTTCTTGTGTTCTATGTTTTCCACCCCACCGTTCACTTTGTGGGCATCAAATACCAAAATAATATTCTCTTGGGTAAAACCGGAAAAATTGGTCAACATCTCCATAAGGCGTGTGCGTGCGTGGTCAAGAGATTTTTCTGCAAGGATTTTTAAATCTTTCAAATAAAATATAATGTTGTAGCCGTCTACAAGAAGATATTTGGTATTCAACTTATGCCATCCTTTGCTTTACAACCTCGTACATTACAAGAGCGGCAGCAACAGATGCATTGTGAGAAGGTATACGACCATACATTGGTATTTTGGCTATAAAATCGCATTTTTTTGTGATTAGTTGCCCCAACCCCTCTTCCTCTGCACCTATACACAAAGCCAAAGGAACACGGAAATCCACATTAAAATAGTGCTTACCCCTGGCATCTGCACCTATTATCCAAACATTTTGCTTTTTTAGCTTGTCTATCGTTTGAGCAATATTTGCCACTTTTGCTATAGGAATATAATTTATTGCACCTGCCGATGTTTTTTCTACCGTTGCAGTAATACCTACCGCTCTTCGGGCAGGGATAATAATACCGTGAGCTCCGGCTCCCTCTGCCGATCGTATAATCGCACCAAAGTTGTGGGGATCTTTAATGTTGTTTAATATTATTATAAAAGGGTCTTGTTGTTTTTCTTTTGCATTCGCCAAAATATCGGCTATTGTAGCGTAGTCTACAGCAGGAGCAAGGGCGACTACACCTTGGTGAGCCTCTGCCAAAGTGTCCAACTGTTTTTTGCTAACACGCTCTATTTTAATGCCCATTTCTCTGGCTTTTGCAAAAACTGCTCTTATACTACCCTCTGTGTCTCCATCTTTTATCAGGATTTTGTCTAAATGCCGACCTGCATCCAATGCTTCCAATACAGCTTTGCGCCCTTGTATTATTGCACCTTTGTTATCGTCCATCAAATTTGTTCCTTTTCTTTGTCTGATTCTTTGTCTGTGTATACTATCTCAAAAATATGGTACAACCTATCATTTTTACCTTTTAGGTAAAGATAACCAAACAATGCTTCTACTCCCGTAGCGTGGCGATATTCCAAAACCGTAGCACTTTTTGGGGCTTTAGCGTTAAAATTGCGTCCTCTCTTTAAAATTGCTGCCTCTTCTTCTGTAGCTATTTCCAGGAGTTTGTTGTACATTTGGCTCTGACCTTTGGCACTAACATACGGCATGGCTTTTTTGTGCAATTGGTGTATGCTATAGGTTTTCACGATTCTCTCCCTAACCATCACCTCAAAAACAGCGTCCCCTATATATGCCAATGCACCGGGGCTTAGAGCCTCTATTTCTTTATTCAATATATCTCCACCTTATACCACTTTTTGTATCTTCCAACACCACCCCCATTTGCGTAATCTGCTGCCGTATCTTATCGGCTAGGGCGTAGTCTTTTGCTTTTCTTGCCTCTTCTCTTTGCTTTATAAGATCTTCTATTTCCTCGTTAATCTCTTTGCTCTCTTCAAACTTTAGCCCCAAAATTTGACACATATCCGTTATCTCTCTCCGAATCTCTTCTGCAAGGTGCAGGGGGCTTTGCTCTGTTACGTGCAAATTAGCAAACTTTACGTAGTCGAAAATAATGCTGATTGCAAGGGCAGTGTTAAAATCATCTTTCAGTGCCTGCTCAAAATCATGCCTAAATTTTTTTGTGTCTTTTGTACTAGCCAAAACATCTGTCAAAGTTTCTCCCGAATTCTCTTGTTTGTTTTCCACTATGAACTGTAGGTTCTTTAAGCATTGGGTAATACGGGCTAACCCCATTTTTGCACTTTCCAACAGCTCCCTGCTAAAATCTATTGTGCTGCGGTAGTGGTGAGATAATATATAAAAACGCAGGGTATTATAGCCTACATTGTTTGCTACATCTCTTATTGTGAAAAAGTTACCTTCAGACTTTGACATTTTTTTGCTTTCGATATTAATAAAACCATTGTGCATAAAGAAATTTGCGAAAGGAGCTTTATTCGCACAACAGCTTTGTGCGATTTCATTTTCGTGATGGGGAAAAAGCAAATCTATGCCGCCGCCGTGTATATCTATCGTTGAACCTAGGTATTTTTTTGCCATCGCACTACACTCTATGTGCCAACCCGGTCTTCCTTGCCCCCAAGGAGATTCAAAAAAAGGCTCATCTTTCTTTTTTGCTTTCCATAGTACAAAGTCGTCTGGATTCCTTTTGTGATTATCCTCTTCTAGCCGACTTTGGGATTGCTCTTGGTTTACCTTCTTCAGTATACCGTACTTCGGAAAAGTTGCAGTGTCAAAGTATACACTACCTTCTGTTTCGTATGCGTGGTTCATGGTAACAAGAGTCTGTATCATCTGTATTATGCTCTCCATTTCTTCCGTTACCTTTGGGGAAAATGTTGGAGCAAGGATATTTAGACCATTCATATCTGTTCGGGCTTCATTTATATATCGGATACTTATAGCATCCATTGTAGTATTTTCAGCTAATGCCCTTTGTATAATTTTATCGTCTACATCTGTAAAATTTTGTACATAATTTACAATATAGCCTTGGTTTTCCAAAAATCGGCGTACCGTATCAAAAACTACCAAAGGTCTGGCGTTGCCCACATGAAGATAATCGTAAACAGTCGGACCGCACACATACATTTTTATATGACCCTTTTCTAGCGGGGTAAAATCTTCCTTTTCTTTTGTTATGGAATTAAAAATTTTCATTACATATCTCACTATACATCTATAATCTACATCTTCTGTTCGGAGTGCTGCAATAAGCAAATTGCTTGTGCTGCCATACCTTCTTTGCGCCCTGTAAAGCCTAGCCCTTCTTCTGTTGTGGCTTTTATGTTTATTTTTTGGGGGGATATATTTAGTGCTGCTGCCATGTTTTTTGCCATTTCGTTTCTGTAATGGTTTATTTTGGGTTCTTGAGCAATTAGCGTGGCATCTATATTTATTATAGAATACCCGTCAGAATCAATAAGAGAACTCGTCCTTTTTAGCAGTTCCATACTATTTATGTCCTTATATTGATCATCTGTGTCGGGAAACTGATAGCCAATATCTCCAAGACCTGCCGCTCCCAACAGAGCATCTATAACAGCATGAGCCAACACATCTCCATCTGAATGAGCCAACAGCCCGTACTGTTTGCCGTCAACCTCATATTTTATGTTCACGCCCCCAAGGATCAAATCCCTGTTTGGTATCAATTCGTGTACATCATAACCTATACCAATTTTTTGCATTTTAAAATCCCTCTCATTAAACATTAAGGCTGGTGAAGTGTTGCAGGTGTTAACTTTAAAACAGAACATTTTTAAAACGAGAAAATCTCAATGAAGATCGCTATATTCCGCCAACAACAAACCTTCTAAAAACAGGGAGAAAGTCCACATAGCATCACTTATTTTGTAAGGCCAGTTTTCGTTGATGTAGTGGAAGTCATCTCTTGGGCTGTGCAATACCCTAACTGTCAGTGCATAATCTCCGTAATGTGCAAAACCCCAACCTTCATCTGATAATATTAAATCAGCTCCAAGAAGAAACACAACTGTATGCCCATGATACAAAAATACTAATTGGTCGCTAGAGGCAAAAGCAATGTCCGGAACTGTAGCTATTTGGATGTCGTGACTTTCTCTAATGTTTTGCGCCACTTCCGACACGGTGTTTGTAACACTGTTTTGGTATGGTCCGGAATCCGGGCGAGCAAGGGGATGAGTCATGTTATTGGCGTAACCTGCTCCATAAACAAAAAATTCTCCCTCAAACAATACATCGGCATTTATCATCATTACGATGTTATTGCGTTCTTGTTGGGTTAGTCTGTTGTAGTATACATGAGCACCTAGCAAACCTATTTCTTCTGCACCAAAAAACACATACACTATCGTATGATAGTTGTCCATGTCAATAATGCGTTGGGCAGATTCCAGCAAAAGCGATGTGCCTGACGCATTGTCGCTGGCTCCCGGATACGGTAAACTGTCGTAATGGGCACCAACAACAATCTTGCGTTCACTTTGCCCCGGAACAGTAAGAATAACGTTTTGGCTTAAGTTACGCAAATAAAAATCTTCTGCACCCCAATTATTGGCTAGTGTATATCGAGGATGTTGCCACATCATACTCCATACCAATGGACTATACATAGAAAATTCCTGCACTTCTATGTAATCCCAAGTATGCCCCATAGCCAAAAGTTCTTCTACAATCCAAGCGGCTGCCTCTTTTTCTCGGTATGTAAAAGGCATACGACCATATAGATTATCGTTCATGAACTCTATATGCCTTACGGCAATTTCACCGTGGGGAGTATCTTGTAGCAAAAGCTGTGGTGAACGCAAATTCACAAAATTGTCGGGATTCCATGGGTCGCTGTCGTACGTGTCATAGACTACCTCGTCTTCCACCACAGGTTCAACCTCTTCAATTTCAATTGCAGGGTATTGAGGCTGTTCAACAACGGGTTCGTATTCTGTATTTGTGACGCAAGATGTAAACAATACAACGGGCATTAACACTAAAAGTTTTTTTAACATGATAGTCTCCTTACGCCATCTTGGCTTTTTCTAAATGTTCCAGGCAGAATTTTGAAAAATTCTCCATACTATACTTTGTTGTCCCCACAACCCCCGCTTGTACATTTATCCAAAAACATGCAGGAACTTCCCCTTGTTCTAAATTTTTTTCGATACAAGGATCGCAACCCATTTCTTGGTTAGTTGGGTGATGGGGACAATCTAAAACCGTACATGTGCAAAAATGCTTTTTCATGTGTTTTTTTCTCCTTTTGTTAGAATCTTATTTAGCAGATGCTCTCGCATCATTTTTTTCCATCCACTAGCCAACATTATTTTTGTAAGCCATTGTGAACCCCTAAAACCACTATGTTCAAGAGAAAGTGTAGTTTTACCATCTTCTTCAACAAGCGTCCATTTCACAACCGTATCAAGCCTTGGTTTTGCTGATGTGCATTTATATGACAAAAAAACTCCGGCATCAAAATCCATCACCGTGTTATGGAATGTGCCATTGAAAAAAGCATTAGGCTTGATTTCAAAAACAAACTCCTGGTTTTTCTCTAAAGAAAATCCTTTTGATGGCATACACCAAGAACTCAGCAATGTATCTTGTGTTAAAAAATCCCAAACCACTTCCTTTGTGGTTGGATAGGTCTTTTTAAGTTGTATTAACCCCATAATAACGCCATTCTCCTCTCGAAATGCAAACACCGTACCCCATCGCCATAAAACGGCAAGGCACAGAAAACTGAACCCCCATACAGATAACATAGTATAACACAAATTCTACAAAATTTGCAAGAATGTGTTTTTTGGAACACGGAAATTTAGTTTCAATAGATTTTCAAGAATCTAACAAACAAGGCTCCCGAATCTTTGAGAAAATGTAATTTAATCACAAAAGTTTAATTATATTAACCGGGTTAAGCAAACAGTCAAACATAAGTCCTGAAAAAGGTGTTTTTACAGATTGTCTGTTATGGGATAAATTCAAGGATTTTTTTGGGAATCTATAATATTGCGAAAAAAACTAAGAGATAGTTATAATCGCAAACAATTTCGGCATATTACAGCAAATTTCTTGGAAAAAAAATAAAAAACAAACACAATATAGTTTGTTATTGCTAAAAATTTCCTGTATACTGTTCATATATGTGTCAAGTCCTATGCTTGCTACTCTAAATCACAAAATGTGATTTTTAAAGCTGGGACAATCGTTACGGAAAGTACTGTATTTGTATAGGAGGGTTTCTCTTTATGGAAGGTATTGCTCTAATGATTGCATTTATCATTTTGGTTGCAGTGATGATTTATGCGATTTCAAAACTAAAACTGCATCCTTTTTTAGCAATTTTGCTAACTGCACTTGTGCTTGCCTTTATTTCTGGCATATCGCCATCCGATATACCGGGTGTTATTGGGGCAGGTTTTTCCGGCATTTTTGCAAGCATTGGTATTGTTATTTTGCTTGGAGGTTTGATCGGCTTTATTTTGGAAAAAACAGGCGGGGCGTTTAAAATCGCTAATATGGTAATAAACCTTGTTGGAAAGGCTAGCCCATCGCTTGCAATGGTTTTAATGGGGTGGGTTGTATCTATACCAGTTTTTTGCGACAGTGGTTTTGTTATTATGAACCCTGTTAGAAGGTCTATTGTTAAGCGTTCTGGCACAAGTGGTGTTAGTACCTCGCTTGGGCTTGGTGGCGGTCTTTATATCTCGCATGTTCTTGTTCCGCCAACACCTGGCCCTATTGCAGCCGCAAACGAGCTTGGGCTTGCTGACAACCTAGTGCTTGTTATTGGCGTTGGTGCTCTTATTTCTATACCTATAATTATTGTTACGTACCTATATGCAGAATTTTGTGGCAAAAGAACAAAATCCGCAGAAGACCATGAGCTTGCAAAAGATGCTACAGTAAAATCGTACGAAGATATTGTTAAAGAATATGGCACAATGCCAAGTGGGTTTTTGTCGCTTGCGCCTGTTCTTGTGCCAATTATTGCAATGACATTTGGTACTGTTGGTGCTTTTTTGGGCTGGGAAGGCAACCTGCGCCAGTTTAGCAATTTTACAGGAAACGCCGTTATAGCCTTGGCGCTTGGAACAATATGTGCCGTTGTGCTTTTGGCAAAATCCAAAAAAATATCCGATTTTAACACACTTACAAATGATACCCTAAAAACAATGGGACCTATTTTGTTTATAACTGGTTCTGGGGGTGCGCTTGGTCAGGTTATACGTTCAAGCGGATTGGTAGATTTTGTTGCTGCCAATGCAGATGCGTTAATTGGTCTTGGAGTGTTTTTCCCGTTCTTGATTGCGGCTGTTCTAAAAACTGCCCAGGGATCCTCTACAGTAGCGATTGTTACAACTGCATCTATTATGGCACCACTAATGGGTATTCTCGGCTTTACTACAAACTTTGCAGCGGCACTTGTGGTAATGGCGATCGGTGCTGGTTCAATGATGGCATCTCATGCAAACGACTCTTATTTTTGGGTTGTTACAAGGTTGTCTGACATGACACCAGAGCAAGGCTATAAAAACTGGACCTCTATGACTGTTGTCCAAGGTCTTACTGCTATTATTGCAATTTTTGTTGCTTCGCTCTTTATATAAATTTCGGGTGGTGTTACAGCAGTTCCGTTTTAAATTAGCCCTTTAAATCCACACTAAACTGCTGAATTTAGGAAGCTATTCCACTTAATTTTATTTTAAAAAGGGCTAGAATTAAGTGGAATAGCTATACAACAACTTGTTGAGAATATCTATCTCGCTGAATCGTTATAATCACCCCACCCGGACATTTTCCACTTGTTTCGTTAGCATACATACTGTATAATGGAGTTATCTTTCTGATTACAGGATTTTTCTGTTTTTTCTAATACAAAGTATCACATAGAGTGTGACATAGAGTGTGACATAAAGAGTTTCAAAGTTCGCATTAGAATAGTGTTTCCGAAAGCAATTTTTATTGATTTCTCAAAAGCCCAACCAAGATTTTTCGCCGTTTTTACCCCTAATGTATGCGTGTTTAATAGTGGGAATACGCCCTAATTTAAAATTTAATCATTTAAAAATATAAGTGGTTTTTTGATTATTTACAAGCCCTATATTTCTATGGTAATCTAAAAGATTTTTCCCGTGCTCTGTTATATCCACTGTAATAACATAATCGTCTTGTAGTAGTAAAATTTTCTGTAACCCCATTTCTAACCATAAACGGTAGGTTAAATGGCACATATAACCACCGGTATCCAAAAGAAAATTATCTTTCTTATACTGGTTATTTACTGTGATAGCTACAGGTAAATGGTAAAAACCTTTTTCATACGTTTTTATATTTTGATGTTTTGTGTAAGCATATAATGCCCACCAGTCAGACACTGTGTAACCTGTATATAAAGAGAATGTGTAAGGCATTTTTTCTCCTTCCAAAGAATCCCAGTAATCTTTAGGCGTAAGAATAGCTACAAGGTCACCCCTAGTTAATTCATCACGGCGATTTTGTATATTAATAAACAATAGAAATTTATCGTGATATTTAACTCTCAAATCACTGATAATTACACCATGTTGTAAAATTTCATACTCTTCTTTAGTTTTTGTGAAATCAAACATATTTTCTCCTCCAGCGGTCAACGTGCAGATGGTGATTTGGTGATGCCGATGGTTCGTGTTATGTTGTAATTATAATATCAAGTTTTTGGTGTGTCAATACTATTTTTTGGAAAATCCACGGTCGTTTCGTGAAATTTCTAAAGCGAATTAAAACTAAAGTTTCGTGTCAGATGTAAACAATTTTTTCAGACTTGCAGTATATATATCATAAATAACGAAAATTCAGTTTATAAAATTTGACAAATATATGGGGAGCTTGATATAATGGCAGGAAAGGGCATTGTAAAAGACACGAATGCATTTTAAAAACCTAATTCAACGAGTTTTACACTTAGCCACCAACGAAGATGACCTCGTTCTTGACAGTTTTCTTGGCTTTGGAACAACGGCGGCAGTAGCCAAGCAGGCAGCTACATATACATTACAACAGAACATTTAACAGCGGTACAGCTTGATGAAATTCCCAAAGACCTAGCAGATAACGAGCGTTTGTTAATATATGCTCCAGCTTTTGACATCGGACTTGGAAAACGGTACGATAATATAAACGCACGGAAAATCCCACAGTCAGTGTTAGATAAATGCGAATATGGCACGGATAACTACAACCTAAATATTGTTAGCCCACCGGAACTGGACGAGGAAGAATGGGAGGATTTTGAGTAATTTAATAACTTGCCAAAAAAACGTTATATTATAACCATAGTCAAAAAAGGAGACCAACCATGCAAAAACCAGAAACCTTGACAATCAAACAGCAACTAATCAATGAAATTGAGCTACTCCCGGAGAGTTCGTTAAAAGCCGTATACGATTTTGTTTTATTTGGAAAAAAAGACTTCTCAAACGATACAATTTTATCTAAAAATGAGCAGAACGCACAATATTTAGCAAAACTAAACAGACGTTTGGAAAACGCTGAAAAAGGGAATATTATTGCCAAAACGCTAGAAGAATTGGAAGACATGGCAAAATGAGAATAACCTTTGAATCTGAGGCGTTTGAGGAGTACGTAACGTGGCAAAAGACCAACAAAAAAATCGCTGTAAAGATAAACGCCTTAATAAGAAGCATACAACGGGACGGCTTGCTTAGCGGTTTAGGTAAGCCCGAGCCGCTTAAACACATAAAGGCGTATAGCCGTCGCATAGATAAAACCAACAGGCTTGTATATGTGGCGGTTGAGGGCGGCATTTTGATTATCTCATGTGAAGGGCATTACAAAGATTAGTGGGAGGTCTACAAGGTCGGTGTAAAAAATGCGACTTGGACCGAAGAAATGCCTTAAAAGAAATCGGCATACCTGTTGATATTATCGAAAAGATTATGCCAAAGATTTGGTCTGTTTTGCCTATTCGCTGGATTGTGGAGCGTAGCCTTGGGTGGGCAACTCATTCCCGCAGATTATCTAAGGATTACGAAATTAGCACCGAATCTGCCGAAAATATGCTCATGGTTTCACATTTAGCCACGTTGTTGGGGCGTTTTTGAGGATGGGTTCTAAAAATAAATGGAGGCTGCTAAAATGAGTTACACGCTAAATTTGTATACTGCCGGCGATATGAAAAACATGGAGCAATATCTTTCACAAAAGGCGGCAACCGGAAAAATGCTAACTAAATTTGGCGTATTCGCCGCCAAATTTACGCAAATAACGCCTTGCGAAAAGCAGTTTTTTATAGACATTTTGCCAAGTGCGAGTTTCTTTAGCAATAAGGAAAACCCTGTTGCAGCAGTGCATCGTGAAAGATGGTCGGCAGCTGGTTGGGATTTTGTTGCAAAAAAAGGCAAATTTTACGTATTTTGTGCCGATAAAGATGCACCGTTGCCTGCTTATGTCAGTGTCGCAGACCAAACCGAAAAATTAAGTAAGTTTTGCCTAAGGCATGAAATTTTGCCGATAGGCTTTGCATTTTTGTCCTCTATTTTTAGCTGGATGGCGATATTTGCTCAAGAAGGTAACCATGTTTTACTTGAAAACAGTTCCATTTTGTTTGTTTTGAGCATGCTTTTGGCTACGTTTGCTTCTTTTTTGCAAATGGCTTTTTCGATAACTTGGTGTATACGTGCCAAAATTGCAATAAAAAAAGAATCGCCCGCTCCAAAAGTTTCGCCATTATTAAGTAACATACGAAATGTAGCTATTACCATAAGTTTGGTAATAACACTTATATTTGTGCTTGGTGCGGCGTTTATGACGTTTATACCACAACCGACCAATATTGTTGCTTTTAACCCAAACATACACCAAGCTGTCAAATTCAAGGATATTGGCATACACGAAACACCGACCCTGGAGCAAACTACTTTGCACAGTAGCTTGTTTGTCCCGACAATATTTTCGCATTTAGAAAGAATCGAGAGCGTAAACGGCTCAAACTGGGTTAGAACCGCCATTTATAAAGCCAACCTAACCGCCGTAGCAGATATTCTCTACAATAACTCTGTAAGAAACTTGCTTTTGTTTGGCCAAAATCACAACATAACAACGTTGCACCTAAACCAAGCACAGCCGGAAAACACCGGAATACTGGCATATCGCAACAACGATTTTATATTAGTTTTGCGACAAAACAACACCATAATGAGAATAGATATTAACGTTGCAAATATTGAAAACGCTAATATAGAAATTGCGGACTTGCAAGCGATTGTTGATACTATTTGGATAGGATGGGGTTTAAAAGATGAGAATCTCAAAATGATCTGCCTATTGACAGTTTGCAGTATAATGTTGTATGATATAATCGGTTCACTCGGTTAAGCTAATCGAGAGTGCTATAAATTCAAATTACACGCATACACGCAGCAGTGGTGGAATTGGTATACACGCAAGACTAAGGATCTTGTGGTCATTGCGACCGTGCAGGTTCAAGTCCTGTCTGCTGCACTCATAACACTAGTCATAATCAAGCAGATTAACTTTTTGAATTCAAAAAGTTAATCTGCTATACATCACAGAAGAGAGAGGAACAAAAATAGGTTCATGATAGCATGATAGATAGTAACAAAGGGTTTGTTGAACAGATAGAAGAGCTGACAAAACACAACGAGCAGTCGGCTGAAACTAACAAAAGGCTTTTGGCTGAAAAAAAAGAATTAAACAAAAAAATTGAACAATTAGAAAAAGAATTGCACAGCATTACAGCCGATGAACACAAAAAAAGGTTCTTGATTGTGCTGATTTCCCTTTGTGCCGTTGTGGTTTCCTTCGTGGTTGGTGGTGTGATTTTCACAAATATTAGTTGGGGTCAAGAACCGGAATTTTCTCCTGAATGGACTTATTTAGCGTACGAGCCTTACCATGAAATATTGGTTGACTTAACAGACTACTATTACGTTGATGACGCTACCGATGCTACTGTGCCGGATTTTTATCAGCTAGCGAGCGAGCTTGCAGATTTTTTCGGTCAGTTTGGTGATACAGTTTCGGTTTTTTATGAAAATTTGGAAACCGGGTTCACTTTTAGCCATTACGGAGACCGTGTCTTTTTCGGTGCAAGCACTACAAAATCACCCTTTGCATTATATATTTACCAAAAAGCACAACGCGGGGAAACAGATTTGAACAGCACCCACACATTTACCCAAGGGGATTTTTGGGAAGGGAGCGGTGTTATACGCCACAACCATGATATTGGAGATGTGTTTACCCAACACCAACTGCTGTATTTTATGCTTGCACATAGCGACAACGTCGCGGTTCGCATGTTGCGCCGTGTTCACGGGCTTGTTGGCTACAGATATTTTATAGAAAGCATTGGTGCAAACCCGCATTTTGTACAAAGCCTTACACATTCCTACATCAGTGCCTATGATGCAGGCATAATACTTAGGGAATTTTACGAATATATAAACTCAGGGGGCATATATAGCCACCAATTCAAAGAAAACTTGTTAGCTAACCAATACCCCCTTATAACATCTCGTTATCCCGTTGCAAGCAAAAGTACCCAAACAACAAATTTTGGCGGAGCTTTGCATGATATTGCCGTTGTTTTCGCTCCATCCCCATATACCCTCGCCCTTTTATCTACACGAGAGGGCAACCCGACAGATATTCAAGTATACAATGGTATTTCTCAATTTATACAAGATTTTAACAACTACTGGTTTTCAGAGACAAGAGACCAGTAGGGGCAAATAATGGGGTTTGAGGGCAACCCAAAACCCTATTTCTCTTTCATTGCTTCTTCGCTATATAGTTTTAGCCGCTCCTTTACCATCTTGTGGACTTTTTCTGCTGTAGCCCCTGTCAATAGCTCTATCCCTTGGTCAATATTGGAAATCGGATAAATATGGAACTTGTTTTCTTGCACCGCTTCTATTACTTGATTTTTTAGTAACAGGTCTGCCACGTTTTGGATTGGGATAATAACGCCCTGGTTACCTGTTAGCCCTCGTTTTGCACAAATGTCAAAAAATCCCTCAATTTTTTCTGTTGCACCGCCTATTGCTTGGCTTTCGCCAAACTGGTTCAGACTACCCGTTACAGCCAGTTCTTGGGAAAGTGGTATTTCCGCAATACTACTTATTATAGCAAAAAGCTCGGCACTAGAGGCACTATCTCCGTCTATACCGGCATAGTTTTGTTCAAAAGCGATACGGATAGAAATAGCCAACGGAAACTCCTTTGCATAGGTATTGCCCAAATAGCCCGCTAGCACTTGCACTCCTTTGTCGTGCACCCGCCCGCTCAAACGCGCCTCTTTTTCTATATTAATCACACCAGATTTACCTGCATAGCTTGTGGCAGTTATTTTTGTTGGTTTAGCAAAAGCATATTCATCTAAATCTATTACAGCCAACCCATTTACCTGCCCAACCTTGCTGCCTGTGGTGTCTATCATAATAATCTCTTCTTCTATTAGTGCGGTTAGCTTATCTTCGTACATACTGTTGCGATAGCGGCGTTGCTCCAGAGTCTTTTTTATATGGTGGCAATCTATAGTATGGTCGCCCTCCAGCTTGGCGCGGGTTACAGCTTCCTGCAAAATTTCAGCCAAAAGATTAAAATTGCTTGTTAGCTTATCTTTGCGTCCGCCAAGCCGTGCAACATGTTCCATAATAGCTACAAGAGCAGTTTTTGTAAAGCTAGCTTCTTTTTCTTTAGCAAAATTGGTGATGTATGTCAGCACATTTTGTATATTTTCTTCGTTTGTGGTCATTTCATAATCAAAATCGCCGCGAATTTTAAACAACTCGCGAAAATCCTCTTCGTAAGTTTGTAAAATATCGTATAAATAAAAATCTCCGAGCAAAATAACTTTTACATCCAACTCCGTCAGTTTTTGAGGGTTAATGGAATTTAATGGTATAGTCTGAAGCTCTTTTATAGGTTCTATAACCACTTCTCTCGTTTTGAGGGTACGCAGCATTGCCTCCATAGCAAACATGTTTATATCGTTTGCACGCAATATAAGATAGCCACCATTTGCTCTGTGCAACAAGCCGGGGCGTATCTTCATAAAATCCGTATTAAAATTACCGTGGTCGCTGTCGTATTCTACCTCTCCTACCATTGTGTAGTAGGTTGGATTGTAATTAGTGATAACCGGAGCCCCTTGCAAACTGCTGTTATCTACAACTATATTGACCTTGTATTTAATTAGCGGATCTTCTGTATCCTTTTTTTGACTCCAGGGCATTAGCGGCAAAACATCGTCTTCTTGGGCAGGAGGGTCGTCCAAAAAAGCATCCGGGTTGCTAAGTATATCTTCTCGCACTTCCTTTAAATAGGAGAGTATATCCGAGCTTTTAATGTATCGCTCAAATAGCGGGCCTATAGTTTTGCCTACCACAAAAAGGAGCCGTGTAAACTCAAGCTCTTCAAAATGGGTTTTTGCAACTACTTCCAACTCGCGTATAGCCCCCATTATATGGGTCATGTTATCGTGCATTTTAGCACTTTTCTCTAAAATTTCCTCTCTTTTTGTATCTTTCAGCTCGCCAAACTCCTCTTCTGTTATTGGTTTACCGTCTACAATGGGCATAAAATATACCCCTGTGTTTGTGGGTTTAACTTCAAAATCGTATTTGCGGGCTTCTTTTGAAACGTATTTCATTATTTCATCGCGTTTTTTGCCGAAATTTTTGGATATGGCGTTTTTGCTCTCTTCAAAATCCGGTGCAGATAGGGCTTGGGGTATTTCCGCCAAAAGCTCATCTACCAACTCTGCCATATCCTTCTTAAACTGTTTGCCCTGTCCCGGTGGCAGTTGTATTAATACGGGTTCTTTTGGTTTCGTGAAATTGTATACGTAGCAAATATCCGGTGGGGTGGGGCGATTTTTTGCTTTTTCCGAAGCAAAGGTGTGGGCTGCCGTGGCTTTGCCCAGCCCCGATTCTCCCGCTAAATATATATTGTACCCCGGGGCATCTATGGTAAGCCCAAAGTTTATCGCTTCTGTGGCACGTGTTTGACCAATTATTGGAGTGGACAGTTTTTCGGATTCCAACTTGGGTGCCAGCTCCTTCACTATACGCTCTATCTCAAAATTTTTTAATTGGGTGTAATCCAGTCTTGTTGTCATTTATATCCTTCCGAAATGTATTTCCACAAAATAAGTGCATCCTCTTGTGGTTTTTTGTAATAATTTTTGCGGATGCCTTCTTGTATGAAGCCTAGCTTTTGGTAAAGGTTTTTTGCCATGGTGTTGCTTGCTCGTACCTCCAACGTTAGCCCTCGTATATCCTTTTGCTTTGCTATTTCCTCGAGAGCGTTTAAAAGGCGTATTGCGTTGCCCTCTTGGCGGTGTTTTGGTGCAATCGCAATATTTGTGATGTGGCCCTCGTCTGCCACGTGCCACATGCCTATATAGCCTATTGGTTCATTTTGTTTTAATGCAACCAGGTATGTGCATAAGGGGTTGTCTATGTCTGCAATAAAACCGGCCTTTGACCAGGGATCGGAAAATGTGGCAAGCTCTATTGCATGAACTTTGTCTATATGTTCTCGAGAGAAAGGCACTATTTTTATTTGGTCGAGTTCTCTTACTGCCTGTGGTTTGCGTATGTAGAAAATTTGGACATCGCTATATTTTTGCGGGGGGCTACCGACTGCCAACATTCCAACACCGGCGGCTCTTTGCAGCATCATGGTGGGTGGGGCAATGCTATGCTCACCAAGGAAGCTGCCGTACACCTCAACACCATCACCCAAAAATATTGCTCGATTCAGCCCTTTTTGTGAAACAATCCTGCTCGCTTCCGCCACAACTTTGTGTATATCCATCACCAAATAATCGCTAATGCGTTGCAGTGAGCCGTCTCTTGCGTAATAGGCGGTGTATACTTGTTCCCTGCGGGCATCCATAATCGGCACAATCAAACTTTTTTCTTCCATAATGTTATATGCCAGGGCATCCGTGGTGGGAACTTCTATAACTCCTATATTTTGGGAATGTGCCAAAGCCTTTGCACACGCGGCCCCGATCCGTAGCCCGGTAAAAGAACCCGGCCCGGTAGATAGTGCGATACGTTCAATTTGGTTAAGTTTGTGGTTTGTGCTTGTCAACAAATTATCTATTACAGGCATTAGATTGACGGAATGGGTAAGCCCGTTGTTTACGGTATACTCACCAATTATCCCTTTGTTATTTACCAATGCCACAGAACAAGTGCCGCCGGAGGTATCTATTGCTAAAATTTTCATTTGTTAATTACCTCTATGGTGCGAAAGTTTTCCTGTTTTGGATTATTGCTTGTTTGTATAGTTATTGTGTTATGGTGCGGTAAAATATTTTTGGCGTATTCGCCCCATTCTATTAGGCATATCCCTGTTCCAAAAAAGTATTCTTCAAACCCTTGGTCGCTTACTTGCTCTTGGCAACGGTATAGGTCGAAATGGTACATTGGTAGGGTGCCTTCGTAAATATTTAGCAATGTAAATGTTGGGCTTGTAATGGTGCAACTAATGCCCAGACCCAAGGCGAAGCCTTTGGCGAAAACGGTTTTGCCGGCTCCCATTGTGCCATTCAGCAAAAAAATATCTCCCCGAGTTGCTTGTTTGGCCATTGCTTGAGCTATATCCATAGTGTCTTGCGCAGAATAGCTTTTGTATATATGCATAATTTCCAACCTATTTTTGTATAGCAATTTCGCTTGGTACAGTCCTTTTTTCGGAATATTACTAATTTGTAATATTGTAATACCCTAATTATAGTATAGCATTTTTTTATTTGGTTGTATAGGAAGCAGAAAAGGAAAGGTGTAGCAAAAAAAGTTGCTACACTCCACTCGGACATTTTTCGCTTGTCTCGTTGACCGGCATACTGTATAATGGGTTATCTTCCTAAATCATAGGATTTTTTCTATTTTTCTTAAATTTTTTCTAATATAAAGCATCACATAGAGCCACACATAGAGTCTCACATAAAGAGTTTCATAGTTCGCATTAGAATAATATTTCCAAAAGCAATTTTTCATCAATCCCCAAGAACCCAACCAAGGCTTTTCACCATTTTCGCACTTAACCCACAAATCTTAAAAGCGGATCTATCAACTTTTTTTGCTAAATCCCTCAAAAATAAATATCGTTGATAATACAAATAATATATAGTAAAATAAGGTTTAATATCGTTTTAAAGTTTTTGCAATGTTTTATAATAGAATCTGCAAAAAAAGAGGTCAATATATGTCAAAAGCTAAACTGGGAGACGTAGCAAAACATGCCGGAGTTTCTCCAACGACTGTTTCTCGTGCATTAAACAATCGGGGATATATGTCAGATAAAACAAAAGAGCGAATAAACAAAGCTATGCAAGAACTCAACTATTTTCCGAACGAAGTAGCAAGGTCTCTGCATGGTGGGAAAACTAATCTCGTAGGTCTTTTGTTTCCAAATGTTACAAATCCTTTTTATGGAGAGATTGTAACCGAGATTGAAAATGCGTTAGGACAAAGGGGCTACAAATCGTTATTATGCAATACTTACAACAATCCAAAGCAAGAAGAACAATATCTTAACATGCTTTTGGCAAACCAAGTAGATGGTATAATAGTAGGTTCCAGAACAAAACCAAGCAATGTTTATCAAAAAGCAAATTTAGCAGTAGTAGCTATAGATAGAATCATATCCGCTAAAGTACCTATTGTGCGTTCCGACAATTATGCAGGGGCTTGTTTGGCTACTCAATATTTGATAGACCAAAAATTTAAAAGAATTGCCTTATTTACAGGAAGTAGCAAAGAAGAAATTGAAAAAGGCGATTTGCGTGTGGAGGGTTATATAGACACAACAAAAAAACACAACTTGCCTCAAACCATTTGCCATATAGACTTTGAACAAGAAGATATGTATCAAAAGCAAAGAGTGCTACAATTCCTAACACAAAACCCCAAAACCGACGCTATTTTTGCTACAGGAGATGTTTTGGCAGGAATCGTGCAGGGTTGTACACAGGATCTTGGATTAAAAATAGCTATAGTAGGTTACGACGGTAGCAAAGTTTTTCAAAATTTGTGTACAAACATCAGCACAATACGCCAGCCAATAGAAGATATGGCCAAGTTGGCGGTAGATCTAACACTGGATGCAATAGCGGGTAACTTTCAAAAGGAAAACAAAGAATTTGTTTTGCCTGTAAGTTTGATTAAAAGAAGCATATAGTAGCCATATAGTATAGCAAACGTCTTTTCAATCCGTGGATGCTATCAGTCATAACGCCCTTACGCCCTCTGCCTCCACGGTTTCAAAGTACGTTTGCTATAGCGTAGCTTTTTGGTGTCATTTTTAAAATCAAAATCGGAAAACATATTTTTTGTTAAAAATGCACAAACAAAAACTTTATGCATTTTGACTATTGACATTACCTCCGAGATTGTGTATTATCATCATATGTCAAACGATTGACACATAATTTTTTACCGTAAGGAGGTATGTTTTATGAGATTTAGTTCTAAAAAGAAAAAGAAAAAAGTCGTAATAACATTGACTGTATTCTTGGCTGTTATGCTGTCCTACTTCGTTCAGCCGCTTGCAGAGGAAATTCACCTTGTTGAAGGGGTGCATGTTATTGCAGACGACAGTTCACCAACAGGTTTTTTTGTCACATTCGTTCACCGTAATACCTATGCAACATTGGTTGAGCTTGGTGGTGATTTTATGTTGCGTGACATTTACAACCTAGAAAACACTGAGCAGTACTATCCTGACCAATTTCGCCCTGGGCTGTTCCCTACAGGCGGTGGAGGTGGTGGCAGGAACTTTCGTGAGCCAATGGAGTATATGGGCGATGGCTTTTGGGCTATTACTGTTCCGCTTACAGGTGGAGGAATAGCATATTGGTATTTTGTAACAGTAGATGAAACCACAACCCGTATCGGAGATCCTGTAAACCCGCCGCCGTTTAGTCCTCACGATGTTAGGAGTGTTATAAACGATCAGTTGAGCGTGGTTCATGTTCCTTGGAGCGAAGTTCAACACACTCTTAACAACAGGCATTTAGAGATGCCTTTTGACGGGTTGCAAGGCAGCGTGCAGTACGTGCGCTTTAACTCTAGCTTTGCCACAGGTGAATCTCAACTTTTGCAAATGCAACCGGAAACCATGTTTGGTTATCTTATGGTATATCTTCCACCAAACTTTGATCCAAACAGAGCAATGCCGTACCCTGTTGTATACATGTCCCACGGTGTGTTTGGCGACCAAACAGACTGGATGGGAGCTGGAAGTGTTCCTCATGTAATGGATAATCTTATAGCGCAAGGTGTAATAGAGCCTACTGTGGTTGTGTCTATCAACAACTCCCGCCATGCGACTGGTGAGGGCTTTAACCCTGGGGCATTATTCACCTTAAACCCTAACCCACGCTATGACCTAATGCAGTATGTAATCCCGTTTGTGCAAGATACGTTTAATGTATCGTCTGAACCAGTTGATAGAGCGATAGCCGCATTGTCGTTGGGTGCTGTTTGGGCTGGGCAAGTGTATTATTATCACGCAGGAGATTTTGGCTATTTTGCATTTTTTAGTACACCAAGCGGCCCAACAAACACATCTTTGGGCGAGCTTGACCTTGCCAATACTCCAAACCGGGACTTTCCTACTATGTTTACTGGCTATGGCATATTTGCAGCAGCCGATTACCAAGCCCTGCCGCAAATTTTTGAAGAGGCAGGCATAAATTTTGTTACGTACCAAGTGCCAGGTCACCACGACATGCACACATGGGCACAGTTGTTTACAATTTTTGCACAAAACTATTTATGGCAAAGTGGAAATGAGCAGGATGTTGGTGTGCCACAGCTAGGGTTTCCGCGTGGTGTAACAGTTTTGCCAGACCAAACATCACCTACGGGGTTTAGAGCAACTTTTGTATATTATAATCCAGCAGCTGTTCTTGTCGAATTTGTTGGATTGTTAAACTTGCGCTATATTGATGGCGGCGACACTGTACGCCCTGTACACGAATTTGAGCCCGGGTGGTTTCATGCCCCTGGAGCAGGCGGCAACCATATCGTTCGCATGGACTATATCGGTGATGGGTACTGGACAACATCTGCACCAGTTGCAGGTGGCACAATAAACTACTGGTTCCAATTATACACAGAGCAGAGTTTGGATGGCGCAAATATCCCTGCCGAAATATCAGCAGAGTTTAGAGCCGAACATTCTGTGCGTATAGTAGACCCTTATAATACCTTGTCTAACTTGCTCATAAATGCACCGCAAGGTGTTGGCAATTTTAGATACAGCTTGATCCATGTGCCTTTTGACCCTGCACGACAACACATTCTTAACGACCGCAATATTGAGCTACCACGAACCGATAGACAAGGAACGCTAGATTTTGTTCGTTATTACGATGGCGACGAACCGCGCTATATGGGAGTTTATCTACCGTATGGTTATGACCCTAACCGTAGCGAGCCATTTCCTGTTATATTTACAGCCCACGGCATGGGTGGCGATCTAACCGACTGGTTATGGCAGGTAAACGCACCAAACACCCTAGACAATTTAATTGCGGATGGGGTTATCCCTCCCACTGCGCTTATTACATCTAGCCAAATACCTTTTGGTTTTGATCCGCCTTTTGGGCAGTTGCGCCATGATATAGTTGACAATATTATGAACAATGTTGTACCTTTTGCTGAACAAACTTTCAACATTTCCGTTAATCCAAGCGAGCGTGCTTTGGTTGGTCTGTCGATGGGAACATCTGTAGTGGCACATATATTTTACGAACATACAGATTTTTTTGGCTACTATGCCTTTATAAGTGGAGGTCACATGGCTGACCTAGACTTTTCATCTATCCCATGGCAAGAGCCCACTATCCTTATGGGGCATGGATTGTTCGAGTTTGGCTCAAACCTACTTTTTCCGCAGCTACCTGACCTAGAGCAAAGGTATATTCACGTAGTACCATCTGGTTATGGTGCACATATTTTTTCTATATTTGCACGTGATTACCTATGGTCATCGCAAAACGAAATCGAAATGGTTCCCATACGAGCAAACGCAGAAAACGCCGGCGCAGTTGTTAGTTGGACTGCAGAAACAGGGACAGTTACCATAGACATAAACGGAAGTATAACCAGCTTTTCCGTAAATGAACCACTACCAGGCGGTTTTGGAACGTCGGAACTTATCAACGGCGTAACGTTTGTGCCAAGGGGCTTTTTGGACATGCTTTTTGAATAAAAATGCACAAAAGAAATTTTTGTATATTTTGACTATTGACATTCTCTTGAACATAATGTAATATTATTTATGTCAAACGATTGACATAAATCTTTTCTTTTGCAAAACAGAAAAACAGGCAGAGCAAGGGACAATAAGAGCAAGGGACAATAAAATATAGAAATATTTTTTTATATTTTATGTGTCAAACGGTTAGCACAGCAAGGAGGTGATTATATTATTTAGCATTGGAGAAACAATACAGTTAAAAACAAACCCATGTGATATTTTGACCATGGGAGAGTTGCTTGTTGATATGATATCAACAAAAACGCAAGACGGTCTTATTTACAAACAATGCTTTGGTGGGTCTGTTGCCAATATTGCAATGAATGTAAAAAGGTTGGGGGCTGTGCCGACAATTGCGGCATGTGTAGGTAATGACAGTTTGGGTCGCTTTTGTATAGACCATATAGAGAGCAGAGGCATACTAACAAATTTGATACAAAAGACAAAAGAGCCAACAAGCATGGTTTTGGTAAACAAAACAAACGGAACACCCACCCCAATATTTTATCGTGGTGCAGATAGAGAGCTAAAATATACCCAAGCTCTCACACAAGCTATAAAACAAGCTAAGATCTTGCATTTTTCCTGCTGGCCCATATCGCAGCCAACCTCAAGGCAAGCGATAGAGAAGGCTTTGGATTTGGCAAAACAAAATGGGCTATTGATAGGTTTTGATCCAAACTACCACCCCGGCATATGGGAAGATAACCACGATGGGAAAGACTACGTAAAATCTATAATATCAAAGGTAGACATAATAAAACCGTCGGAAGACGATGCAATACGGCTGTTTGGGGAAGCTAGCCCACACGAGCATATACAAAAATTTTTGGAACTTGGTGCAAAACTCGTAATAATGACACTTGGCGAAAAAGGTGCAATAGTGTGTGATGGTAAAACCACAATGAAATTTGAAACAAAAGCCACGCATGTAGAGGACACAACAGGAGCTGGCGATGCTTTTTGGGCAGGCTTTTATATGGGTATACTAAAAAAACGCACTGTAGAGAGTGCAGTAAATTTTGGCAGTGCAGTCAGCGCTTACAAGCTAAAGTTTGTGGGGGCGGTGGCAGATTTGCCCACATTTCAATCTTTTTGTGAGAGCGAGGAGGAGCAATGAACAGAGTGCAGTTAATAACGTATCCCGACTCTCTTGGGGGAGATTTGAAAGGGCTTTATGATACACTAGACAAACACTTTGCAGGGCTTTTCCCCGGTGGTATACACATATTGCCGCCTTTTCCCGCCACCGGCGATAGAGGGTTTGCCACAAAAACTTATTTTGAAATAGAACCGCAGTTTGGAGATTGGGACGACATAAAAAAATTGGCTGAAAATGGACCAATCATGCTAGATCTTATGGTGAACCATATTTCAAAATCTTGTATATATTTTTACGATTTTTTGGAAAAAGGCACAGAGTCTGAGTATGCCGATTTGTTTTTGACACTAGACAAAATATGGCAAGATGGCGAACCTGTGCAAGAAGATATAGACAAAATGTTTTTGCGTAGAGTAACCCCGTATTCTACCTATAACGGCGTTAAAGTCTGGACTACTTTTGGCAAAGAAGAACCGTCTGAACAAGTTGATATGGATATACATTCCGCTGTTTACAAAAAACTCATAAAAGAGATTTTTGAAAACTTTGCAGCAAAAGGTGTCAAATATATGCGGTTGGATGCGATTGGTTATGTAATAAAAAAAGTTGGCACATCGTGCTTTTTTGTGGAACCCGATATTTACGAGTTTTTAGACGAAATAAATGCGTTGGCAAAATCTCTTGATATGGAAATATTGCCGGAGATACACTCCCATTACTCTATACAGTATAGTATGGCACAGAGGGGTTTTTGGGTATACGATTTTATATTGCCATATATGGTTCTTGAAGCTATTTTTGATTGTGACCCAACCGCCCTTGCACACTATCTAAAAAAAAGGCCACCCAACCAGTTTACAATGCTTGACTGTCACGATGGTATACCAATCAAACCGGATTTGGACGATTTGGTATCGTCTGACCGTGCCGGTGCAGTTGTTGAAAAATGCGTGGCACGTGGTGCAAATTTGAGCAAAATAGTATCAGAAAAACACAAAAGTGTAGACGGCTTTGATGTTCATCAGATACGTTGCAGTTACTATTCTATGCTGGGCTGTTGCGACGACTCGTATATATTGGCTCGTGCGGTGCAGTTGTTTACCCCGGGCATACCACAAATATATTATGTGGGGCTGTTGGCGGGAGAAAACGACAACGAAGCAGTAAAAGTTACAGGAGAAGGCAGAGAAATAAACCGCCACAACTACACAACAAAAGAGATAAAAGAGGCGGTTAAAAAGCCGGTAGTACAACGGTTAATAAAGCTCGTGCAATTTAGAAACAGTTACGAAGTTTTTGACGGCACCTTTTCGGCAAAAGTTTCGGACAACAGCACTCTTATAATGCAATGGGACAAAGAGGACAAACAAGCAACTTTAACAGCAGATTTTAAAACAATGCACACAACTATACACTATCTAAACAAAGGTGAGAAAGTGAGGTTACACGTATGAAAAAATTATTAAGTGCAATTTTTATGGGTTTGGGGTTACTTGCTTTTACAGCATGTGGAAACAACGATCCAACCCCGGTTAACGGTGCCCAAGGGCAGACACCAACAGGCGACCCTGTAGAAGTAACAGTTGTTTTTGGCAAGCCCGAGGTAATGACAGAGTTTGAACAAATGCTTAGCATTTTCAACTCTGAAAACACGCAAAATATAACGGTTTCTATAATCCCAACAGAAGATGGTCAAGGTGTTGTTGAGCGTGTGCGTTTGCAATATGCAGCAGCAGACCCTGTAACAATAATGCATTTAGACGCCGGTTTTGTGCCGGAGTTTGAAAACTATATTCGCGACTTGTCTGATCAACCTTGGGTTGCCAACGCAATGACGGGCGTGCTAAACTTTGTAACAAGAGCCGACGGTCGTGTAATGGGCATGCCGGCAAGTTTAGAAGGTTTTGGGTTTGTGTACAACAGGGCAGCAGTTCAAGCTGCTTTGGGCAATTTCGACACAAGCACAATAAGAACACGTGACCAGTTACAAGCGTTTTTTCAAGATCTAGAAGCGGCGGGGCAAAATGCTATAATAACAACCCCTTCTTTGGATTGGTCTCTTGGTTTCCATTTTATGAACAAGTTTTTGGCAACTCAATCACAAGACTTCCACGAAAACTTGGCTTTTCTTGACACGTTGTTAAGGGGTACGGCTAATCTATACTCAAATGCACGGTATCAAGAATGGTTAAACATGCTAGATCTAATGTTAGAGTATAACTCTAACGCTCACGCACCAATGGATCCACAGTTTGACGACGGTGTAATGGCACTTGCTGATGGCGATGTGGCTGTTTGGTTTCAAGGTGACTGGATAAACTCTGCAATGCAGGCATTTAACCCAGATGGCGATTTTGGTTTTTTGCCTGTGCCAATGAGCAACGACCCTAACGACTTTGCTAACAGATCCATATCCATAGACGTTCCTCAGTATTGGGTAGTTGACCAGCATTTATCAACACCAGAACAACAAGATGCCGCACTATATTTCCTTAACTGGATGGTTAGCTCCCAAACTGGACAACGTTTTGCAGCCCAATACTTAGAGCTTGTATCAGCTTTTTATGGATCAGAATATTCATCTGTTGATCCACTATCTATAGCACTAGTAGATTACATGGAAAGAGGAGATTCCCTTAGCTGGATCATATCTTACTTTCCAAACGGTATTCTTACAATAACTGGCGGTTATGTGCAACAATATTCACTAGGGCTTATAGACCGTGTTGGTCTAACCCAAGGCATAGAAAGGGCATTTTATGAACTAGATCACCAGCTGGACTTGTAGAAAGTCTGTGAGGGCAGCCCGGATCCCGCAGGGGCTGCCCCTGCCGGGGTACGGGGCAGTGTCCCAAGTTTTCAGGAGGTTTTATGTACAATCAAAAAAAGTTACCGGATAAAATTTTGATTTTTGTATTGTTTGCTGCAGTTCCAATTTTCGCTTTTGTCGCAATAGTTATAGCACCGTTTTTGCTTGGTCTTTATATGTCTTTTACAGATATTGGCACTGTAATAAACTTCGAGTTTATTGGTTTTTCTAACTGGGAACGTGCCTTTGCAAGTAGCCGTTTTTGGAACAGTTTTGGGGTGACTGTGCGTTTTGTTGCTGCTGTTGTTATTTTGGGTAATGTCTTTGGCTTTTTGTTGGCTCTATTGGTTACGTCCGGTATAAAGTTCCAAAACCTTTTTAGAGCAGGTTTTTTTACACCAAACCTTATCGGTGGCATTATTTTGGGTTATATATGGCAATTTTTGTTTTTGCGTATGTTGCCTTATTTTGGTAATGTAGTTGGCATACCTTTTTTGCAATCTTCTTGGTTGGCTGATCCCGTTCGGGCTTTTTGGGCATTGGTTGTTGTTTCTGTTTGGCAATCCTCCGGGTACATGATGATAATATATATTGCGGGGCTTGCAAGCATAAACAAGTCTTTGCTGGAGGCTGCATCGCTTGATGGGGCGGGGTATTTTAGGCAGCTGCTATCAATAAAAATGCCGCTTATGATACCGGCTTTTACAATATGCCTTTTTTTGACATTACGCAACAGTTTTATGATATACGATTTGAACCTGGCATTAACAAACGGCGGGCCTTTTATGAGCACTGAAATGGTGACACTGGCAATATTTAACGAAGCGTTTGCAAACAGAAATTTTGGTGTGGCACAAGTGCAAGCCTTGATATTGTTTGTTGTAATAGCCACAGTTACCCTAACACAAGTGGGCTTTTTCAAAAAGAGGGAGGTTGAAGAGTAATGAACAAAAAAATCGCAAAAATATTAACGCTAACAGCTACAATAGCCCTATTCTTTTTGTACATATATCCCTTTATTTTGGTCGTTATAAATTCTTTTAAAGACAGAGCGTCTGTAATACGTGATCCTATGTCTTTGCCTGATAGCCTTGATTTTTCGAACTTTTTTGCTGCATATACCACAATGGACTTTACAACGGCAGTTATAAACTCTATTATGGTAACGACCATATCTATTGTGCTAATAATCTTCTTCGCATCTATGCTTGCATATTTTTTGCAGCGCTGGGACTGGAAAATAAACAAAACAATATTTACAGTGCTTGTTTTGTCTATGATAATCCCGTTCCAGGTTGTTATGCTGCCGTTTGTTGTTATATACGGCAGTGTGTTTGGGGTTTTGGATAGTTTGCCTACACTCATTTTTGCCTATCTTGGTTTTGGTGTGGCTCAATCAACTTTTTTGTACCACGGATTTATAAAGAGCATACCTCGGGAATTAGAAGAAGCAGCAGCAATAGACGGTGCAGGCAGGATACGCACTTTTTTCCAAGTCGTTTTTCCTATATTAAAACCAATAACAAGCACAATTGCAATTTTAAATGTGCTTTGGATATGGAACGATTTTTTGCTGCCATCTATAGTAATAACGTCTGCTAGCAATAGGACAATCCCGCTTTCTACATTTGCATTTTTCGGCAGGTTCACAGCAGATTTTGGTGTGGCTATGGCAGGGCTATTGTTGGCTATTATCCCCATAATAGCGTTTTACCTTGTATTACAAAAACACATAATAAAAGGCATATCTGACGGAGCGATAAAATAATGGACTTACAAAAACAAATAGAATGGGCCAATACCCTAAGAGGATCCGACGAAGGCAAGGTATATTTTGCCCCCAAGCACAAACCAAATGTTAAAAAAAGTGAAACCACGATGCCAACCCGCCATGGAAACGTTCCCGTGATTGTGTATGAACCAAATGCAAAACAGGAGGGCAAACCAAATATTTTTGTGAACCTACACGGCGGTGGTTTTGTAGCAGGCAATGCACAGTTAGACGACTGCTGGTGCGAGCTTCTTGCAGAGCAGGTTGGCTGCACAATATACAACATAGAATATAGCTTGGCTCCTGAACATAAGTTTCCCCACGCTATAGAAGAAATTTATGATATAGCACTGTGTTTGTTTGAAAAAGCAAATAAAATAGCAATAGGTGGTCATAGTGCCGGCGGCAACCTTGCCACTGCCGTTTGCTTGTATAATATAGAGGAAGGCGAAAAAATACCCTTTGTATACCAGTTTTTGGACTATCCTGTGCTGGACTTATACACAAATGCGGATAAAAAACCAAAGTACAAGGAAGCCATACCGGTAGATATGGCGAACAACTTTAACATATGCTACCTAAATGATCCAACCCAAGCCAAAGACCCTTTAGCATCCCCTGTGTTTGCTCAAAACTTAGGGAAAATGCCACAAACTCTAATAATAACAGCAGAGTTGGATAGCCTGGCAAAAGAGGGCTACCAATACGCAACCCGGCTAATGCAAGCCGGTGTAACCGTTACATACAAAGAATACAAAGGCATGGTTCACGCATTTAATTATAATGGTACAGATTATGACATTGCTCTTGATTCTTGGAGGCTTATAACAAAAGGGCTTGTTTGTGCTTTTGGTTAGGACACAACCCCCCCAAGGAAGCAGTCCCTGGGGGGGGGGGTACGGCACAAACTCT
>JGI24700J35501_10930929_pt1 | contig 56238 bp, 49 predicted proteins | sample TergutTh196P1_FD_35501 | JGI IMG/M metagenome (IMG submission 35501)
TTCAAAGTAATTAGCGATTAAGTTATAAGCGACCGAAAGGTTGGTTATCACCAATAAAACAAGAAGCCCCATTAGTCGAACTTGATGCGCTTGCATGCTTCTAATTTCACGAACATTGTCATCATAAAGTGACTCAATAAATTGGATTTGTGACTGCAAACCGTGCTGATGAATCAACGGTTCAATTTCTAGAAAAGGTTGGTTGGTTTCGGCAACAAAGTAAACACTGTTTGTAATGGCACTTCCTATCCTAAAAGCACTTAAAGCAGGGCCTGAAAAAACAATCCCAAGTGGATCTCGAATGCGATATCCTTCTATAGACCTTACCAAACGATCAAAAGAGAAATAATACTGACTATCTTGAACATAAATGACATTTAATCGTTCTGCTTTGTCATAAGAAGCTAATAAAACCTCTTGAATAGCTTCCTCATCAATTATCAACGATTCAGGCAACAAAACATTTAACACCTCATCTTCTAAAATGAGTTGGTCATAGGCATTTTCACCTTCTAACGTATAAATGGGGTTGATCCTTAAAAAACCAGGGCTAATCTCTACATTCTCTATACGGTCTAATAAATGACGTTCTTCGTATAGAACGGGTGCTCCCCAATTATCTTCTTCATCAGCCCAGCTGTCTATCATTCGAACAACGCCTGAATCCATCATAAATCCATTATGATAAGCGATTAAATTGTGATAAAAAGCGACTTTCTGCTCATCATAGCGGGTTAAACTGTCCCAATCCATGGGAAGTTGCCCTGTAATTCTGATTTGAAACACATTTTCTGTTTTTTCCCAGTAAGCAGTTAAAGCCAAGCGTTCATTTACTTGAATAAAATTTGCAATTGTTATACTTAGTGAAAACAAGAATATCCCAGTGAAAACCAATTTAGAGAAATGGTTAAATGCCTGAATGCTTAAACTCATTTTTTGACCTTTTATGATGGTTGAAACCTTGGAAGTTTGTAAGATTAAAAATGCTACACCATTCACGACACACAGATAAAAAGCAACTAAGCTGGCCAGTCCTAGCATAAACAGTCTAGTAAATGAGCCTAATAAGCCATAATACCCCAGATAAATAAAATAAAATAGAGCTCCTGTATAGGCAACAACACTAGCAAGGCTAAATCGTTTTATCAAGCCCCAGGACAAATAATAAAGAATTCTTTTATAAGAATAGCCATGAATCGAAAAAACTGCACTTGATTTTATTTGCTTCAAAGCATATTGGATCAATGTCGTTAACATACAGATCAAAATAGTGGGGAAAATAATCGTAAATTCTATGATGTGTAATTCTGTTGATAAGCCATCGTGCCTTCCTAAACTGAATAAGGTACGTAAAAGCCGAGATGAAACAACATCTTCGGATAACTGGACATAATGAACTTGGGTTCGTAGTTGTTCAATTAAGGGTTCAATAATGGCTCGATTTGTCGTATTAATTTGATACCTGCCATCCAAGCCAAAATTCTGTGGATGGTGCATATCACGAATGATAATTTGATGCCCCGGAACAATATCTGCAATCAGACCAACCTGACCTTCTTCTCCAGTGGCCTTGTTGCTAATAAAATTTGCAGATCCTATTGTTGGGAGTTCGCCATCAACCAAAGTAATACGACCACCTAATGTAACATCAGTCGTATAAACAAATGTTGTCTCGTTATTCGGATAAACAACTCGTGAAACAATTAATCCGTTTTCTTCAACTAAATTTAAGAAAAAATCATAGGCTTCTCTATCCTCGTCAAAGCCTAACGTTATAAATGAATGATCCTCAAATACCAATTGGTAAAAATTGGCACTTCGCAAATAAAACAACCCATAAAACATGCTGACAAACAATTGCAACATAAATAAAACAATAATTATTTTTTTCATATCATCACATCGCTTTAATAAGAAAAAAGGCAATTTGCCTTTTTCCTAAAATTAGCAAATTGCCTCTAAAGACCAACCTGACCGATTTCCATCCCATTCTCTTGCTGCATCAGCATGTGCCGTTCGCCCCTGTGTTGCAGATTGTCTATTGGTCCACCTCCCAATGGCAATCGCGACGCCACAAGCATTAGCGCCAATTGTTTCGGCTTGAACCCTACCCGACAAAGCATTCCCAGTTAGTTGATGTCTCCATTGTCCATTTGCTGGTCTTCTTGCAGCTAAAGGTTGACCATTAGCGCCAATAACGGGAACTTCCATACTGACATTTTGCCATGCTGACCATGCTTCAGCGGTTGCAGGCACTACTGTAAACAGCAAGGCGATTGGTAGTAATGCAAACATTACTTTTTTGAATCTTTTCATGATAAAACCTCCTAAAATTTTTTAGAAGCTCCTGTTTGAGAAGCTCTTTTAAATTATACCATACTAGGTATATAGTTGCAAGCACTTTTCTTAATGGAATTTAAAGCTTTTTGCAAAAAGATGTGTCGCACATTGCTTGAAAACGTCAAGATAATCAGCAACGTCACGTAAAAGAAGGATGGTTTTTTGCCAAACGATCTGTTATAATGGAAGCTACAGAAAGTGGATCAAATTTACTGGAGGAAATTCAACCATGCAAAAAGAAATGGGCGTTTTATTAACGCAAATTAAATTCCCAGAGGATGTCAGACAGTCGTTTGAAGACGTAAAAATTGAGCGTGTTCAAATTTTTAAATCGACCCAACAGATGCAGTTTTCTTTTACATTTCCTCATGTGATGGCAGTCGGGCTATTTTCTCAATTTATTAAATTAGTTGACATCACATTTACAACCCTGCCTACCTTTAAATCTGTTCGGTATGAAGTGACCTATGTGACACAGCCAACACGTGAAGACTTCAAACAGTATTTTCCTTATGTGGTTGATCAGATATGCAAAGACATGCCTTTTGCTAAAGCGTTGCTTTCGATGGATCATCAGTTTGAAGGCGGAAAGCTCTCTGTTTTTGTCGCCGATGCTCAAACAAAAGTCGAAATGGAACGTGATTATGCACAGCTCATCATGGATACTTATGTCCAGCTTGGTTTTTCGATTCAAAGTGTGCAAGGGATTGTGACAACCCATGCAAAATCAGATGAACAATTAATGGCTGAAAAAGAATCACGTTTAGGTGTGACGAAGCCGGCCGAAAAAAAAGCTGAAACACTTGTTACGATGCATCAAGAAATGCCAACTTCATCGCCAGTTGTAACGCCTAAAGGTAGACATGCTGACCAGTTTAAAAATGGACAGCGCAGAAGAAAAGGACCCGTGTTAAAAGCAGATGGATTTGGTTCAGAGCCGATTGCCGATCCGATTCTTTGTCATGAGATCGTCGTTGAAGGAGATGAAGTGCGTGATGTGGTGATGGAAGGTTATATTTTTGATTCGGAAATCAGAGACATTAAAACGAAAGATGGTCGTGAGTTTACCATTTTTGAAGCCAAGTTTACTGATTATTCAGATTCGATGTATGTCAGTCTTTTTTTACGCGGTGATGACATGCGGACACATGTTCCAAAAATTTTAGGAAAAGGGAACTGGGTGCGCATTGGCGGTAAAGTGAAACACGATGATTTTAAAAAAGAAGTGACCATGTCTGTGGAAAATGCGAAATTGATTGATTCACCACGAACAGAGGAACGATTAGATACAGCGAAGGAAAAGCGGGTTGAGCTTCATTTACATACGAAAATGAGCGCGATGGACGGTGTCACGCATATTAGTGACTACATTAAAACAGCTGCTAAATGGGGACATCAGGCATTGGCTTTAACTGATCATGGCGTTGTTCAAGCGATTCCCGAAGCTTTTTTGGCTGCAAAAAAGCATGGTATCAAAATGATTTATGGTGTAGAAGCGAATTTTGTCGAAGATCAACCTTTAATTGGATGGAATGATCAAGCAATCGATTTAGCAGCTGCGACTTATATTGTCTACGATGTTGAAACGACAGGCTTTTCTACCACGTATGATGACATCATTGAAATTGCTGCTGTGAAAGTACGTCGTGGTGCTTTGATTGATGAATTTTCTGAATTTGTAAATCCTCATCGAAAATTATCAGCGATAACAACGAAGTTAACAGGCATTGAACAATCTGATGTGGATGGTGCACGTCACATCGGTCCTGTGATGACAGACTTTCATTCATGGATGGGCGATGCGATTTTAGTTGCACATAATGCTGATTTTGATATGGGACATTTAGAAGCGAACTTTGAAAAATTGGGTTTACCAAAACCGATCAATCCAGTCATTGACACATTAGCATTAGCGCGCGTGATGTATCATGCGGAGCTAGGGATTTATTGGAACTATGCCACCAGTGAAGCCGTTGACGAAAAATTTAAACGTAAAATGAAAATGTTTAATTTAAAAGCATTGGCGCGCTTTTTTAATGTTGACTTAACCCAACATCACCGTGCGATTTACGACGCCCGTGCCACAGCTGAAGCTTTTATCGGCATGATGAACGATGTGGCCAAGCTAGAGGTGAAAACACATGATCAACTCAATACGTTAACAGTCGGAAGTGGCGGCTATAAACTAAGCATTCCGACGCATTTGACCTTGCTTGCCACCAATGAAATCGGTCTTAAAAACCTCTTTAAAATTGTTTCTTTGTCATTAACAGATGATTTATATGGGGTGCCCAGGGTACGTCGTCATGTCATTGAGACGCATCGAGAAGGACTTCTAGTTGGAAGTAGTTGCGTCAATGGAGAAGTGTTTCGAGCTGCTTTGGAAAAACCTGATGCGATTTTAAAAAAGCGGGTTGCTTTTTACGACTATTTAGAAGTACAACCACCTGAGGTGTATGCACACCTAGAAATGACCAATGGTCCGGAGCAAAAGGCCTATATTTTTGAAGCCATTCAAAAGATTATTCAAGCTGGACATGAGCAAAATAAGATCGTCGTTGCAACAGGCGATGTCCACCATCTCAACCGTGAGGATCGGTTATATCGCCAAATTTACACCAAAACGCCTGCTGTCGGTGGCGGACGGCATCAACTTAATCGGGCTGAAATAACAGATATTCCCAGCATGCACTTTCGGACGACAGATGAAATGTTAACAGATTTTGCTTGGTTAGGCGAAGCATTGGCTTACGAAATTGTTGTGACCAACACGCAAAAAATTGCCAATTTGTGCCAAGACATCCAACCGATTAAAGACAAGTTATTTGAACCGTCAGATACATTCATGGATGACCGTGGCATCCCAAGTGTTAAAGCCAAACTTGAAGAAATGTGTCATGAGAAAGTTCGTGAATGGTATGGCGATCCATTACCTGAATATGTGATCAACCGTCTTGATAAAGAATTGAAAAGTATTATCGGCAATGGATTTGCAGTCATTTATTACATTTCTCATTTGCTGGTAAAGAAATCGCTTGATGATGGGTATTTGGTGGGGTCACGTGGGTCGGTGGGGTCATCTTTTGTTGCGACGTTAATGGACATTACGGAAGTTAACCCTTTATCACCTCATTATTTGTGTCCAAACTGTCATTTTTCTAGTTTTAAGATGACTGATGAAGAGAAAAAGACATATGGTGTAAAAGCGGTCGAAACAGCGTTGCAAGTCATTTTAGATGGCTGTGAATCTGGGTTTGACTTGCCTGATGCGACATGTCCTGTTTGTCAAGCCAAGCTTAAAAAAGAAGGACATGACATTCCTTTCGAGACGTTTTTAGGATTTAAAGGCGATAAAGTGCCCGATATCGATTTAAATTTCTCAGGTGAATATCAAGCAAAAGCCCATTTATATTGTCGAGAATTATTTGGAGAAAATTACGCTTTTCGAGCAGGAACCATTACAACCGTTGCAGCTAAAACTGCTTTTGGCTTTGTAAGAGGATTTTTAGAAGAAGAGAAAAAGACGATGCGTGGGGCAGAAATTGAACGTTTAGCAATGAATTGTGAAGGCGTTCGTCGTTCAACAGGTCAGCATCCTGGTGGCATTATTGTCGTCCCTAATTACATGGATATTTATGATGTGACCCCGATTCAATATCCAGCTGATGATCGATCGGCGACTTGGAAGACGACCCATTTTGATTTTCATTCCATTCATGATAATTTATTGAAACTCGACATCCTTGGACACGATGATCCCACCATGATCAGAACATTACAAGATTCATCGGGGATTGATCAAAAAGAAATTCCAGTGGATGACAAAGCTGTTTATGAATTGTTTTATTCAACTAAATCCCTTGGGGTTACACCAGCAGACATTAAATCCGAAATGGGAACATATGGCGTCCCTGAATTTGGCACCTTTTTTGTGCGTGCCATGTTAAAAGAAACAAAGCCAAAAACCTTTGCTGAATTGGTTAAAATATCTGGCCTTTCTCATGGAACCGATGTTTGGACCAACAATGCCCAAGATTTGGTGAATGGTACCCTGACGCAATTTGGGAAAGTTGAATTTAAGCAAGTCATTGGGTGTCGGGATGATATTATGGTTTATTTGATGTATGGTGGACTTGAACCAGCGTTAGCTTTTGAAATCATGGAATTTGTGCGAAAAGGGTTGCCGAGTAAAGTACCTGAAAAATGGGCAGGTTATGTGGCTTCTATGCGAGAAGCAGGCATTCCTGAGTGGTATATTTGGTCATGTGGACAAATTAAATACATGTTTCCAAAAGCCCATGCGACTGCTTATGTGTTAATGGCCGTTCGAATTGCATGGTTTAAAGTCCATAAACCAATTCATTACTATGCGGCTTACTTTTCAAAGAGAGCAGATGTGTTTGATGTGGGTGTCATGATAGCAGGTGCTGATGCGATTGCTTATCGGATCGATGAGATTAATGCCAAAGGGTTTGATGCCACACCGAAAGAAAAATCATTGGTCACCGTTTTGGAATTGGCTTTAGAAATGACAAGACGAGGGATGACGTTTAAACAACCAGATCTTTACTTATCTGAAGCGACCGACTTTAAAATTACAGCAGATGAGCAGTCATTGATTGTGCCATTTGGTGCCATTGATGGTCTTGGTGATGCGGTTGCAGAAAAGATTGTTGAAGAACGAGAACTTAAAGAATTTTCGACAGTTATGGAATTTAAAAAGCGTACCAAAACCAATGGGACCATTTTGGAATTACTCATGGGGATGGCATTTTTTGGAACAATGGAATATGGATCCACCGCTGCCCTTAAAGAACAAGTGGTGGCGCAAGGACAGGGGAGTTTGTTTTAAAAGCGAAAGGTAAAAAAGAGGTGATCTTTAATGGTATTTTTTGAATATGGTGAAACGGAGCTTACGCATTTAAAAAAGGCATGTCCCAAGTTAGCAGCCGTCATCAATGAAGCAGGCATGTTGAAACGAGAAGTAGCGCTTGATCTCTTTAAATCGCTTATTTCGGGGATTATCAGTCAACAAATTAGCACAAAAGCAGCTGTGACGGTTTTTGCAAGGGTAGAAGTGCTTGTGGGAAGGTTGACAGCGGATAACATTTTAGCTCAGACGGATGAAGCGCTGCAAGCATGTGGCCTGTCTTATCGAAAAGTGGGTTATATCAAAGGGATTTGTGAAGCTGTTAAAAGTGGCAGTCTTGATCTGGAAAGTCTTGTTCACCTGACTGATGAAGAAGTGGTCGCGAAGTTGGTGGCGTTAAAAGGGATTGGCGTTTGGAGTGCAGAGATGTTTTTACTTTTTTCTTTACAGCGACTTGATGTGTTAAGTTATGGTGATCTTGTGATTCGCAAAGGGATCATGCAACTTTATGACTTAGATGACTTATCCAAAAAAGAATTTGACGTGTATCGAAAGCTGTACGCACCTTATGGCAGTATCGCATCCCTTTATTTGTGGGAACTCGCCAATGATAAGCAGGTAAGCAAATGAAAAAAGTAATCGCAATTGTCGGACCAACAGCAGTTGGAAAAACAAAATTAAGCATTGAACTTGCCACACGGTTAAACGGTGAAATCATCAGTGGTGATGCCATGCAAATTTACCTGGGCCTAGATATTGGCACGGCGAAAATTAAACCTGAAGAAATGGCAGGCATTCCACATCATTTGCTTAATGAAAAAAAACCAGATGAGCAGTATTCCGTCGCTGAATTCCAAAAGACCGTTCGGGCTAAAATAGATGAGATTCATACACGTGGAAAATTACCCATTATTGTCGGTGGAACAGGGCTTTATGTTAAAGCTGTTTTGTATGATTATGCATTTTCTAATAAAAAAACGCCTCATCTGTCCCAGTATGAAGCATGGACCAATGAAGCACTTCACGCTAAACTGACAACCATTGATCCACGATCAGCAAAAGAACTTCACCCGAATAACCGTCGTCGCATCATTCGAGCCTTAACCATCTATGATGAAACAAAGCAAACCAAATCTGACATGATCCAAAAACAAGCAAAAAAATGCGTGTACGACGTCACGCTCATTGGGTTAACAGATGAACGTGCAAAACTTTACCAACGCATCAATGAACGTGTTGATCAAATGGTCGCTCATGGACTCGTTGAAGAGGTTCAAAAATTACACGAATCGGGGATTAAAAAAGACGCACAAGCCATCCAAGCCATCGGCTATAAAGAAATTTATGCCTATTTAGCAGGCGAGATTGAGTTACCAACGGCCATTGAGTTGGTGAAACGAAATTCACGTCGGTTAGCTAAACGTCAATATACATGGTTTAAAAATCAACTGGATGTGACATGGTTTCACGTCGATGTCAACCAGTTTGATCAAACCATCGCAGCTGTTGTTCAACATTTGAACGACTGATCAGTCGTTACAGTAAAATGGACGACCCATAAATAAAGGAAGTGATCAACGTGTTAGAACCTAAAAAAATGAACCGTTTAAATGAATTGGCACGAAAGAAAAAAGTCGGCTTATTAACAGAAGCCGAAGTTCAAGAGCAAGCCGCCCTTAGAAAAGAATATTTAGCCATCTTTCGTACCAGTATGAAAGAAACCCTCGAACAGACAACAATCATTGATCCAGCAGGCAATGACGTGACGCCTGAGAAAGTTAAAGCAATTCGTACACGTAAAATGGTGCAATAGACTTGAAAAAAGTGTTGAAAAAGTGTATCATTAAGAAGCACTGTTTTAAAAAGTGAGTTAGAAGAAAAGAGGTTTATTGAATGAATATCATATTGGCAATTGTTTTAATTATTTTGGGGATTCTTGCAGGCGCAGTAGGTGGCTTTTTTATTGCGCAACGATTGATGAAGAAGCATTTGCAAGAAAATCCACCGATTACTGAAGAGGTGATCGTTGCAATGATGTCTCAAATGGGTCGTAAGCCAAGCCAAAAGCAAGTGAATCAAGTCATGAAACAGATTAATGAAAACATGAAATAAGGGCGGGTTCGTCCTTATTTTTTCATGCATGAAGAAAAGCCCCACACCGTCGTGTGAGGCTTCCTTTGCAAAAAGGTATATAAAAAAAATATATGGAGGTCCGAAATATCGTATATGTTAGGGTAGAAAACCCGCTTAATAGCAGGTGGGTATCCCTTCTTGCATATTAGGATTCTTACGATACAAAGTAAAGCAAGCATTCAACACAATACAAGATGATCAGATTCCCGAATTCAAAGTGTTCGGATTCAAAGAACTAACAATTGTACGAGTATTTCAGACCCTCTAATTATAGCATCAAACCAGATTGATTGCAACTCTTTTTTGCACTTTTATAAATTTGACATTTTTTTTAGTTGAAATATGGTATGATTAACCGTGTGCAAAGATATGATTAAAAGCGAAGTCGCACGTGTAATTGGGGGAATGTTCGATGAAGAAATGGATCATGATTGTAAGCTGGCTACTCTTAACAGGATGTAGTGATTCAATGATACTTGAAACAAGCAGTGGGGAAGACTTGAAACCTGTTGATGCCAATGATGAAGTAACGCCTCATTTTGAAGAGATCGAAGGACTCTTAACAAGGGTTGAGCTTGAAGTCGGCTTAAACAATTTGATGGTTGCCAGTTCCCTTTTTCGTCAATTAATGAGACTTGTTGAAGGACATGACGTCACTGCACATCAACAAGCACGGATTCATACGATGTCTGAATTATTGACGGATACACTGGCTGGTGTTCATCTCGATGAAACACGGATTTTCTCTGGCAGTGACGCAGCAACAAAAGTCATGAACATGATGGGGTTCACACCTGAGGGATATCGATTTGTTTATCATGAGATCCCAAGCTTTATCGGTTCAGAAGGTTTGGGTTATTATGTCTTTTTAATCCCTGTTGACCCTGACGATTTAGGCGAGACAGGCGTTCGAGACATGTTTTTTGTTACAGATCGTGGTGAGATTTTGGTATTTGAGTGACATTTGTTTGATTTTGCCATTTTAGATTAAATCAATTTGTGGTATACTTAAAAGCGAGTAGTCGCTCGGTGAAACGTGACAAGCATTTTGAAGCGACTGAATGAATAAAATATAAAAGAAAAATGTTGCTTTTTAAGGTGGTGATCAAATGAATTTACAGTCGAATTGGCATAAAAAACTCATGCTCCTTGTTTGCATCAATCTCATCTGTGTGGTGCAGATGATCATTTGGGATGCCAATGCGCCATTTATTGTCGGTTTGATGATCAGTGTCATGTTGTTTAATGGCGGCTGTTTTGTTTATTATATCAGAAATCAACAAGCTGAATTTTTAAAAGAGAAGAAATTATTGACGCATCGGGTTGAACAAGTGGGACATCATGTCTTTGATCAAATACCGCTGGGTATTATTTTGTATGATCAAGCCAACAAAATTGTTTGGTCCAACAGTTATGCCAAAGAGATCTTTAATAAAGACATTGATAACCTTGAACTTGCCAGTGTCGATGCTGTTTTGTTCAGTCTGATGAAAACATCAAACAAAACATTTGAATTCACCTGTCATGGTGCAGTCTATGCGGTTGATCATCATAAAGAAGAACGCGTTTTTTACTTTGATGACATTACCAACTATGCCCAATTGATCAGCAAGTATGAAGATGAGCAAGCGACCCTTGGTTTAATTGTGATGGACAACTTTGATGAAGTCGTCAAACATCTTGATGAACAAGCACAAAATGATTATCGACGTGCCATTGTCGACCGTTTGTCAAGTTGGGCTAATGAATATGGGGTGATGTTTAAAACAGTGCGTGACGGACGTTATTTAATTTTAATGCGTCATCAAATTTTAACGCAACTCTGTCAAAACAAGTTCACGATTTTAGATGACATTCGTGGAATTGGGACAGATGGTATAACATTGACAATCAGCATGGGCATTGCATCGGGTTATATGAGTTATGTTGCGTTATTTAACCGGGCTTCTTCGCTTGTAGACCTGGCCTTGTCTCGTGGTGGCGATCAAATTGTCGTCAAGAAAAAAGGTGTGGATGACTTTTTGTTTTACGGTGGGAAAACCAACCCCATTGCAAGTCAAAATCGGGTGCGTGCCCGCGTTAACGCAGGCGCTTATGAACGCCTCATTTTAGATAGCGATCAAGTGGTCATTATGGGACATAAATTCCCAGATGCTGATGCGATTGGTGCAAGTATCGGCTTGCTTAAAATAGCGACGACACTCGGAAAAGTGGCCCATATTGTGTTAAACAAATCAGAACTTGATAAAGCCAATGAAGTGTTCGTCCACGAAGTGTTAAAAGACGAAAAAATAGCTGATTATTTTATCTCTAGTATGAAAGCTGTCGAAGTGATGACAAAAAACAGCCTGCTCGTCATTGCCGATACACAGAGCAGTAATCTGGTCATCGACAATAAGTTGCTCTGTTTAACGAATAAAATTGCGATCTTTGATCACCATCGCAGATCAGCTGATTTTATTGAAGCGACGCTTTCTTATACCGATCCTTCCGTTTCATCGACAGCTGAACTGGTGGTTGATATGCTGGACTACTTTTCAAAACGCGTTGGGTTAACCCCAGCAGAAGCTTCCATTATGCTTTCCGGTATTATGCTTGATACGAGAAGGTTTATGTACAATACAAGCAAAAAAACCTATGAAGCAGCAGCCATTTTAAAGCAAAAGGGTGCAGATGAAAAATATGTTTCAAAGCTTTTAAAAGCACCCATTGACCATTATTACGCACGGGCACATTTAACCCATCGCGCGCGCGTGTTTGCAGATGTTTATTTGATTTCATCTGCCAGTGATGAGCTGATATTTGATCGAACAGAAATTGCCGCAACAGCTGATGATTTATTAAATGTTCAAAATATTAAAGCGACCTTTGTTTTAGGATTAACCCATCAAAATGAAGTTGCCATCAGTGCCCGTTCTATCGGTGAAATCAATGTTCAACTCATGATGGAAGCTTTAGGCGGTGGCGGTCATTTAACCCATGCAGCAGCCCTTTTTAACGGCACTGTTGAAGAAGCAACAACGGCACTTGAAACTGTCATACAGAAATTTAATTAAAATGAAACAAGAGGGTAGGGTGATCATGTGAAAATCAATGAGTTGTTAAACATCATCAAAGCACATAACAGTCAACCGATGGATGGGCGACAAGGTGACAACTATACGATTTTAATCCCCATTGTCGAACAAGATGATCAACTGCATGTGCTTTTTGAAGTCAGAGCAAAGCATTTACAGCGTCAACCAGGCGACATTTGTTTTCCGGGTGGAAAAGTAGATGAAACTGACGCGACATTTAAAGACGCAGCCATCCGAGAAACGTTTGAAGAACTCGGTGTTGCACCTCATCATGTTGTCGATGTCTATCCGTTTGATTATCTCATTGGACATCTGAACCTGTATCCTTTTGTCGGTCGATTGTTAAACCCTGAAGCCATCACGCCGCACCCTGATGAAGTCGATGCTGTTTTTATGATGCCGTTAGATGTGTTACTTGAGATGAAACCCCTTGAATATGTGGTTGAACTCGTGCCACATTTACCAGAAGACTTTCCGTTTGACTTAATACCAGGTGGTCGCAAGTATCCGTGGTTCCCACGAAAAGTGACGCAGTATTTTTATTTATATGAAGATAAAGTCATTTGGGGTCTAACAGCGCATATTTTACACCATTTTTTAGAAGTGCTAAGGATGAAAGCAACAGATGCCTGAAAATGAAAAAATCAACACGAGACGATGTTTAATCAGTCTGTGTTGACTTTTCTTTTTAGTGCGACTACTCATTGATCAAAATATCTTTTGGTCTTAAACGCATCATGTAAAATATTGAGACAAAGGTCGAGATCGTCACAACAAGCGTGGCTGAGCCATAAAAGAGTGCGATATCTGTTCCTGCTAAATCAACATGGTGTAACTCGATAAGTTCTTCTAGCTGGTGCACTTTTGGAACAAACCAATCAAGTAAATTTAGATCTCTCAAAAACAATTGATCATTAAGCAACATCATTGAAGTTGGTCCTTGTATCTGAACATTTACCATTTCCTGACTAGTCAAGTATCGGGATATTCGACTTGAAAGTAATTGATTGATCGGCAAAGATAAGGTGATCGCAAATAGCGTTACAAAGAGTGATTCAGCAATAAATTGAGATGCAATTTTCCTTTTCTTTTCTCCTAATGCCAAATAGATGCCAATCTCACTTTTTCTATTTCGTAAAAGAAGGATCATGATAAAACTTAACAGCAATAAAGCAGCACTGATGATGAAAAAAACGATAAACAGTGTTACGCCTCTGATGTTATTCATGGCAATAAATACATCACTAAGTCCATCTGTTGTCACATCTCTTGCCATGATAAACTCAGGTAATATTTCTGACATTGCCTGATGAAAGTTTGGCAGTGATCGTGAATCATTTAAAATGAGAAAGTTATCAATTCTAGAAAGACTATTTCTTCTATCTATTCTGTCTATCTCCCAAAATGTCTCCCAATCTCCGGCTTCTTCTTCCCAAATCTCTTGCCAATTTTCCCCTAATGTTACTTCAAAATATCTTCTTGTTTCCTCTTCCCAAAAAGCTGCTGTTGTTGTAGCATTGAAATCAATAAATTCCTCGATTACACCTAAAGGCAGATAAATCAAATTTAACATCCGCATTTCTTCAAGGAGGTGTTCATTACCTCCAAGGATTGTATCACCTATGTGGACAGGTTCGAATTCACTTAGTTGAGCTTCAAGGCTATAAATCCCAATGACTTCAAATTCAGTAACTTGTGAGTCGAAAATATTTTCATCATTATATCTTGCCATGATATCCTCAGGCCATCTGTTGACAATGTCTTTTAAAACAATCGTGTCGCCGACACTTAGATGATTAGCCACCGCTAATTCTTGTGAGATTAAAGCAACAGGCAGTCCATTGATAAGTTGTTTATCAGTAAAATTTGAACCTGATACGATTTGAATAATCCCATGACTCAACTCAGTAAAATTTGGATCATTGACACCTTTGACCTCGAATGTTTCAATGTGATAAATCCCTTGAGAGACCAAGCTACTTCCATCACCATAAATAAGCTCTAAATCCCAATATCGCTGTAAATTGGGACTATATAAAGTATGATTAATTGAAATTTCAGCGTGTTGAACAAAGGGTAAATTTGAAACTTCTTCTATCAACTCACGCGTGATGATTGGAGCAGGCCATTCACCATATAAGTCCCAATGGCGTTCATTTGCAATCCGGTCTTCTTCTATAAAGACAACAGCCGGCAAGCCAGACCATAGATTTTCTTCAGTATGACTCATCATCCGATAAGCATAAATTGCACCAAATGCGACTGTCGCAAGAAACGCAATGATCAATGTTAAAACCAATGTATAGAAAACATGCCGTTTGATATAAATAAGCCCACGTTTGATAACGTTCAAATGAAGCCCTCCTTTTACTTGTATCTGGATTATTTTATTGATTAAAGTATAAAAAGCGTGCTATGCACACTTTTTAAGAAATTCAGCTTCATCATTTATCTGGTTTCTATTCCAGTCGTAATAATTGTATTGGCGTTATGATTATGTGTGACCGAACTAGTTTGACCTGCACTACGCCAAGGTCCTCTCACAACAACAATTAAATTAATGCGCCCAACAGCTCTATGTTCACGATGTGAGTGAAAAGAAGAAATCGTTGTCGTTGTATTATTGACTGTCGTCCTCCAATGGTTAGATATAACAGATGAGCTGCCACAATCCGGTTGAAATGAAAAATCAGATTGACCAATCCCTCTGGCTACAAAAAAATCAAGTTCAGGTATATCTAAACAAGTAATCGGTTGCGCATAAGCAACAGTGCCGCCGCTAAGTGTGAACGTAAATGCGAAAACAGATAATACGGCTAAAACCATAAAAAACAATTTATTTCTCTTCATAATCTTTTACCACCTTTTTATCAGTATATTGTACATCCATTGAATATTAACAAACTTTACTTTCTTTTTCAACACTTACACTGTGTTTCAAGAAAATGTGCAATTAAGGATATTCAGCAAGTCGTTGGATGATTCGTAAATACATCATTTCCTTTTTCATGATTCTTACCTCCGTTTCAATTTTTTAATTTTGGCCTACAAAGCCTAATATATCCCCATAGTGACGATTATATCATTTTTGATTTAAAAGTCAATATCTTTTAAAATGAAAGTGTTTAAAAAATGTCAAATCCTATCAAAAATGATCGTAAGCGAGTAAAAGAAGACTGTATTTAAAAACACCTTAAACTTGTTTCGCTCATTTGCTCGGAACAAAAGCTTCTTTAAAAGTTAGATCATTAAAATATGAACATTAAATACGACAATGTCAACAAAAATGGTGTAAAATAAGGAAAGACATGTTATAATAAGAGAGGTTATTTGAAGTAAGGTTTTAGGAGATGTTGTACATGTTTAAAGGGTTAACGAAAGAAGAAAAAAGTTGGATTTGGTTTGATTGGGCCAATGCTGCATATACCATGACAGTAATGGCAACGATTATGAGCTTGTATTTTTTGCAAGCAACTGAACAAATGGGCATTACAGGGTATCGTGCCAATGCTTATTGGGCATTTGGGAATACGGTTGCAACGTTGATTGCGGGGATTCTTGCACCGATTTTAGGCACATTGTCTGGTTATCACGGGAAAAAGAAACTGTTGTTTAATTTCTTCACTTTTCTCGGTATTTTGGCAACGGCTGGTTTGGCCTTGGTTCCTGAGTCATTGTGGTGGTTATTGTTAACAGTCTTTGTCGTTTCATCCATTGGTTTCTCAGGTGCCATTAAAATCTATGATGCTTTCTTGATTGATGTAACAGAAAATCATAAAATGGATCGCATTTCAACGACTGGCTTTGGGTGGGGCTATTTAGGGGGTGGACTCGCTTTTATTCTATGTATTATCTCTGTTGTGTTGGTCGAAATGAATGTCATTAACTGGTCACTGACAACCACTTATCGCTTGGCTTTTTTGATGACAGCCATCTGGTGGTTGATGTTTAGTTTACCAATGTTTAAAAATGTCAAACAAAAATACGGCACAGCAATCGCCCCAGGTTATGTCCGTCAAAGTTTTGTTCATATTTGGACAACCCTCAAAGACATGGCACAGGATAAGCGCTTGATTTATTTCTTAATTGCCTTTTTTCTATATAGCGACGGCGTGTCATCTATCATTCGCATGGCGACCATTTACGGTGCTGAAATTGGGATTGGTGCCATGACATTACTCCTCGTTTTGTTAGCTGTTCAATTTGTCGCTTTTCCATTTGCCATTCTTTATGGGAAAATGGCAAGTAAATGGGGTGCTAAAACGACCATTTATATCGGGATTGCCACGTATATCGTCATTTGTATGATTGCGCTACTCATGCATCCAGATCGTGATCTTGAATTTTTAACCTTGCTGTTTTGGGCATTGGCCATGCTTGTTGGAACTGCCCAAGGCGGCATTCAAGCGCTGTCACGTTCTTATTTTAGCAAAATCATTCCGAAAGAAAAATCCAATGCATATTTTGGGATTTATAATGTCTTCGGTCGTTTTGCTTCCATTATCGGCACCACACTTTTTGGTTGGGTGGCGATTTGGACGGGACAACCACATTTAGGTATCGCTGTTATTGCCATTCTATTCATTTTAGCAGCCATTATTTTTAAATTTGTACCTGACGATCGAACATTTAACCAAAAATAAATAACGTAACGGAGATGATCGCATGTTAACAGTTGGTGAACAAGCACCGCTTCACATTGCATTAGCAGGCAGTGATGGAAAGAAGCATACATTGGGAGATTTTAAAGGTCAAAAAGTGGTGTTGTTCTTTTATCCGAAAGATAACACGCCAGGTTGCACCACGGAAGCGAAAAGCATCAGTTGTTTCGATGCTGAATTTAAAGAAATGGCGGTTAAAGTCATTGGTGTAAGTCCTGATACCGTTGAAAAACATCAACGATTCATCGACAAACATGAACTTAAACCACTATTGTTGGCTGATCCTGAGAAACAATTGGCTGAAGGATTCGGCGTTTGGGGACTGAAAAACAACTTTGGTAAAACATATCTGGGTTTAATTCGGACAACTTTTGTTTTAGACGAAACAGGGACCATTATCAACGTCTTTGATAAAGTTAAAACGAAAACGCATGGCGAAGATGTGCTAACCTATTTAAAAAGTATCTAATCAAATAGAATGTGGTGTTAAAAATGGAAACAGTTAAAAATGCGAAAGGGCCACTCACGTATGAGTTGCTTCATGAATGCAAACAAACAGGTGCACGCTATGGAAAAGTCCATACGCCACACGGTAGCTTTGAAACACCGATTTTTATGCCAGTGGGCACCCTTGCCACGGTTAAGACCTTATCACCAGAAGAGTTATTAACCATGGAAGCGAAGATTATATTGGCCAACACGTATCACCTTTGGTTACAGCCCGGCGCAGATATTGTCAAAGAAGCAGGTGGCCTGCATCAATTCCAAAATTGGCATCAACCGATTTTAACAGATTCAGGTGGTTTTCAAGTCTTCAGTTTAAGTAAAATGCGTGAAATAGAAGAAGAAGGGGTTAAATTTAGGGATCATCGCAATGGTGCACCTCTTTTTATGTCTCCTGAAATTTCTATTGACGTGCAAAATAAACTAGGGGCTGACATCATCATGTCTTTTGATGAATGCCCGCCATATCCTGTCACACATGACTACATGAAAAAATCAGTCGATCGGACATTAAGATGGGCCCAGCGCGGCTTAAAAGCGCATGCACGACCTGAAGAACAAGCTTTATTTGGAATTGTTCAAGGCGGTGAGTTTGCAGACTTACGCCAGTATTCAGCGCAAAAATTGGTTGAAATGGACTTTCCAGGTTATTCAATTGGTGGCGTATCAGTCGGTGAAACGAAAGAAACAGCTCGGAAAATGATTGAATACACCACACCCTTTTTACCGAAAAATAAACCGCGTTATTTGATGGGGGTTGGCGCTGCAGATGACTTAATTGACGGCGTCATTCGTGGCATTGACATGTTTGATTGTGTCTTGCCAACGCGGGTAGCCAGGCATGGGGCTGCCATGACATCTATCGGTCGTGTCATTGTTAAAAATAAAAGTTACGAGCGTGACTTGACACCTCTAGACGACAGTTGTTCCTGTTACACCTGTCAAAACTACACCAAAGCTTATATTCGACATTTATTAAAAGCCAACGAAACATTCGGTCAACGTTTAGTGAGCTATCACAACTTATTTTTCTTAATTGATTTAATGAGACAAATACGAGATGCGATCCAAGCAGATCAATTATTAGATTTTAAAACAACCTTTATGGAAAAGTACCAGACGAACTACACTGGGATGACTGCTTTTTGATGTCGAAGAGCACCTTAAATCCTGTTCAAATAAGGGATATTCTCAAGAAAATGCGAAACAGCTTCTCAAAATTTGACTTATTTCCTCAAATCATACTTGCTTCTTTCACTCAATTTTGATACAATTAAAAGTGGGGATTGGCGAATGTTCAAATTGTGAACGGAGGAAGATGAAATGAAAAAATTACTTGCATCACTTGTTATTTTAGTCGTTGCTATCACGATGATGGTTGCTTGTAACAGTGAAGAAGGGATTAACCCTGATGATTTAGTCGGGACATGGGCATGGGAAGAATTTACTGAATGGACCTATATCTTCAATGCGGATGGAACAGGAAGTAGGGGAGGCGGGTTTGAAGACGTCTTTGACATTGAATGGCGTATCGTTGGTGATGAATTACATATCGAATGTTCAGTTGCCAGATTTGGTGTCTACTCTGAAAGATGGGAAATGAGTATTGACCAAGATGCATTAACTTTAATCAGCCTTCAAGATGAAGCTCATGAAGGGTTTACTTACCTTCGTCAATAGTGTGAATCAAAAAAGCGCTGAGGCGTTTTTTTATACCATTTTAAATGTTGATTGAGTCATGTTAGCATTTCGACACCTTTTAGGGGCATCTTGTGATAACATATGACCATCACACTTAACTTTGACTGGAGTGAGACGATGTTTAAATACTTACTTATTTTATCCATGATCCTGCTTATAAGCGGTTGTGGGCGACAACTCTCGACAGAAGCGTTAGATCAGGCTAGGATTGCGATTGAATCAGGAGAATATTCACAAGGAAGCCTCTTACTCCTGATGGCTTCTGAAGATTTACATGCACAAAGCGTCTATTTATTGCGAATGATTGACTATCAAGCAGCTCATGATCTCATGGGCATGGTGTACGCTTGGATGGCAATTAATGCTATTCAAGCAGAAGAAGACTTTGTTCATGAAGCAGCCTATCACATGCTGAGGACAACATTAAATAATGCCACTATCGTAGACAGCGATTGAATCAAAATTAAGAATAGGGTGAGGTAAAAATAAAAAAACGATGACATGATTGGCATTTAACCAGTCAGTCATCGTTTCATTTTAATTTCCATTGTTATGCTTCTGAAAACATCACCGTTGATAAGTAGCGTTCTCCAGTATCTGGGATAATGATCACAATGTTTTTACCTGCATATTCAGGACGAGCTGCCACTTGTAGCGCTGCCCAAACAGCTGCACCAGAAGAAATACCAACGAGTAGACCTTCGACTTTCGCAAGTTGACGTCCAGTTTCAAACGCATCTTCATTTGAAACCGTTATAATTTCATCATAAACTGCTGTATCTAAGACATCAGGAACAAATCCTGCCCCAATCCCTTGAATTTTATGTGGACCAGGTGTTCCTTTAGATAAAACTGGGGAATCTGTTGGTTCAATGGCAACAACATGAAGGTTTGGATTTTTTTCTTTTAAGTAAGAACCTGCACCAGTAATGGTTCCACCTGTTCCAATACCAGAAATGAACACATCGACGTTACCAGCAGTGGCTTCCCAAATTTCAGGACCCGTTGTGTTCAAATGAACCGCTGGATTTGCTGGATTCGCAAATTGACTCGGTACAAATGAGTGAGGCGTTGCAGCAGCCAGCTCCTCAGCTTTAGCGATGGCACCTTTCATTCCTTTTGCACCTTCAGTTAAAACAAGTTCCGCACCATAAGCTTTTAATAGATTACGACGTTCAACACTCATCGTTTCAGGCATGGTTAAAATAATACGATAGCCACGTGCTGCCGCAACAAATGCAAGTCCAATTCCTGTATTGCCACTTGTCGGTTCGATAATGACTGAATCTGCCGTGAGTAAACCTTTTGCTTCAGCATCTTCAATCATCGCTTTCGCAATACGATCTTTAACACTTCCACCTGGGTTAAATCCTTCTAATTTTCCAATTAAATTCGCTGAGACTTGGTGTTCAGCTGCGATCTTTTCAAGACTAAGTAGGGGCGTTTTCCCGATCAAATCTGTCAAGTTTTTTGCAATCATCATGTTAATACCTTCTTCCACCGTTATATTATAGACACTTTGAAAAGTTACCATGTTTCTATTATATCAAATAAATAAGGTTTGTAAAGTACACACTTTTTCGATACTAGGTTTCATAAAGCATACTATCCTGATCCCGATGCCATTTAGTTTACATAAGGTTTCATCAAGCACACTATCCCGACGTCATTTAGTTTACATAATATATATTATAGGAAGTCATGATTCTAACTCTCTCATTTAATAAGACAGTCGATGATGCCCTTCTGCAGCTTCTGCGATGGCTTTTGTTTCATGAATAGCACCAGGTAAATGATTGGGTGGTGAATAAATGGAATAAAGCTTGAGTGGCTTGCTTCCTGTATTCGTGATATTATGCCAAGTGCCTGCTGGTACAAACACAGCGCTATCTTCGTAAACAGGTTGTGTAAAGTGTAGATGATGTTGACTGTTTCCCATTTGAACCAAACCTTGCCCTGATTCAAGACGTAAAAATTGATCGGTGTTTGGATGAATTTCTAATCCAATACTTTCATGAACTGGAATGGTCATGAGCGTCACTTGTAAATGATGGCCGGTCCACAAAACAGTTCTGAAATTTTCATTGTTTAATGTTGCTTTTTGAATATCTACCACAAAAGGTTTTGCGCCGTGATCCATAACGGTCATTTGCTGTGATCTTCCATACATGTTCTCACTTCTCCCCTTTTTCATTGAGCCATATGGTCATTATATGTCCCTTTACCTAATATGGAACTATTTTTAACGCAGTTCGCTGTTTTTGCATGTCAATCTCATCACCAACTTGACGTTGCTTCAATGTCGTGCCCTTTTCTATTGATAAAAATGAACCTCCAAACATATCATTAAAGATAAGTTGGCTTATCAATTTAATGGAGGTTATGCTATGAACTATTTTTATCCCTACCCCACTTACCTGTATAACGACTTGCGCTACCGAAAAAGTTATGGTTATGACGACATCAACCCATTTTTAAGTAGAGGGGTCTGGACGCCTTTTACATGGGTCGAAAAATATCATTATGCTTTTTCAGGGCCATTTGATCAAGCAGCCATTGCGTTAACATTTGATGATGGACCCGATCCTATTTTCACACCACATATTTTGGATAAACTCAAAACATATGGGGCCCAAGCGACGTTCTTTTTACTCGGTGAAAACATTGAGAAGTTTCCAGACATCGTAAAACGCATCGCAGCAGAAGGTCATGTCATCGGAAATCACACGTACGCCCATCCCAACTTACCTCAAGTAAGCGATGAAGATTATCATCAACAAATTCAAAAAACTGACGCATTAATTGAACAATTAGTCGGATACAAACCCAAATTTTTCCGTCCTCCTTACGGTGCCATTCGAGAAGATCAATTACAGTGGGCGACTGAACAAAACATGATGGTCATTCAATGGAGTCTTGATACGCTAGACTGGCAAGGCTTATCTGCCAAGCACATTACTGAAGCCGTCATGGCCAATGCCTTACCTGGTAGCATTATTTTACAACATAATGCGCAAGGTGTCCCTTTACAAGGATCAGTCGATGCACTGGATCAAATCATTCCACAACTTCAAGAAAAAGCAACAAGGTTTGTGACACTTCCAGAGATGTTTCATTTGGATAAAGCACGATGAATAACCGTCAATTTCGCTCATAACGTCCTTAGCCGCTCTTTTTTCTTTCGCTCATTCGTTTGAAATAACTGCCCATCCAGCTTTTGTTTTGAGCGCTTTTATGATAAGATAGTCTTCATGAATTGAAGAGGAAGTGACGCATCACATGAGTTGGGAATTGAAAAAATTTAATGCATTAACAAATCAAGAATTACATGATATTTTTCGTTTGCGGGTTGATATTTTTGTCGTTGAACAAGCATGTCCTTATGATGAAATTGATGGCAAGGATCCCAAGTCTTGGCATTTAATGTATAAAGAAAACGGTGATATCATCGCTTATGCGCGTCTGCTTCCACCAGGTCTTAGTTTTGATGAAGCTTCTATCGGACGTGTTGTTGTCGCAAAAGCTCACCGTGGGCGTCAATTGGGTTATGCCTTAATGCATGAAGCTGTGAAAAGAAGTCTTGACATTTATAAAAAGTCGATTAAAATCGCTGCACAGGCTCATTTGGAAGCTTTTTATCGTGTCAGTGGCTTTGTTAAAGCATCAGACATTTATCTCGACGATGGAATTCCCCATATTGACATGCTATTAGACGTTAAAGGTTGATATCCGTCTTTTAAATCGAAATTTAGCTTGTTATTTGTTTTGATCAGGTATGTTTCATTTAAATTTGCACAACCTAATCAAGAAGGAGTTGAATGACATGCCACTAACAGAAAAACAAAGAGCGGAAATCTCTGCTGAATTTGGAATTAATGTTGGAGCTGAAGCCACTGCACGAGAAAATGGACTCGTTACCAAGTATCTCGTTGCCAAAGCACTTCAGCAAATGTCAAATGAATAAAACCATTTATCTCCGACTTCAAAGCGCTACTTTACGCAATACTGTTGTAAAGTAGCCTTTTTTGCGCATGTCCTGTCATCTTTTCCATCGCGTTAATGCTGCTTTCATATAAGCGACAACCTGGGTTTCAAAAACATCATTCATGACATTCAAATCAATCGTTTCACAACTTTCATGTGCGACGATTTGACCCGATTTTAAAAGGAGTAATTCATCTGCAAAGGTTAAAGCTAAATTCAAATCATGCACAACCCCGATAACAAGGCGATCGGGTTGTTTCACCCACTCATCTAAATACGTCATCAATTCAAGTTGATGGCGTAAATCTAAATGATTAGTCGGCTCATCAAGTAAAATAAGCTGTGGTTCTTGCACCAAAACTCTGGCTAAAAACACCCGTTGAAGTTGACCACCTGACAGTTCTTTAATGCTTTTATCTTTTAAATCCAGTAAATCGGTCATCTGAAGGTAAGTTTGTACAACTTCATGATCTTCTGCGGCTGCTTCTTTAAAAAAAGTCTTTTTAAAATGCACATAACGCCCTTGCATGACCGTTTCATAAACTGTATAATCGAAATAAATAGCTGATTTCTGACTCAAGAAAGCGATCTTTTTAGACAATGCTTGTTTTTTTAAAGTTTGAATGTCAGTGTTGTTAAAGGTAATTTGGCCCTGATAAGGTAACAACCCTGCCAGAGCTTTTAATAAAGTGGTTTTCCCACACCCATTAGGGCCAAGGATCATCAAGAACTGATTGGACTTAACAGAAAAAGTCAAGTCGAAAAGGACATGTTGATCCTCATAGCCACAGTTCAGTTTACTCACCCGAATCATCTACAGTTCCCTCCTCTTTTTTGCCCCATTTTTAAGGAATAGATAAGCAAAGAAAGGTGCACCCATCAAAGCCGTCACAGTTCCAACTGGAAGTTCAGAAGGTGCAAGGATGGTTCGAGCAATTAAATCTGAAAAGACCATGAAAAGACCACCAAATAAGGCAGATAAAGGGATCACATAGCGATGTTCAGAACCGAAGAAACGTCGAATGACATGGGGTGCAATTAAGTCAATAAAGTCAATCATGCCAACAAAAGCAACTGCCACACCTGTTAGCATCGTCGATAACATAATCAGACGCCATTTTGTTTTTGCCACTTCAATGCCAATGGCACTCGCTTGTTCATCACCAAAAGTTAACACATCCATTTCTTTCACATCATGTAACAAACAGCAGATAAGGAGCAACAATGCGCCTGAAACAATGCCGACAACGACCCAACCCCTTAAAGCAAAACTGCCCAATTGCCACCTTAAAATTTGTTGCGCATGACTGGCATTTTTTGATGCAAGGGTTCTGATCATAGCTGTGATAAAAACGGATAAAATCATTCCAACCAAAATAATAGAATAGTCGCTTAATTGCGTGCTAACCCGCTTTGCAATGACCATGGCGAGCATGATCGTCAACATGCCAAAAACAATGGCAAATACTGGCATTAAAAACATGCCTAAAAAAGACGCAGAAATCCCAAAGGAAATGACGATAATGGCACCGAGACCTGCACCTGCTGAAACACCAATGGTGTAAGAAGAAGCCAATGGATTTTTAAGCACCGATTGCATGACACTGCCACTAACTGCCAAAGATGAACCCACGACAAAGCTAAGTAAAACGCGTGGAAGACGAATGTTCCAAATGAGCCCAACTGTTGTAACTTCAACATATTGGGGAAGTTGAATCCCAGCTAAACGATATAAAAGCACATGAAAAACATGACGAATTGGGATAGAAGCCCCACCCACTGTTAGACCCATTAACAGCATGACGATGGTACAGCTGATCAAAAAGATCAGTTTGAAACGTCTACGCATCGACTTATTCATGATGCCAAAGCGCCTTCGCCATGGCACGTAAGCCTTGCGTGATCCGATGAGTTGGAATCGCTGTATAATGATTATCGATGGCATAAACTCGCTCATTGATAACAGCATCGACACCTTCAAAACCAGGTCTTGATAAAAGTTCACCGACTGCATCATCTATGAAATCTACATTGGTAAAAATCACATCTGGATTTAATGCGACAATGCTTTCAGGCTCAACAGAAGTCCAACCTGATAAATCGCCTAACATATTTTGGGCACCGATTAATTCGATCATTTCATGTAAAAAAACGCCCGCTCCAAAACTAAATAAATGAGGTGCTGGTGAAATTTCGAAATAGACTGTGGGCATCTCAACACTGTTATCAATCAATGTGACAATTTCTGTTATTTCTTGCACCATTTCATCAATTAAAGCTTCACCACGTGCGATTTCTCCTGTCACATGCGCAATAAATCTTAAATCCGCTTGAATATCTAAGATCGTATCACTTGTTGGCAAATAAGCAACAGCAATGCCGAGATCACTGAGTCGTTCAAAAGGATCAGTTGAGACATCCCCCATCATACTAAGGGTTGATGCTAAAACAAGATCAGGGTTGAGGACAATGATGCTTTCAATTTCAGGATGTAACACATCAAAAGTTGGAACATCCAAGTGATCAAACATCAATCCAGAATGCGTATCCATGGCGACAATACAAGCTTCTAACCCTAAATCAGAAAGCATGACAGTCATTGAAGGTGCCAGTGATACGATCCGGTTGATCTCGTCCGGTAACGTGATGTCAAATCCAGCACGATCGCGTATCGGACGTTCTGTCTCTAAGTGAATCCTACACGCCGACGTGCGATCTTCAATTGTCTCATTGTCACATGCTGTTAACACGAGTAACAATCCGATGGTTGAAGCGATTAATAATTTTTTCATTCGTTCGTTCACCCTCAAGAGAGTTTTTCAAATAAGCTTGGCACCAGTGCATAACACTTCCCTAAAAATCCAAGGGTTGCTGGTAGATTCAATTCACGCTTTTTTGTCCCAATGGTTGCCACGATTTTTTGTGCGACTATTTTGGGATCTAGCATATGGTCTCGATTGGGGTATTGATCAGCCACACCCGCTTTTTCAAAAAGTTCAGTGTTAACAGGTCCTGGATTAATGGCGGTGACTTGAACATTTGTTTTCAGCAGTTCGAGCCTGAGTGCATTCGTAAAACCTAATGCAGCATGTTTCGTTGACACATAAGCACTTGCCTTTGGTGCAGGTAGCTTCCCATTGATTGACACCACATTAATAATCTGTCCTGCATTTTTCGCTTTCATTTTACTTAAAACAGCTTGCGTACACGCGATCAACCCGAGGACATTAACAGCAAATAAATCTTTTATTTCTTGATAGACCATTTCCTGAACTTCTTGTTGAGAAAGGAGATAACCCGCATTGTTAATTAAAACATCAATGTCACCCATTTGCTCATCGATTGTCGCAAAAACCTTTACAACTTCTTGTTCATTTGCAACATCAAGTTTAAAAGCATAAGCACGTACATGAAATGTTTCTTCAATTCGTTTCACAAGTACTTCTAGTTGATCTAATCTGCGTGCCAGTAAGATCGGTGTCCCACCTTGCTTTGCAACTTCTAACGCTATACATTCCCCAATACCACTAGAAGCCCCTGTAATGACAATGTTTTTTCCTGAAAGCTTCTTCATTTACTTTTCAAATCCTTCCGCCCATCATTTTGGCATAAATGTTTTTATAATAAGAGATCGCCTCTTCATGATCAATGGCATGACCAATCGTTTGAAGTTCAGCTTCCATTTTTTTGACAACATGATCTAACGCAGCCTTCATTCCATTCGGATGCGTCGTACTCTCAATCCGAAGAATGATTAAACCTGCCATCACTTTCCCGAGATACATCGGTGTGGGAGATGTTTCAGTTGCTTCTTGATCAAAATACTTATTTAAATCTGTGAACATCCTACATATTTTTAAATCTTCTTTGCTTTGTCTCAATAATTGTTCATAGATGATGGGATATTGTTTCAAAAACACTTGACACACGTTGAATAAGCGTTTCTTTCCAGAATAAATCGACTGCTCATATTCACTTTTAAGGAGAAGCGTGTTCATTTTTAAGTCAGCTGTTAAAAGCTCACCCAAATGTTCACGCTGGCTTGCCACATTCGTCTGCTGTTTTAAGTAAACCAAATACAACGTTAACAGTAATTTCAATGTATAAGGAATGGTAATCTTTTCAGTTCCAAATGTTGTCTTAATCTGTGCTTTAATTTGTAAGAAGCGTTTCTCATCTACTTTAAGAACAATATGTGCTGGGATCGCATCTTTAAATGTTTCACCAATGGAGATTTCAGAAACAGCTTGCCAGTCCACATTGTTAGATGTTAATGCCACTTTCATGGCATGATCAACAATGGAATTACGATCAGTTTTTGGCAAGTTTTCCATCTTTTGAACAGCTTCAAAAAGATTCATCAGCTGTTGTTTCGGACGTAAACTAATATCTTTCATTTTATATCCCCTGTCTTTTATCACAACCATTCTACCACACATTTTACCTTATACAAGAGTTTTTGTCAAACAAAAAGAAGTAATGGATCAGTCTTTACAAAAAAGTACAAGAAAAACGAAGCCCTAAAACTTACCTCATTTCGCAGTGATTTTTTGACATTAGCGGTTCTGAGCGATCACCCAGGTTCGGTCATGCCAAAAAATCGCAATAGCAAACGGTCGTGCAGCTGTTACAGGTGGATTAAGGCTAAAAATAACCTTGAGTTAATGACATTGTTCGTAAAAGTGAACAACCCTCTTATCGACAGTAACGAAAAGCAGTTTCCAGATGGATGATAAAAAGCCAGTGGGTAACTGACTTTTATTTTTTATTGCTGAGCAGCTACAAAATATTGGAATCTGGCTTGCAGTGTTGGATTTGTAAAGACAACACCTGCTTCTTCACGCAAGTTCATTAACAACTCATTCATCACATGTGGCATTTGCATTAACCCTGCAATTTCTTGTTCTTTCAACTCATCACGAATATCTTCAAATTCAGGAACGTCTTCAGCACCTGTTTTGTAAATAATATGAAATCCAAATTCGGTTTCAACAGGTTCATCTGTAAATTCACCAACTTCTAATGCCACAACAGCCTCATCAAATTCGGCAACCATACAGCCCACGCCTGGAACAGAACAAATTTCCCATGAACCTAAGTCACCACCCTCGGCTGCTGATGGACAGATGCTATACGTATAAGCTAATTCAGCAAATAAAGCTTGGAAATCATTTGCATCTTGCAATTGTTCGATTAACGCTGCCGCAAATTCATAATCTTCTACGAGAATATGACTACCACTAACAGTCGGTCCCAATGCATCATAAATTTCTCTTAACCGTTCGTCAGTTGGTTCAAGTAATGCTTCGATAGATGTCTGTGCAATAATCTTTTCATCCAGTTCATGAAATGCCATTTCTAATCCTAACTCAGTACTTAACGCATGGAACAATTGACCCATTGTAATATCAACACCATTAACCCGAGCAACCACATCTGCTGAAGGTGGCGTTGAAGCGGCGTGCGTTTCAATATCAAGTAAAGCCGTGGCTAAATATTCTTCATATGCAGCTTCAAGGATGTGATTAAAAATTTCAAGTCCCGCTTCATAACGTAAACGTGCCAACGCTTCAAAGATGACTTCGTTAATGGCTTCTGAAACTAAAAAGTCATAAATTTCTTCACGAAGCTCATCAAAATCAGCTTCTTCAGGATCAAACCACTCATCAAACATGGCTTGCACCTCTTCATTTGTCACATTGATCAAGTGACGTACTGACGCAAGACGCAGCTCTTGTAATTCCAAACGATGTAAAACATCTGCTTCCGATTCAAAACCAAATTGGATCATCCAAGATTCAAAGTCAGGGATATCTGCCTTCAATTCTTCTAAAACGCCTACTGTATTCGCTTCATCCATTTCAATATTACCACGTAACAACACTTCATCAATCAAGTTCATTAAGCCAAATACCGCATTCGGCGTTTCCAAAATTAAATCGAATAATTCTTGATTCGTCATGTTACCAACATCTGATGTGACAAAATAAGCACCACCATCAAAATCAGCCGTCTCCAATGGTTGCGACTGACCCAACTCAACCTGCTGCTCACTGGCTGAATCATTACCACTACAACCTGTCAACATTAAAACACCAATTAACACCCCACACATCCCAAGTAAAAACAAAACTTGAAACAAGGCACTTTTTTTCTTCGTCATGATTAAACACCTCTGATTAAAATTTCTGTTTAAATTTTGATTTAAACCCCAACAACTTCCAATTGTACCACAGGCTTTATCTTTTTACCACTTTTTTTTAACATTGCCATAAAGTTGCCACAGTTAAACGTTCATTTCTTCAAAATGCGCTTTTAAGCGCATTGATCCATCTAAATAAGCCCAGTTTAATAAAACCGGGCTTATCATCCATATTCGTCGTTTTTTAAGAGCCCGAATCTGGCAGCACAATGCGGGCTGTTTCATCAAAAGCAATGCCATTTCTAAGAATGGTAAGGGTAATCTCATCACCATCGCGATAAGTAAATAAAATTTGTCTAAAAGTAGAATTATCTGAAATTTCTACATCACCAATATGCGTCAACACATCGCCTGCTTCAATCCCCATGCTACTTGCTAAACTTTCGGGGACAACATCATTAACAAAGACACCTGTTGTCACATCAGCTGGCAAGTTAATCTCATCACGAATCGATCCTGGTAACATACTTAAATTAACGAGGCTTACACCGAGTAGCGGACGCGTCACTTGACCATAACGCTCTAAATCTTCGATAATAGGCAAGGCAATATAAGTCGGGATCGAAAATGACATCCCTTCCACTGCTGATTGCGCGACTTTCATCGAATTAATCCCGACGACTTCTCCAGCTAAGTTAATCAATGCGCCACCACTATTTCCCGGATTGATCGCTGTATCCGTCTGCAAGACAGTCATGTTCCAATTTTGCATTTGCCCATTGGTCGATAAAATTGGAATGGGTACACTGCGGTCATGCCCTGAAACAACACCCATGGTTGCTGAACCGGCAAATTCTAACCCAAGTGGATTCCCGATGGCAATCACGGTTTGACCCAAGCGTAAATCTTCCGTTCTCCCAAAGGTTGCAACGACATCAGCTTCAAAATTTTCAATTCTAAGCACCGCAATGTCCGTATAAACATCTTGTCCGACTAAAGTGGCTGGCAGACGTGTTCCTGCAGCATCATTAAAAACAACTTCAATATGAGCCGCACGGTTAATCACATGCTCATTGGTCGCAATATAGGTGTGTCCATCACGAACCGCATACACAATTCCTGACCCCGTCCCTGCCCGTTGTCCACCAAAGTTCCCAAGAAAACCGCCGTAACCATCAATGGTACTCACCACACCGACAATGGCTTCTGCCACTTTATCAATGGCATTCATTTGCGCTTCTTCATGATTGACAACCGAAACAATTTGAGCTGTTTCTTCCGTCAATTGGGTAACGACCGGAATACTTTCTCCATCCACTGCGACCGAGACGATCTCCAGTTCCAACCAAAAAAGTAAAACAAATAAAGTCCCAACCGTTGTTAAAATCGAAATCATGATCGTTCCTAAAGTTTTCATTTTTTCATTCACTCCTGACATTCTTTTATTTAGCATCATTCAAAACCAACTAAATTATACCTCTTATATTCACGAAAAGTTACCGAAAAACTGTGGCAGGATTGTGGCAACATCCTCTTTTTCATTTAAAGTCATCTAACGACATGATATAATTTAAAAGCGAAGTCGAGTGTGGGAACTTCCGATGAAATCTTGAAGCCGACTTTTGGTACGAAGTGACAACAGTACAGGCAAAAGATTATCAAGGAAGTTACGAGACGTAGCTAGATATCATTTAAAAGCGAAGTCGAGTGTGTAAACCCCGACAAGCAAAAGGAGACTGAAGATGGGAGATAAAACCATTTATATTGCAGAAGATGAAAAAAACATTCGGAACCTCATTGCATCCTTTTTAAAAAAGGAAGGGTATCAAGTCTTAGCTTTTGAAACAGGAGATGACTTATACGACACATTTCAAATACAACCTGCTGACTTGGTTATTCTTGACGTCATGATGCCAGGCGCTAGTGGGTTTATCATTTGTAGCAAGCTTCGTGACATGTCAACTGTCCCCATCATCATGCTAACTGCTAAAGATACAGATGAAGATTACATTTCTGGCATTGCTTTAGGAAGTGATGCCTACTTCACGAAGCCTTTCAGTCCTGTCAAACTGGTTATGCAAGTCAAAGCCATGTTACGACGTGCTGAGATGGATGCAGCCGCCACGAACATCAAAAGTACCACTGATGACTGCCTTGTATTTTCTGATATCACCATCCAACCAGAAAAATTCATGGTTTTTTGCGACAAAGAAGAGCTTAAACTCACGCACACAGAGTTTTGTTTACTCACCTTTTTAGTCGAAAACAAAGAACGTGCTGTTTCAAGAGAAGAGCTACTACTTAAAATATGGGGGTACGACGCTGCCATTGAAACACGGGCAACAGACGATACGGTTAAACGATTGCGGCGAAAACTCGCTGATATGAACAGTCTCATGCAAATCGAAACTGTTCGTGGATATGGCTTTAAACTCGGGACAAAGGAAGCATGATCCAATGAAAAAAAGCTTTGCAAATCGACTGATGTTGAACTTTACTTGTGTGGTTTTTGTCGGTTTTTTAATGATTTACTTCTTATTTAACGTTCTCATTGACAACCACATCAGAGCAGAAGCAGAAGCAGCGCTCAGTCACGAATTCACCATCGTTAACGAAACTGAATTGATCCCAACACTCCCATTTTTCCCCTTCAATGACACCCTTAACTTTCAAATTGGGCTCAATCGGCTTCAATCGAGTCGTTCCATTGTCAATGTCCATACCATTGTGATTGATCAAAACGATGTTATTTTATACCCAGACCCCCAACATTTATCACCCATAGAAATTGACAGGATCAAAGCATTGGCCACATTTTGGAATGAGCATCAATCTTTATTTGAAGCCAGCGAAGACATGATCATGACTGCCCACGAAGGACATACTTTTTATATGCGGGCAACGTCTCATTATTTGATCCATAGACATGTCTTCTTTTTTGAATCAACCCCTGTTTCTGTTTTAATATACACCGACATTACCCCAGCCATGAATTTAAAAAACAGTATGAATCACGTACTGCTTGCTTTACTTGCCATTCTGGGCACCTTAACTTTAGGCATTTCATTTTTACTGTCTACCCGATTCAAACAAGCCATTAAACGTTTGTCCGTTCATGCACAAACCATTGGACAAGGTCACTTTGATCAAAAAATAAAACGACTACGCTACTTAGAATTTGAACAGCTTGGAAACAGCATGAATACCATGGCAGACATGTTAAATACTTATGAAACGAATCAAAAACAATTTTTTCAAAATGCTTCTCATGAACTTCGCACCCCGTTAATGTCTATTCAAGGTTATGCTGAAGGGATCCAATTAGGTGTCTTCGAAAACGACGAAGCCACTGATGTCATTCTTGAAGAAAGTCATAAAATGACAGAACTAATCAACGACATTTTATATTTGTCAAAACTCAACACAGCAGAAGATTTCCAGATGGCATTTCGCACCATCACAGTAGATGCTTTGATGAAACGTTGTATCAAACGCGTTAACATTCTCGCTGAAAAAGAAAATAAACAATTGTTTCTCGACACATCGTTAGAAATCGATTTCGAAACTGACGCAGACAAACTTGAACGCGCCATCATTAACATTTTATCCAATGCCATCCGTTACGCACAAGCAGAAATTCGACTAAATTGCAAAGCGGAAGCAGATTTCTTATGTATGACCATTTTTAACGATGGACCTGCCATTGATGAAAAAGACCTTCCTTACCTCTTCGACCGCTTTTACAAAGGACGTAGCGGGAATACAGGGTTAGGTCTTGCGATCACAAAAGATATTATCATTGGCTTAGGTGGACAAATTGAAGCGAAAAATTTAGAAAAAGGTGTTGTCTTTAAGCTTCAGTTACCACTTAAACAAAGCCTTAACGACCGCCTAAAGTAAGCTTAAACTTTTGTGTTGTCTAAAACATCAGTAACGAATTAACATCGAATGGAGGAATTACAAATGCTTATGAACAATATTGAGTACTTTTCAATTCTGGAAAATGTCAAAACCCAAATGACATCAGCACAAAATAAAGCCGTCATGGGTGTCAATCGTGAACAAATCATTCTCTACTGGGAACTTGGAAAAATTATTATTAATAATTCTGAATGGGGAAATAAGTTTATTGACAACCTTGCAAGAGATATAAAACTTGAATTTCCTAATGTGAAAGGTTATTCTGTAAGAAATTTAAAATACATGAGAAGATTTTCGGATTTTATACCGAGTTTGGAAATTGTGCAGACAGTGTCTGCACAATTTAGTTGGTCACACAATACACTCTTAATTGACAAATGTAAATCACTTGGTGAATATTTGTGGTATGCTGATAAAATCATTGAAGATGCTTTATCTTTGTCAGGCTTGCAAAATAGAATTGAGCTTAAAAATTACGAACGACAAGCAAACGATGAAAAAGCAACGAACTATGAAAAATTACTATCTAAAAATCAAGGGAAGTTAGTTCAAGAAACGTTAAAAAGTCCTTACGTTTTTGATTTTATAGAAAAACATGATGATATTATAGAACGTGAAATAGAACAAGGCCTTATTGCAAATATCGCCAAAACTTTGCTTGAATTAGGAACTGGATTTGCATTTATTGGAAACCAGTACCGATTGACGGTTGGCAACATTTTCCTAATTCAGAATGGTTAGTTCAAACCACTCAAGAAATATACCCTTATTATGAGAAGCTTGGTTTCGAAGTTAAAAATGATGTGTTCTTAACAATACCATCTAAGTGGATACCATCACCTTATTATGGTACAATAGCATGACAACAAACTTCTTTTGACGTTAGTCCAAAATGAGAATTAATTTAAAACTGCACCAATTCATATGCAGATTATCGCATATGTAACGTACAGTTTTTATCATATTAAAAGATTTTAAAGCTCACACACTGGAAAAGTTGCGCTCATACGCCTTAGTTACTCGTATAAGACCTAAAAATAATAAACCAATGAGCTAACAGAAACTGTTTAATTTTTTACCTCATTATGGTACAATAGCATGACAACAGATGACAACTTTTTTACTTTGGTTATCGTCTTATTATGTCATGCTTTTATGTAGGTAACGAAAGATTAAAAGTAAAGTCAAAGGATTGGAGGTCAAACAATGAGCAAGTTGATTTATCTTGCAGAAGATGAAGCAAATATTAGAATTCCACTTAAAGCTTTTTTAGAAAAAGAAGCCTACAGCGTCGTCGCATTTGAAAATGGCGATTTACTTTTTGAAGCCTTTCAACAAAACGTACCCGATTTGGTCATCTTAGATGTGATGATGCCGGGAAGTAACGGTTTCATCATCTGTACCAAAATTCGTGCCCTTTCAACGATTCCCATCATTATGCTCACAGCAAGGGGATCAGATGAAGATTATACCACAGGCATTTCTTTAGGCAGCGATGACTACTTAACCAAGCCATTTAGTCCCATTAAATTGGTGATGCGCGTCAAAGCATTATTCAGACGCCTTGAAATGACTTCGACCACAACAAAAAAGACTGAGATGCCTGATAAAATTGAATATGGTGATCTTTCCATTGACCCTGATAGTTTGCTCAGCTTATGCAAAGGTATTGAATTCAAATTAACGAATACTGAATTAAAATTTTTAATCCATTTGATGCAACACAAAGATAAAGCCATTTCACGTGATGAACTACTCTCAAAAATTTGGGAGCACGATTATGCCATTGAAACAAGGGTAACTGACGACACTGTCAAACGATTGCGAAAAAAACTCATCGACGCCAAAAGCGATGTCCGCATTGAAACCATATGGGGATTTGGCTTTAGAATTGGTACGAAAAATGAAGGATAACATAAAAAGTTTTGCAGCTCGGTTTATCTTTAAAAGCGTCTTTGTTATTTTATTGCTTTTTTTAATCATTTATTTTCTTTTTAACCAAATCACTGCTGAGTTCATTCGAAACACGACTGAATCAGAATTGACCGTACAAATCTACAACAGTGTTGCTGACACAGTTGCCGTACTCGGAAATGGTTGGCGGTCCATGGACATGTCAGAGGCTGTTTTACATTTTCTTGACTTACCTGCTGATGCTACCCCTGGCGACTCGTTAGCTTTAGCCCTTTTAAGTGACACGATATCAGAAAACTATGTCATCATTAATGAACGCGGTGTCATTGCAACGTCTGCCCACGCCTTAATAGGAAGTCCAAATCTTTTAGGTTATCGCGGTCGACTCGTTGACACACGTCTCTTTTTAGCTGAATACTACCGAGAAAATCGCGGACTTTTTGAAGTTGGCGAAACAACAACGCTTTATATCGGTGATTACATTTTTCACTTAAAATCAGTTCCAACTGACTATCTCGGTGACCAAGTCTTCCCTGCTCCCCCTTCCCCACTTACCATCTTACTTTATACCGATGTCACTGAAATGATCACCTTCAAAAACACGATTAACCAAATTTTGATCATCGTCTTATCCTTATCAGCATTTGTTATTTTCACAACGACGCTTAGCATGTCTATTAAATTTAACCAATCGATCAAAAGACTCTCTCATTATGCACAAGAGTTAGGGTATGGTCAATTCGATGCCAAAATTGATCCCCTTAAATACATTGAATTTCAAAAACTTGCAAGTAGCATGACTGACATGGCCAACATGTTGGCTACTTATGAAGTAAATCAAAAGCAATTTTTCCAAAATGCGTCTCATGAACTTCGTACGCCACTGATGGCTGTTCAATGCTACAGTGAAGGCATCCTTGCTGACGTTTTTGAACCTAATGATGCCGCACATATCATTAACAGTGAAATTGAAAAAATGACCCAATTGGTTGGCAGTATTCTCTACCTATCTCGCATCGATCATCAAACTTTCCAATTAGAACCAACAAGTACCAATGAATTTTTAACCGCTTGTTATAATCAAATTAAAGTACTCGCTGACAATAACACATTGCGCCTCACCTTCACACCGCTAGATCAAGACTTACAAATCAACATTGACAACGCACTGCTTGATCGTGCCGTCTTGAATATTTTATCAAATGCATTGCGCTATGCCCAAACAGACATCACACTCTCAGTCGAGAAATACCTGAATCGAAATATTTTTGCAAATCTCAAACAAGAAGTCATTCGTATCAACATTACAAACGATGGTGAACAAATTGATGAAAAAGACCTGCCTTACATTTTTGACCGTTTTTATAAAGGAAAAGGCGGACACACCGGACTGGGACTCGCCATTACAAAAGAAATCATGATTGCCTTAGGCGGTAAGGTGACTGTTTTTAATTTAGAAAACGGTGTGTGCTTTACCATTGAATTACCTGTCTACGAATCAAAAATGATCCTTCAACCTCTATCGTTTTAACCTAACCACCTAATGTGACGTCTTGTTTTTGATACCACTGAATGGCGTCAATGAAATGTTGATCTTCATAGTCAGGCCACAGGGCATCAACGACATAGAAGTCGGAATAGACCGATTGGACAGGTAAAAAACCTGATAATCTTCGCATCCCACCCCAACGGATAATCATATCCATTCGTGAAATGTCTTTCGATTTTAAATCTTTCGTTACATGACCACCATCAATCCCTTTTAAATCCCATTTCCAACCATAATTAACAAGAAAATTCACCCTTACTTTTGGATTTCCCACTGCGACTGGTTGTAAATAGATGCGTAATTCATCGGGAAAAAACTTAGATGCTGCATCACCGACGACCAACACTTCCACATCTCCTTCTGCAAGGATCAATGCCACTGCTTGGACACAAGCTACTTGAAACGATGCCACTTGTGAAACAGGTCTGCGACAATTATCAGTCGTAAAGCCATAAAAAGTTATTTCTTCAATCCCATATGCTTTGGCCATGTTAACAACACAGACACCTGGATTTAACCCATATGCATAGCCTTCATTTTTTTCTAACCCTTGTCCACAGGCATACCTTCGATTGCCATCTGGAATCACCCCTACATGCTTCGGTACTCTCACTTGTCCCACATCCATTTCATCCGTTTCATTTGCTACTTAACTGCTCTATCATCTTATGAAAAGCTGACCCGTTATTATACATGGTCAACTGTGAAATTGAAACCTAGAAAAAAGCGACCAAACGATCGCTCAGTACAACTTTTTCTTTACAAAATGTCCGATGACTGCTTCGCTTCTGACCACGTTGATAAAAGCCTCGGTATCACACGCTTTGATAATGGCCAATGCTTCATATAATTCATAGCTGGATAAAACCATCATTAATACATTGCGACGCTCGTTCGTATAAGCACCAGCTGCTTCTAAAACTGTGATCCCCCGGTAAAGTTCTGACCAAATGGCATTTTTAACATCATCTTCTTTTTGTGTCACAATGTATAAGGTTAAATTCTGATGAATCGTATGAATTTTATCAACAATCAATGATGAAATATAAATAGAAATAATGGTGTACATGGCAACTTCCCAACTTTGGTAATAGCCAGCGACGCCAATGACAAATGCATTAATGATAAATGAGTATTTTCCCACTGACCCATTAAATTTATAAGACATCACTTGAGAGACCACATCCATACCGCCAGCTGAAGCACCAATTTTCAAAATCATCCCACTGCCAATGCCCACTAATACACCACCAAAAATAGCATTGATCATCACATCATCTATCAGGTGATAAATGGGAATGATTTCAAATAGCAAAGATTGCGTAACGACAGAAATAATAGTCAAAATGGCAAACCTTTTACCAACTGATTTCCATGCAAGCCACAAAATGGGTAAGTTACAAAGAAGAACCAGTAACCCTAAACTCAATGTGATGTTAAAAAGATCGTCAACAATCATGATGACAATTTGTAGAACACCTGTCAATCCACCAACATAAAGACCACCTGGACCAACAAACATATTGATGGCAACTGTAAAAAGGAGGCTTCCCACTAATAAAACAAAAGCATTTTTAATTTTCACATCATGTTTAAAGTTGAAAAATTTCATCGATTGACGCCACCTCATTTAACAGTTATAATTGCGTCGGCGCTGGATAATCCACACCTTTCGTATCAACTGTCATCGTTTTGATTTTTTGATCAACAACTGGCTTATCATTGTGATTGCATGCTGATTCAGCAATCATATCCACCACTTCGATGCCTGTTATGATTTGACCAAATGCAGCATATTGACCATCTAAATGTGGTGAATCTTGATGCATGATAAAAAACTGACTCCCTGCAGAGTTAGGCATCATTGAGCGCGCAAATGAAATCACACCACGACGATGGATCAACTCGTTTTTTACACCATTTGATGAAAACTCGCCTTTAATGCTGTAACCAGGTCCACCCATACCTGTCCCTTGAGGGTCGCCACCTTGAATCATAAAACCACGAATGACGCGGTGAAAAATCAAGCCATCGTAAAAACCCGCTTTTATTAATGACAGAAAATTATGAACTGATTCTGGTGCCACTTCTGGATACAACTCAAGCGTCATCACACCACCTGTTTCCATTTCAATCGTGACAATTGGATTTGTTGCTTTACTAAATTCACTCATTTTTAAACCTCCAAAGCTTGTTTAATTTTTTAAAACCACAAGTATTATACCAGTTTTGTGCCTTTTTGAATAGTGTATTCATTGAAATCAAACAAATTAAACGGTATAATAAAGCAGATAATGATCAGTGTTAGACAAGGAGCTGCTTCACAATGAGAGAATGGATCGTTTTTATTTACCTCTTTAGCATGAAAATTTTATTTACAGGATTTAAACTGCTTCCGTTAACAAACAAAATAACCTTTCTCGTTTCGTTTCCTGACAATACCTGCTACATTTACGACGCATTGAAACAACAAAAAAGCAAGCATTCTGTTATTTTCTTATGTCACAAGCGCTGTTTCAATGCCTTTAAAAAAACGAAGCAACCGACTTATTTAATCGAAACGCTAAACGTACGCCATACGATCATCGGCCTTTACCACCTCGCCACTTCAAAATATATCATCGCCGATAATTATTACGGCTGTTTAGCTGTCACGACCTTCAAAAAAGAAGTCAGCTGTATCCAAGTTTGGCATGCTGTTGGTGCTATTAAACAGTTTGGTGCCATGGATCCAAGCAATGGACACCGGACACCCGCTGCACATAAAAGATTCAAAAAAGTTTACAACCGTTTTGACCATATCGTCATTGGCTCTCCTTTCATGAGAGATATTTTTAAACAAGCATTTCTCGTCAAAGACCCTGTCTTTTTAAAAATCGGCGTGCCGCGAACAGATTTCTTTTTTGACATCAAAAAACAAAAGCAAGTCAAACATGTTTTATACGAGAAAAATCCTTTACTTAAAGAAAAGAAAGTCATCCTTTATGCCCCTACTTTTAGACGATATGCAGCTGGTCAGCATCATATCCCATTAGATATACAAAAATTATACACAACCCTTCAAACTGAATACAACTTCCTCATCAAACTTCACCCCAATATCAAAACAACAGCAAACTTAGCCGATCTCTATCCAGATTTTGTTTTTGATTATAGCGATTATCACAGTATCAACGACTTACTAACCCTCACAGATATCCTCATCACAGATTACACATCGATCCCGATGGAATTTTCACTTTTAAAACGTCGGATGATTTTTTATGCTGATGATTTAGAACAGTATCAACACGATAATGGATTGTGGGAAGATTATGAATCATCTATCCCAGGCCCCCTTGTCAAAAATACAGACGAATTAATCACTGCTGTTTTACATGGCAAAAGTGACCCAGAACAACTGGCCGCTTATGCTCAAAAATGGACAGCTTATTGTCAAGGAGATGCCAGTGAAAAGTTGGTCAATCACTTATTGAGATCATGAAAAACGACCTTTAATAGGCGCTTTCATCCCCAAGGTCGTTTTTCATTGCTGTTTTCGATCGATGACTTTTTGTTTTCAAATAAACCAACACACCTCCGAGGCTTAAAACACCAAGTCCAATTAACAACGTGTTAATCAAAACAGTTCCCATTTGCGGTAAAGGAGCGCTTGTTAACGCCGTCGATGGTTCGGTTGGGGTTGTTACTTCTGTATCTTCTGAATCGCTTGAAAGCGTAGGTCTATTTTGTTCTTCATCTTCGTTACCAACGACATTTTGAAAGATCGTTGCAGAAAATGGAAATGGATCTGAGCGATTAAAAAACGCAGCATGACTCCCTATTTGATGCCAAGTCAACATCCCATCTGAATAGGTAAAAGAAACGTTTGGGGATTGAAATGCTTCAACTTGGCTTCCATCAGGCAAGAAAAACCTGATGGATGTCGCCTCTCCAAGCGTGACAGTTGGCAGGTGAATCATTTGATATCGAAGGTTGATCGCCTGAATATTTAAAGCGCCTAATACCTGTGAATCAGTAATTTGATTTTCGCTTAAATCAAGATAAGTCAAGTTAGTCAACTGAGATAAAGGAGAAAGATCCGTAATTTGATTGTCTCTTAGGTTCAATGTGGTCAAATTTGTTAAACCGCTCAAAGGTTCAAGATGAGTAATCAGGTTATCAAATAATTGTAAATGCTGTAAATGTGTTAAACCTGCTAGAGGTGAAAGATCAGTGATTTGATTATGACCTAATTCTAAAACTTCTATGTTAGACAAGTGCTCTATTCCTTGAATTGACGCAATAGACTCATCTAGCCAACTTTCCGCATGCAAGAATGTAATCGTCTCCAAATCTGTTAATGAAATATAAGAATCTACGCTAAGATTAAGTGCTTCTGCAATAAATCTTGCCAATAAAGCGTCTGGAAAAATGTCACCAATCTGAAGCTGTTGAGCGTCTGTGTCACTTTCATCAACCTCAACAGTTAATCCAGTTTGTTCTTCATCTCCTATTTCATTTCTGATGTTTTCCTCTTTTTCTAAATCCATTGGATCTTCAACTTCCAACATCTCGTCTGCTTCATAAGCATCAACATGGCCAGGTAATAAAAGTTGAAAAAACAATGTAACGATCAATAAACCTTTCGTTGCTTTCTTGAACATCTTTCTCACTCCTCGTCTTTCATCCACACCCACTTATAGTATAGCATATTTTTTCTGCTGATGTTCGTGAAATTTGTCAACCTCAATACATGACCCCTATTCTTCTCCTCATGCAGCAAACATTAATCACTGAATATCACTTGTAATCTCGCATCAATTGATTCAGAAATCGTTCCACTCAGTCCATAAGGTTTCATTTTAAAATGCTGCAAATCGTGAAACACTTGACAAATCTCATCACCGTCATTAAAAACCATTAAATGGCCTAATGCTTGAAGCTTGCCAGCCAATTGTAATTGATGGTCATCGACATGTTCACCATATTTTTTTAATCGGGGAAACACAAGGCTCTTCTTCCCCGCTTTAATGCTTTCAAACATGGATCCTGCTCCGCCATGCGTCATCACATAGTCGGCTCTGTTAAAGCAGGTTTTTAATTCATCTCCAGCCATAAAATCAACGATTTTCATTTTATCACTTGTATACGCAGTATGCCCTGCTTGAACAACAATTTCGTGATCATCAGCTAGTTTTTCAACTTCTCTTATCATCCGAGAGAAATCTTGTTTTTGCGTCCCACATAACACGAAAATCAAAAGAGGACACCCCCATAAATGCCATTGGGATAAGTCACTAATAATTCTTCCCACTGAACATAAAATTCAGATGCAACTTTGTACATGACTTTTCCTGTTAATGTCGGTTGCGTAACAGCTGCGACAGTTTCAATATAGATCACTTTTCTTCTAAACAACCAGCCTAATAAACACAGTGGGAGGGTTGAATGAACCCCTGTTGAAATAATGACTTTTGGTCGATACTGGAGGAAGTAACAAAATGACAGCCAGCAGACAGACAGGAATTTAAACAAATAAGTGACACCTTCACTTCTTGAGCTGTACGGCACATATTGTGTAGGAAGTGCTGTTTCAAGGGACAGTTTGGTTTTTTCTGTCACCACAACGCCTTGATATTTTTCGATGAGTGGCGTTAATTGTAACAATTCGGTATAGTGCCCGCCTGCACTGGCACAAAATAAGACTTGACCGGCTTTCATTTAACATCACCTATTTTTCCTTTCGCCACATTTTGATCAAGGAGTCGTTCGAATTCTGATTTTGACTGTTCTTTCGGCATTGAAAAGTCAAATGCATTCACTTGATAGCCTGATAAATAGATCGCCATTCCTTCTTGAATACCTTGAATAGAATTCGGGACAATGATCGCTTCATTATTTTGTAAATGCCCAATGACTTCTTTTAACGCAACGGTCACCACAACCGTCCCTACTGCCAGCGCTTCGTAAACGACTAATCCAAGTCCTTCATAGTGAGAAGACAGCACAAAGCAGTCACATTTGGCAAGAAGTGCATACGGATTAGCCATTCGTCCAAGCACATAAATACTTGAATGCGCTGCACTGTTTTTGATCAGATCAAGGGTTTGTTGGCGTAACGGCCCATGCGGTGCGACCATGACCAACCTGATCTGTTGATTTGTTTCATAAAGGGTTGTAAAAGCTTTGATTAAACGATCATGTCCTTTTTGGTAATCAAAACGTCCAATCGTCATAAAAACAGTCACCTGTTCATCTGCTAACGCTGCAATTAAGTTGTCTTTGTCCCCATGTTCCATTTCAACATCGGTTAATGTGGCTAACCAATCGACTTTTGCCCATTCACGAACGCGTGCTTCTCCTAAAAAATTAGTCATCACATATAATTGATTTTGAAGCCAAGGAAAGTTTTGGAGAAGCCCTAATTTTAAGTTTTCATGGACCACGGCAACTTTATTGACTTGCCGATAAGCAGAAAAAATAATCTTCTTGCTAAAGTTTTTCTTCGCTTCATATTCAGCCATCATATCTGTATGGACATACATCACTGTATGAACATGATCAGGCATGTATTGGATCAATGTACCGTAACGATTGCCAAAACCGGTAAAATGAATCACGTGATCCACTTTCAAATTTCCAAAAATCCGATGATAATCACGGCTCACCATTGCGCCTATGCGGCGACGAATAAAGTGTCCGTTAAAACATTCAAATTTCAAATAAGCCATATATAAAAACCGATCAATGACCCCTGCTGTTAATTGCTCAGGAAACGGATAAAAAATGATGTCGTTAGACAAATTTCTAATCCTGAATTCATACTTTTTTTCTAACTGTTTTTGACCAAGTAACACCACATAATGACGATCGGTTAACGAGATGTTATCAAAAGTATTCAGTAAAGCTGTGGTCACACCATTGTCCCAAAAACCGCCCCCTAATATAAAAACTGTTTCTTTTTCACTTGAAAGGGTTGATTCTTGAATCAATGCATGTCGCTCGTTTTTAAAAATGTAATCACAAATCAGTTGCGCACCATTTACCACATCAATGGGACAAAACGCATCGATCATCGTTTTATAATCAAAGGCAGTTTCGTGATCTTGTAAGGCCATTAACAACTCATGAACATGTTCAACTTTTACAAACGGATAACGACTGATATCGTCATAAACGCCCCTCGTTTTAAAGTAATTTTCTTGATCATACGTATACAAAATAATCTTGCGATTTGTCAGTAAAAAATCATACATAATGGATGAATAATCTGTAATAAGCACATCAACAGCCGTTAAAAATTCATACAATTCATAGTCGGCAGGCATGATCAGCACTTGATCAAATGCTTCGAGTTCAATTTCTTGAGAAAAAGGATGTAACTTGACGTATAAGATCATCTCTTCAGAAAAATGTTGTGATAAATAATGCAAGTCAGCCATGATTTTATCAGTTTCATTGTGAATACAATTGACATTTCCGCGCCAAGTAGGTAAATAAAAGCAGACTTTTTTCGAACAAAGTCCCAGTTGTGCTCGAACTTCAGCCCTTTTCTCTAAATCCAATAAAATAGCATTTCTTGGTGAAGGCCCAATGACCAGCTTGCCTTGGTAAATTCCATTTAACCCATGGGAATCAGCAAGTACCTTTGCAAGAAAAGCGTTATTAACAATCAACTGATCGACCATGTAAAAATTACGCTGCACATTGGCAGCATCGGTTAAATTTTCCATGTCTTGTCCCAATGTCTTCAAAGGCGTTCCATGCCAAAAATTCACATACTGTTGACCGGGCTTTTTAATAAAAAAGTGATAAAAACTCGTATCATTCAGTAAATAAGCTGCACTCGCTAACACAGATAAATATTTTCTTGACAGATGTTTAACTAAGTGAACACGCTTCAATTGATATCTGTTTAAAAAGGCTTTTGTTTGTTTAACATGTCGAGCAGCAACATAAATTTCTAAATGAGGGTAATCACGGTCAAGAATTTGTAACACATAGAACAAATGTCCCCCTAGAGACTTCCCATGGGTCGACTCTAAAAGGACAACATTGTGTTTAATCTTTAATTTTTCATAATAAAAAGCATATAAAGGTTGTTGATATAAAAATATTTTAATTGCATTCCATCGCTTATTAATTTCAATCGACTCCCTTTTGAAATAGAAAAACCAACCGACCTATTTTTGCATCAAATTAACCGTTCATTGATAAATCATCTTTAATTTGAGACGTCGAAACTTCAGGTGTTCTTGAAAGATACACCACTTCTGCTTCTGTCTCTTCAGCAATGAAATCAAATTTCCCTGTCCAATCATCTCCCATTACAAACACATCAATTTGATACAGCTTAACATCTGATACTTTTTGTTCCCAATTATGCTCTGGAACAACTAAATCAACATAGCGAATGGCTTCTAATAATTGTTTGCGTTTCTCATAATCAAAATAGCTTTTCTTTTGCTTGCTTTCCCAATTAAATTCATCTGTCGACAAAACAACCACCAAATAGTCACCTTGTGCTTTTGCTCTTTTTAATAAATTAATATGTCCATAATGTAATAAATCAAATGTTCCATACGTAATGACACGCTTCATTTTTAACACTCCAACTTCCTTATTTCACGACTCGTATCGAAATCGCACCATGAGTTTTAATTTTATCATATTTCTTTTTTGATCGCAACAAACTTTATTGGAAAAGTCACGATGACTAAGACTTAAAAATCAAAAACTTACTCATCAAATAGTTACCGATCACAACAGCGACACTCACTAAAATTTTAGCATCAAGTCCTGTTGTCCCAAATACGAAACCGTCTAATCCAATGTGTACAAGAAATGGGACAAGTCCTAATTCAAGGACACCTGTTAAAAAACGTCCACCCATAAACGTCATCGCTTCTTTTAAAACACCGCTAACGCCTTTGGTCGTACTTTTAAAGACCAAAAATTTGCTGGTACAAAAAGAAACCATAACAGCAGTCAGCCACGAAATAACATTACTCACTTCAAAGGGGATCCCAAAATGGACAAGTAAAGTGAAAACACTCCAATTGACGCCAGTCGTTACCCCGCCAAAAAAAAGATAAGCAAGCTGTTCACGGTATTTATAAAACAGTGTCATTTGTTTGATCTCCATCTGCTAAATGCTCCTCTTTTAACGCTGTTTCCTTCTTATTAACAAAATAAAGGGGTCTTTTTTTAGATTCTATAAAAATTCTACCTAAATACTCACCGATAATACCTAAAGAAATTAATTGCACACCACCTAAAAACAAAACCAAAATAGTGAGTGTGGGTATCCCCGTTCCAGGAATCCCATTGATCATCGTATCTATCCCAACAAAAATCATATACATCAGGGCACTTAATGAAACCAGAAATCCAAAAATCGTGGATAATTTAAGCGGGCGCGTGGTATAAGAGGTAATCCCTTCGATAGCGAGTTTCGCCAATCCCGCAAAGTCCCATTTTGTTTTACCAGCAAATCGCTCTGCAGCTTCAAATTGAAATTCAATTTTACGAAAGCCGACCCACTCATACAAGCCTTTTGTATAACGGGTGCTTTCTCTCACTTCTTTCAACGCATCGACAACTTGTCGATCTAAAAGTCTAAAGTCACCTACATTGGATAAAATCTGTTCCTTCGTCATTCTGTTTAATAAGCTATAATAAGCATTTGAAAATGCAATTTTTAGCTTCGACTCGCCATGACGCGTTGTTCGTTTCCCATAAACATCTTGATAACCCAATTCCCATAACATCATCATTTCTTTCAAAGAAGAAAAAGGATGTTGTAAATCTGCATCCATCGTAATAACAGCATCTCCAGTCGCATGGTCAAAGCCAGCTGCCATGGCAACTTCTTTTCCATAATTACGCGATAATTGGATGCCGATCACCCGTGCGTCTTGATCTTCTAGTTCGCGAACCAGTGTCATTGTTTTGTCTTGACTGCCATCATCTACAAAAATAAACTCAAATGCGTAATTGGGTAACTCTTGATCAATGTATGCCAGCATTTGTTCATAAAAAGCCAAAATATTTTCTTCTTCATTATAGGCTGGGATGGAAATACTTACTTTTTTCACTGTTTTCACCTCTGATCTGTGACTCATAGACAAGGCATTTAAGCTAAATCAATAAACTTGGATCTTAATTTCAAATGTAAATGAGATGCAATCATCGCAATTAAGAAAACCAATAGCCAGAAAAAGACGGTGGTTTCCCAATGTTGCCAAAAGAAGGCTTGACCAAAAAATGTGTATCGAAATCCAGTAATAATATAAGTGAATGGATTTAAATCCATCAGTTGAACAAACCAATTCGGAATCCTTGTCATCTCATTTAAACGCCAAATCACACCTGAAAACAACATCATAAAACGCATGATCGGCCGCAAAATCTGCATATAATCACGAAATAAAATCGTCAAAGTTGAATTAAGTAATGCAAAGAAGTAAGTGAATGCGAACATCGCAAACATATAATAAATCGCTTGAATCCAAAACAAATGAGGCGTAAATCCATAAAAAGCGAGAATGACAATCGCTGCGAGCGTCGTGACTGTATAAGACGTTATTCTTGATGCAAGGGTCATCGCAGGTAAAATGCTAATGGGAAATTGCATCTTCGAGACGAGCTTGATCTTTTTTTGAACACTTTCGCTTCCGTTAATGGTGACGCGATTCATAAACATCCATGCAGACATCCCCACGACCATCCATGGTAAAAAAGAGACCCGCACATAATGCGCTCCTAAGCCTACTCGAACAGGGTTCATATCTCTCATCGCACCAAAAATAAAAAAATTAATGCCAATTTGAATCAAAGGATCTAAAACTTCCCAAATCATACCAAAATGATGTCCTTGAAAAGCAGCTTTATTATTATATCGTGCAACAGCCCAAATCAAATGAAGATTAGTGATGATTTCCGTTAAAATTCTTTTTATTTTCAACACACAACTGGCTTCCTTTCTTTCAATGTCTCATGTTCAATTAAGGTTGTGCTAATTGTGTCATATAAAACAACCCAATGACACAAAGTAAAACGACGACTACAATAATCATAAGTTTAGATCCCATTCTCATTTTAGTTGTTACTCGAATGGGATAAAACATTTGATGGAGTGCTTCTTGATCAATGCCTGGCTGTTCGGCAACAACTGCTTCATAATAACCTTCGAAGTCAAAATTCCGACGTTCTGCTTTTAATGCTTTTTTATAGTCACGTCGTTCAATTTTTGGCATTTTTTTATACCATTTAATGTAGGCGCGATAAGCTTCAATGACTTCTTCTGTTGGACCAAACTGCTTCAACTCACCTTCATGTATCCACATCACTTTATCACATAATCTTCTGATTTGCGTTTTAGAGTGACTCACAAAGAAAATCGTTTTTCCACTCGCTTTAAACTCCATCATTTTATCAACACAACGCTGGTAAAAAGTATCATCACCAACTGATAAGGCTTCATCAATGATCATAATATCGGGATCATTATGAACAGAAATGGCAAAGCCCAATCTTGACTTCATGCCACTGGAATAATTTTTAAGTGGTTGATCAATGAAATCATCTAGCTCTGCAAATTCAATAATATCATCAATAACCGCATCAATTTCTTTATGGGTCATACCAGAAAGTAAACATTTCAATTTGACATTTTCACGGCCTGTTAATTCTGATTTTAAGCCTGTGTTAATGGAAATAATCGACGTTTTTCCGTTTATAACGATTTCTCCCGTTGTCGGCTTAGAAGCCCCGGCAATAATATTAGACAAGGTCGATTTCCCTGATCCATTGGTTCCAATCAATCCAATTGCTTCACCGGCATACACTTGGAATGTAATGCCCCTTAAAGCCCAAAAACCTCTTTGTTCTTGTTCAGGTGTACTCGACTTTTTTTTCTTCATTTCATACTTCTTCGTGACATAAGAAGCAGCAATTTTAATTTCTTCCGTCAAAAAATTACACCTCACTTTGATCACATGTTCATTGGATAGTTTAAACGGTTTAGATAAACTGAACATAAACTCTAACTCATTATGCCCAATTTTTCAACGGTTTACCAACTTACTGCGCTTTAATCCTGACGTTGATCAAAAACCCGCTTGTAGACTTGTTCAGCTGAATCACCCCGACCATACATCCCATAAACGTCGTAAAATGATTCAATTTTTTCCTGGTAAGTCGTTTGAACCTCATCTAAAGCTAACAGTAACGCCACAACTTCTTCTGTCGTTTTCGCAATTGGTCCTGGAATTTCTTTTTCATAATCAAGATACATGCCTCTTAAAATATCCCGATAGAGCGCCAAGTCATAAGCAAAAAAGATCATCGGGCGTTTCAAATGTACATAATCAAACATCACAGAAGAATAATCTGTCATCAAAACGTCGGAAACCAAGTATAATTCTTGAATATCAGGGTAACTCGACATATTTCTAATAAAAGTACCATATTTTGAAATGTCTAAAGATTTTGCCACAAAATAATGAAGCCGCATTAAAACAACATACTCTTCTGAAAGTTCGTTAGCCAATTGATCTAAATCTAATGTCACATCAAACCCACTGCGCGCGCGATAAGTCGGTGCATAAAGTAAAATTTTCTTGTCTTTCGGTAAGTTGAGTTGCGCTTTAAGTGCTTCAATGCTTTTGGGATGATTGTTTTGATACAAGACATCATTGCGCGGAAATCCTGTTTCTAACATGTCTTTGTTATAACAAAACACCCTTTTTGAAATCGTCGTCATATACGCACTCGGTGAAATCAAATAATCCCATCTGGATGCCCTTTGAAGTAAGCCTGCTTTTTTTTCTTCTGTATCAAATGTTCCAAAGTCATCAAGTCCCATTTTTTTCAAAAAAGTACCATGTAGCGTTTGAACTTCAATTTGCTTCGGGCGTTTCACATAACGATCTGGAAAATTGGCATTTTCAACAAAGTAGTGTCCACGTGCCAAATAATACCAGTAACGCCAACTTTCTTTTCGAACTTTTTTTCCGCTTCCATTGATCGGGATATTTTCATTGTCTAAAAACCAAATGCATTGATAACTCGGTTGATGCTTTTGAATATATTCATAAATCGCACGCGGGTTACAGCTATATGAACGTCCCCAATAACTTTCAAAAATAATCGTATTTTTCTTTAATGGCAACAGACGCATCAACGGATAGAACACTTTTTGGATGATTTTCTTTTTTCTCGTGCTATTTTCAAACCTGTTCCACCATAGCGTATTTCTCATTGATAACCCATGATTCAGATTTTGATAAGGCATTGTCCTGATGTTACCATTAATGCGATAACTTATTTGATTGACGACTTCTTTATCAAAAAGAAGCGGCTTCCTTGTGCTTTTATTTTCACTGTCACAGCTTTCTAAATAAAAATCCCAGACACCTAATGCAAACGACATTTCTTTCATTTCATTGAGAAAGCTTATTTCTGTTTCATACGTCGTATGTTGACCCTGTGCAATGGGTCGTAAATCAATCTTTCTTTCATCTCCACTTTCTCTTGACACCAATACCAACGTTTGATGTTTCACATGACCAGCCTGCTCATCTTGAATGATCTTTAAGGATAAAACATCTGCTTGTTTCCATGCGATGCTTTCGATCCTCGGGTGCACATACGGATAAAAAGAAAAAGTCAGTTGACACGAATTATTGACTTTTAAGATGAGTTCTTTATCTCCAAAAACAAAAGCATGGCGATGGAAATCAGGAAGCGTTAAACATTTTGTTTTCAGTCCAGACGCAAAACAGGTGAGTTCCCAACGCGTCGAACCATTTAATCTGAAGTAATCTAAAGCCGGAATCGTGACTTGAAAAGCATAAACGTCTCCGATTTCATCGATGGATGACACCCCAGCATCATTGATCGGTATGAGCGGATACAGCGTCCTTTCTTTGCCAGAGGTTAAAGCTAACGACAAAGCACCTTCCACAAACTTTTCTTTGGTCCAACCTTTCATCATCACGTCATCTTGTTCTTGCTTGATTTCTTGAATAAAGTGTTGAATGGCGCCCACACGAAAAACCAATTCCCAAATGTTGTTATAACCCGGAATCACTTCATAGCCTTTTAAAATTTGTCCCAACCCTTTTTTAGAGTTTTTCATTGGATTTGCTAAGTAACTTGTTTTTTGTAAACCTTGGACCGTTAAATCAAGTTTTATTTTCCACGTTCCGTCTCCAAGAAGGGTCAATGCCTTTTGTAAATCAAACGTGATTTCAAAGCCTGAAAAGTGATAGTTAAATATCCGTGCTGTCGGGAGTAACGCATGAGGCTTTCTCATGCCCCATCTTCTCGTCACTTCCTTGTTTTTTTTCACAACAGTTTGAACCGATAGCTTAGCCCCTGTTAAAACATTGACTAACTCAGCATTTAATGAAACATCTGAAGCCCTTCTTGCGTCCATTTTATGAATATAGGCATGACCCAAAATCTTCACTTGCGAATCCACTATTTCGACCGCACCAATACGAGATTGGATCGTCAAATGATCTGTCACATCAAAAAAATCTTTTGAGAAGATGTCTCGATTGGGATAATCCACCACATATCGGCCATCTTTTAAATAAGGTTTTGTTTGGTTCAACACTTTTGAATCTAATTGAAACAGTAATGCAAGTTGATCATTTAAAATGAACTGATATTTCATTTGATCAATTAAAGCTAACTTTTCAAAAGCCTTTGGGTGTATCTTTTTTATTTCTTTTTTTATTTCTGATTGGAATTTCTCTCTGTATGTTTCATCACAATGAATTAATTCATCTATAAAAAGTAAATAATCAAGCGATAAACGTTTGAAATCTTTCGCAATATACATGTGTTCATCAAAGTCATGTGCTTCAAAAAATTCATCAACCATTTTTTGCGATTTAACCCTGTCTTCAAAATAACGATATTCTGTTCTGGATTGCGTGAAAGATTTATCATTTCCTTCTCTTATTCGCCAATAATAGACGGTTTCGTCTAAAATGTCGACAGAATTTGCATAATAGTGCATTTTCAAAGTGACAGGGATGTCTTCATAAATCATCCCAGTAGGAAATAACATGTTGCATTCTTCCCATAAAGATCTTCGAAACAGTTTATTCCACACCGTTGTATCATATAACAACTCTGGATTTTTGGTGATATGCGTTCGTTCAATGGTGTCATGAATGGCTTTTTTATGTAAAGGTGATTTTCCTCTGTGTGAAGAGTTGAATCTAGTGACGGAACCGACAACGATATCAGATTTTGTTTTTGAAATCTGACCATACATTTTCTCATAAGCATCATGAGGTAACACATCATCACTGTCTACAAATGCAATGTATGTGCCTTTTGCATAGCGCACGCCAGTGTTTCTCGCCATACTGATGCCTTGATTTTCTTGATGAATGACTTCAAAATGTTCATATTTATCGGCGTATGCATCCATCATTTCAGGTGTTCTTCCCGGTGAACCATCATCAACCAGGATCACTTGTAACCCTGATAATGTTTGATTTGCAATGGAGTCCAAACATTCTTCTAAATAAGGATCTACATTGTATCCTGGGACAATCACACTAATTTTAATCTTTTCACTCATTGTGTTTCACCTTTCTGTTTCTTCGATTAGCGGCTATTGCTTATGTTTTCATGCGTTTCGCCAGATTGTGTTTAATTCTTGCAAATTTTTGCAACCATTTTAATTTTCTTACATTCATTTCACGTATAAAACGATATCGCATTCTATCAATGATATAAAGTCTGTTAAAAACATCTTGATCCATACGGTCAAGTACCGGACGGATGATTTTCATCATGGCAAGCTGATAATCAATGTCACCATCGGGTAATGTGTTGATGTATATTTTAAAGTCATGGGTTAAATTTTTGTAATCAAAATGTTTTTTGATGTCCGTCGAAATGTGCTGCTGAGCTAAAAAGTCATAAACCAAGTTAATGGCTTTCACTCTATCGATTAGATTTTCCTTTTCAGTTCTTTGCTGGGTAATGGATTTATCGTCACCATCTCTTGAACGCCAAAAATACACCACTTCTGTCATGACACTAACTGAAGTAGCTAAAATATGAGCAGGTATGGTGACAGGAATGTCTTCATATAGCATCCTTTCTGGGAAAGCAAATTGATATTTTCGCCAAAAAGAGATTCTGATCAATTTATTCCAAGCTGTCGTGTCATAAAGTAATTCAAAAGCGTCGAAGACATGGGTTTTCTCTTTCGTTTCTAAGAAAACATATTGGTGAAGCGAGCTTGGATATGCTTTCGTTGAGTTGAACCGCATGACATTTCCAATCACCATATCCGTTTGGTTTCTTTCTGCCATCGCAAGCATTTTTTCATAAGCATCTTTTGTCACATAGTCATCCGAATCAACAAAGGCAAGATAATCCCCTCGAGCCAGATCAGCACCGTAATTCCTGGCATAACCAAGGCCACCATTTTCATTATGGTGCACATGAAAATTAGCGTATGTATGGGCATACGCATCCATAATTTGACCTGTTTCATCTGTTGCACCATCATTAACCATAATAATTTCCATTTCTTTTATGATCGTCTGATTAGCCAATGAATCTAAACATTCCCGTAAATAACGTGCGACATTATAGGCAGGAACGACGACACTAATTTTTATCTTTTCCATGTTTACCTCTTCAGCATTCGCTTTAATTTTCGCATCATTCTTAAGCAAAATGCTCTTTTTTGAATATCTTGGTATTCTTTCTTGAGTTGCTCTAATTCTTTCTTTTGGTTTCGATACTTTTTCGTTAATTCATCCATTTTAAACTGATGATCTTCTACGATTTCCTTCATCTTTGGCATCAATTCATACGAAGGGCTTCTTTGATAAGTTTGTCCTGGTTGACATTCAATAAGATGGTTTTTAATGTTTTCTAATTGATCAAAAAGCGTTTTATAACCTCTGAAGATAGAGAGTGTGTAGATAATTTGTTTTTCTGCACGTTCTTTTGAAATATCATCTTTCGTTTCAAGATATCGCCTAAGTGCATTACGAAAATAAAGTAATCTTTTATAAAGCACCATTCTCAAGTTTATTTCGATATTATCAGCATTGATCTTTCTTTTTGTTGCATAGCCTTCAAAAAAAGCATACAATTTCTTCATATCGACAGACTCTTCAACATGAGTTGCATGGTTATTTGTCGCCCATCTTATCCCTGTATATAAACAATCATAGGTTGAATCAATAAAGCCACTTTGTTCCCAATCAATAATATGCGGCATGTTATTTTTCCATAATATATTATGATTAAAGATGTCTCCATGTGCAATAACCACATCTTGTGGTATAAATGTCAGATAACCGATCATTGAAAGGTCAAATGCTTCATACAAATGATGGCGTTCATTCGCAAAACTTTCTTTCCAATGAGGAGAAAGCTTGGAGATTCTCTTGAAATAATAATCCCAGTCTATTCTGTTACCTTTTACGTGTCCGTAGTCATGCGTTTGAATAACGGCTTTATCATCTCTATCTAATAATTTTTCAACATTTATCTGATGTAATTCAGCTAATAATCTTCCTACTTCAAAACAGTTCTCAGCAGTTATGCTTTTAAGTGGCATTATTTTTCCTTCAAAAAAATCAAAAACGATATAATACTGTTCTTGGAACACATTCACAAATTTTCCATCTATTCTTTTAGCTGAAATACTTGTAACACCTTGTTCATTGACCACTTCTGCAATGCGCTCTGTCAGCTCTATTTTCTTTAAATCGGTTTCTGACTTGATTTTCAAGGGATTAAGTGCTTTTATCACATATTTGCCCATCGTTGTTTCAACAGAATATGTTCGATTTCCTAAGCCTGTTGGAAATAAACGAGATGCTTTAACTTCTCCTAATCCAAAAGCTTCACAGAATGCTTCGATTAATACGTTATAATTCATAACCAACACCTTTTCTGTCGCTATTATTTGAAATCTATCTTGTGCTTTCCGCTTTAACAGAACCACACGACAGTCTTCATATTATGAACAGGGGATCCAAGTAATATGAATGATTTTATTTTACCATAGATTTGCAAGTTTTTCAATTTTTTCTGTGCGCCCAAAATGAAAAGCATCACTTTTAGTTACTGTAAAGTAGCCAAAAGTGACGCTTGCTATCAATTACGTCCCCAAATTTCTAAATGGAAGTGATGGGAGCTACCCACATAAGTGGATCCTCGATGGTTTCTTTGCGTTCGAAAATTCCAAACGCCTTCTAAATGGTTAAGAATGGCTGTAGGTGTTTGACTTATGCCGTTTACAATGTGATTGGTTGATTGAATATCTACTGCTAATCCTCTGGCATGGGGGTCATTTGATCCACCCAAGTGCATCCCTCCTGCGATGGTATTCACTTGAAAAGTACCAAACTGATCATTCATACGAAGCATCGCACGAAGTAAATCTGGGCTAAGATCTCTTCGACCCCAGTGGGTCATAGCACCCTTAGCTGCTGCTACATCTCGAATATTACCAAAAGAAGATCGCCCATTTGTCACGTTCATATCTTCAAAGGTTACCAATAATGTGATCCGACGTCCACTAGTAGAAGTTCCATGATGGCGATTTAAAATTTCTTGAGCCAATTGTTGCTCGTTCATTGTGCGATAATTCATGCCATTTACAGGTATTAAATCGGGTAAACCCATTCGATCAGTTCGAACCCAACCTCTCTCTGTTCCGACTTGAACATGTGTGCGTTCTCCATTTGTTGATACACCTAAAACAATGAGGCGTGTTCCTTCTGGTAAGCGACGAATAAGATCAGCACTTGCCCTTGCTCCTCTCCTAAATGTTGCCCGCTCTGACCCGATGATGAACTGCTCTCTTTTGGCGTGCGCTATTAAATGGCTGCTAACCCAGCCAATTGTATTTTCATGTTGAACTTGCGTCCGATCACCGGTTAAGTTGATTCCGAAGATCGTCACATATTCATTACTTCGTATCGCATGAACTGTTAGAGAAGATGTATCACTTCTCTGTCGAAGCTGAGCCGTAGACCTGACGATCCCTTGCCTTCGAGCTGCTTCTATGCTATTGTTATTCACCCAACCTATGAGATGTTCATCACGTACTTGTGTGCGACTTCCATTGGCATTATGTCCCAAAATGATCACATGATGATTTCTTGGCAGATTTCTAACAATTGTTGTTGCAGATCGATTTGAATCTCGACGAAGTGGTGTTGCAGCACTGATAATGCCTGGACGTTGAGCTGCTTCTATGCTGTTACTGTTAACCCAGCCTATTATGTTCCCATCACGTACTTGCGTTCGACTACCTGTTGCGTTCATCCCCAAAATGGTCACATGATGATTTCTTGGCAGATTTCTAATCGTTGTTGTTTCAGATCGATTTGAATCTCGACGAAGCGGTGTTGCAGCACTGATAATGCCTGGACGTTGAGCTGCTTCTATGCTGT
>JGI24700J35501_10930928_pt1 | contig 55834 bp, 51 predicted proteins | sample TergutTh196P1_FD_35501 | JGI IMG/M metagenome (IMG submission 35501)
ATTTAGAATTGAATATGAATTAGATGGACAGATCCATATAATAGAAGACATTGTCATAGTTGAGTTTGATGGATTTCGATTTAGTGCAGGTTCTATGTCAAGAGAGCGACAATGGGTAAGTAGATTAGCTAGTGGTAGAGAAGCTCTTCCTTTTGGGGATGATCTAGGAATCTATTTTAGTCGAGGAAATGCGCAATATTATATGGGAGAAAATGTACAATCAATGTCATTAAAACCACATATAGCCCTTAGAAATCTTGAGGAAGGTTTTAAAAGAGAGGTAGACTTTATATTAGGAGAAAGTGGATACATAAGAACTGTACTTGATCTCGAAGAAGCGCAAGAAGTTTTGACACAATACGGTATTACTCTAATTAGTTGGGAAATATCTGAACCAATTACTAATAATTTTGGAGATTGAAAACTTGAGCTACTTTTTATCAGACATAGTACTAAACGAAGTGAAGCACCGTTTATCCAAGGTTTTCTAGAACCGAATGACCCAAAATCAAAAACATTCAGATTTGTATATGATTTCGGTGTGTTGAGTGGGACAAAAAAGACCCATCATGGGGAAGAAGTGCTTCACTATCTGCATGATGACTTAGGAAGCCCTGATGTTAGAATAAAAAGTGGACACGTAGAAAGGAGATTATATGATAAAATATAACCAGAAAAATCGAGGTATTCCACCTTAAATATTTAGAATTTCGAGAAGGTATTATGTATGAGGAGTAGGCATTTAATGAGTAGAAGAAGAAACATAAGTGATGAAAAGTTGGCTTTACTGCTCATTAATATGTCTTGGATTTTCATTATGCGCATTCAGAAACTTCTGTGGTGACTGGGCACAGGCCGACATGGGAAAACATGTTGCGATAAATACGAAGTAAGGTCTCATGGGCTTCTTCTGTCAATCCGGGATCGTTAGGTGCATCATGTCCTTCAAAAGTGCCGCGATGTTGGTCAATGACAGTTTGATTGCGAACATGAACCACATGGGGCACAAAGATGTTTGGTCGAAGCGGTTCATTTGTAACTTCAGTTGTTTCCGAACCGGTTTCGTCCAGATAAATCCATCTCATGTCCTCAGTTTGTTCATAAAGCCACCAAGCCATCAGCTCATCCCATTCTAACCATTCATCTGCGCGTAAATCATGACGTCTGCTCACATAGAAAATGTCGACACCAACTTCTTGTGAAGCTTCATGGATCACAGGCACTGCAGCTTGACACCACGGACAAGTTGGAAACCCGAAGTAGAGCATGCCGTCAAAAGAAGGATCTTCTATTAACTGTAATGCCTCATACATGGTCACGTCATAGAAACGATGCTCACCTTCAATTTCGTATGCTGACATATCAGATACAGGGAAATTGTGAGGTGATGCATGTTCATGGCGTTCACAAGCTGTGAGTATCATGAACACGGCACCAATCAAAATGAAAACCATTTCTTTTTTATTTATCATCGCAATCATCTCCAACTTCTTTTTATTCAGCTATAAACAAGTTTAGTATAACCTATTTTTCGAAAAAGAAAAGTGATTGTGTGAATTTTAAATTTTGACTCACTCATCTAACTTTAATCCCGCAAGTGCATCTGCAAAAGGGTTGTTAATGGGTTCTTCTTGTTGGCGTTGTTGTCGCAAATAGTTGGCGACATCGCGTTTATTTCCTTGATTATGATGCGCTTTTTTACGCTTTTCAAAGTGGGTTAAGCGTTCACGATGGCCACAAACACAAGAAAACATCCGTTTTTCACCTTCACCACGAAGTTCTAATTTTTTTCGACAGTTGGGACAGCGCGCATTGGTTGTTTGACTTACCATCTTACGGGTTTTACATGTCCGATTTTGACAAACGAGCATTTTTCCTCTTTTACCCGTGACAGCGAGCATGAAGTCATCACATTCTGGACATTTAGTCGTCGTTAAATTGTCATGTTTATAGGTTGCTTTACTGTTTTTAATGGCAGTGACATTGGCTTTTGCATAAGCCTTGATTTCTGCTATAAACTGTTGTTCACTGCCTTTTTTCTTTTCAATGGCAGTTAATTTTTGTTCCCAGTTACCCGTCAAAGCGGGGGACTTTAAATCAGTCGGCACTAATTCAAGCAACTGACGGCCTTTAGCTGTCAAGAGGATGTCTTGATTTCGCTTTTCAATCATAAACTTGTTAAACAGCTTATCAATGATATCAGCCCTTGTTGCAACGGTGCCAATGCCCCCTGTTGCTTTTAAGCTTGCGGCCAGTTTTTGCTCCGGTCCTGATAAAAAGGCAACTGGATTTTCCATGGCACCGAGTAGGCTTCCTTCGTTAAAGTAAGGGGGTGGTGTCGTTTTTTCTGTTGTGATGTTAGCTGCTTTTGTTATGAACGTGTCTCCTTGTCTCAAAGCGGGAATTTCAGCGACTTGCACGTTGGTTGCTTGATCGATTTCTTTGAACCCTAGGCTGATGGTGCGTCGATGCTTGGTTGTGAAAATTTCACTTCCAATTGTTAATTCAGCAGTCGTCTGTTCGTAGACATGAGGTTGAGACAAAACAGCTAAAAAGCGTTTAACAACTAAATCAAAGATTTTTCGTTCACGATCACTTAATTGGGATAAAATGGCTGTCTCTTCGGTCGGGATAATGGCATGATGATCGCTGACTTTTTGATCATTCACACACGCTTTCGTATTCAATGTTGCTTTTAACAAACCAACAGCGAAAGGGCGATACGGCGAAATAGAAATCGCTTTTAAGCGATCGGGTAAGGTGGCGACTAAATCACGGGTCAAATAACGAGAATCTGTTCGTGGATAAGTGAGGACTTTATGAGACTCATACAAGCTTTGCGCAAGTTGCAACGTTTCCTTTGCTGAATAACCAAATCGTGCATTGGCATCTTGTTGCAACTGGGTTAAATCGTACAATTGAGGTGCAACTTCTTTTTTCTTGACCGTTGAGACTTGACTGATGACGCCTTTTTGTTTGTTGACTTGCGCATAAAGGTCTTTCACGTGTGATGCATCGAACGTACGACTCGATTGATCTTTGGGATTTTTCCATGTCCAAATAAGTTCATCTGTTTTTAACGTCAATCCATAGTAAGGAACAGGTTTGAACTGACGAATCTCATCCATGCGGTGAGCAATCATGGCAAGGGTAGGTGTTTGAACACGACCACAGGATAATTCTGCATTAAATTTGGCTGTTAAAGCTCGCGTCGCATTAATGCCAACAAGCCAATCTGCTTGTGATCTAGCACGTGCAGCATGGTACAACGGGTCATAGTTTCGGCCCGCTTTAAGCGTGGCAAAACCCGCTTTAATGGCTTTGTCTGTGACGGATGAAATCCATAAGCGTTTTAATGGCTTTTTAACCCCCGCTTTTTCGATGATTAACCTGGCAACCAGTTCGCCTTCACGACCGGCATCGGTGGCAATAATGATTTCATTGACATCTTTGCGCATCATTTGAGACTTGACTGACTGGTACTGCTTATTTGTTTTTTTAATCACGACTAATTTAAACGGCTCTGGAATAATCGGTAAATCTTCTAACTGCCACGATTTGTACTTCTCTTGATAACTTTCTGGATCAGCAAGGGTGACCAAATGACCCAACGCCCAAGTGACGATATACTGTTTACCTTCTAAATAGCCATTTCCTGACTTTGTACAACCGAGTACGCGCGCGATGTCACGAGCGACTGACGGCTTTTCTGCTAAGACCAATTTCTTCATCTGAATAAACCTCACTTCATTGTTGCTTCTATTTTAACATTTTATGATCAAAATTGCTACTCATTCATGGCAAAGTGTGATACAATATTTCATATGAGCTGGGCATGAACAGTAGAGAGTAGGCATTCACATGGTTAAAAAAGAAAAAGAGGGTATCATCTATTATGAATTTGAACATTTTAATCAAACAGGGCTTGTTAATCATTGCTTTTCAACGCGGATCGGTGGTGTATCAAAAGCACCCTATGCATCAATGAATTTGGCGTATCATATGGGTGATGTCGCCTCAGATGTCGATACGAATTTTAAGCGAATAAGTGAAGCTGTTGGTTTTGATGCTGCGTTGATTGTCATGAGCAATCAAGTGCATGATGCGAAGCTACATGTCGTTGAAAATCAAACGGTTGTTCCAGCTGGTATCGACGGCTTGATCACCCAAGTACCTGGCTACGCGTTAACGACTTACTATGCGGATTGTGTCCCGTTATTATTTTTGGATCCGGTTAAAAAAGTGATTGCCAATGCGCATTCAGGATGGTGTGGAACCGTAGCAGGCATTGGATGCGACATGGTTGACAAACTGGTTCATGACTTTGGATGTGATCCAGTGGATCTGTTAGTCGGTATTGGACCGTCAATTTCTTTGACGCATTTTGAAGTGGGTCGTGAAGTGGTAGAAGTGTTTGAAAAGCGTTTTTCTTGGTCGACAGGTTATTTACAACAAACCAGTCATGAAAAATGGCACATTGATTTGATTGGGATCAACCGAGCATTACTGCTTCGATGTGGGGTTAAAGCAGCACATATTGACTGTTCTGATTTATGTACGTATGAATGCCCTGATTTGTTTTTCTCCCATCGTCGAGATGGCACTGCACGTGGGAATATGGCTGCGATGATTGCTTTAAAAAGTGAAATGAGTTAGACATAAAAGAAGGAGAAAGGTGGTAACAGATAAGAAGCAGGAAAGAGGGGGAAAATGATGAGATCAAGATAAAGTGAGGGTGAAAATATGTTACGACGTCGAATCATTGACACGCCTTTTTTGGAAATGGTGCTCGTTTCTGACGGCATGCATTTGGTGAAAAGTGATTTTTTATATGATGAAGCTGCCCGTGTTCGTTACGAAGATATTCCTTTAGGAGAGGACGCGATTTTAACTGCAGCAAGGCATCAAATGGGTGAGTATTTTGCGAAACAACGTCGGAACTTTGATTTACCACTGTTGATGCCAGGCACTGATTTTCAACAAAAAGTTTGGCAAGTGTTAAAGACGATTCCTTATGGAGATGTGTTGACGTATAAAGAAATTGCACAAAAAGCAGGAAGTCCCAAAGCATTCCGAGCAGCAGGTGGTGCTTGTCGGGCCAACCATTTTGCGGTGATTGTCCCGTGTCATCGTGTGTTAAGTACCAGTGGTGCATATACGGGTTATGCTGGAAATAATATTTTTATGAAAGAAAATTTGTTGAATTTTGAAAGTTGTGAGGGTTTAGCGATGTCGCAATGTAAGAAAATTTAGTCTTATGATAATAGCTACCAAAACGTATCTTGGTAGCTGAGAAAACAATGTCAACGGGTTAAGCATTTGCGTTTGGAAATTTCCAATTCTTTGTGCCAACTGATGACTGTCCAGTTATTTAAAGTTGTTTCATCGTAACGTTTCAAAAGATGTACTATCAAGGTATGCTGCATCTGGGCAAATATCAAGTTCATAACAGAGATCATCAGTTTGTGTGTGCGCCAGTATCCATGTGGGCACACCGTCAATTAGCTTGACTTTCTCAAAAGAATTGAAATGTTTCAACTGTTCAAAAACGCCCTCCAGCTTATCGGACATATCATAAATTCTTTTCTCACCGTTGTCAAAGGAAAGTAACAATTTGTAACCGCTAAGAACTTTAATATGTTTTACTTCTCTCATAATCTCCCTCCTGTCATTGTTGGCATGTTTAGAACCTCCTCAACTTTTTATGGTTGTATTTTACCTTGTCTGGAACACATTGTCAAATTTTTGCCTATCTCTTTACTTGTTTGATACGCATTAAAAGTGAAGACGAACGTTTTGACAGATGCTTAAAAATCTGTTATGCTTCTTTGTAATAAACGTCATATCAACGGTTGTAAAGTTGATCATTGTGTTGTAAAATAGTAATGGTTTGGTTGTTGATGACGTTGGAAATAATAGCTTTATGGAAGAAAATTTGTTGAATTTTGAAAGTTGTGAGGCGCATTTAAATGAAAAAATTATTAATTGTGGTTGATTATCAAATTGATTTTGTGACAGGTTCATTGGGATTTGCAGGTGCGAAGACGCTTGAAACACCGATTTTAAGCAAGATTAAAGCTTATGAAGCAGCAGGACACGACATTATTTATACGTTTGATACGCATTATGATGACTATTTGGAAACAAGAGAAGGACGTGGATTACCTATTGCGCATTGTATTAAAGAGACGGAAGGACATGCACTTCATGGAAAAGTGTTTGATCAGTACAAGAAAGCTTATGACAATCAGGAAGAAGTATTTAAAGATACATTCGGTTCTGCTGACTTGTTTAACATGTTAATGGCGCGCCCTCAATATGATGTCATTGAACTTGTTGGCGTCGTTTCTTATATTTGTGTCCTTTCAAATGCCGTTCTTGCTAAGACTGCTCAACCAGAAGCCGAGATTGTCGTGGATTCCAGTTGTACAGCTGGGCCTGACCCAAATTTACATGACACATGCTTAACTTTAATGCGTGATGCTTTACATATTAAGGTGATTTAGCATGATGGCATGAACGATTTTTTGGATGCGTTGAGATACCGATCATCATTCAAGACGTAAAAAAATCAAGTTGTATCTCAAAAAGTAGAAATGAAGAGACACATTGATCAGCAAGACTAAAATAGGTTCATGATTTTATAGCAGAATATCTTTGATTTTTAAGCGCATCACGTAAATAATGGCGACACCTGTAGAAAGTAGCACACCCGTCAGCTGGATGATGAAGAACAAGCGGGTATTTTCAATGTTTAAGGACGGGTCAAAAGCGATCATCATTTCTTCTATGGACATCGGTTCAGGTGTAAAAAGAAATAATTCAAACGGAACGTGATTAAAGCCATCGGATGAAGTTACATGCGCTTGATTCATCAGCTCACCCATTAATAGATTTCTCCCAAGATGATTTGCTAATTGATTCCCAATGAATAATGCGAAGGTCATCGCAACAAGAGAGATCATCGTCACTTCAGTGAGTAATTGAACAGTTGTTTTTAAGCTGGATTCGCCGAGTGAACGATAAATGCCTATTTCATGCCTTCGTTCATACATCAGTAAGGTAAAGAGCAAGCATAAAGCGGCAATGGTTGAGATGAAGGCGCCTCTTGAAATTAAATCGGCAATCCAAAGCATGCTATCCATCGCACTGATAAAAGGTGCAAAAGCAGCACTGGTATCTTCAATGTACCAATGTTCAGGAAGCACGTCGTGGGCAGCAGCAATGAAGCGATCGATGTCTCGTGGATCTTCTAACAAAAATAAAGGCTCCAAAACTAACGGATGATTATCTGAATCATCAGCGTGAAAGAGTGTTGGATCGTGTTGGAGCAAATAATTAACGAGTGGCATTTGTGCTGTCGCGGGTATATAAATTCTGTTATAGATTTCAGAAATGCTCAAGGTCATTGAAAACGTCTGTAAAAAGTCATCTGGATAAAGAAACCCACGTTCAACATCAAAGATGCCGATCACTTCTAATTCAACAGGTTGATGGGCAATTCTAAACTCATCTCGATGCCAGTAGCGAAATGCGAGTATCATCCCGTATGTGGGTGAAGCATATGCCTGCAGTTTGTCATAATCAAATAAGAGGTTGTCTAAGGCGATGGTTGAACCAATGTTTAAATGGTTAACCTCTGCTAATGATCGTGAAATGATGGCAACATGTGCGCCACTTTCTAATTCTGCTTCTGTCATCAATCGTCCCGAGTAAAGTGAGATCAGATTCGCTTGCATATCGATTAAATCGGGACGATTCACACCCATGACATGAAACATATTCACCCATCCACCCCGTTCACGTTGTCCTGCTTGCATGGATGTTATTTCTTCTACCGTCATTTCCTCAGGAATCAATGTGACATCTATTGCGGGAAAAGCCCACTCTAAAGTTGCATAGAGGGATGAGCGGCTTTTAAAATCATATGCCCTCACGTAAGGTAAAGCGCCGACAGCTTCGATCATTTCCATTGTCGGATGATCAAATTCTGTTCTGTATGCATCAGAACGAAATTCCCATATCAATGTTGCAATAGCTGGAAATCGTGCGCGTAAGTTCATTTCAGTTTGTTCGATGCCATAGCTGGTCGACATGCCTATTGATAGGAAAAGGCTTAGAAAAAAGACGGACAAAAAGATGAGCAAGCTTTTTCCAGGCTTCCTCATCATACTTAAAATCGCACGCTTTATAATTGTCATCATCATCCCTCACAAGGCTAAAAACGAGGTTTTTTGAAGCATAACCTCGTTTTGATTCGTTTTGATTATTATATCAGTTTATGTCGGTTTTGAAAAGCCCATCATTAGAAAATAAGACCTATGACGCTTATTTTAACAAACAGCCATTTTAAGGGTCGTCAATTTATTGTCACAATTAGGCAGTTGTGGTCATAAAATAAAGGGAAAGCACCCACTTCTTGAAAGAAATGGGTTTAAGGTCTGTGAGACCTTAGTTAGTAGGGGGAATCATTTATGAACGAATCAACAGTTGTCGTGGCTCATCCATATTACCAGGGTCACCATATGCATCATGGTCATCACGGTCATCATCATGGACACCATCACTACCACCATGGTCATCACAGCCATCATCATCATGGTCATCATCCACATGTTGTTTATGCAGCTGCCCCACATCATGGACACCACGGTCATCATGGTTATCATGCCCATCACGGACACCAAAGCCATCAAGGTCATCATGCCCATCATGGACACCAGGCGCATCACAGAGATGTCAATGTCGTTGATGTCGCAGCGTCTACTTGGCCAATGGATCCAAGTAATTACTAATGAATAAAAGTTGGAATCTAGGACAATAAGACCTAAGATTCCCTTTTATTTACTAAAAAGATTGACTTTTTAATCAGAGGCTTGTATACTTGTAGATAGGGAAATCAAGCTGTAGATTTCTCTTGGAAGCATCCGAAAACGGCATCGTATGTGATGTGTTGTTTTTGAAAGGGTAGTTAGCTTTTATGACGACATTCAGACGACGGTTAAGACCATCGGCTTGTTTTGTTATGAAGGAACGGTTGGACGAGGAAATAGATGAATAGCGTCGCTTTTTGTATCAATCATAAAAATTGGAGAGAGATAGAATGAGTCAGGAAGTTAAAAAGAAGAGAAGAAAACGGGGACGAGGTCTATTCATTGTTGTATTGCTTGTTTTGCCGATTGCGTTTTTGTTGTTTTTATTAATAGATGTGTATAGAAGAGCAGATACCGCTTTTATTGAGATGTATGAACCGATTGGTGAAGAAGTACCTGATTTAAGAAGCGCGGAAGGTTTACCGTCACTTGAATTAGGAGAAGATCCTTTTTCAGTGCTCATCTTGGGGCTTGATGAGGGACGGTCGGATTCGATGATGGTTGCGACCGTTAATCCAAATTTAAATACGACTTATTTGCTGAGTATTCCTCGTGATACGATGGTTGACATCCCAGGTCGTTGGACAACAAGAATTAATCATGCGTTTGCTTACGGTGGAGCTGGTTTAGCTATTCAAACTGTTCAAAATTTATTGAATATCCCGATTGATTACCATGTATCTATTTATATGGGTCAATTTCATTCATTGGTCGATGCTTTCGGTGGTGTTCGTGTTTACAATGACACTGTTGCTTTTTCCATGGGTGGCTACGATTTTCCACTGGGTCCTGTCAATTTAACAGGAAGTGCTGCTTACTATTATGTTCGGATGCGCATGGATGATCCACGAGGTGATTTTGGCCGACAAGAGCGTCAACGGGATGTGCTTGTTGCCATGGTTAATGAGCTCGCTGGTGTGACGGCTTTGACGCGCTATCAACAAATTCTAGATTCAGTTGGCGATCATATGAGAACAAATGTGACATTGAATGAAATGTTGACCATGTCAATTGGTTATCACAGTGCGTTAAGAAATATCACACATTTAACATTGACGGCACCGGGTAGCATGATCAATGGCATGTTTTTAATTCCAATTCCAGAACATCAAAGACTTGAAATGTCGGATCGACTAAGGGCTCATTTGGAGCTGAATTAATGACCGAAATCTGAGTAAGCATGCTCAGATTTTTTTGTGTAAAAAAATAATTTGATCACTCAAATAGTTTGATAGACCAAATATTTTGAAAACAAAAAGTGTTGACAATCAAAGAAAATACACGTATACTGGTAAATGAAATAGTTTGGTAATCAAAGTACTTTGAGACGTCAAAGTGTTTGGATCTTCAAACTATTTTGATGATCATGACGTCATGAATTAAAATCTAATGAGAAAGTAGGGGTGGTCCATATGGAAATGGAGATGATTAAAGTCAGTCATTTGTCTGCAAGTTATCTCGGAACCCCAGTTTTAAAAAATGTGAACTTCGAAGTACCAAAAGGTGTGATGGTTGGGATTATCGGTCCTAATGGTGCTGGAAAGTCGACTTTGATTAAAGCCATGCTTGGTTTAATCAAGTCAAATGGGCAAGTTCAAATTGGTGAGAAAATGCCGCATCAGTTGAAGTCCCAACTTGCTTATATGAAACAAGGAAGTGATTATGACTTAAATTTTCCGATTTCGGTTAAGGATGTGGTGATGCTTGGGTTGTATCCAAGTCTTGGTTTGCTAAAACGTCCAAAAAGAAAGCATCACAAACGAGTGGCAGATGCGTTACGGAAGGTTGAAATGGAACAGCTTAAAGATTGTCAGATTGCTGCGTTGTCTGGTGGACAGTGGCAACGTGTTTTGATTGCACGGATCTTGGTTCAAGATGCAGATGTCTTGTTTTTGGATGAACCTTTTACAGGGGTTGATGCAGATTCAGAGGCTAACATTGTGGCGATTTTACGTGAGTTACGTGATGCTGGGAAGTCTATTTTCATGATTTATCATGATTTAGACAGTGTGACGACTTATTTTGATCAAGTGATCCTTTTAAATAAAACGGTCATTGCTTATGGGCCAACAGCAGATGTTTTCACGGATGCGCATTTAAAAGCGACTTATATGCGAGGTGATGTCAAATGATGGCTAACTTTATTCACGTGATTACCACTTACAGCTTCATGCAACGGGCCTTTTTAGCTGCTGTGTTAATCGGTTTTATTGTCGGAATTGTTGGCGTATTGATGATTTTGCGTGGACTCTCTTTAATGGGAGATGCCATTGGTCATTCGGTGTTACCAGGTGTTGCCATGAGTCATCTTTTAGGTTTACCTCATGCGATAGGCGCGGCTACATTTGGAATCATTGCCAGTTTATTGATTGGTTTTATTACAGAGAAGACCACGTTAAAGAAGGACACTGTTTTAGGCTTGGTTTTTAGTTCATTTTTTGCGTTAGGGATTGTGATGATTGCTCAAATTAGAACGATGACAGACTTACATCACATCCTTTTTGGAAATATTTTAACGATTAGGCAAGCAGATGTTGAAAATTTGATGTGGCTAGCGGGTGCTGTTTTATTACTTGTGTTGTTGTTTTACAAGGAATTATTATTGACTTCTTTTGATGAGACCATGGCGACTGTTTACGGCGTGAAGACAAAACTGATCCACTACTTGTTTTTGTTTGTTTTGACAGTCGTGATTGTATTTGCCATTCAATTAGTAGGTGTCATTTTGATTGTTGCCATGATGATTACACCGGCTGCAACAGCGTACTTATTAACCCATCACATGCATCGGATGCTCATTGTATCGACTTTATTGAGTGTGAGTGCCAGCATGATCGGTGTCTTCTTGAGTTTACAGTTAAATGTTTCGGCCGGTTCAACCATTGTTTTGACTTCTTTTGTGATCTTTTTAATCACATTTTTGTTAGCACCGAAAAAAGGATGGGTGATTAACCTTTTAAAATAAAAGCCATGCCTTTCGTTTTGAAAGGTGATGAAATGAAGCCATAAAATGAGAAAGAGGAGCGTTAGTTAAGATGAAAAAAATTGGGATAGGATTATTAGGATTATTCGTGTTTGGATTTATGTTAGCAGCATGTACATCAACTGAGGGGGAAGAGGTGGGTGAAACTGAAACCCTCCAAATCGTTACAACCTTTTCAGTTATTTCAGATATGGTTTTGCAAGTGGGAGGCGATTTGGTAGAAGTGACAACACTGACTCCAATTGGCGAAGACCCACATGAACATGAAGTTTTGCCTGCGGACATCATGGCAGTGGAGCATGCGGATATGACCTTGTATAATGGAATGAATCTTGAAACAGGTTATGATTGGTTTGACATGTTGATGGAAGCTGCTGGGCAAGTGGCAGGTGTTGACTTTATGGCGGTGACTGAAGGCATTACTGCTTTATATTTGACGACCGAAGGATTGGAAGCTTATCAAGATCCTCATGCATGGCTTGACATTAATAATGGGATGATTTACATTCAAAATATTGCCGATATTCTATCTGATTTAGCACCTGACCATGAAATGGCTTTCCAAACGAATGCTGCAACTGAAATTGCGCGTCTTGAATCGTTACGTGATGAATGGCTTGATCGTTTTACGCGTATTCCAGAAGACGAGCGTTTGGTGACAACAGTCGAAGGTGCATTCCGCTACTTCGGTTTAGTTTTTGGCATTCACACCGCTTACTTATGGGAAATTAATGCCCATGAAGAAGGAACACCAGAACAGTTTATGCGTCTGATTGGTGTGATCAATGATTCTCATGTACGTCACCTCTTTGTCGAAAGTGTTTTTGACGGCGAGGGTTACATGGAACAAGTGTCAGAAGAAACAGGGTTGGACATTTATGCAGTCGTTTATACAGATTCTTTGTCTGAACCAGGTGGGCATGCACCGACTTATTTTGACATGTTGAGACATAATCTTGAAGTCATTTACAGCGGTTTAACAGCGGAATAACATGAAAGCCTTGGTTGAATGAAGCCAAGGTTTTTTAATGATGAAGTCTTAAATGAAGTCATCAAAGGGTAGAAAAGGACGAAAAAGTGCGCAATAGGAATTGAGCTATTGACAATAAAGGTCTAAAGGTGTAAAATTAAAGCATCAACTATTTTACACCCACATGACTTTGATGATGAGGTAAGCTTTTAGCTTGTATAATAAGGAGTTCAATTGAAAATGGAAATAAAAAAAGCACTTAAAGTCTTGGTAGCGATCATCGTCTTACTGTCGTCGTTTTTTCACTTTCAGCCTGTTTTTACCCATGAAGGATTAATCGTAAGTTTTGAATTAAATGGTGGGACTTTTGCGCCTGACTTTGCGAGTCAGTACATTGACTTTGAAGAGATGGCAACAAGACCAGCGAGAGATCCAGTGAGAATTGGTTATCTTTTCTCGGGTTGGTTCACAGCAGGTGATCTGCCATTTGATTTTTCATTACCACTTTTTGAAGATACAACGATTTATGCGCATTGGTTACCAGCTTGGGAAGTTATTTTTGATTTTAATGGTGGAATGGGCGAAATGGTCATCGAACATGGGGTCACTGTGACGTTTCCATCTCATGTATCGACCATGATTGCTCGTGGGACATCTACTGGAGAACCGACTACTGAGCTTGGGATTGATGTGCATCGAGCTGGTTATCAGTTAATCGGTTGGACCACTGTTTTTAATGATCCTTTGACGCTATTTGATTTTCAGACAGCTGTGACATCAGATCTAACGTTGTATGCGTTATGGGAAGTGTTAGAAACGGCACCGCTTCCTGTTGAGCCACTGCCGACTGAACCGCTTTCAACAGAGCCCGTAACGGCTTCGCCACCAGAAATTCAACCGACGCCAATTCAGCCAGCCCCTGTTCAACCCGTTTTGCCTCAACCGACGCCGACTGGTCCGCCAGCACCACCCATTGTGATTGAACCGATTCCGATTCAACCTGTGCCACCTCAACTGATTCCAGGACCACCACCGATGCCTGATACAACATTAACAGATTGGGATCAACTCATGATGTCCTCTACAGGACAAACAGCTGATGCATTTCAAACTTCGACGGAATCAAGCATGATTCGTGTAGGGCCACCGGCATCTTCAAGGATAATGATGGCAGTTAATGAGGAAGGACATGTGGTGATCACAGGTCCACAACTGGGAGATGGTGAAATCATGCTCGTTAACGCCCCACCAGGGCTTGAATTTTTAAATGTGGGCATCTATGATGAGCTGTTTATTTTATTTCCGAGTGACACTGTCGTCGAAACAGTCGATGTTATCTTACCGACAGAGGCGTGGTCTTATGCGTTTTTTGAAGACGAATCAGGTGAACTCATTTTAACACTTTTACCACCTGATGTGGCGCTTGCTACGGTTTTAAATGATCCGATGAATCCTAATCCTTATGATCAAACATTGTTGGCATTTTCAGAAGAAGTTGAAGAGATAGATGATGTTGAAATCGATCAAGATCGACCAAGAGAGACGGAAACGACTTACATTGAAGAAGAAAATGGTGACGAAACGTCTCCATCTGCTTTATTAGCAGGCTCGTTAGCATTAGTCGGTGTCGCCTGTTTGTTGTTTGGAAGCAGAATGTTAAAAAAGAACAAAGATTAGCGCAAGAAACCCTTAATGAATGTCAACCAGATGAATGGATCGTCTTGTATCGGTTATTTGATTGACTTTTCCTACAAAGCGATTGAATGAAATAAAGATGTTGTAAATGTTTAAGTCTTTGACAGATATTTGTTGTTGAAGACTTTTACTATGCGAAGGGGGAGTTAGTGCAGCACGACACAAGTAACAACCCCTATTCATGCGTCTCATTTCCAACTACTGCGTCAACTCGTCCTAGCGTACCGACCTTGGTACGAGTCGTCCTCGTTTCCTTGCATTTGAAAATGATACACGCCAATACGGGCTATTATTTATGTTGTGCTGCACTAATCAAAAACTAATAACGCTACACGCCTATTCAAAGCGTTGGTTTTATGGTAAACTAAGCATATGAGTTTTTAATGAGGATGGTGTTTGGAATGAAAATATACAATACATACACGCGAAAAAAAGAAGCGTTTGCCCCGATTGAACCTAAAAAGGTCAACATGTATGTATGTGGACCTACCGTGTATGATTATATTCATATTGGAAATGCACGTCCTGTCATTTTTTTTGACGTTGTTCGTCGGTATTTTTCATTTGAAAATGACGTGGATTATGTGTCCAACATCACAGATGTCGATGACAAAATTATTAATAAAGCCCGCGCTGAAGGTGTAAGTGAAACTGATATTTCAGAACATTATTTGGCGCAATATGTCGCAGATTGTGAAGCTTTACATGTACAACCGTTACGTTCGATGCCGAAAGTAACGGATAAAATTTCGGAAATCATTGTTTTTATTGAAGGATTGGTTCGTGATGGCTTCGCTTATGACGTTGCAGGCGATGTTTATTTCAGAGTGAGAAAAGCCACTGATTATGGCAAACTGTCAGGCAAAAAAATTGAAGATTTAATCGCCGGTGCACGGGTTGAAAGCAATCTAAAAAAAGAAGATCCGTTGGACTTTACCCTTTGGAAAAAAACGACAACGGGTGTCACATGGGAATCACCATGGGGTCTGGGACGTCCAGGTTGGCATACTGAATGTGTGGTCATGATTGAAGATGCATTTAAAGGCAAAATTGATATTCATGGTGGCGGTGCGGACCTGCAATTTCCACATCACGAAAATGAAATCGCACAAAGCATATGTGGTGCAGGACATCCCATTGCCAATTACTGGATGCATGTGGGACGATTAAGCATTGATGAAGAGAAGATGAGTAAATCGATTGGGAATGTGATTTGGGTCAAAACATTGCTCGAAGAATGGGATGCCAATGCGTTTAGATTGTTTATGTTATCAACGCATTACCGACAGCCGATTAATTTTTCTTATGAAGTTTTAGAAATGGCGAATAAAGAGTGGCTGAAAATTAAAAAAACATGTGATGCAATGATGCGAAAACTGAGCTTAAATGAAAGTATTGGACACAGCATGCCTGTTGATGGACGTGCCGATGCGTTTGACAGTCTGTCAGAAATAGAAGATAAGTTAAGTGATTTTCATGAAGCGATGGCCGATGACTTTAATACACCAAATGCACTGACTGCACTGTATGCCCTCGTCAAATTAGTCAATAAATTACAACGTGAAGACACACAGCATGCCGCTTTGCGCACGGCATCCAACGGATTTCGTCGGATATTTGATACGTTAGGATTCCGTTATGAATTTTCTGATTTAACGGAAGCAGACATTGCTTTATACAAAGCGTGGGAACAAGCACGGGAAGAGAAGCATTTTGCATTGGCCGATGAATTAAGAAGTCGTTTACAAGAAAGAGAGTTAATTTAAGTGGTTCAAAAAAAGAAAGAAATTTTAGTATCAAAGCTGTTGTTTTTTATGCTGATTGGTTCATTTGGTGCATTTTCTAATTTTATCAATTTGTATTTAGAGCAAGTGGTCGGCTTAACTGGCTCGCAAATCGGCTTCATTACGTTTGCTGGTTTAATGGTGACTGTTGTGATGAATCCCATTTGGGGTTATGTGGCAGATAAAACAGGGAAACATGTTTTACTGTTAAAAGGTGCCTTTTTATCCGCTGTTGTCATGGGGGCATTGTATGGGAGATCGAGACATTTTTTACTGATTGTGATCGTCAGTGTTTTATTTGAAGGATTGAGGGCGCCGATCATGCCACTCCTCGAATATCTTTCGTCGAATTACTGTGAAAAACATCGTTATGATTTTGGTAAAGTCCGCGTCTTTGCTTCGTGGGGCTTTTTGTTGGTTGCGATGACCACAGGCTTTATGGTTGCAGGGTTACAAGTTGAATGGTTGGGTCAGTCTTTCAATTTTCCAAGTTTTTTGTCATTGGAAGTTGCAACATTCGGTATTTTTATCGCCATGCATGCATTGGGCTTTGGGTTGTTATTTTTTCTTCCTAAACAAGGGATTGACTCAAATGAAAAAATGGCTAAAAATAAACATGCTTTTGGTAGAAAAGATGTGCGACAACTGTTGAAAAATCGTCCGTTTGTGTTTATTCTTTTGCTAACAATGATTGGCTTTATGGGGGTTGAATCTGCTTTTTCGTATGCGACCATGCATTTGGTAACGGTCCTTGGTGCTTCGGAAAGTATTGTCAGTTGGGTTGCTTTTTTTATGGTTGCACCTGAATTAATTTTGTTACCTTTTGGGACAGTGTTGATGAGACGTGTCGGGTTTAAAAAATGGTATGTGTTGACTTTGCTAACGATGATGTTTCGTTTAAGTGTTTACGCATTCGCAACAATGCCGCTTCTGTTTGCTTTAGGTGGCGGTGTTCACGGCATCATGATTGTGATGCATGTGACAGGAACTGTTGCTTATATTAGAAAAGTAGTGCCGGCGCATACATTGGGGCTTGCGTTTGCGATGCTTGCGTCTTCCATGGCATTATCTCGTGCATTTTTGAGTTTTTTCTTCGGATGGCTCTATGAAAATATCAACAGTTTTGCTGTTTTTCGCGTTGCGATTTTGCTGGTGTTCATTGCGTTTGTCATGGCTGTAAAAAGTGAATATTTAAAAGAAATAGGAAATGAAATAAGTGCTTTTTAGGAGTGAGTTCATGAAACGACATTATATTTTAGTTTTACAGCTGTTGTCTTTTACGATGATGGGCGCCATCGGTGCATTTATGAGTTACATTAACTTGTATTTGGAGCAAGTGGTCGGTTTTACAGGGACGCAAATTGGACTTGTTACGATGCTCAGCATGAGCTTGATTATCGTGGTCAATCCCATTTTAGGCTATATAGGGGATAAAACAGGTCAACATGTGTTCATGTTGAAATTGGCTTTCTTTTTATCCACGGTATTTGTGTTCATTTATTCCAGGTCATACACTTTTTTAGTCATTTTATTGGTGGCCATCTTATTTGAAGTTGCACGGTCACCAGTGGGTCCATTTATTGACTTGATTACCAGTGATTATTGTGAAAAAGTTGGTTTTGATTTTGGACGTGTTCGCGTCTTTTCATCCATTGGTTTTATGTCAACCGTCATGAGTGTTGGCTTTATGATTGCTGGGGTTCAAATGCCTTGGTTCAACGGTCAAACCATTGGTTTTGATGGCTTTTTAAGTATTAGAGCAGCCGTTTTTGGTGCTGTTTTGATTTTAATGGGACTCTCTTTTGTGCTCATGTTTTTCGTTCCACAACCTGATCATACAAAAGGAAAAAGCAACAATGAAGGCAAGTTCAACCGTGAAGACGTCAAAGCACTGCTTGTTAATAAACGATTTCAATTTATGCTTGTGTTTGTTGTGTTGAGTTTGGTGGCGCTTGAAACGGCGAAGACCTTTGTCGGAAACCATCTTGTTGTCGGACTTGGATCAGCAGAAAACATCGTGAGTGTGATGACGTTTGTCATGGTTTTCCCAGAATTTATTTTGTTACCCTTTGGATCGAAAATCATTCGAAAAGTCGGTTTTAGAAATTGGTACTTACTGACCATGGTCACCATGGTGGGTAGAATGCTCATTTATGCTTTCACAGCTAACATTGCGATTTTTGCTGTGGCAAGTGCGGTTCATGGCTTTGGCGTCACGACGCATGTGGTCGGCAATATTGCGTTTATTCGCAAAGTGGTTGCCCCTAAAGTGTTAGGGCTGGCTTTTACCATTATGATGTCGGTATTAGGATTTAGCCGTGCTGTCCTAAGCTTTGTTTACGGTTTGTTGTATGAACGCTTCGATGGGTTTGCTGTTTTTCGACTTGCCACGGTTTTATTGGTTTGTGGGTTTTTGTGGGTGTTAAAGAGCAAATCGTTGAAAGAAGTTGAAGCTGAACTGTTGTTATGACTTGATCATCTTGTCATTTTAAGGTATAATGAAGGAATGATCGCAATTGCATGAGCGGACGCGTTATGTAAATGAGTTTTGGTTTGATGGGAGTGAATAAACAATGGCAGAAAATAGTCAACATTTAACACAGGAAGGGATTCAGAAATTCCAAGAAGAGCTTGATTTTTTATCAAAAGTCAAAATGGAAGAAATTAAAGAAAAGTTACAAGAAGCCCGTGCACAAGGGGATTTATCGGAGAATGCAGAGTATGATGCAGCCCGTGAAGAACAAGCCATTACGTTCGAGCGCATTCAAGAATTACAATATATTTTGAAAAATGCGGTTGTCATTGAATCAGAAGGTGGCGATGTGGTTCAAATTGGGTCGACTGTCCGCTTTATTTTGAAAAATGATGGCTTAGAACAAAGCTTCAAAATTGTCGGGAGCGCTGAAGCTGACCCATTTACAGGTAAAATTTCAAATGAGTCGCCTGTTGCCATGGCAGTTTTAGGTCGACGTGTCGGCGATGTGGGACATGTTAATTTACCACAAGGCTCAACAGAAGTTGAGATCCTTGAAGTGGTTTAAAATAGGTAAGTAGCGGGAACGGTTGTTCTCGTTTCTTTTAATTGGAGGTTTGATGATGCTAAAAGAAGGATTTATTGACCAACAAATTAAAGTGATGGCAACTGCGCTTGGCAAAACATTTTTCAATCAAGAACGACTGGTTCATGAGATGACAGACCCTTACCGCAACGAAGCTGCCAATGATTTAAACAAAAGACTTTTAGATTTGCTTGCTGACGGCAACATTAATGAAGCAGAAGATGTGCTTTTTCAAGCAGTCGAACATGATGTGAAAGTTGATCATGACTACCTTCGCGTTGCCCTTAACTTTTACTTAACATTAGATCAATATGACGACGATTATTTAGCTTTGTGTCATTTTTCTAGGTCTGAAGCTCATGAAGGATGGTCGGCATTGACGCAGATTTTTCCCCATGAAAGAGGAGGTGAAAAATGAAGCCATTTAAACCGCATTTGCGAATCATAATATTGTTTTAATTTCACCCGACATGGTATAATGAAACATGTCGCATGAATGGTTCAGGAGTTGAGTTGATGAGTTTATTTAAAAAAATAAAAACGGCGTTTACCCGAAAAGAATTAAGTGAAACAGAAATTCGTGCCAAACAAAATTACAAAGAAGGGTTGAAAAAGACCCGTGGCAGCTTGCTTGATAAATTGCAAGCGACTTTTGCGAATTATACAGAAATTGATGAAGCGTTGTTTGAAGAGTTGGAAGAAATTTTCATCATGGCGGATATTGGCGTTACCACTGTGATGGATTTTATCGACCAGTTAAAACAAACAGCACGTGAGTCTGGCGTGACAGATCCGAAAGAACTTCAAGTTTTAATGGTTGATAAGCTATTTGAAATTTATGTGAAGGGGGAATTTGTCAATGCGAATCTGACATTAAATAAAGCGGGGATGACGGTTATTTTATTTGTCGGCGTTAATGGTGTTGGAAAGACAACGACCATTGCCAAAGTGGCGCATCACTTAAAGTCACAAGGGAAATCCGTCATGATGGCAGCTGGCGATACGTTTCGAGCAGGTGCCATTCGTCAATTAGAAGTGTGGGGTGAGCGATTGGATGTCCCAGTGGTTTCTTTAAGTGAAAATTCCGATCCTTCGGCAGTGATGTTTGATGCCATTCAAGCAGCTCAAAAGCAAGGGGTAGATGTGTTGTTATGTGATACCGCAGGTCGTTTACAAAACAAAGTCAATTTGATGAATGAGTTAGAGAAAATTAAACGGGTCATTGCGCGCGCAGTGCCTGATGCACCTCATGAAACATTGCTCGTCATTGATGCAACGACGGGTCAAAATGGGTTGAGTCAAGCGAAGACGTTTATGGAAGTTGCAGATGTGAGTGGCATTGTGTTAACGAAGTTAGATGGGACGGCAAAAGGGGGGATCGTCTTGGCGATCCGAAATGAAATTGGCACACCTATTAAATTTGTTGGACTGGGAGAAAAACCGGAAGACTTGGTTCATTTTGATATTGAACAGTATATTTATGGCTTGTTCGCTGATCTGTTTGATGAATAACCCGATGATTGTTCGTAAGGTCACACCTGTCTTTTATTTTAGAAATGAGGAAGTAAAATGGCAAAGAAGCTAACAGCAGAAAATATGTGCAAGTCATATGGTGAAAAGGTGTTGTTTGATCATCTCTCTCTCACCATCGATGAGGGTGACCGAATTGGGTTAATCGGCATTAATGGGACAGGGAAATCAACCTTATTAAAAATCATTGCTGCTCAAGATGTACCAGATCAAGGTCAAATTTACACCTCTAAAGGGTATACCATTGCTTATTTGTCGCAGCAACCTGACATGGATGAAGAAGCAACCGTGTTACAGCAAGTTTTTAGTGGTGACAACCCGTTAATCCAACTGCAACGTGAGTATGAGCAAGTCTTGCTTGCCTTAGAAAAAAATCCTTTAGATGAAAGTATTCAAAACGCTTTATTTACAGTGCAACAACAAATGGATGCCACACAGGCTTGGGATGCGAATACTCAGATTAAATCCATGTTAATGAAGTTAGGGATGACAGACTTATCCAAACAAATGAAATATCTTTCTGGCGGTCAAAGAAAACGAGTCGCCATGGCCAGTTGCTTTGCTAAACAGCCCGATTTACTTATTTTAGACGAACCTACCAATCATTTGGATCATGAGACGATCCAATGGTTAGAACACTATTTGGCTCGTTATCAAGGGTCATTGTTATTTGTAACCCATGATCGCTATTTTTTGGATCGCATCACCAATCGAATCCTTGAATTAGATGGCGGTCAACTTCATGCGTATACAGGCAATTACAGCACCTTTTTAGAAGCAAAGGCATTAAGAGAAGCACAGGCTTTTGCAAGTGAAGAAAAACGACAACAGTTATTTAAACGCGAACTGGAATGGATCCGTCGTGGGGCAAAAGCACGAACAACGAAACAAAAAGCAAGAATTGATCGTTTCGAAGCATTAAAAGAAGCCAAAGGCCCCATAGAAAAAGAACAAATCGACATGTCCTTATCAAGTCATCGACTGGGTAAAAAAGTATTGGAACTTGAGCAAGTCAGCAAATCTTTTGAAGGAAAGAAGCTCTTTGAAAATATGACTTACCTCATTGGTTCACAGGGTCGTGTCGGCATTATTGGAGAAAATGGCAGTGGGAAATCGACTTTATTGAACATGATGGCAGGTCTGATCCCACCTGATACAGGAAAAATTGAAAGGGGAATCACCGTTAAATGGGCTTATTATACGCAAGAAACCGAGCAGATGGATCTCAACCAGCGCGTGATTGCCTATATTAAAGAAGTAGCAGAAGTGGTCCATACGACCGATGGCAAGACTTTATCTGCATCTGGCATGCTTGAACGGTTTTTATTTCCAACTTTTATGCATGGTTTGCCGCTTTCAAAGCTTTCTGGTGGAGAACGTCGTCGGCTGTTTTTGTTAAAGCTTTTGATGGGAGAACCGAATTTACTTTTTTTAGATGAGCCAACCAATGATTTAGATACACAGACGTTGACCATTCTTGAAGATTATCTTGAAACTTTTCCAGGGGTCGTCGTCACCGTTTCTCATGATCGTTATTTCTTAGATAAAGTCGTGGATGAACTCATCATTCTTAAAGGAAATGGGCAGGTTCAACTGGCTTTAGGTGCTTACACAGATTTCTTGGAAAAAGAAAAAGCAACAACTTCTTCAATCAGTGAGCCAGCACGAAAAGAATCGATCGTTAAAGAAAAACCAAAACCGATTAAAAAGAAATTGTCTTATTTAGAGCAGCGTGAGTGGGACACGATTGAAGATGATATTGCAAAACTTGAATCTCAACTTGCCATCGTGATCGCAGATTTGAATGAAACAGGAAGTGATTATGCGCGCGCACAACAACTGGTAACAGAACAAGGTCAAATAGAAGCAGCCCTCGAAGAGAAAATGGACCGTTGGGAAGAACTTTCAGAGTTGATTGCTGGGTTTGAAGCGTAAAAAAGGACGTTAGGAGGAAATCAGATGATCACAATTGTTGGATTAGGTCCAGGAACGCTCGATCAATTGCCATTAGGGGTGTATCGACTGTTGCAAGCAGCAGATACGGTGTTCTTACGAACAAAAGAGCATCCAGTTGTCACGGAACTCATGGCTGAAGGATTGACGTTCACAACGTTTGATCACATTTATGAACGTCATGATGTTTTTGAAGCTGTGTACGAAGAGATGGTTGAAACATTGTTAGCAGCTCATCAAAAAGGAGATCTTGTTTATGCAGTGCCGGGTCATCCGATGGTTGCTGAACGCGTGGTTCAGTTGTTGCTGGCTTCACATGTCGAAGTTGAAATTAAAGGGGGACAAAGCTTTTTAGATGAACTGTTCACACGCTTAAAAATCGATCCCATTGAAGGGTTTCAACTGTTAGATGCAACCGATTTTGATCCGATTCAGCTGTCTTTTCGACAACATCTGGTGTTTTGTCAAGTTTATGATGAGATGATCGCATCTCATGTGAAGCTTATTTTATTGGAAAGTTTATCTCCTGATGATGAAGTCGTCATTGTCACAGCATTGGGTTCTAAAGAAGAAGTCATCAAAAAGGTTCCCTTATATCAATTGGATCATGAAACAACATTAAGTAACTTAACAACTGTTTATGTACCACCAGCAGCTGATGCGTTATTGCCACAGACATTCTCGTCTTTACGTCAAACGGTTGCCACTTTAAGAGGTCCAGCCGGTTGTCCGTGGGATCGAAAGCAAACGCATCAGTCTTTAAAAAAACATTTGCGGGAAGAAACTGAGGAATTACTTGAAGCACTTGATGGAGAAGACATTGATCATCTTATTGAAGAACTCGGTGACGTTTTATTACAAGTCATGATGCATGCTCAAATGGGTGAAGAATCCGGTTGGTTTAACATTGATGATGTGATTCAAGCGTTAAACGAAAAACTGATTCGTCGCCATCCTCATGTGTTTGGTGATTTAACCGCAAATACGCCCGAAGAAGCCTTTGCCATTTGGAATGAAATGAAGAAAAACGAGAAAAAATAGAAAGATTAAAAAAGTTAAAAGCCAATGTCATCAAAGTGGAAACTTGTGATCGAGTCGCTTTTAACTTTTTAATGTGTTCAAACGGCACTGTTTGATTTAATCACATATTCAGCAATGTTCTTACTGTGATCACCAATGCGTTCCAAATTTGAAAGTGTATCTAAGAAAATAAGGCCACAACGTGGGCGACACGTTTTTTTGTTTAAACGGTCGATGTGATGGTCACGTAATTGTTCTTCTAAAAGGTCAATTTCATTTTCATAAGCAATGGTGACAGCTGCTTGTTGAATGTCATTTTCTTCAAAACTGTTGTAAGCAGCTTTAACAGCCGCAAATGTTTGCTTAAACATCGTTGTCAATTCATTAAAAGCAACTTCTGAGAAAGACAATTCTGTTTCTTTTAATTCTTGTGCCGCTTCAGCGATATTTTTTGCATGATCACCAATGCGTTCAATGTCGCTGGTGATTTTAATCATTGATGCAATTTTGGCTGAAATGGATTCTGTTAAATGTTCTGCTGGAATTGAGGTAAGAAAGTCTGAAATTTCATATTCCAATTGATTAATTTTTTTCTCATTCGCAAAAAATTTATGCAGTTTATTTGTTTTTTTTCGAAGTAGAGCATCTGATGCGATTTCTAAATTCGTAATGGCGAGATCATGCATGCGCAAGCTTTCTTTGAAGGCTTGATCAAAAGCAATCGCTGGATTGTCAAGAAAACGCGTATCTAAAGGGTTGAGTATTTCCTTTGAATCATCATCTTTAATGAACAAATTAATGAATTTCAACACAGGCGTTAGAATAGGTAAGAACACAAATGCAGTGGCAATGTTAAAAAAAGTGTGCGCATTTGCAACTTGAACAGCGGCATAATCCGTATTCCCTGGCCAATTTAAGTTGATGACAAAATTGGCAAACCAACCGTTGATGGTAATCGGGATAAAGATCAACGTCCCGACCACACTAAAAAGGAGGTGAAAGAGGGCTGCACGCTTGGCATTTTTATTGGCTTGGATGCTGGATAATAAAGCGGTGAAACATGTCCCGATGTTCACCCCATAAATAATGGGCAACGCAATGTTTAATGTGAGAATGTCTTGATAAGCAAGCATGATGATGATGCCTTTAGAAGCCGTTGAAGAGTTGAGCAGTCCTGAAATACCTGCACCGACTAAAATACCGAGTAAGATTCGGCCATCTAACCACAAAATGAGATCAATAAAGGCTTGCGCATCTCGTAATGGTCGCATGGCGTCTGACATCCCTGTCAAGCCGATGAAAAAGAGCGCAAATCCAAATAAAACCATTCCCCATTGCCGCGTTCCTTCTTTTTTAACAAATAAGAACATGAGACCGCCGACCATCATTAAAATCGGAACAAAAGCATCGAAGCGAATCGTCATCATATGACCCGTTAAAGTTGTTCCAATGTTGGCACCGACAATGATGCTCGCAGCTTGTAACAACGTCATTAAACCAGCATTGACAAAGCCAATGGTCATCACTGTTACAGCTGTTGAGCTCTGTGTCAAACCTGTAATGATGGTACCGAAAATGGCGCCGAAAACCCGGTTTTTAATCGCTTTATCAAAAAATAGTTTCAAATGGTCCTGTGTTGCATTTTTCAACCCTTCTGCGAGAAAATGTAAACCGAATAAAAAGATAAAAATGGCACTTGCAAGTTGAGCGGGTACGCTCGATAGTATGTTCGTTAAGAACGTCATTTACTTAACCTCCGATAGTAGTGATTGACTACTTTCATCTAAATATAGGACTTCTGGGGGAGCTGAATTTTGATCCTGTTTGATTATAACGGATCATTGAAAACTTTACAATATTTTAATTGAATTTTTACAAAATGTTAACCCTTTAATTTTTAAAAGCGTCGAATAGAGCGAAAATTTCTGGTAGAAAGGGTGAAATTATGGTATAATCAAAGCATAAAAAGCGTTCAGGTGTGACCACATTTTTGGAGACTTTCATCAACAGTCAATGTTTTTCGTTGAAGAAAATGTCGATGGGTTGCTTTTTGAAAAACGAGTCATACGCAAAACTTTTAAACATTCGGTGATATCATGTACTTAAAAAGAATAGAAGCCATTGGATTCAAATCCTTCGCAACAAAAACGGTGATTCATTTTGACCGAGGATTAACAGCAATTGTGGGACCCAATGGCAGTGGGAAAAGTAATGTATCTGATGCCATTAGATTTGTTTTAGGCGAACAGTCTGTCAAATCTTTGCGCGGTGGTAAAATGGAAGACCTTATTTTTTCTGGAACAGATGATAAAAAAGCGTTAAACATGGCAGAAGTCATCATTGTACTTGATAATGAATCCCGAGACTTGCCCCTTGATTTCAGTGAAGTGAGCATGACAAGACGGGTTTATCGATCGGGTGGTGGGGAATATTTAATCAATGGTGAAAAAGCACGTTTAAAAGATGTCACCGATCTTATTATGGACTCAGGAATTGGACATGATTCATTATCCATGATTTCTCAAGATCAAGTGAAACAAGTCATTGAAGGAAAACCTGAAGATCGACGGTTGATCTTGGAAGAGTCTGCGGGTATTTTAAAATATAAAATGCGCAAAAAAGAAGCCGTGAGAAAGCTGACGTATACCCATGAAAACCTTCAACGGGTTCAAGACATCTTGAACGAACTCGACAACCAACTCGAACCCCTTCGCATCCAAGCGAAAGAAGCAAAAGCGTTTTTAACCGTTAAAGGAAAATTATCTGATTTGGAAATTCGCTTATTGGCACATGATATTAAAGGCGATCATGACGAGCTAAGTGAACTGAAAAGCAAAAACGAATCGTTGACGATTCAAATGCTGACCTTAACGAAACAAACAGAAGCTGATGCGCTGACCCAAACCAAATTAACCGATGCCCATCATGAATTGACGCATCAGATCCAAGAGCTTCAATTTGAATTGACAAGGCGTGCAGAACGGGTGCAAAAAAAACGTGGAGAAGCAGATGTGATGAAAGAGCGCATCGCACATGCAAGCATGAACAAGGCCCAGCTAGCAGGACGTCAACAAGAACTAACAGTGATGCTAACTCGTTTACAAGAAGAAATCAAAACAGCTGAAGCAGCTGTACGAGGGGTGCATGCTCAATTAGATGAGAAACAACAAGCAGACCAAGAAGCTTATCGCATCAAGCACATTGTCCCATTAGAAGCGGCCATTGAAAAAGCCAACTTGCTTGCTCAAGAAGCTTCAAGCGCCTTTGAGCAAGCTGAGCAAGTGCTAAAAAAGCTTCATCAACAAAATCAGCATGGCACTTACCAACTGGCTTCTGCAAAGTCACAGTTAAACTTTTTACTTGATGCAAAAGAAGACTTTGTTGGTTTTAGCGAAGGCACCAAACACGTCCTTCAAGCGAAAAAAAAGGGTGCTTTAGCTGGCATTGAAGGGGCAGTTGCCGAGCTTGTGACCATTCCCAGTGAGTATGAAGTTGCATTTGATGTCATTTTAGGACCTGTTGCCAGCCAAGTGGTCACAACACATGACGGTTATGCCAAACGAGCCATTGCTTATTTGAAAGAAAATCGTTTGGGACGCGTGACTTTTCTGCCGATGAATGTGATGAAATCTCGTCAATTAGCACCACCTATTTTAAGGAATCTCCAGAACATGACAGGCTTTGTTTCCCTCGCCAGTGAAGCTTTGGCTTTTGATGTCACCTACCAACGCGTGATTGAATCCTTGGTTGGACATGTCATCATCGCTAAAGATTTAGATTCAGCCAATCAAATGGCAAGAATGACAAGTCATCGTTTCCGAATCGTCACATTGACAGGAGATGTGGTCAACCCAGGTGGCTCTATGACAGGTGGTGCCATGAATCGCAAAAACAGCGCTTCTGTCTTGAAACAAAATCAGCAACTGACAAAGCAACGCCAACAAATTGCTGAATTAGAAGACACCCTCCTCAATTTGGAAGTTAAAAAGCAAGCAGCTTCGCAACACGCACAAACGCTTCAAGCGCGCGTGATTCAGCAAAGCGCCATCGTTCAAGACCTTCAATCTCAACTCGCACATGCGCATGACCAACGGTTGCGTTCAAGTTATGAATTGAAAGTTGAAGTTGCCACTTTAAAAACGCAATTACAGAGTCAACAAAGCGAGGTTAACAGATTAACTGCTGAATGTCAACGGGTGGAAAGTGAAGTCAAAACAGTCGCAACAACTTTAGACAATCATGATGCAACAGAAAATGAATTTCAAGTCGCTTTGCGTCGCTTGGAAGACGACATGGTGCAAACTGAACAAGAAAAAGAACACATCACGACGCAAATTCGAGAAGAACGAACACAACTCATTGCGTTGACAGAAACGTTGAAAACATTGGAAATTGAAAACCGAGAAGCACGTCGCACGATGAATGATGTCCATTCATCTTTGAATCAGCTCTCGGGTGTGATGGGAAAGTTAGATGTTAAAATCGATCTCGCCATTGAAAAACTCGAGCGTGACTATGAGATGACTTTTGATTATGCCCTTTTGCATTATCCACTGCGATCAGATGTTGCCGGGGCACGAACAGAGGTTCAAGGGTTAAGTCGGCAATTAGCTGGTTTTGGCTCAGTGAACACAGGTGCCATTGATGAATATGAACGGGTTAAAGAACGCTATGATTTTTTAGAAAGTGAAAGTACCGATTTAATCATCGCTGCTGAAAATCTCCAAGCTTCCATTGACGAAATGGATCATGAAATGGTAACGAAATTCAAAGAAACCTTTGATTTAGTCCGTCTTCACTATATTGAAACGTTTACTGAATTATTTGGTGGTGGACAAGCAGATCTTGTTTTAACAGATCCCCATGATCTATTAAATACCGGTGTTGAAGTGGTTGCACGACCACCAGGCACCAAATTAGGAACGTCGACGTTACTCTCTGGTGGGCAAAAAGCGTTGACTTCGATTGCCATGCTATTTGCCATTTTAAAAGTACGAACGATCCCATTTTGTATGTTAGATGAAGTGGAAGCCGCATTAGATGAAGCCAATGTGACACGATATGCCAAGTACTTGAAACATTTCAGTGACCAAACGCAATTCATTGTGGTGACCCATCGTCGCGGTACTATGGAAGAGGCCGATAGGTTATACGGTGTCACCATGCAGGAGCAAGGGATCACAACACTTGTCTCTGTGAAAATGGATCGCATTGATCACTATTTAGATCACGACTCTGGCACAGCAAATAAACAATAATGAGGTTTTGAAATGAAAAAAAAGTTACTCGTTTTATCATTTGATGCACTCGGTGGCGCAGATTTTGAATACATGAAAGAAAAACCTGCATTTAAGGCATTTTTTGAGCAAGCATCGATTTGCACCAATGTGAGTTCCATTTATCCATCGGTTACGTATGCGTGTCACACGAGTATTGTAACAGGTAGATTACCGAATCATCACGGTGTGATCAGTAACACCTTGTTGCAACCGAAACGTGTGAATGCACCTGATTGGCATTGGCAACGAAAATACATTAAAGGATCAACCATTTATGACGAAGCCATCGCATCTGGTATGACAGTAGGTGCCTTTTTATGGCCTGTCACAGCCAAGTCGAAGATTCAATATGTTTTGCCAGAAATTTTTCCAAATCGGAAATGGGACAACCAAGTGATGACTTCTTTGCGTAACGGCTCTCCACGTTTTATTTTAGACTTGTTTAAACGTTACGGTCATTTGCTTGATGGGATCAAACAACCTCATCTCGATGATTTTGTTACTGAAAGTGTGTGTCATACGTTGAAAACAAAGTCACCTGATTTGATGTTGGTTCATTTTACAGATTTAGATACGGCACGCCATGATCATGGTGTGCGTTCAAAAGAAGCTTATCACGCGATTGATCGATTAGAAGCGCGTTTTACGCACATCATCAACACATTAAAAGAAGTAGATCTACTAGATCAAACAACAGTCGTTATTTTAGGTGATCACTTTCAACTTGATTACGAGACGAAAATTCCCCTTAACCATCTTTTATCACAAGCAGGTTGGCTCGCATTTGAAAATAGCAAAGTGACGAACTGGCAAGCATTGGCCAAAAGCAATGGTGGGAGTGCTTATCTCTATACGAAAAATGACGCTGTTGATCGAGATGACCTCAGGCGCTATCTTGACACATTAAAAACAGTTTCTGAAAATGGCATTGCGCGTATTTTAACAGGTCATGAAGCAGCTCAACGAGGTGCAGATGAGCGATGTGCATTTATGTTAGAAGCGAAAAATGGCTATGTCTTTACCGATTTTCTTGGTGGTGGAGAAAAAGGAAAGCGGGCAGATCATGGCTATCATCCAACAGAGAAGGCGGATTATGCAACTTTTTATGCCATGGCTGGACCTGGTGTTCAATCAGGCGTTCGGGTTGATCAGATGTCTTTAATTGACATTGCACCGACTTGGGCTCAATTACTCGGGTTAACATTAGAACCTGTTGATGGTGTCGTTGTCAAAGAGATGTTAACAGGTCTTTAATGGTGTCACTTTAAAAATTTAAAGTGATAATGCAATATTGGGCTGATCATCTCGTGCTAAAGACCAGTCTTACAATTCGGTAGTGGTTTACCGTTTTTTGAGTCTTTTTTCAAAAAATGGTAAGTCACTGCCTCTGCAAGGCGAAAGCCGCGCAAGTGGGCGTGGTTGAAACTTAGATAGGACGTATCCTACATTCGTTTGTTACCCCTCGCAAACCGAAAGGGTGGGATACATCAACTCATTTTTACACCATCAAAAAATTTAAAAATAATTTTTTCTTCATTGCATAAACTTTCTTTTTTCGGCAAACATAAACAGGTAACAAAAATCGAAAGGAAGGTTTCATCATGAAGAAAAAACTTTTAGTTACAGGTGCGTTGGCCGTTTTGGCGTTAACAGGGTGTCGTGGTGCCGAAAGAAGCCATGATTATGCAAGTCACTCAGATCATCAGCGACATGTCGCACCTCATCATGCGACAATGAGAGATCGAGATCATCGACATTCAGCGACGCGTCACACGAATGATCGTGTCGCACATCATGGTTCAGATCAACATTATGACTTTGTTTCCGGACTCGGGTTTCAAAATGTGGTCAATCCAAACGGGCACACTTATCATCACCAGTATCGATTAGATCAAACGAAAGCTTCTGATCGTGATGTTTTTCATGGCTGGAGACACACTTGGGTGGAACCCCGTGATTATTTGAATAAAGACATTGATGTTTACCGTTATACAGGTGATTATCAAGGAGAAGCTCGTACGGTTCATATTTTAAGTCACAATGGTCGTGTGTTAGGTGGTTATCATTTCCGTGATGGTGAAACAGCTGAACATGCTAAAATGATTGAGCATAACGGTCATTTTTCACGATTAACGGATGACTTTAGAACAACATGGGATGATTTATTTAAATTTCGTGGATAGCTTCACAATAACTGAAAGATTTCATCAAGTTCATGACACTTGCTTGAAGTCTTTTTGTGTAAAACAACATTTTATTTCAAATTAATTTGACACAAAAAAATATTTGACAATCAAACTAATTTGCGGTATAATATGAAAGACCAAACAAGTCTTTTTGGGAAATGAACGAAGAGATTTAGTTAAATATAGGAGTGATTTTCATGTTAGAACAAATTAAACCTTTAATCGCAGAGGCGTTAAATTTAGAGGAAAGTGCAATTACGTTAGAAGCAACACTTAAAGATGACTTAGGGATTGACTCTTTAGATGCAGTTGAATTGATCATGGAACTTGAAGATGAGTTAGATGTTAAAATTGAAGATGCTGAAGCACAGGCTTTTGTAACAATTGGTGACATTGTTAAATTGTTAGAAGCCAAAAAAGCGTAACTGTGAAAAGCTAGGGAAACCTAGCTTTTTCAAAATTTGGCTGAGGTCGTATTGACAAATGGAGGGTTTATGAAAATGGACATGAAAGACATTCAAGCATTGATTGAAACATTAGACCATTCATCTATTTCTAAATTAGAATGGGTCAAAGGTGATCAAATCATTACATTAGAGAAAGAAAAAAAGGAACTGCCTGTCGTCGTCGCACCAACAGTGAGTCCTGTTACAGGAGTCATTAGCGCAGGAGATGTCCCATTAGCACCAGTTGAAACACCGGTACCGGTAGACGCATCCCAAAACGTTGTAAAAGCGCAAGCATTAGAAGCGACAACCCAGGTACTAGCACCGCTCGTCGGCGTTTTTTACCAAGCTTCATCTCCTGAGGCGCAACCTTTTGTTGAAGTCGGACAAAGGATAAGCGAAGGGGAGACCCTTTGCATTTTAGAAGCCATGAAAGTGTTAAATGAAATTAAAGCACCAAAGTCTGGTGTCATTGTTGCCATTCATGTGAACAATGGTGATGTGGTCGAATTTGATCAGGTGCTCATGGAGATAGGTGATTAACATGTTTAAAAAGATATTAATTGCCAATCGGGGTGAGATCGCTGTTAGAATTATTCGTGCGTGTAAAGAAATGGGCATTGAAACAGTGGCTATTTATTCGACAGGAGATAAAGAAGCACTCCATGTACAGTTGGCTGATGAAGCCATTTGTGTGGGACCTGCTGCTGCGGTTAAAAGCTATTTAAATATGGAAAATGTGATTTCTGCAGCTGTTTTAACCAAGTCAGAAGCGATTCATCCAGGATTTGGCTTTTTGTCTGAAAATCCTAAATTCGCACGTTTGGTTACCGAATGTGGCATGGTCTTTATCGGTCCTGATGCAGATGTGATCGAAGAAATGGGAAATAAATCTCGTGCACGTCAAGTGACCATTGCAGCGGGCGTCCCTGTTGTGCCAGGAAGTGAAGGCAATTTAACGACTGCTGAGGAGGCAGTTGAAGTTGCAAAAACCATTGGTTATCCTGTTTTAATTAAAGCCACCAATGGCGGTGGTGGAAAAGGCATGCGCGTGGTGGAACATGAAGCAGATTTCATCAACTTGTTTAACATTGCTAAAAGTGAAGCAAAAGCAAATTTTGGTGATGACAGTGTGTATTTAGAAAAATACGTGGTAAACCCCAAACATATCGAATTTCAGTTAATGGGTGATGCTCATGGGAATTATGTTCATTTATTCGAACGAGACTGTTCCATTCAAAGAAATCATCAAAAAATGATTGAAGAAGCACCGTGTCGTGGTTTAAGTGACAAAACGAGAGATGCCATGGCAGCTGATGTCATCAAGCTGGCACGTGCGACCAAGTATAACAACGCGGGAACGTTAGAATTCATTGTCGATAAAGACGAAAATTATTATTTTATTGAGATGAATACCCGTATTCAAGTCGAACATCCTGTGACAGAGATGATCACGGGTATTGATTTGATTAAAGAGCAAATTAAAGTCGCTGCAGGTGCGAAGTTATCGTTTACCCAAGCAGATGTTAAAGTGAATGGCTACGCCATTGAGTGCCGGATTAATGCTGAAGATCCGATGAATGGTTTCATGCCTTCTGTTGGGAGAATTGAAAATTTGATTCTTCCTGGTGGCTTTGGTGTCAGGGTTGACACGATGATTTACCCGAATTACACCATCTCTCCTTTTTACGACTCAATGATTTTGAAATTGATTGTTCATGGGAAAAATCGCTTAGAAGCCATCAAAAAGATGCGCAGAGCCATTGAAGAGTTATTTATTGATGGGATTACGACCAATAATGAGTTTCACTATTATATGATGCATCATGTCGATTATGTGAAAGGTGATTTTGATACCAGTTTTGTCGGCAAGTTTTTAGAAGAATTGGCAGAAGGAAAGAAGTAGCTCGGTTTTTAAGTCGATATGCAAGGTGTAACGCTCAAACGAATCACTTTGAGCAGTATCAACACGCGCTAAAAGGGTTAAAAATTGAGGTGAAAACTTCACGCTGAAAAGGCAGTTGGGTTCTCGGTATTTCTACATTTATGGAAAGGAAGAAGTTAAATGCTTGATTTTTTTAAAAACAGAAAGAAACAACTTAAAGATTTTCAAGGCGTCGTGCGGAGTCGCCAAGTGGAAGAAAAAGAAATTGATGTACCGGATGGTCTATTTGAAGTATGTCCCAAATGTGATGTACATCTTTTAAGAGAAGACTTAGCCATTGGCAGTTTCGTTTGTTCCGCATGTCAGCATCATTTTCGAATGACAGCCAGTGCAAGGCTTGCATCGTTAATTGACACAGGGCGCTTTGAAGAAATGGATGCTGATTTAGTCAGCTTCGACCCGTTGGAAATGCCCGGCTATTCAGAAAAACTTGCACAACTACAGGCGCGTGGCTTAAAAGAAGCTGTCCGTTGTGGCATTGGAGACATTTCGGGTTTCACTTACGCCATTGCCGTCATGGATAGTCATTTTCTAATGGGAAGCATGGGCACTGTCGTGGGTGAAAAATTAGTGAACTTAATTGAACGTGCAACTGACGAACGGTTACCTTTGCTTATTTTTGCCACCTCTGGTGGCGCTCGGATGCAAGAAGGCATTTTGTCACTCATGCAAATGGCGAAAACGACAGCTGCCATTAAAAAGCATCAAGATGCAGGGTTGTTATACATCTGTGTGTTAACATCGCCTACTTATGGTGGCGTCAGTGCTTCTTTTGCAACAGTAGCTGATATTATCATTGCAGAACCTGAAGCTTTAATTGGTTTTGCAGGTCCAAGGGTCATTAAGCAAACCATTAAACAAGTCTTGCCAAAAGGTTTTCAATCAGCAGAATTTTTACTTGAAAAAGGGTTTGTTGACATGATTGTCCCGCGCGTTGAATTGGTCAAAACCATTAGACGTCTTTCCAAGATGCATCGTGTGGGAGGTAGCAAATAATGGATTTAAAAGAAATTGAAAATCAAATTGAACATCTACGTAACCAGCTGGCTGGCCTTGACGAAAATGATGTCAAAATGCAAAAGTTGCGTCAAAACTTAGCGAAAGCCATCGATGAGATGAAAGCAGAAGTTTACCAAAATTTAGATGCTTATGATAAAGTTTATTTGGCCAGACATCCAAAACGCCCCAATACTAAGTTTTATATTGAGCAATTGTTTGACGATTTTTTAGCCTTTCATGGCGACCGTTTGTACGGAGATGATGATGCGATCATCGGAGGTGTCGCCATGCTAGGCGACTTGCCTGTGACCGTTATCGGTCATGTGAAAGGGACAACCCTTGATGAGAATGTGAAATCCAACTTTGGAATGCCGCATCCAGAAGGTTATCGAAAAGCCATCCGATTGGCTTTGCAAGCTGAGAAATTTGGTCGACCCATTGTGACGTTTGTTGACACACCGGGTGCGTATCCCGGCGTTGGGGCAGAAGAACGTGGTCAAGCTGAAGCCATTGCCCGTTGTTTGATGATATTTATGGGACTCAAAGTACCTGTCATTACTGTTGTCATTGGAGAAGGCGGCTCAGGTGGTGCACTTGCCATTAGCGGCGGTAACCATTTGATCATGCTTGAACATAGCGTTTATTCTGTGTTATCTCCCGAAGGATTTGCAAGTATTTTATATAAAGATGCAACACGGGCCAAAGAAGCAGCAGGGATCATGAAATTAACCGCTGATGATTTGCTAGGCTTTGGTATCATTGATGAAATCATTAAAGAGCCTTTAAGCGGTGCTCACGAAGATCCAGAATGGCTCATCCCTGCTTTAAAAGAGGCTTTAACGTCGAGATTGTCTGAATTAATGAAGTTGAGTGCGGTTGAAGTGACGGAACAGCGTTATCAAAAATTTCAAAAAATGGGAGGGCTAAAAAGATGAGAATTTTAGGAACAGGTTCCTATTTACCTCAGAACAAACTCTCTAATGAAGATCTTTCAAAATTAGTCGATACCAATGATGAATGGGTTGTTTCCCGAACTGGGATTAAAAGTCGTCACCTTGTCAAAGATGAAAACACGTCTGATTTAGCGACGAAAGCAGCAAAGGCTGTTTTGGAAACGACGGGTGTGGACGTCAGAGATATCCAGTTGGTGATCGTTGCAACGTCTACCCCTGATGTTTTTATTCCGGGGGTTGCACATCAAGTTTTGAAAAATCTTCACATTCCCAATGCCATGGCTTTTGATGTCAATGCAGCCTGTACAGGCTTTATTTATGCATTAGATGTCGCAACGAGTTTGATGCAAACACATGCATTTAAATACGGCTTGATCATTGGTGCAGAAGCCTTCTCAAAAGTGATCGACTGGCATGATCGCAATACTTGTGTGTTATTTGGTGACGGAGCCGGCACCGTTTTACTTGAAAATCATCAAGAAAAAAATCAAATTATTTATACGTCATGCACCGCAATTCCTGATGTTGATGATGTTTTGAAATCAGGAGGCATTGCAGTTAACAACCCGTTCAATCGCCAAAAAACCGACAATTTCTTCTTAGGCATGAAAGGTCAAGAAGTCTTTAAATTTGCAGTGCGTGTCGTTTGTGAATCCGTGAATAAAGCCCTTGTTGAAACAGGAATCGACGCACAAGCGGTTGACTATTACGTGCTTCATCAAGCCAATAGTCGGATTTTAGATCATGTTGCCAAGAAACTGAGTGTGCCGTCGGAAAAATTTTATTCGACCCTTGAAGATACAGGAAACACGTCAGCGGCAAGTATTCCCATCGTGTTAGATGTGATGGATCGGAAGCAATTACTTAAAAAAGGCATGAAAATTGTACTCACAGGCTTTGGTGCAGGCTTAACTTACGGTACCATCCTCATTGAATGGTAGATCAATACGGACATCATTTAATAACATAATCGTGATGATAAAAACAATGCTTTTCTCATTGGTGCGCATACGACTGGTGAAAATCCCATGCACCTTTGAACTTACAGGAGGTTATTAAGATGAAATTAAATGAGTTATTAGGGATTAAATATCCTTTGATTCAAGGAGCGATGGCGAATATTGCCACGGCTAAGTTTGCTGCAACAATTTCTAATGCAGGTGGACTTGGTATTTTAGGGGCTGGTGCCATGTATCCAGCAGATTTAGAAGTAGCTTTAGAAACAATTGTCACCTTAACGGACCAACCATTTGGCGTTAACTTAATGTTGATGAATCCCCATTGTGAAGAAATGGTTCCCATTATTACAAAATATGCCGATCATATCAAAGTCGTCACCACAGGTGCAGGAAATCCAGGTCCTTTCATGTCAGCATTTAAAGAAGCAGGCATTTTAGTCGCACCTGTTGTTCCAAGTGTTGCACTGGCGAAACGGGTTGTAAAAGCTGGTGCTGATTTTGTCATTGTTGAAGGAACAGAAGCAGGCGGACATGTCGGTGAATTGACGACCATGGCATTGGTGCCACAAATTGTAGAAGCAATTGATGTTCCTGTTGTCGCTGCAGGTGGCATTGCATCTGGTAAGCAATTGTTAGCTGCTTATGCGCTTGGTGCCATTGGGGTTCAAGTTGGGACTTGCTTACTGGCAGCTGAAGAATGTGAGATTCATGACAATTACAAACAAACCCTCTTAAAAGCAAAAGATACATCGACTGTTGTGACAGGACGTTCAGTCGGTGTTCCCGTTCGTATTTATAAAAATAAGATGGCACGTGAGTACACGATGCTTGAAAAATCAGGTAAAACCCGTGAAGAATTAGAACATTTAACATTGGGTGCACTGCGTAAAGCAGTCTTTAATGGCGACATGGACAATGGATCAGTCATGATCGGACAAGTTGCTGGGATGATCAACGAAATCAAGCCAGCAAAAGACATCCTTGAAACATTGTTTAATGAAGCTGAGCTGGAATTTGAAAAATTGCAACAACTATTAGGCTAAGTCGGTTGTTTTACACCGCTCCTATAGGAGCGGTGGCTACCTTTGGTAGCTCATATTAAGCGCAAGAACGTGCGCACATCAAGGAGTAAATAGCATGGATTTATTAAAAATTAAAGACAAAGTGTTGGAAGTTCCTATTATTCAAGGGGGAATGGGTATTGGTGTCTCCTTAGGTAATTTAGCTGGCTCTGTCATGCGTCAAGGTGCTATGGGAACCATTTCAGCAGCCAATCCCGGTTTTAAAAAAGCAAGTTTTCAAAAAAAACCATTGTTATCTAATTTAGAAGCGTTAGGTGAAGAAATTAAAAAAGCAAGAACGTTGGCAAAAGGGCAAGGGATGCTAGCCGTTAACATTATGGTAAAAGGCACCAATTATGCAGCTTATGTGAAGCAAGCTGTTGCAAATAAAGTAGATGCCATCATTTCCGGTGCTGGGTTGCCGCTTGAACTCCCTAAATTCGTCAAAGGGAGTCAAGTTGCCATTGCACCCATTGTCTCAAGTGGTAAAGCTGCTCAAGTAATTTGTCGCTCTTGGGAACGTAAACATGATCGATATCCTGATTTTATCGTGATTGAAGGTGCTGATGCTGGCGGACATTTGGGATTTACGAAAGAAGAACTTGAATCTGGCGACCATCAAAATTTAGCTGAAATTTTGCATGATGTGACCGAAGTCGTCAAGCCTTATATCGAAAAAGCGAAACGCGCCATTCCGATTTTTGTTGCAGGTGGCATTTATACAGGAGAAGACATTGCCAAGTATGTCAAACTTGGTGCCGCAGGTGTGCAAATGGGGACGCGTTTTATTGGCACCCATGAATGTGATGCAGATGACCAATTCAAACAACGCTTTTTAGATGCAAAAAAGGATGATGTCATTTTAACGAAAAGTCCAGCTGGGTTACCTGGTCGTGCTTTAAAAACGTCTTTAACGACAACCCTTGAACAAGTAGAACGCGTCCCGATTAACTGGTGCATTGATTGCTTAGAACCTTGTATTCCGAAAACGACTGTTTACTGTATCAGTGAAGCGTTGATGAATGCAGCAGAGGGTAAACTAGATGAACATGCGTTGGTTTTTACAGGCATTAATGGCCATCGTATTAATGAGCTCGTTAGTGTAAAAGAACTGGTTCACGAATTGATGCATGAATACGCTTTGAACATGGGAGGGTTGATCCATGCCTAAAATTGCTTTTTTATTTCCTGGACAAGGTGCCCAAGCAGTGGGGATGGGAAAAGAAATTTATGCGCATTTTAACGTGGCTCAAACGTTTTTTGATGCGGCCGATCAAGCGTTAGATTTTGACCTCAACGAATTGGTTTTTAATGGTCCCATTGAAACGTTATCTGAAACAGCATACACCCAGCCAGCCTTGGTGGCAGTAGAAGTGATGTTACTCAAGGTTTTAGAAGAAAAGGGCATTAAGCCTGATGTCTTATGCGGTCTTTCTCTCGGTGAGTACAGTGCACTCGTTGCAGGTGGTGCATTAGACGGTATTGATGCTGTTAAACTCGTCCGTGCACGGGGTCAAATTATGGAAGCGGCATTACCTGCTGGTACAACATCGATGGCAGCTGTTTTGGGAATGGAAGTGGATACCTTACAAGCGTTGCTTGATTTGGCTGATGGTGTGGTCGAAATTGCCAATTACAATACCGCTAAACAATTGGTGATTGGTGGTGAAAAATCAGCTGTGCTTGATGCCACGCGTTTAATCAAAGATGCTGGGATTAGGAAAGTGATCCCACTTAAAACAAGTGGTGCATTTCACACCTCTCTTTTAAAAGAAGCAGGTCAACAATTGAAAACAGTGCTTGAAAAAGTTGAGTTCAAAGAATTGGTGACGCCAGTTGTCTTTAATGCAACAGCAGCGTATCAAGATCGACCACTTGTGGAATTAATGACAGCGCAGATTTCATCACCTGTTTTATTTGAAATGTCAGTGAAGAAAATGCTCGCTGATGGGGTCGATACGTTTATTGAAGTAGGACCAGGCGCTGTTTTATCTGGCTTTTTAAAACGTATTGATCGACAGGCAACGGTGCATCATATACATGATTTGCAAAGTCTAGAAGCAGTGCTAAAGGAGTTGGTGTAAAATGGGAAAAACAGCAATTGTAACAGGTGCCTCTCGCGGGATCGGTCGTGCCATTGCTTTAAAACTTGCTAAAGACGGCTTTAATGTGATGATTAATTATGCAGGAAATGAAGCTTTAGCTTTGGAAGTAAAAGCTGCCTGTGAACAATTCGGCGTCCAAGCAGAAGTGTGTCAAGCGAATATGGGTCGTCAAGCAGAGATTGAAGCGTTGGTTAAAGCGACGGTTGATACTTTTGGTAGGGTGGATGTGTTAGTGAATAATGCGGGTATCACGAAAGACAACCTCATGTTGAGAATGGCAGATGCAGATTTTGATGATGTCATTGATGTGAATTTAAAAGGCGTTTTCTATTTAACAAAGGCTGTTTCAAAGCTCATGTTTAAAAAGCGTCAAGGTAAAATTATCAACATCACGTCGGTTTCAGGTGTCACTGGAAATGTGGGACAAGCTAATTATGCAGCGAGTAAAGCAGGTGTGATCGGTTTAACAAAGACGGTTGCCAAAGAACTTGCACCTCGTGGGATTAATGTCAATGCGGTTGCACCCGGCTTTATACAAACAGATATGACCGACGTTTTAGGTGAAGACTTAAAGGTTAAAATCACAGAAAATGTCCCGCTCAAACGACTGGGAACACCTGATGACATTGCGAATATGGTTGGCTTTTTAGTCAGTGAAGCAGCCAATTATGTAACAGGCCAAGTCTTTCATGTCGACGGCGGATTGGTGATGTAAAATGAACACGTCTCACATCATCTCTAATGGGAACATGATCTGAACGTGATAGGCATGCTTTTATCTCGTTTTTGAAACAACAAGCAAAAATAATTAAGGAGGACATTTGAATGTCAAGAGTCGTCATAACAGGAATGGGTGCGATCACACCAGTCGGTAATACGCTTACCGATACATGGGCAGCCATTAAAGCTAGCGTTTGCGGGATTGATGAGATTACGCATTTCGACCCCATCGATCACAAAGTTAAATTAGCTGCTGAGGTTAAAGGGTTTGACCCCACAACTGTTTTATCCAAGCAAGAAGTTCGTAAACTGGATCGTTTTTCTCAGTTTGCCATTGTTTGTGCAGATGCAGCGTATCAAGATGCTGGATTGACAGATGAGATAGACAGAACGCGCATCGGCGTCATGGTTTCATCAGGCATTGGTGGAATTAAAACCATTGAAGAAACAGTTAATAAATTAACAGAAGCTGGCCCAAATCGCATTTCACCTCATTTCATTCCAAAAGTGTTAACCAATTTAGCAGCTGGAAATGTGGCCATTCATTTAGGTGCAAAAGGCATTTGTCATACCATTGTCACTGCTTGTGCAGCTTCTACAGATGCCGTTGGCGCAGCTTTTCGTCATATTCAAGGTGGCTTTTCTGATGTGGTGATAGCAGGTGGTGCTGAAGCTTCAATTACCCCTGTTGGGATCGCAGGATTTAGTATTATTCGAGCAACATCAGAATCAACCGATAAAACAAGGGCATCCATTCCTTTTGACAAAGAACGTCATGGCTTTGTGATGGGTGAAGGTGCGGGGATGCTTGTGCTTGAAAATTTAGATCATGCCTTGGCTCGTGGCGCTAAAATTTATGGGGAAGTGATCGGTTATGGCGCAACTTGTGATGCTTTTCATGTGACCGCACCGTCTGAAACAGGTGAAGGTGCTATTCGTGCCATGCAAGAAGCCATTCAAACAGCAGGGATTAAACCTGAAGACATTGACTATATCAATGCCCATGGCACATCAACGCCTTTAAATGATAAAACAGAAACCCAAGCGGTTAAAACTGTTTTTGGTGACCATGCTTATCAATTGGCGATGAGCTCGACAAAAGGCGCAACTGGACATTTACTTGGGGCAACAGGTGCGATTGAAGCCATCCTTTCAGTGAAAGCTTTAGAAGAAGGATTTTTACCCCCAACGCTTAATCATCAAGTAGCAGATCCAGCATGTGATTTAGACATTGTGGCTAATGTCGGACGATCTCAAGACATCATGTATGCCATGAGTAATTCACTCGGGTTTGGTGGTCATAATGCCAGTGTGGTTTTTAAAAAATGGACAGGTGAAGCATAACTTTTGCCAATCAAGCATTAAAAGGAGTGTATCGCAGATGATATTAAACAGCAATCAGATTCAAGAGATTATCCCACATCGCTATCCGATGCTACTGGTTGATCAAATTGAAGCATTAGAGGCTGGGCAGCGTGTTGTCGGGATTAAAGCAGTGACAGCCAATGAACCTTTTTTTCAAGGTCACTTTCCACAAGAACATGTCATGCCAGGTGTTTTGATTATTGAAGCTTTGGCACAAACTGGTGCAGTTGCATTGTTATCACAAGAAGCATTTAAAGGAAAAATTGCTTATTTTGCTGGGATTAATAAGGCAAGATTTAAACGTAAAGTGATTCCAGGCGATGTCCTAACATTAGAAGTTGAAATCACAAAACTACGTGGTCCCATTGGCATTGGCAGTGCCAAAGCAAGCGTAAATGGCGAACTCGCCTGTGAAGCGGAATTAATGTTTGCCATTGGTGAATAAAATGAGATTGATGAGACAAACGACACGATTAACATTCAATTGATGTTAATCGTGTCGTTTTTAACTTTAACTGTCATTTTGAATCAATATATGTCATAAATTGATTCAAAAATATTGACAAATAAAAGCCAGTATGCTAGAATTGAGGTATATAAAAAAAGGAGGATTAAAATTGATGAACAAGCGTAAAAAAATAGTAGCTGCTTGCTTTATCGCTACTATTTTTTTCCTTACAGGTTGCGAGACAGATTCTCGTGTCACTTATTTGAATTTAAGACCGATCGTTGATGATGGTTTGATTGAGATGATGGAATGGAATGAAAGCGATATGTGGATTGGACAGTCGCTAGGTGTAGCAGCATTAGGTTTTGAAATGGGGCCGACAGATCACTTTTACGGCGTTATTGAACTTTCAGATGTGAATGATACCCTGGTCGCTCAAACCGAAAACCTTTCTACACATGATTTATATTTAATGGTTAAAGTCTTTTTAAATTATGAAGAAGTTCCTTTTCGTGTCAATGGGGAAGAGACGTATACAACTGAATTTGTTTTTTTCTTAGAGCGTGGCTATCAAGTTGATATTCCCTTTGTCATCAATGCTGATTTTTTAGCAGCAAATACGACAAGTAAATTAACCGTTGGTATTTTCGCTGATCCGCATCGGGAACTCATTAACGAAGAGAATCATGTTGCTGTGTTTTGGGGGCGCTCGGGCATGGTGTTAAACAATGATTTGATCATTGGAAATGACAGTGCAATACAATTTGAACCAGTTGAATTTTCAGACATCATGTATCGTCAAGAAGACAGGCAATTTGTTGATTTGTGGGTTGCATCAGATTTTTCGTTAAACGCATATGGCTTTATCAGTCATCCCGAATTACATTTGCAAGTTGAGCGAGGAAAAGAAATAGAGCTGTTGTTTTATGCTTCACCTTTTGCATCACAAGGGTATGAACTTGAAAATTATTTGATTTTTGGGATGCTTAACTGGCAACAAATTTCTTTGAATGCGCAGCCCTTTTTATGGGTAGATACATTTGAACATGGCTTTTCACATGTCAGTGATCATGGTCGCTTCACACTTCCTGCTATTGATGAAGTGGGTTATCATGAGTTTATGGCCATTTTAGTCTCAAACCCAGAAAAGAGAAACTCAATAACACATTCATTTCCGCTTTTCACATCTAATCGTCTGATTATTGAAGTCGTTGAATAGAGGTTATGCCAAATGAATGTTTTTAAAAGAGCAGTAATTAGCGTGAGAAGAATGGCTGGAAAATCAGCGCTTCTTTTCTTGATTGTTTTGATTTTAGGCTTTTTAGCATCAGGTGCGATTTCTGTTTTGCAAGCGATTGAAAATACCGAAATCAATTTATTAAGACAAATTCCGCCCATTGCAACGATCAATGTCGATATGGCAGCCAATCTTGGTCATGTAGAACGCTATGATGTGTGGCCAGAAATAGAAAGATTATCGCCAGCATTATTTACAGCCATCGGTGAGTTGCCTTATGTGCGTCTGTTTGACTATACGGTTTATGGCTTCTTTTTTAGTGATGAATTGATCTTTTCGACGGACACAAATTTTTCATCTCGTGTTGATTGGCTTGAAGAAGAAATCGCACGTCAAAATTTAGGAATGGGCAGTTATCGAATTGAATTTAATGAAAGTGAGCTTTTTGGTGTCAAAGGTGTGACTTACGCCAATGTACTTGATGTTGAAACAGATCTGATTGACCTTGTATCTGGACGTGTTTTTACACAAGATGAAATGGACCATGGCGAGCCAGTTGTCCTGTTACCACTGGCTTTAGCACAGGAAAATGGACTTGAACTGGGTGATACGTTTGAATTGGAAGCGCGTGTTTATGATCAGATTGATGTTACAGGAACGTTTGTCGGGGGATGGGAATTAGGCGCATCTGTTCTCGCTTCAGAAATCATTGAACTGGAAGTCATTGGTCTCTTTACCCCAACGGTTGTGCTCAATGATGATGCGACAATGGTCGATGTTCAAAATTATATTGACCTCAATCGGCGAATGTATGTCCCCCTTGAGATCGCTAAGCGGGAGGGGTTATTACGGCTCGAACATGTCAACATGTATCATCCAGATGATAGCGGCTATCATGACCAGTTTCATTACAGAGATATTATTTTTGTCCTCTATGATGCGCTAGATCTCGAACAATTTCATGAGGCAGCTACGGAATTGCTCCCTGATTTTTGGATGATTGAAGATTTAAGAACTGAATTCACCCACATTTCAAGGTCCATGTCAACGATGCAAAATACTGCTAATTGGCTTATGATTGGGGCGATTTTTGGCTTTTTAATGGTCTTGGGCTTATTTATGTTACTGTTTTTATATGATCGTCGGATGGAGATTGGGATTTATCTGGCTTTAGGAGAATCAAAGAAGCGAATTGTCACACAAATATTGATTGAAATGATCAGCGTGGCGACGATTGCGATTGTGATCGCCTTGTTTGTTGGAAATATGGCAGCTGACCATATCACCCATGAAACGTTGCGTCGAGATTTAGTTGATAATCCCGCTGTCTTTCCGAACCAAGACATGAACGTTGGTAGCTTTAATAGCATGGGATTTTCAATTCAAATGACGGGTGAAGAAATGCTACAAGCATATGCCGTCTCTTTAGACATGTCGACGATGGTTACTTTTTTTGCGACCGCAATCGGAATGGTTGCATTATCAACGGCTTTACCTGTTATTTATTTAACCAAATTTAATCCGAAAGATCAGTTAATGAAATCTTCAATTGGATGAGTTTACTTCAGAAAGAAAATCCCCAGTAAGTTTGATCGGATATCATGCGTACAGGGGATTTTTAAACCTCCTTTTGTTTCAATCTAACATCACCTGCTTGTAAATGTAAGACTTCGCCACATGCTTTTCGAACAATGAGTCGACCTAATGGATCTACACCTTGTACCAACACTTCAAATTCTTCTTTTTGATCGACGATAAAGACATAACGATTCAAAATAAATAAGCCTGCTTGATACTGTTTTAAGACGGTTTCTTGATCCGATAATTCAGAAGGCTGTAACATCTTTTTCATGATGGTCGCAATTAAGTTAGCTTTGATGCCATGATCAAAGTCATCCATGCCAAGGGTTGTGGCAATCTGTTTCAATTCATCTGGAAATCCGTTCGGTAAAGGAGACACATTCAAACCGATACCAATGACCAACCAATCGGAACCCACTTGTTGTTCTGTTAAAATACCACCGACTTTTCGACCTTTTAAGAACAGATCATTCACCCATTTTAAATCGACTTGAATGCCCAGTACGTCATCAATTGCTGACTTAACAGCAACCGCAACAAAAATAGTTGCCAATTGGCGTGCTTTAAAATGCCAGTCGCAACTGTTGATCATGAGTGAAAGGTAAATCCCGCCTGTTTCAGAAAGAAAAGAACGACCATATGTCCCACGACCAGCACTTTGACGCGTGGCCACAACAGCTGCGCCATGAATCGGATGGGATAAGATCCTTTCTTTTGCGATATCGTTGGTTGAAGAAACGTCGTCAAAAAAGTAAAGTGGTCCACTTAATCCCGCTACTTGCAAGCGATCATGTATCATCATTTCATACGTTACTGGCATGTTATTGTCATTCCTTTCAATGTCTAAAGCGTAAAATGACCCCTGATTTCATTCACCAGTATAGCATCTTCTAAGTAATTTGTAAAGACGGTTCTACAGTCCAAGCTTTAACTTCGAGTGCCTGGTGTGTGAAACGCATGCAGCACGACATATAATCATGATACAATTTATATACAATTGGCGTGTTTTGGTTGACAAAATCATTTGACAATCAAAGTATTTTCTGTTACAATGACTAAAATTTATATGAGGAGTTCGTTTAATATGTCACATCAACAACCAACAGCTTATTTACGTGTAACCGTCTACTGTGCGCTGTTTACAGCATTGATCATTATTGGTTCTTATATGAGTTTCCCATTACCGCTCAGTCCAGTTCCGATCGTCTTAGCAGATTTCTTTATTATGGTGTCTGCTTTGTTTCTCGGTTGGAAATCCGGTTTAATGAGTGTCATTTTATATTTGGTGCTCGGTGCCATTGGTCTGCCCGTCTTTGCAGGTGGCGCATCAGGTCTCGCTTCATTTTTTGGGCCAACAGGTGGGTTTTTATTTGGCTATTTACTTTTAGTTGCATCCATTGGTTTCATAACTGAAAAGATGAAGTCATCCATTGGCGTCACGTTGATCGCCCTGTTAGTTGGGAATGTGTTACTGTATGCCGCAGGTGTCACGTGGTTAAAAGTCGTTCTCGAGTTAAGTTGGTCGGGTGCCCTTGCAGCTGGATTAACACCTTTTCTACCAGGAACCCTCATCAAAATCATCGTCGCTGTCGCTATTGGGCAGGTACTCGTGCCGCCTTTTAAAGCAAACATGAAACGTTGGTGATCAGCATGTCGCATCATCCGATCTTAGAAGTTAAAAATTTAAGCCATGTTTTCCCAAATGGGACCATGGGTGTTCACCATGTTAATTTACAAGTTTACAAAGGTGAATTTATCATCATCGCAGGTGCCAATGGCTCTGGGAAGACAGCATTGATTCGTCATTTAAATGGGTTGTTAAAGCCAACGACAGGTGACGTTTTAATGGCGGGGATTTCGATTAGCAGCAACCTCATTGAAGCACGAAAGAAAATCGGCTTGATTTTTCAAGATTCTGACAGTCAATTTGTCGGACAAACCGTTTATGAAGAAGTGGCGTTTGGACCTGAAAATCTTAATTTGCCGCAAGCAGAAGTCGCACAAATCGTTGATGAAGTTTTAGAAGTGGTTCGCTTGAGTGCAGTTGCAAACCAAAGTCCGCACACCTTATCTGGTGGGCAAAAGCGAAAACTCGCAGTGGCTGGTGTACTCGCCATGAAACCTGAAATCATCATGTTTGATGAACCTTTTACTGGGCTTGATTATCCTGGCGTGGTTCAAGTCCTTCAACAACTGGTTGCACTTCACCAAGCGGGAAGCACGATTATTTTGGTTACCCATGAACTTGAAAAAGTGCTGGCACATGCGAACCGATTGATCGTGATGAATCAAGGTCAACTCGTTGCAGATGGTCGCCCAGAAGACGTGATTAAAACGGTTGAAAAACATGCTGTTAGAATGCCACTTCAACAAGGTGAAAGGATTGAATCACTGACATGGCTCAAGTAACCTTTTTTCATTACATCCATCAAGAAACGGTTTTGCATCGGATGGATGGTCGCTTAAAATTAGGATGTCTGTTTGTGTTGACGTTTTCAGCAACTTTAGCAAGTGGTTGGCTTTCGTTTCTCATACTGCTCAGTTTACTCAGTTGTGGGTTAGTGGTTTCTAAATTACCACTCGTTACCCTCATGAAAGAAATGAAACTTTTAGCCGTGATGCTTATCATTGTCTTTCTCACGAATGGCTTTCATTTTGCAAGCCGGCTCATCTTGATGATGCTCATCTCTGTCCTCATGTCAGGCACGACTTCTTTAACGACGGTTAAAAACACCATTGAATGGTATTTGCGTCCCATTCCTTTTATCCCCGAAGTTCGTATTGCAACCATGATCAATCTGACATTCGTTTTAATTCCTATGATCTTTGACAATTATTTAGAAATGACCGACGCACAAAAGGCACGCTGTGTCACCTTACGAAAAAATCCAATCAGACGCATCAAATGGCTGGTTTTCCCCTTACTCAGTCGAACTTTAAGACGCGCTGACGAACTCATCTATGCCATGGAAGCACGCTGCTATTCTGAAACACGCACACGTGCGACTTTTAAGCCAACCCACCGATTAGATTGGCTTATCCTTGCTTTATGCCTGCTTGCTTTGATCCTTGTTGCTTGGTACGCGTGATTGATCGTTTTACGTCGCTTTCGTCTGATTAAAATAACTGCTTTTTCATACAATATTGATGTTGAGCAATACTTTTTTTGCATTTTCTTCAAAAAAATTTAAAAAAAGTATTGACGAAAGTTGGGAGGATGTGTTATAATCTTTTCATAGATGAAGCACATGATCATTTGCTTGGCTCTATACTGTAGGAGACCCCCCCACTCCTACAGTATAGAGCTTTTATTTTGTTTGAAATGGTCCAGTGTTTTTGTTGGTCGCCCCTCGTTTTTTTAATGAGAATATGGTATAATGATCGCTGTAGATTTTTGGGTGAAGAATGGCAGGTGTTGCGTTCATGTTAGAAAAGGTGACTCAGATCAATGAATTGTATGATGTGTATCAAGGGTTGTTGACAAAAAAGCAACAGGAATATATGGAGCTTTATTATCATGAAGATTGGTCACTATCTGAAATTGCAGATGAAGTAGGTGTGAGTCGCAATGCCGTTCATGATAACATTCGTCGAACGGAAAAATTATTGGTTGGGTATGAAGAAAAATTGAAAATTTATGAAAAAGATAGCAAACGACGTCAGTTTTATGATAAAATAAAAGCATGCACAGATGACGTTGCTGTTTTAGAGCTGGTTGCGCAATTAGAGGTCGTATAGGAAAGAAATTAAGGAGACAGGATCATGGCGTTTGAAACATTATCAGATAAATTACAAAGTGCCTTAAATGGGATAACGAAAAAGGGGCGATTAACGGAAGCCGATGTTGATGTGATGCTTCGTGAAGTACGGTTGGCATTGCTCGAAGCCGATGTTAATATTAAAATCATTAAAGCATTTATTGCAGATGTGAAAGCACAAGCCATTGGCGATAAGGTGATGAAGAGTTTAACACCTTCACAACAAGTGGTCAAAATTGTCAATGAAGAATTAACAAAATTGATGGGCACTGAAGCAGTGGGCATTAATTTTAAAACGGCTGGCCCAACAGTTTTAATGATGGTTGGTTTGCAAGGTGCTGGAAAGACGACACAAACAGGTAAATTGGCTAATTTTTTACGTAAAAAAGAAAAAAAGAAACCATTATTGGTTGCTTGTGATGTGTATCGACCAGCAGCAGTTGACCAGTTGAAGACGCTTGGGAAACAGTTAGACATGCCTGTTTTTGAAAAAGGTGTGTCTGAATCACCGGTTGCGATTGCAAAAGAAGCATTGGCTTATGCCACTGCTCATGATCATGATTTGGTTATTGTGGATACGGCGGGTCGTTTGCATATTGATGAAACATTGATGGATGAGCTGGCTCAAGTGAAGCAAGTGGTTCATCCAAGTGAGATTTTATTGGTCGTGGATGCCATGACAGGGCAAGATGCCGTTAATGTGGCTGATACGTTTCATCAGCAATTGTCATTGACAGGGGTTATTTTGACGAAGCTTGATGGCGATACCCGTGGTGGTGCAGCTTTATCGATTCGTAAAATGACGAATGTGCCGATTAAATACATCGGTTTAGGTGAAAAGTTAGATGCGTTAGAACGCTTCCATCCAGAACGCATGGCGTCTCGTATTCTTGGGATGGGCGATGTGATGTCTTTAATTGAGCGTGCACAGGATTCATTTGATGAAGAAGAAGACATGAAAATGGCTGAAAAAATGATGGCGGGTACGTTTGACTTTAACGACTTCTTACAACAGATGAAAATGATGAAGCGCTTAGGTAAAATGGAAGACATTTTAAAAATGTTGCCTGGGGTTGGCGGCAAGTTAAAAGATGTGAATATCGACCCAAAACAGATGGCTCGTACCGAAGCCATTGTTTATTCAATGACGGAAAAAGAGCGAAAAGAACCGAGCGTCATTAATCAAAGTCGTAAAGACCGGATTGCAAAAGGGGCAGGGGTTCAAGTAACGGAAGTTAATCAGCTGATCAAGCAGTTTTCAGAAATGAAAAAAATGATGAAAAAATTTTCGAACATGGATGAAAAGCAAATGGAACGTGCAGCAGCGGCCATGCAACGGGGTGGCGGTGGTGCCATGTTGCCGGGTGCGATGACGGGTGGAAACAGGGCAGCAAGGCGTGGCAAAGGAAAAGGGCGTGGTGGGTTTAAGTTTTAAGGTGAACAGCATCAAATGGGTCATGAATGAGCGGGGGTAGGAAAAAGGAGCGGACATGAAAAAGGAAGCATTTGAGCAACAAATACAAACATATGAAGCGCTGTTAAAGCAGCAGAAACATCGATTCAAACTGATTGGCTTTGTCAAACTAGCCCATATCTGTTTTGTCGGCTTTTTGATCTATGTCATTTTTGCAGGTGATGCTCGTACGATGACGCTGATGATCAGTGGTGTCATCGCTGCTGTTTTGGTTGTGTTTTGGCTGTATCATGAAAAGTTAAAAGCACGTATCAAATATGGCGAAGGGATTGTTGCGATTAATCGGTGTCATCTCGAACGGATTTCGGGTCAGTGGTCGGGCTTTGCAGATGTGGGTTCTGAGTTTGTTAATCAGGAACATCCTTATGGCAGTGATTTAGACATTGTTGGGAAGAAATCTCTTTTTCAATTGCTTAATACAACGCATACATGGCATGGGCGTCAACGATTTGCTGCCGATTTGTTAAACCCTGATTACACGGCAGATGAACTGATGATGCGTCAAGCCGCGATTAAAGAATTAAGTGAAGACCTTGTTTTTTCAAATGACATCCAATATCAATTTTCACAAATTGGCGTTCATACAGCAGCAAAGTTTATCCCAACATGGCTTGCTGATCAAACGGTTTTGATGAAGCGTAAAAGCTTGATCTTACTGGTTTTGTATGGACCGCTTATCCTTTTATTACTCGCAGCATTTACTTTTTTAACACGTTTAAGTGTCCTTTATCTCGCTGTTGCATTCTTGTTTGCTTGTCAACTCCTTGTCTGGGGAATTTCATCGTTTAAAACAGGGCAATACTTGGCACAGGTTTCTCGTTTATCAGATAATTTAGAGGCGTATACACCTGTCATTCATGCGTTACAGCATCGATCTTTCACGTCGGACAAATTGGTAATGATTCAGGCATCTCTTTCGGAATCTCAACATGGTGCAGCAGTTGGAATTAAAGAATTGGCACAGCTTGCAAAGCGGATCAACCTGCGGCGAAATGGGATGGCTTTTGTCATTTTAAACAGTCTGTTGCTATTTGATTGGGTCACTGCGATTCGTTTTGAAGCTTGGAAGAACAAATATGCATCACATGCGGCGTCTTGGTTTAGCAACTTGGGAGAATTTGAAAGCCTTTTGTCTTTCTCACATTTACCCAATGTGATGACGTCAGCTTGTTTACCAACAGTTGTTGAAGAAAAAATGATGGTAGCCAAACAACTGGGACATCCGTTAATAACCAATGAAAAGCGTGTAAGCAATGATATGACATGTCAAAATCAGATTTTCATTATCTCAGGTTCAAACATGTCTGGTAAAACAACATTCATGCGCTCGGTTGGCGTTAATTTAATTCTTGCACGTGCAGGTAGTTTTGTGTGTGCCAAAGAGATGTCTTTTTTTCCATTACATGTGATGACGTCGATGCGCATTGCTGATGATTTAAACGCAGGTATTTCTACTTTCTATGGTGAACTCAAGCGCATAAAAGGCATCATTGATTTGGCAAAAAAGCAACCGAATCTACTCTTTTTAATTGATGAAATTTTTCGTGGAACGAATTCGGTCGATCGTTTAATCGGTGCGAAAACCATTCTTGAAAAGCTCAATGCGTTAGGGGTGATGGGGATGATTACGACCCATGATTTAGAACTGTGTGACCTTGCAGCAACCCACATGCGTATTCAAAATTACAGTTTTTCAGAGACGTATACGGAACAAGGGATTCATTTTGATTACCAATTGAAATCGGGAAAATCCCTCACAACAAATGCAACATATTTGATGAAAATGATGGATATGATTTAAATGATATCACGACGACTTGAAAAGATGTGTGATAAGCATGTCTTTTTTTGCATCATGACTTTAAAAATACTTTCTTTATGCCGTCAACTCGGCTATAATAGGATAAGATCATTTGATGAGGTGATTGAGATGACCAAAAAAGGACACATCAGAAAAAAAAGAAGGCGCGTGGTGAAAACACGCTTGTTTTCTCTACTTTTTACAATAGGTATTGTGATCACCCTTGGCTATTTCTTCTGGCAGACGAGGCGTCCGCACTTGCCTAATTTACACGGTTGGGCAGCTACAGAAGTGATGGCTTTTGGGGACCGACATCACATTAATGTCCAATTTGAGTTTGTTTATGCTGAGGATGTCGCCCCTACATTGGTTGTGAGCCAATCTCTTCCACCCAGAACGAGATTGGTAGCTGGCTTGAACCTGGTCATTGAAATATCAAAAGGAATTGAGGTCAGATAAATGTTTAAAACAGAAGATGAAGTCATCCATTGGCTTTACAGATTCACGAATCAGAAAAGAGGAAGAAGCCTTGATCACCTTGAAGTCATCCTCAATCAGCTTGGGAATCCGCATCGACAGTTAAAGACGATTCATGTTGCAGGTACAAATGGAAAAGGATCTACTGTCTCTTATGCAAGGGAAGCTTTGATGAAAGCTGGTTACAAAACAGCTACCTTCACGTCACCTTATATGACTTGTTTTGGAGAGCGCCTTTCTATTGACAACATGCCGATGCGAACAGATCAACTCGTTCATTATGCCAACTTGTTAACTGACCTATTGCCTGAATCAACTGATGCTTATACGTCTTTTGACTTGATCACGTTAATGTCATTTTTGTACTTTGTCGATGAAAAAGTGGACATTGCCATTTATGAGACAGGCATTGGCGGTCGACTTGATTCAACCAATGTGATTACACCATTAGCAACAGGGATCACCAATGTTGGACATGATCATGCAGATGTTTTAGGTGCGACACAGTTGGCGCGTGCAAAAGAAAAATTAGGCATTGTTAAAGAAACGGTGCCTTTGTTTACAACGGAAGAAGATCCGACTTTGCACGTTGAATTTAAAAAAGTTTGCCAAGAGAAGCGAGCAGACTTATGTTTCGCACTGGCAGATGCGAAATGGGTTGCGATGGAAAAAACAGGTGTATCCTTTGATTGGGGGTCGTATCAAGGCATTCACATCAAGATGCATGGTGAACACCAATTTAAAAATGCAGTGCTTGCTGTTGCCATGTTGGCGTATTTAAGATCGACTTGTGGTTTTGATCGCATCGATCCGACAGCTGTGACAGATGCCAGTTGGCCAGGTCGTTTTGAACACATGCGATATGATCCACCTGTCATTCTTGATGGTGCACATAATTTAGAAGGAATTGAAGCTTTGATTAAAACGGTCGAAACGATTTATCCAACGCATAAAAAAAAGTTTCTTTTTAGTGCGATTGGAACGAAAGATGCTAAAAAAATGATTGCGTTGTTAGATGAAGTCGCTGATGAATTGATTTTTACGAAAGGGAGGCATGTGGACGCCATTGACCCGAAAACATTAGCGTCTTATTGCAATGGGTCTCGTTATCATGAAGATTATCAAGTCATGCTTCATCAAGAAATGACGCACTTGTTGTCTCATGAGGTGTTGATTGTTTGCGGGTCGTTATATTTTATTTCCGATGTGCGAAGCTATTTACTTGAAAAATGAAAGAGGTGCTTGAAATGAAAAAAGTGATCCTTGCGACTCAAAATCTTGGTAAAATTCGTGAGTTTAAGCAGATCATGGCTCATTATCCTTTTGAAGTGATGTCACTTCTTGATTTAGCGGATGATGAAGCGATTGAAGAAACAGGAACGACGTTTGAAGAAAATGCACTGATTAAAGCGCGTGCGATTGCCCTGAAATATAAAGTGACTGTCATCGCTGATGACTCTGGTTTAGAAATCGATGCTTTAGACGGTGCACCAGGTGTTTATAGTGCGCGTTACGCGGGGAAGATGCGAAGTGATGATGCGAACATGGATAAAGTCTTAACAGAAATGGTGGATGTTCCAAGGAAAGATCGGACTGCGCGCTTTGTTTGTGTGCTGGCGATGGTAGATGAACATGGAAAAGAAACAGTGCTTCGTGGGACATGTGAAGGAGAAATTTGGGAGAAAAAATGTGGAAACAATGGTTTTGGCTATGATCCGATTTTTTATTTACCACCGTTTAAACAGACAATGGCACAGCTTTCAAACGTTCAAAAAAACAGGATAAGTCATCGTGCAGATGCATTGAGAAGACTTGAAAGGATCATGGGCATGGGTGATGATGAATGAAAAAATACTTAGAAAAAGTATGGCATGTGAATAAAAATGCGAGTAGAAAAGAAATAGCGCTTGAACGACTGTCCAAGCAAAAAGAAACGTTTTTAGCTTTTGATGAGAAAGTGGAAGTGATCATTGTCAGTGACAACCATGGTGAAAAAGGCGGTTTGCAAAAAGTACTCAAGCAGCATCCGAATGCGACGCACTATTTTCATTGTGGTGATTCTAATTTGGCACCTGATTTACCGATGATGGCGCCCTTTGTAGCAGTTAAAGGGAATACGGATTATGATCAAAATTATTTGGAGCAGGAATGGAGGGAACTAGCATCGGGTGATCAACTTTGGATGACGCACGGCCATCGTTATGACGTGCGAAGCGGAACGCAAACATTGGTTTGGAACGTCGGTCGTGAACGTCCAAAGACACCGACACATGTGATCCTTTACGGACACACGCACATCGTAGATGTGAAACAAGAAAGCGGTGTACTCATTATTAATCCTGGGAGTATTTGGTTGCCAAGAGGTGGTAGTCTAATTCGAACTTATGCTAAACTGCAAATAACACCTGAGCAATACGATGTTCAAATCATTGATATCAATGATCACAGTGTTGTTAAGGAATTTCAATTTCCACGAGAATGGCACCCTGTTGATCAAGTCCTAAAATAAGCACATCTTCTCCTGTTAAATCAGTAGACGCCACCATGAAAGCGGTCGTGTCAGTGCGCGTCGTTTCTTTCCCATGTGCGCCATGTGCAATTTGAGAACCCGATTCGATGACGATCATGTGGTGGAGTTTGGGATGTGTGCTAAGGAGGACATGTGTTGTAAACGGAACATGGTGATCAGCAGGTAAACTGATCAAAGAAATGCTTTCATGGGCAGTGGGTTGTCCATAAGCAGTGCCGACCTGAGAAAACCCGTTAATGTTCCTATTTAAAAAAGAGAGCGTGAAGTCATCATAAGCATTAAATGTGATCACAAGATGACCACGTGTCGTTTGATGTTCAAACAAAAGATCATTGGCATCAAAAACGGGTACTGCAATTGAAGCATGAATCCATGAAGAAATGAAGAGGGTGATGCCAGTGGTAAAGGCTAAAAATAAGGTTAATAGATGTTCTTTCATGAGAGACCTCCTAAAAAGTAGACAGTCAGATGGCGTAACTCTCTTTAATGTATGCTTTTGACTTCTAAAATAGGTCTTCATCTGTTGTCATTTAAACATAAAATTTTGTAAATAAGGTGAGTAAAGATGTTTGTAACACTAGAAGGTGTGGATGGTTCAGGAAAGACGACAGTGGCGAAAGAATTGGTCACACTGTTAGAAAAT
>JGI24700J35501_10930927_pt1 | contig 55016 bp, 41 predicted proteins | sample TergutTh196P1_FD_35501 | JGI IMG/M metagenome (IMG submission 35501)
CGCCCGTACGGTTTGGGTCAGGGGAAAAGGAAGTTGGCTCTGTAATGGAGATTAACAAATTGGCAGCCCCAATCGACTATCCTTACCTATTGACATTAGATACACCACGCTGTCTCAAGCCTTTTTCTTCTTTTCCATCAACAATTCTGTCCTCATCTGGATATTGGGTTTCGAAATAAAAATTAGTGAAATCGTAAAAAACAAAATCAGTGTTCCTTCCAATTGATTTGGTGATTTCATTGTTGATCCGATTCAGAAGAGCTGTTCGCTTTTCGTATAAAACATCCATTGCTCAGTAAATAGCGAAAGAATCGTTTGAACTGCATAAAGGTTCGTAGTAGTCGATGTTCTGAGAAAAAGTGCTACGATTGGAGGTAGGATTCAAAAGCCTTCCATAGCACATCAGTTTTACTAAACCTACCAAGTCGTATTCAATTTTACTTCGGGATTTTTAGAGCGTTAAAAATTGTGTTATCCCCAGTGTCTTGAACACATAATTGAGTATTACATGGGAGAAGAGCTTTGGCTTTCCCACACAATCATCGGTTCCCTGAATGAATTGTAGCGTAACGATTTTCATTACTTCGACTTCATTGCTGGTAGATTCGACAAAGGGTGCTAATTCTTCGATCATTGGATTGCCATCTTTGAATGATTGTCGCTATCTTTAAAGATAAACTTAAAATCGTTTAATTTTCTGGCACTTTATGGTAAAATAGGATCAATGAACTTTTCTCTTTATTTCTAGGTTCATTGAACTAAGTATCTCATCAAAACATGTTAGTGAAAATAAGTGTCACGAGAGCATATTTAGAAACTATTAACTAAACGAGGGATTATACATGAGCAAAGTCATTGACGGAAAACACGTTTCAACGATCATTCGAGAAAGGATCAAAAAAGAAACAGCTGACATTCTAGCAAACACAGGTAAAAAGCCGATGTTAGCTGTTATCATTGTGGGTGAAGATCCCGCTTCTTTGTCTTACGTACGTAGCAAGAAAAAATTTGCAGCAGAAGTCGGTTTTGATTCTGAAACCATTCAATTGCCGGATACTGCGACAGAAGCTGATATTTTAGCACATATCGACACTTTCAATCAAAATCCTGCTGTCAGTGGGATTCTCGTCCAACTTCCCTTACCGAAACATATTGATGAGCAAAAAGTCATTAGCACCATCGCTGTTGAAAAAGATGTAGATGGCTTTCATCCTGAACAAGTCGGTGGATTAAGCATCGGGCTTAACACGTTAGAGCCATGCACCCCTGCTGGCATTATTGAACTACTCCATCACTACGACATCCCAGTTTCAGGGAAACATGCTGTTGTGATCGGGCGAAGTAATATCGTTGGAAAACCCATTGCAAGCTTGCTGCTTAGACTTAATGCAACTGTCACCATCACCCATTCTCGGACAGCTCATTTGGCTGACATCACCCGTCAAGCAGATATCCTCATTGTTGCCATCGGAAAGCCACATTTCTTAACAGCTGATATGGTTAAAACCGGTGCAGTGGTCATCGATGTGGGCATTAACCGAACCGAAGGAGGAAAACTTGTCGGAGATGTTGACGATGAAGGGGTTTTTGAAAAAGCCGCTTATCTCACCCCAGTTCCAGGTGGCGTTGGACCGATGACCATTGCCATGTTATTGGCTAATACGTTGAAAGCTTTTAAACGCCAATCCTTTGCGTAAACGTGTACGCCTGTATGAACCCGTGTAAAAACTAAAAACGAGGAGTGATGAAAATGGAATTACGTTCAGATGAAAGAGAAGTATTAGAAGCATTGATCATCAAAAAAATTGAAGACCGCGGTGTCTCTTTGAAGCAAATTGGAGAATTGACTTATTTTTTACAAGAAAAATATTATGATACATTGACCGTTGATGATTGCGTACATCATGTCAAAGCTGTTCTTAAAAAAAGAGAAGTTCAAAATGCGATTTTGACAGGTATTCAATTAGATGAATTGGCTGAAAAAGGGTTGCTTGATTACCCACTTCAAGATATGGTCGCCAAAGATTATAGCCTTTATGGCATTGACGAAATTTTGGCATTTTCCATCGTCAACGTCTACGGCTCAATTGGCTTTACAAACTTTGGTTATATCGACAAAGTAAAGCCAGGTATTTTGAGAGAACTGGATATTAAAGATGATGAAAAAGGCGTTTGCCATACCTTCCTTGATGACCTCATTGGTGCCGTTGCTGCCGCCGCCGCTAGCCGAATTGCGCACAGCGGTAAATTCAATTAAACAAAAAAGTTAAGCACATTCGCCTGCTTGACTTTTTTTGTATCGTCATGCTCATGGACCCTCTCTATCTGGCATCACTTGCATCATCCCTGACTCTAAAGGATCGCAATCGCTTTAGTGCGATCTAATAATAGCATTTTATGATGAGTAGCGCATTGTTGCGATTTCAGGATGATCTGTTACAATCGCTTTAACACCTAAGTCTACCAGTGCCTTCATGTCATGCAATTCATTAACCGTCCAAATCCGCAGTTGATGCGCAATCGGTTGCCACTGTGCTGGATGTTTAAGCACCACTTTGTAATCGACATGTAAAGCTTCAAGATTTAACATCTGTAAATAATCATCAGGCATTGGAAGTTGATGTTCAAGTAACCAAGCAGTTTTAGCCTGCTCATCTAACAGTTGAATCCTCAAGAGCGTTGGTAAATGAAAAGCCGAATAAACCACTTTATTTGGGTCGTACCCTGAGTCTTTGACGATTTTTAACATTTTTTCTTCAATACCAGGATAAGCTACTTCATATGTTTTAAGCTCAATATTGACTTCTAAGTCATGTGACTTAAAAAGTGTTAAAGCTTCTGCCAATGTTGGGACTTGCTCAAGGTCCCAACTGCTGTCATAATGCCGAAACTCGGTGAATTTGGCACCAATGCTCAGTGCTTTGATTTGATCCAACGTATGGTCTTTCACATAGCCTATTCCAGTCGTGGTTCTATCTAATGTCGCATCATGAATCACCACAAGCTCACCATCTTTTGTCATGTGGATATCCAATTCCATGCCATCCACACCTGCGTCGATTGCTTTTTTAAACGCCAACATTGAATTTTCAGGATAACTTCCTTTGCTTCCTCTATGTCCATAAATTTTCGTTTTCATTGATTGCCTCCTAAAAATCCTCGTTTTTATCGTTAAAATGCCTACATGATAGAAAAAAGATTCACAAAATCAAGATAACCCAAATAAAAGCGTTCCTCGATTTATGAATCTCAACGTTAACATTTTCTTTCTATTTTTGCACCACACGCACTGATAATGCCGCTAATTGAGCATCATCTGCAACGCTAGGCGCTTTTGTCATTAAGCAAGCAGCTGAATTTGTCTTCGGAAACGCCACGACATCACGAATGCTATCCGTTCCTATTAACGTCATAATCAACCGATCGATCCCTAATGCAATTCCACCATGAGGTGGTGTTCCATATTTAAGGGCTTCAATTAAAAAGCCAAATTGGGCTTGCTGATCCGCTTCAGAAAATCCCAATGTCTTAAACATGCGTGCTTGAATCTCAGCATCATAAATACGAATGGATCCACCCCCTATTTCATAACCGTTTAAAACAATATCGTAAGCTTGAGCCAAAGCTGCTTTCGGCTGATGATCAAAAGTTGCCAAATCTGCATCACGAGGCATCGTAAACGGATGATGGGCTGCAAAATAACGGCCTGCTTCTTCATCATATTCAAATAGCGGCCAGTCGACGACCCATAAGAAATTAAATGTCGATTCGTCAATTAAGCCAAGTTCTTTTCCTAGATAACCACGTAACATACCTAAGCTGTTTTCGACGACTTCTTTTTTATCTGCAACAAATAGTAACAAATCTCCCGCTTCGGCATCAGTCGCAGCATTTATGCGAGCCCTATCTCCATCGTTGAAGAATTTTGCAATGGGGCCCGTCCATCCATCTGCTTCAACTTTAACCCAAGCCAACCCTTTTGCTTTGTAGCGCTTTACAAAATCAGTTAACTGATCAATGTTTTTGCGCGAAAATTTTTCAGCTGCTCCTTTTACATTAAGGGCTTTAACCATGCCGCCCGTTTTGACTGTATCAGAAAAAACAGAAAATCCACTTTCGACAACTTCATCACATAATGAGATCAATTCCATCTCAAAACGCGTATCTGGCTTATCTGAACCAAAACGCGACATCGCTTCTTCATAAGTCATCACGGGAAATTCATCGTTGATATTGAGTCCCAAAACGTCGTGCATCATCTTTTTAAGCATGTCTTCAGTCATACGCATCAGATCATCTTGTGTTAAAAAAGAGGTTTCAATGTCTAATTGTGTAAATTCAGGTTGACGGTCTGCACGCAAATCTTCATCACGAAAACAGCGCGCCACTTGATAATAACGTTCAAAACCAGAAACCATCAGTAACTGCTTAAAAATTTGAGGAGACTGTGGCAACGCATAAAATTCACCTGGATGAACCCGACTTGGTACCAAATAATCACGGGCGCCTTCAGGGGTTGCCTTCGTTAGATAAGGTGTTTCTATGTCGATAAAGTCATGCTGGTCTAAGTAGTGACGAAAGGATGCAACCATTTTATGACGCAACATGATGTTTTGTTGCATGATAGGTCGACGTAAATCTAAATAACGATACGTTAAGCGTGTTTCTTCTAATGCATCAGTCTCGTCAGCGATGATCAGTGGTGTCGTCTGTGCTGTTGCTAAAACAGTCAATGTAACAAGGTCGATTTCAATGTCGCCTGTTGGCATATCAGGGTTTTTACTTTCTCGTTCAACCACTCGTCCACTCACTTCAATGACATATTCATTTCCCAATGATTTTGCTGCTGCTACAACTGTTGGATCAGCTGATTCAGGATTGACAACTAACTGAATCAATCCATAGCGATCACGCAAAACAATAAACATAATACCTGCGTCACGTACTTTAGACACCCAACCTTTTAAACAAACGGCTTCTCCGACATTGGCAAGACGAAGTTCACCATTGTTATGTGTTCTTTTCATTTTAAACAACCTCTCTTGCTACACTAACATCTATTCAACAACAACTGCGATTCCAGTCCTTTTAAGCAATGCCTTAAACACGCCCTTGGATAAATTTTACTAATTCATCACGCTTCACAGTGACTTGTTCACCTGTTTTGGCATCTTTGACCTTAAACATCTGCGTCGCCCGTTCATCATCACCAACCACCACAGTATATTTTGCATGGTGATCATCAGCTAGTTTAAATCGGGCTTTAAGCTTCCGATCTGAAAAATCTGCTTCACATGAAAGACCTTCAGCACGAAACTGACGCATCATATCTAAAGTCAATATTTGAGCATCCTCACCCATCGGTAAGAAAAACAGATCAACTGCATCTGCCACGTCATGGCTAATATGAGCTGCTTCTAAAGCGAGTAGCACCCGTTCAAGTCCCATACCAAATCCGATACCAGGGGTTGCTGGACCACCTAATTCTTCAACCAGCTTATCATATCGACCACCACCACAAAGGGTTGTTTGTGCACCGAATCCAGGGATATCTGCTTGCACTTCGAAAATGGTATGGGTGTAGTAATCAAACCCTCGAACCAAATGTTGATCGTATTCATAAACGACCCCTATTTCTTTCAAACCTTTTTTAACCGCATTAAAATAAGCCAAATCTTCTGAAACCAAGTGGTCAATCATCGCTGGTGCCTTTTTCATGGCCTCGCTATCGGCATCTTTTTTACAGTCTAAAATACGTAACGGATTTTTCTCGAAACGAACTTGACAATCTGAACATAAAGACCCTTTATGAGCTTCAAAATGATGGATCAACGCTTCTCGATACAAAGCCCGACTCTTATCACTTCCTAAAGAATTCAGCTTTACTTTCACATTACGATCTAGTCCTAACTTCTGAAGAACCAAGCAAGCCATGGCGATGATTTCAACATCAGTTGAAGGCGAATCGCTCCCGAAAGCTTCAACACCAAATTGCATATGTTGACGATAGCGTCCTTTTTGCTGACGCTCGTAACGAAACATGGGACCCATATAAAACATCTTTTGCGTTCCAGACTTAACATAAGATTTATTTTCAATAAAACTTCGAACGACACCAGCTGTCCCTTCAGGACGCAACGTTATCCCACGACCACCACGATCTTCAAAATCATATGTTTCTTTACTTACCACATCACTGGTTTCACCCGCTGCACGGTGATACAATTCCGAGGATTCAAAAATCGGGGTTCTAATTTCTTTAGCATGATAAACACGGGCAACTTCTCGTACAACACTTTCAACAAATTGCCACTTTCCAGATTCATCAGGCAACACATCATACGTTCCCTTAGGTTTAGAAAAAGTCATTCATTTCACTCCTCAACCAGCTTTAGCACCGCATACTAACACTGTTTCGTTAAACAATCAGTCTCTTCATTATAACATGATGGCGTGGATTTTTCCAGTGTATGAGCTTTAAAATCTTTTAGTCATGAAAACTTTATATCGCCTAAAACTTCCAAAGGTAGCATTATCGAGGCACTTCCGACCAGTCTTTTCCAGTGACAACATCATTTGTAAATGTCACAGAAATCGTCACATCAGCATTTGTGAGTCCTTGATGCCAAGTATAAACAGATACATTCCCATTGGCAGAACTTAACCGTCCTTGCCTGGCTAACAAATCATTCACTTGCTCCAAGGTCATCCCATTGGCAATTCGCTCAAAATTAGCGCGATTAAAACCAGAAGTATCCGATTCTATATCAAACATTTGATAAATTCTAATATTTAATTGTTCTTCATTGTTTCTACCCCTAAGAACGACAATGCGACTGGTATAAGTCCAACTCATGAAATCATTGGCTGTCACATTTCGACGGTCACGTAGGGTTAATTCATCTCCATTGCGGTCAACCTGATAAATTTGTAACCTCATGATATAAGGTTCAACTGTTAAAAAATCAGGATGAATGCCTAAAACAGCAGCCATTTCCGATACGTTGTTTGTACTCATTCGAGCACCATTTGAAAAATGTAGCAGCGCATTTTGATCTTTTTCATCTAGCAAAGCTAAAATCATTTCATGAACTTCTTCTCTTGGGGGTCGCTGCACGTCATACTGTAAATACACATGTAAGACTTCATCTTGATGGATGCTATTTTCTGATGGAAATAAACGCCAACTGATAAATTCTTTTTCAAAGGGCGTGTCATTAATAAAAACGTTATCTTGATCAATCGCTTGTATGCGCACATTATCAAATCTACTTTCTAAATATTGACGACCCCCATGATCCAACCAGTCATTGATTGCCACCTCAGAGTTTCTATCTAAATGGGTTAAGGCAAACCAATCTGCATCATAAGTCAGCTCAGACCAATTAAAAATCAGTGCCACATCCCCTGCTTCATCAAACCCAGCTTCTGCAGATTCAAATTCACCCACCCATCCGTAAACGTCAACCTGACGCCACAAATCAGAATCAATAGGCGCATCTGCAATGCGGATTTCAAAGTTGATTTCTTCTTCTAATGCCCAAGCTAATAAAGCCGCCCATGTATCATCAGTTGCTAATCTCTCTTCTAAAACAGCAAATGCAACTGCCTGCTGTTCCTCCAGTTCAGCCTGTCGTCTTCGCATTTCCATCTGATTTTGATAAATAGGCCAAATGATGATCGCTGCCATGACCAGTATCGCGACAATAACACCATTTCTAATTCGTTTTCTTTTACGTTCTGGTGCAGCAGCTAACCAGGCATCATGCCTTTCTTGACGCTTTCTTTCAAGCGCTTCTTGCTCCATTCTTTTTCGTTCATTCTCTAATGCCGCTTCTTTTTCCTGTCGCTTTGCGCGTTCATCAAAGGCCACTTTTAATTTTCCAATGGTTTGTTTTTTTTCAGCTTCTAAAGCAGAACGAATACCTGTAAAATGTCCAATACCTGTATCCATCCATAATGCATAATCTTTAAGGACACTTGCCTTTGATTTTTGAATGTTACCTTTTTTTAGTTCCTTGATCACAGCAGACGAAAAAAAACGTGCCCTTGATAACCAGTAATCCGCATGATGGGCACCCACCTGTCGAACTGCATCATAAGCTTTCATTACCGCATCAAAATTTTCCTGACCATCGTTATACAGCTTTTCAGCATGCTTTGCCAATGCCAATTTTGCTTCGAACTCATGATGGATATTCGTATGATTTCCATTTGAACGGACTTGATTCATTTGTATCTCTGTACGACAATACATACAGAAGCATTTTTCTATCTTAGCATCTACTTGAATTTGTCCACCACACTTTGGACATTCCACTGCTACTAGCTCCATCTCAACTACGCGCCTTCCGTTCGTGATTTTTTTAATCTTACCCTACTAAGTATTATAACATGATGAAGCGGATTTTTCCATGCTTAAACGCTTAAAATATGGCTTGATGCTTGAAATTAATGGCCGTTGTGACTGTAAATTGATGTAACCAATATGCATGCTGTGGCATCTATTCATACGACTTGAAAACAAAACAAAGCCCCCTTCGTAAAAAACGAAGCGAGCTATAATCGTATCATTAATTTTTATCTTAAACTTAAATGCAGTATTCTATTGATGTTATCTGCTCTAGAAAACAGTCCATTAGCAAGCAAACCATTACCAGCAATGTTAATCCCTGCGATCCCCCTCACTTCTGCCATGTTTGTATGCGGATTTACCGTGACGGTATAGACGACACCACCACTGTCGCCATCAATTAAATTAATATCTGCACGAATCCCCTGATCAATTCTGATCGGGTTAAGTAGAGTACCAACAGATGCACTTGTATTTGCATTTAATATTGTAGCAAATTGATAACCACTTTGCGCCCCTCTGCTAAGCACCAGTTGCCCCACGACAATCCCATCGTAAGTAAGCGGTCCATGTGAATGGACAACGACACCAGGATCTGTGGCAACGAATATCGCATCAATCCCTTGAAGTCGAGCCTGGTGCACAACACCTATACGCGCACCAAAATGATTGGTTACAATATCTCCTACTTGCAAGCCTCCACCAAACAGAGGAAGAGGAAGAAAAGGCACATCACGATGTGCAGCACTAACAAATCCAGGTTCTCCCCATAGATTTGATGCCCTGTATCCGACTGAGAGATGATCAATCCAGCCTCTTCCAGCTCGATAAAACCAGATTTGATCCCCAGTTCTAATCTGAGGTCGTGGATTTTGAATCATTGGCTGAGTCGCAGATGGACGTGTCGTTCCAAATAGCGGTACACTAAATGCCGCCATTTCTTGCCGCTGTTCTTCATGAAAAACACCATCCATCGTTATGATATCACCTTGTTCAAAGGTAATAATTGGAGAATCAAGAATCGTGTTTCTAAACAAATCAATTGCATCTGGGTTGTAGTCAATCAACGCCACAACCACTTGATTACCGATCACATCCAGTGACCAAGCACTCGTATTACTCATCACAGGATCAGTAATCGTCGCATTCAAAAAGTCCATCGTTGCGACTAACGCTTGATATGAAAACTCAGCTGGCTTGATAATTGCATCTTCAAAACGAGCAATCATCGTATTCGAATTTGAAAGGCCATCCTCTAACTTAAGGATAACGAGCTCACCGTCTTCATTGATATATAATCCTCCAAAGTACGCGGGATAAATCGTTGCCCCCATTCTACTTGTTGGAAATAAACCATAAAGCTCCGATATCATCTCAAGCGCGTGATTATGATTTTGGATAAATGCATAGCCATAATTTTCAATCAGATAGTCATGTAAAGACATCTCATTGATCTCTATAGAATCAGCATGATTTGACGCAAATGCTATCCCAGTTGCGAGTAAAGAAAATCCCAGGAAAAAAGCGATGATCAAACGACGTAAAAACTTATTCATTTTAAAGCCTCCCATTTTTTTGCGGTATTGTCAAAATTTTCCGTTAAAAACGCCCATAAATACTGTCGTCACAGCGTCTGAAGGCAAAGCACTCCTCTACCCCCCTAAAATTGTAGCCTAACAAGGGTAGACATTAAAATGCAGCGAATTTCAGGCTTCGCTTTGTCGTCGTTTTTTATAGAATTTTTGATCTCACCTTTTATGCCTTGATCATGTTTATCTAGAATACACCATCATACATAATGAGATTATATCACATCTTCGAAACATAATATGTCGATTTTTAACACTAAAATGAAATTTTAAAAAAAATGACAACTTTATGTGTAAGCGAGAATTGCCCTATTCATAATTGAGAAAGTAATAAAGCGACCCCTGATTCAACATACCTTTTGGGATCGCTCTTTTTTTGTTCAGTTATGCTTAGACTGTGTTTATCCAGTTAGTTCTAGCTGACAAAAATCTGTAAATCGTGACTTCTTCTTCTCCTGTAATCTCATAAATCATAACATAATCTTTTACTAGAAGATATTTAATATTCGTTTCTCGGCTAACCCTTGCAGATAGGTTTGAACCACTTTTAGGACTGCTTTCCAGTTTAGTGTAACAAGAATTGATTTCCTTTAAAAGTTCGTAAATAGTGCTTTGATATGCACCGTATTCTTTTTTTCTTTCAATAGCTTCCTCAATGTCAATGTCGACATCATCAGCGATAATTAGATTGAATTTTATCATTATGTTAGACCATACTTTCTTTGGAAATCTGCTTTTGTGTGGGTTCTACCTTCACGAACTGATTGTTTACCTTTTTCAATCTCCATGAATAGTATTTCCTCAGCGATTGTTTTTTCAAGTGAGTCACGGCTTATTAATAACTCGACTTCTCCAGTATTCGATTGGAACTTTTTAGCTTCTTTTTCAATCATATTCATAAAATTTCTTACTACTGATTCACTTCTTTCTAATTCCATTTTGACCGCTCCTTTTCTTTGTGATTTAGTATATCATGCTTTAGGGGGGTTATTCAAGATTCGTTTCATCATCATTGGTTATTCACGTGACAGTTTTTATTTAGAAAGCAAGTCTTAATCGTAAAACTTCACGGCTAAAGCTTTTAACTGTTCAAATTCAGCTTGATGCACGGCTTCAACTTCAATTTCACCAAAGTGACCTTGCTCTTCATAGTGATTCGCCAATGCTTCAACAAGAATAGCTTGATGCATCAAAGCGGGTTCAGCTAACACATCGTTAACGACTTGGCTTAATGTAGCGCAAAGAATGTCCCATTCGTCGTTGTAATCAATGTTTGAAAAATCATCAACGCGTTTTACATCAAAATTCCCTTCTGTCATCTCTTCCGTTGAATAAACAAAAATGCATGCTTTTGCTGCATCAAAAGAAAAGTGATCTTCAACAAATAATTCCATATATTGAAGTGCTGAAATTCCACGCAAAACAACGTCTTTTCCTTTTAAAAAACGCGACAAGCGAACACGATTAGATCGATTAAGAGAAAAATCTCCCATTGTCATCACCTTCCTTATTCAATTTCTGTTCATTTTACAATTTCAAATGATGTAAGCATTTCAACTCTGGTTAGCATGCCAGCTTCTTTAATCAGTATACACTATTTTTCTAAAAAAGAAAAGAAGCAATACACATTGCTTCAATCAATCATCATCGCCAGCTCATCTTTCAAGTAAAGAATCGCTTCTTGATAACCTTCGATTCCTTTTCCCATAATGGTATGTTGACAAGCCATCCCTGCATATGATCGTTGACGAAATGTTTCTCGTTCATGTATGTTGGATAAATGAACTTCAACTGCTGGTAAACCAACCGCTTTTAACGCATCCAAGATGGCAATGCTCGTGTGGGTGTAAGCTGCCGGGTTAATGATAATGCCATCATAAACATCGTAAGCAGCTTGTATGACATCGACCAAAGCACCTTCATGATTGGATTGAAAAATGTGATACTCAATTTGATGCGTCTTACAAGTCGTTTTTACAAGATTTTTCAAATCTTCGTAAGTTGCATGACCATAAATAGCTGGCTCACGCATGCCGAGCATATTTAAATTAGGCCCATTAACGATCAATAATTTCATAAAAAGCCTCCAACACTTTTTTGGCCACGACATCAACCTGATCATCATTCACAACCGTCTGATCAGCAAACTGCTGGTACAAAGGCGAACGCACTTCATACATGCTTGCCAGGTCTCCCATAGAAAGCGGGCGATTTGTCCGGTCCAGTGCTTCCAGTTGACGTTCTAAAAATAAAATAACGCCATTTTGATGCAGGGATGCTTCATTTTCAAGACGTGTGACACAACCACCACCTGTTGTCACAATAACGCCTGATAAAGCACCCACTTGTTTGATCACATCAGATTCATAGGTTCTAAAACTGGATTCCCCTTCTTCTTTGAAAATGTCGGGGATGGATTTTCCTGTTCGTTTTTCAATTTCGTGATCTGTATCAACGACTTTTCGACCTGTCAATTCAGCTAGTGCAAGTCCGACGGTCGTTTTTCCAGAACCAGGCATTCCGATCAAAATGATGTTTTGTGTTTCTTTTTGAATACTTGCTACAATTTGATCGATTTTCTCATCGGAAATCCGTTGACCTATAAAAACTTCAGATGCTGCAGCTGCTTGTGCAACGAGCATCGGTAAACCACCTATATGAGGAATCCCTCGTTTTTTAGCTTCTAAAAGCAAAGCCGTCTGATGCGGGTTATAGATTAAATCGACGACACCTTCTAAATTTTTAAAAGGGGACAAAGCGACAGGTGATGCCCCATTGTACGGATACATACCAACAGGCGTCGTGTTAATGATCACTTGACTATCCTCATGTTGATCCAAATTATCATAATGATTGACACCTTGACGCGACACAACAATGATCTCTTTTGCGCCTTCTTCTTTTAAAACATGACTTGCTGTTAACCGACTCCCACCACTGCCTAGCACAAGAACTTTTTTTTCTTTTACGTTGATATTCCCGATTTTCAACAGGTGTAAAAACCCTGCAGCATCGGTATTATCCCCATATAAACTGCCATCTTTCATGCGTTTAATGGTATTCACACTACCGATCGCACGGGCTGCTGGTGATAGCTGATCACAATAAGCAAGGCATGCTTGTTTGTAAGGGATCGTCACATTCAACCCATCAAAAGGGGTCGTTTCCATAAAATTCGCCAGTTTATCACGTTCAACTTCGAATAAGTCATATGTATAATCACCTAATGCTTTGTGAATCAAAGGTGAGTAACTATGGGTGAGTTTTTCACCGATTAGGCCATACTGCAACATTACACCACCTCGAGATAACTGCCTAAATATTTAAACTCTTGACAAATTTCATCTAAGCTGTCCATTAAAATGGCGAACTCTTTTGAATAGATAGACGTTTCTAAGTCGAAGTAAAATTTAAATTGGAAATCTTTATCTGGCATCGGTCGACTTTCCAATTTTTGTAAATTGATGCCCAATGCATGAAATCTAGCAAGTACTTTATAAAGGGCACCTGGCTGATGCGGCAACACAGCCATAATACTGGTTTTATCTGCACCTGGATAAATCTCTAAGTTTTTCGCCATACAAATAAACCTTGTATAATTATTACTTTGATCTTGAACATCTCGTTTTAAACAGTCGAGTCCATACCGTGCAACAGAGTGAGTGGAGCAAATGGCAGCTAAGTCGTTTCGTTCAGATGTTGCCACTAATTTGGCAGCCAAAGCGGTATTTTCGCAAGGTGTTATTTTAACTGCTGTTCCTATTTTTTCAATTAAAGCAGCACATTGAGCAAGTGCTTGCGGGTGAGAAATGATTTCTTTAATATCAGCTTGCTTGACGCCATTTTTCACTGCTAAATTGTGATCAATTTTAAGACGCATGCTTTTTACGATTTTAAAATCGTGAACTTGTAACAAACGATATACGGCATTAACTGATCCAGCTGTCGAATTTTCTAATGGCAAAACACCATATTCACAAAAGCCATTTTCAATGGCAGAAAAAACCCCTTCGAATGTGTTGAAATATTGCACATCTGGATGTTTAAAAAGCTTTTTACTTGCAAGTCCAGAGTACGCACCTTCGATCCCTTGACAAGCAACAACGGGATTTTCTTTCAACATTTTAGGTGTCTGCTCAATGGCTTGTGTAATTTCATGATAAAGAGGTGAATGATCCGTCTTATGTAAATGTTGATAATTACGACTGATTTCAAATAATGTATCGTACAATGGGTAAATATACGTGCTTAATTCATCAGGTAATTTTTTTGCAAGTGCCAACACTTTTGCTTCTTCACGACTTTTATCAAGTGTCGGAAAATGGTTGGCTTTTTTATAATCAGCAATTTGTGATACCACATCCATCCGCTCTTTGAACAACGTGATTAATTCATGATCAATTCGATCAATGTCATCTCTTAATTTATCTAAACTCATGTTCTAAACTCCTTCCCGTTGTGCATTTTCACAACTTCCCACTTTCTAACAACACATCTAAGATACAAATGGCAGCAACGGCTTCTACACAGGGTACTGCCCTTGGTACGATACATGGATCATGTCGCCCATGAACTTCCAAGATCGCATGCGCTTGACGTGTTAGATCAACACTTTGTTGCGTTTGTGCAATAGAAGAGGTTGGCTTCACTGCAACTTTAAACAGCAACGGCATCCCTGTCGTCATGCCGCCAAGAATGCCACCATGATGATTGGTTATCGTTTTGACTTGATCACCTTCGTAATAATAGTCGTCATTATGAACACTACCCGTCATCGTTGCCGCATCAAACCCCGCACCAAATTCGATTCCTTTGATCGCAGGAATGGCAAACATCAAAGCAGATAATCGATTTTCCATCCCATCAAACATCGGTTCACCAAGTCCAACAGGTAAACCAATGATGGCACATTCAATGGTACCGCCTAACGAATCCAACTTTCTTCTTGCTTGATCCACCGCTTCTTTCATCGCAACGCCTGCTTCATCATTAACGACGGGAAATTCTTTTTCACCAACCGTTAATAGGTGATCTTTCGCCACTTGAACAGGATCAAACCTTTCATCACAAACATCTCCGATAGAAGCAATATGTGCACCGATATAAATGCCGTTCTTCGCAAGTATCTGCAATGCAATCCCACCTGCTATACAAAGCGGTGCGGTCAACCTTCCTGAGAAATGACCGCCACCAGCGACATCCTGATAACCCCCATGTTTCACATGGGCGGGAAAATCAGCATGACCAGGTCGTGGTATTTTTTTGAGATTTTCATAATCTACTGAGCGAATATTTTGATTATGAATCACTGCCGTTAGCGGTGCACCACATGTTTGATTGTCAACAAGACCTGTTAAAAATTGCGGTATATCTGCTTCTTTTCTCGTGGTCGACCAAGGGTTTCGACCAGGTGCACGTCGATTTAAAAACTGTTGTAACACATCCATGTCAATGGGAATGCCTGCAGGCAAACCATCTAACGTCATGCCAATGGCAGGTGCGTGAGATTGACCGAAAATGGATAAAGCTAATTTATTTTTCCAAACACTACTCATGGTTTTTTCCGTTCCTTTCTTCTGCGCAGCTTCCAGATGGACTTTTCAGTTGTTCATCAAACTGATTCGCCATTAATCTAACACTTCTATTTTCAACGGCTTACCCAGTTTCTCAAAATCTTCCCATAGCTTCGGATAAGACTTGTTCACCGCTTCGGCGCCTGTTAAAATGACAGGTTCTGTACAAGCAGTCGAAGCAGCAGCTGCAAGCATGGCGATCCGATGGTCAATATGGGCATCAACCCTTCCTCCTATTAAGTGAGGAACACCGTCAATAATCAAACCATCTTCAAGCTCTGTCACTTTCGCACCGAGAGCATTCAACGTACTAGCAGTTGTCGCCAATCTATCTGATTCTTTGATTCGTAGTCGGCCTGCATTTTTAATCACACTTCTCCCTTTCGCAACTGACAAAATGGCAGCGATGACAGGGATCAAATCTGGAATCTCTCCTGCATCAATTTCAATCCCATGTCGCGTGCCTTCTTTAACAGTCACAGCATGGTCATCCCAGCTGATACGTGCGCCAATTTGACGGATGATATCAGCCATGCGACGGTCGCCTTGTAAACTGTTGGGATTGATGCTTTTTAAAGTAATGTCACCGCCTGGCATGGCACCACTTGCTAACCAAAAAGCACCATTGGACCAATCTCCATCAGTAAGTGCTTCGGATGGACTTGTTAAAGTAGCACCACCTTTCACATGGTAAGTTGTTCCGATTTGTTCATGCGTCAAACCAAAGTCTTTTTGCACCCCTAATGTAATCGCAATATAGTCTCCTGATTGTAATGTTTCAGTAATCTCTAAAGTGCTATTTGCTTCAAGTAAAGGCAGTGCCATGAGTAAGCCACTGATGTATTGAGAAGACACATTACCAGCGATGGCATAGGTTCCTGCTTCTAACTTACCTTCACAACGTAATGTCGCTTCCGTCGGTCGACTTAACGTGATGCCTTTACCCGTTAACACACCATCTAAAGGTGCGATGGGCCTTTCGGGCAAACGTCCTTCCATCTGAAACTCTCCCGTGACACCGAGTGCACAAACAACCGGCAGCATAAATCTAAACGTCGAACCACTTTCTTTACATGGAAGCACTGCTTTTTCCGGCAAGTTTTCTCGGTCTAAAGGTTGAACCAAAAAACCATCTGTTAATGTTTCAATTTTTGCGCCTAAGCTTTGCAAACAAGCAACCGTCGCCGCAATATCAACTGCACCTGTATGCTGACAATAAATGGTCGTTGCTTGATCAGCCAAGCTGGCACAAATGAGCAACCGATGCAAATGAGATTTTGACGGAATGGCAAAAATATCTCCTTTGATCGGTCCTGGTTCCATTGTTACAATCATACATTCACTCCTTTTTTGATCCAGTGATAAAATTCTGCCATGCTGATGGTCGTTAGTTCACATTTTCCTACTGCACACGGTACAACATTCGTAAGTTGATCCCCTTCTCTTTTTTTGTCTCGCGTGGCACCTTCATAAATCGCTTCAGCGCTATAAGTTGTTGAAGACGGCAAGTTATATTTTTCTAACAAGCGACGTAATAATGCTAAACATTCAAGCGGACAATATCCGAGGGCAACCGCTGCACGGGTATCCATGACCATTCCAATGGCAACTGCTTTCCCATGACTCACTGTGTAGCCACTCACTTGTTCAATGGCGTGTCCGATGGTATGTCCAAAGTTAAGCAGTTTTCGGATACCTTTATCAAACTCGTCGGCACATACAATGTCGCTTTTCATTTTGACACAAGTCGCAACGACTTCATTGAGATCAAGTTGATCTTTAGCAAGTGTTTTTAACAACTCAGGATGACCGAGCATGCCATATTTAATGATTTCACTGTAACCGTCGTTTAAAATGTCAACTGGTAATGTTTCAAGTAAGGCAGTATCGCATAAAACGAGCACTGGCTGATAAAAAGCACCCACTAAATTTTTGCCAACTGGTAAATCAATGGCTGTTTTCCCACCTACTGACGAATCAACCATGGCAAGCAAGCTGGTTGGGATTTGCACATAAGAAATCCCTCGTAAGTATGTTGCAGCCACAAATCCTGCTAAATCACCAACTACACCACCACCTAAAGCCACGATGGCATCTGTCCCAGTCAATGCTGCTTCAGCTAACCCATTTTGCAACTTGATGTAAGTGTCACTATTTTTAGAAGCTTCACCCGGTCGAATGGATAGATCAACAACTTCTAACCCAACTGTTAAAAGATGCTGTTTCACCACAGCTAAGTATAAAGTTTTCACATTGTCATCGGTTATAATGGCAATTTTTTTTGCTTGAGGAACGAGTTGCTGCAATCGATTCCCAATCTGAGAAAGGATTCCCGTTCCGATGACCACCTCATAAGGCTTACTAACAGGCACATCAATGGTGATCATGGGCCGTCCACCTCTTTCTTACACTGACGTCCCGCATCAAGTAAAGCAATTAACTGTTGTTCATCATCTTGTTCAATCGCTTCCTTATACGCCGTTATCGCAGCCATAAACGTCTCCATTTCCTGTAAAAGATACGCTTTGTTTTCTAAAAACAATTCCGCCCACATTTCAGGATTCAACCATGCCACACGGGTTAAATCTTTGTAGCTTCCTGCCGAATAACCTTGATGTCTTTTAGCCGTTGGACTTTTAATAAATCCGTTAGAGATTAAATGTGGCATTTGTGAAGTGAACGCAATCAATTCATCATGTTCTTTGGCAGTCGTATATGAGAAATGTCCAAATCCAATAGGTGCTAACACCGCTTTAACCCGTTCTAATAAACGAATGTCATCAAAAGTGGGTGGCACAATGACCATCGGTGCCCCATCAAACAAATCTTCTACGCTATATTTAAATCCGGATTGATGCGTACCAGCCATGGGATGACCGCCGACAAAATGAAACCCATGTTCTTTGGCAATGGGAAATAATGTCTCACAAATCGTTGCTTTCGTTCCAGAGCAATCAATGACCAACATCTCTTGAGGTAGCTGCTTTGCATGTGCTTTAACCCATTCCACGACACCGACTGGGTAAGTGGCTAACAGGATGACATCACAGCTGACCATATTTTCAACAGTCAACGCGTCGTCAATGGCTTCGGCCATCTGTGCAAATGCCGTAATCGAAGCATCTTGGTCAACCCCTAAAACGGTCACACCTTCTCGACGTTTATAGGCTTTCGCCAAAGAGCCACCAATTAATCCTAAACCGACTATTCCGATTCTCATTGTGTAATTACCTCTCTAATTTGTCTAATTTGTCCCGCTAATGTATGGAACTCTTCTGGTGTTAAACATTGTGGTCCATCACTTAACGCATTGGCTGGATCATTATGAACTTCAATCATCAACCCATCAGCACCCGCAGCAGCGGCAGCTAATGCCATCGACGGTACCAAATCAGCTTTTCCTGTTCCATGACTCGGATCAACCACAATCGGTAAATGCGTTAACTTTCTTAAAACAGGCACAGCTGATAAATCCAACGTATTTCTTGTATAATCTGATTCATAAGTTCGGATTCCCCGCTCACATAAAATGACATTTTCATTCCCATTCGCCATGATATATTCAGCACTCATCAACAATTCTTTAATCGTACCAGCTAAACCACGTTTTAGAAGAACAGGTGTCTTCGTTTTGCCAATTTCTTTTAATAAATCGTAGTTTTGCGTATTTCTTGCACCGACTTGAATACAATCGATATCTTCAAACAAATGAATCTGTTTCGCATCCATTAACTCTGTCACAATCGGCAAACCTGTTGCTTTTCTGGCTTCTTTTAACAACTCAAGTCCTTCGTCTTTTAACCCTTGGAAATCATAAGGAGATGTTCTCGGTTTGAAAGCACCGCCACGTAATAGACCCACACCTGCTTCTTTAATCTTTTGAGCAATATAAGTGATTTGTTCACGGCTTTCTACCGAACAAGGCCCTGCCATAATATCAAAGTTGCCACCTCCGATTTTAACACCACCAATGCTGATGATACTATCTTCCGGATGCATCTTTCGATTGGCTGCTTTAAACGGATCCGACATTTGAGAAGCAGTCTCTACAATGTCTAAACTTTGTAACATTTCTAAATCTAATGTGGCTGTCTTTCCGATAATCCCTAAAACCAACTGATCTTCTCCGTGAAACTGTCGGACAATAAATTCTTTTTCTTGTAACCATGTTACTAAATGCTCTATTTTTTCTTTCGGTGAATTTCTTTTAATCATAATAACCATCTGTGTTGCCTCCTATAGCGTTCTGTGAATTTTAATGTGTCTTTGATCAAAACAGCTGACCACGCCCTCCACGACGTCAGGTAACAAAAAAACCGAGTAGCCTTTTTCCAAAGGTCTACTCGGCTGTCGTTCATTCCGATTACCGAACTCCTTTATTCGGGTAATGGAAAGAAACAGTGGCCAAGAGACCCTGTTTGAAAATACCCGTAAAAATAAAATCGGTTCGTTTCAGTTAAACTTACTCGGTTCATCTTGACCATCCTTTTGCCTGTTTTTTATATAGTATACACGAATTAATTTAAAAGTCAATACTTTTTCAAATTATTTTTCAAATTACTGCCCTTTCAACTCGATCATGACATCCCGCAAGCTAGCTGCTGTTTCAAAGTCAAGGGCTTTAGCTGCATCACGCATTTCAGTTTCTAATCTAGCAATGAGCTGTTCTTTTTCAGATTTGGTCATTTTCTTCGTCGACATTTTCGCATCAGCCTGCGTCGCTTCGGTGGCTCTAATGGCTGCTCGGATTTCTTTTTTAATCGTCTGTGGCACAATCCCATGCGCTTCGTTAAACGCCAGTTGAATCTCTCGACGACGTTCTGTTTCTTCAATGGCTTTAGACATCGAGTTGGTCATCTTATCTGCATATAAAATAACCCGACCTTCTGCGTTACGTGCTGCTCGCCCGATCGTTTGAATCAAAGAACGCTCACTACGTAAAAAACCTTCTTTATCAGCATCCAAAATGGCAACCAAAGAGACTTCTGGAATGTCAAGCCCCTCACGAAGGAGGTTAATCCCAACCAAAACGTCGTAAACACCTGCACGTAAGTCACGGATGATTTCAATCCGTTCTAGCGTTTTAATTTCTGAATGTAAATACGCGACTTTAATCCCTAAATCTTTCAGATAATTGGTTAATTCTTCTGACATTTTGATCGTAAGGGTCGTGATAAGGATTCTTTCATCTTTTTCAATGCGCTCGTGAATTTCTCCAAGTAAATGATCAATTTGACCTTCACTTTTATGAATTTCAATGAGGGGATCAACCAAGCCTGTCGGTCTGATAATTTGTTGAATCACATGCGGCGTGCGTTCTAATTCATAATCACCAGGTGTTGCTGAGACGTAAATGGCTTGATCTAGCTTGTCTTCAAATTCTTCAAAGCGAAGCGGACGATTGTCTAAAGCAGACGGCAGTCTGAAGCCATGATTCACCAGCGTTTCTTTTCTTGCGCGGTCACCATTGTACATCCCGCGAACTTGTGGCAACATGACATGTGACTCATCAGCAACAAGTAGCCAGTCATCTTGAAAAAAGTCCAGCAAGCAATAAGGCGTCGATCCTGATTCTCTTAAAGATAAAGGACCTGAATAATTTTCGACCCCTGAACAAAAGCCCATTTCCATTAACATTTCCAAATCATATCGCGTTCGTTGCTCAATGCGTTGGGCTTCGATCAATTTTCCGTGCGCTTCAAAATGAGCCACTTGCGCTTCCATCTCTTTTTCAATGTTTTTCATCGCAATTTTAAGCCGTTCTTCACCTGTCACAAAGTGAGAAGCTGGAAAAATGACCACATGATTTCTTTCTCCAATAACAGCCCCTGTTACCGTATCAATTTCGCGAATGCGGTCAATTTCATCACCAAAAAACTCAATTCGGATCGCATTACGTTCCTGTCCAACCGGATAAACTTCAACCACATCACCGCGAACTCTAAATGTCCCTCGAGAAAAATCAATGTCATTTCGATCATACTGAATCCGAACCAATTCATTTAACAACCCGTTGCGCTCCAGCTCTTGTCCAACCCTTAATGAAACCATCATCCGTTTATATTCCTGAGGATCCCCGATCCCGTAAATACAAGAAACAGAAGCAACGACCACCACATCACGACGTTCTAAAATAGAAGCCGTTGCCGAGTGACGTAATTTATCAATTTCGTCATTCACTGCTGAATCTTTCTCAATAAACGTATCTGATGACGGCACATAAGCTTCTGGTTGGTAATAGTCATAATAACTCACAAAATACTCAACCGCGTTATTGGGGAAAAACTCCTTTAATTCACTATAAAGCTGACCTGCCAATGTTTTATTATGCGCTAAAACCAAGGTCGGCTTCTGAACTTCCTGAATCACATTGGCGATCGTAAAGGTCTTTCCTGTCCCTGTTGCACCGAGTAAAACCTGTTCTTTCACACCTTTTTTTAAATGATGAGCCAATTGTTTAATGGCTTCGGGTTGATCCCCTGATGGTTCGTATGGACTGACTACTTGAAATTGTTGTTCCATCATTTCATTCTCCTATCCTTCTTTCATTCATTTTTTTCACGCATCTAACGCCAGTACCTCTATGAATTGCTCTGTTAATGAAATAAAGAATGGCTTCTTTTTAACCACTCGAACCATTTCTCTTTTCACCAACGCATCAATGGCTTTACTCACTTTATAAGCTGAAAGCTCCAGTACGTCTTCTAATTCTTTTTTTGAAAAACTTTCCCCTTCTAGCCCAAAAAGATAATGTTGCCCTAAAACCTCCAAAACTTCTTTTTCATCAGCATGCAAATGCGCCATGCCCACTTCTACCACGGAAAAAAGTTTATTCAATTGATTTGTTTTTCTCAACAGTTCATCTAAAATATAGGTTTGTGCATCCAATAAAATTTTAAAAAACGACTGACAAAAATGAGTAAGTTCACCTTTATTCAAATGATGGCTTGCATCTTCAAAACCATCATAATAAAGTTTCTTATTCTGTTCGATCGCATAAGATAACGTTAATGCTGTTAAGATGTCCAACTCATTTTTCAAGTACAAACTACTGATGTAACGAGCAGTTCGACCGTTTCCATCATAATAAGGATGTATGTAACCAAAATAGTAATGTGCAATGGCAATTCGGTAAAGCCCCGGTATGTCATGATCATTTAAAAGCATAATCAAGCGATGCAGTGCCGCTTTAATGGAAGACTCAGGTTCTATTCCTTTATGAAGCACCCTCTGGCTACCTGTCACAACTTCAACGCCAGTTTTTCTGAATAATTCACCATCCAATTGATCTTCATCACTTACTTCATTCGCAACAAGTTCATCATAAATCTTCCTAATTTCATCAATCGTCTCTATTTTAGTCCATGTACGATTTTCTAATAAATGTCGATAAGCATTAACAAAGCTTCGATATTTGATCTTCTTCTTTGAATGATTAGATTGAAGTGCCTTTCTCATTTCAGCTTTCGTACTTCTAATGCCTTCGATTTTATTCGTATTGACTAATTCATTAACCAACTTGGTGTGAACATAGTGACTCAGCGCCACGCCTGGTAAATCGATCATCATCTGCTCAATCATTCGACTATTTTTGATTATTTTTTCATGATCCAACATCAAAGTCTGATGATTCACATAGAAACACTGGAATACTTCGTTAGATTTCAAAGGTTTTATCTGCAGCGCAATTTGCACAGCACCATAGTCATTCATTCGCTTTTCATATTCTTTGTGATAGTCACTTTCTGAATACTTATAATAAATCTTCGCTAGTTTTTCATACATGAGATTCAATTTCCTTTTCTATAATCAAAAATAAGTACTTTTTTAAATTATGATAACCATTATAGCACGGCATAATTAAAAAATAAAGATTTTTTAATGATAGAATACGAGAAATGAAGTGAGATCACAAGTTTTTAAACCATTTCATTCCGATTCGGAATACGGATTCTAAAAGAATTAGGACCCACATCAATTTGTGGCAACTGCTTAGATCCTTTATACAAATTAAAAATGCGTTTTATTCCTGTGCCATATGCTTCAATAATATTTAACCTGAGAAAAACTTCTGTCAATTTTTGATTTCTCAACTGAGAAACACCTAAAAGAATATCTTCACGACTCATTCCCGGTAACAGTCCTCCAATCGAAATAAACTCAATAAATGCACGATTAATATTAACGATAATACTACCACTATAACTGTAATCACGGTGCATCACCGCATTGATTAATGCTTCACGTAATGCTTCTTTCGGGTAATCCCAATAATCTTTACGCACTAAGTCATCAATAACAGAACGCGTCTTATTGTTAAGCTGGATATATTTAAAAGCATCTTCTACTTGTTGCAAAAGCGAACCAAAAAATTCTTGTCGATCTTTAAATATCGTATTTTCAACATCATCAAAGACTGCAATTTTGATGGTGTGCTGACATTGATCTGCAAATAGTAACCCAAGATTGGTATACAGCCCAGAATTGTGATTCTTAATGCCAAGAATATTAAATTTTTCTTGGTCGAAAGCGAGTTCATGCTTTTTAAAAATCCTTTCACACTGCTCAAAACTTAAATCTTGATTTAATGAACGTAAAGATTCAAACGTATCACCGTCACTTTCTTTAATCAACTGCCTAATTTGCTCAAATGAAGCTTGTACAGAAGATGTCCCTTGGCGAACATAAACACCGGATGGCTTTAATCCTTTTGCTTTTAAGTAATAAGGCTTATTCTGACCTTCAGCTACATCAATTTGAATCGTATGATTTTCCTCTAATTGGTAGGTTGTAAACATCGTAACATCAGGTGCAATGGTATCACGAATCCCATTGGTTACACGCGTATACACATCATCAACATTGACTAAAGGGGTTAATTCTCCTCGGTCATTTATACCAATCAACAGCCTCCCGCCATCTGTATTGGCAAATGCAATGATCTCTTTGTAAATTTCATTTGTTGCAATTTCTTTAAACTCTAATTTTTCTGTTTCAACGAGCATCTCTACAGTCCTCCAACTATTCAAGTTTAATGATACATTGAAATCCAGCTTTTACAACCGCAAAAGCTGGATAAATCATTAGCCATATACCCAATAAATGGTTATTTTGTTCAAGTTCTCTTTATAAAGAAAATAATAGCGAACACTTTCCAAATCATACCATTCAGCTAAATTTCTAGCTGCTTGTGGCGCCAAATCTTCTAAAATAGCTGTTCGCATGCTTTCAAATAACTCAGGTGTTGAAAATTTAAAAGCAATCCAATCGTCTCCATTTAAAATACTGGTGTTCATCGCATCCAACGCACGTTCTGGCTCATGTGTTTCATAAAACATCCCCTTCATCACAAAAAAGTTATGTGCCAAAGACGTTGCAGGTGGTAAAGTAATCCCTTCATCTAAGGTATGTGTGCGAAAAATGAGTTCATCATTTAACAGCAAATAATCGTAAACAACGTCGATACGATCTGCTAATGTGCTCCCTTCTAAAAATCCAGGACTTCCCCATGTCACATCTAAATGGTAATAGACGCCATAAATTCGGACAAGGTTCCATGCATGCGCAATCGGCTCTGTAGAAGTGCCTGGCACATAAGCGTCACCGACGACATAAGTTGCAAAAATACCAAGTCGCTCCAACAACAACTGCGCCGCTTTTGAAATGCCCGCACAAACTGATTCTCGGTTAACAAAAACACTATAAATGTTTTGGTGATCAGGCGCATCCAAATCATAGACAGTCGTCCTAATTAAATATTCATAGACCACGCGCACCAATTCATATTCAGAAAGACCTGGTTCGACACTGGTAAGAAAGGCATCAACAGCAGCATCTATTTCAGCTTGCATGGTGATTCTAGCTTCAGCTGTGTGTCCAAACTCAGGTTCAAAGCTGGCATAAACACGTCCATCTGACCAACGTGAAACAGTTGTTCTCCCAGCCCCTGTTACCCAGAAAAATTCAGGATAATCAAAGAGTACCCATCGATAGAGTCGATGGATTTTTTCGATATCATCTGTTTCAAGTTGAATTTCTTCATCACCACGCCACACACCATCTCGCAAGGCACGATAAATAACCCGCTCTTCCTCATCAAGCTGATGATAAAAGAACTTCTCAAAAGCACCGATAAAATAAGGCAGCTCTTCTGTTAACGCATCCACCTCTTCTTCATAAGTGGCTTCGTACGTCACCTCATCTACCACTGGAACTGTTGCTTTTGAGACCGCTTCATCAGAAGCTGGTCGTCTCGCTACCACTTCAGCAGGAACGCCACACCCCCATAGCAAAATGAACACACTTATCAATAGGGTTAAAACAACTATTTTTTTCGACATTCTATCTCATCCCATCTTTTATGTCTAGTGCTGCAAGAGTGCAGCACTAAGTATGACTACGATTCATTTCCATGCCACAATTTCGCATAATAGCCACCTGATGCAATGAGGTCATCATGCTCGCCCCGTTCTGCAATCCCTTCTTTTCCTAAGACAATAATTTCATCTGCATTTTTAACTGTCGATAAGCGATGCGCAATGGTAATCACCGTCTTTCCAACTGATAATTCATCCAAAGATTTTTGAATTAACTGCTCTGTTAAATTATCAAGGGCTGATGTGGCTTCATCTAAAATGAGGATTTTCGGATTTTTTAAAAACACCCGTGCGATGGCAATTCTTTGTTTTTGTCCGCCTGAAAGCTTGATCCCCCGCTCTCCAACTTCTGTCTGATAGCCCGCTTCTAAACCGATAATAAAGTCATGGATGTTCGCTTTTTTCGCAGCAGCTTGAACTTCATCGTCGCTGGCATCCATGCGACCATACCGAATATTTTCAATAATGGTGTCATAAAACAGATAGACATCTTGTGAAACATGACCAATTGCATGCCTGAGGGTTGACAATTCATATTCTCTAATGTCAATACCGTCAACTTTAATGCTCCCTGCATTCACATCGTAATATCTGGGAACCAATTGAGAGAGGGTTGATTTCCCAACGCCTGATTCTCCAACTAAAGCAATTTTTCTTCCAGCTGGAATGTTGAGGCTGAAATTGTTTAGAACATGGGTTGATTCACCTTGATAAGCAAAATTGACATTTTTGAATGCAATGTCTCCTTTTGGATCCGTTAGCTGTTTGGCATTTTCAGGAGATTTAATGTCCGGCTCAATATCCATCACTTCACAGAAACGGCTAAATCCCGCTGCTGCTGATTGGGTCAATTCCATAAATTGCATGAGCCTTCTAATGGGTTGAATGAGGAAGTTTAAGTACAAGAAGAAGGCCATCATGTCTCCGATATTCATTTGTGAGTTAACAATTAATAAACCGCCTGTGATCAAAATCGCCACATTGGCTAAATCGATGAGGAAGTTGTTCGTACTGTGGAAAGTACCGACATACTTATAAAAATTAAACCATGAATCGTAGTATTTTTCGTTGTTGTAATCAAAGCGACGCAGTTCACGTTTCTCGTTCGCAAATGATTTCATTAACCGAATCCCACCTAAAGAATTGCCGAGCGCAGCTGTGATTTCTGCTTGTTCTTCTTTCAAGCGTTGATTCACACGTCGCATGGCTTTTCTCATCCAAAACATAAATCCGATAATGAGCAAGACGATGGGAATGGTCACCAACGTTAACGTTACGTTAATGAACATTAACAGCGTCGTTGTCCCAATAAGCATCACGGTCGAAATAAAAATATCTTCTGGTAAATGATGCGCTGCTTCAGAAATGTCGCGCAGATCACCAACGATGCGACTCATCATTTTCGGTGTTTGATTTTCATCAAAATAAGTAAAATCCAAACTTTGAAACTTCGTAAAGAGGTCACGACGAATATCTCGTTCAATACGCGACCCCATAATATGACCCCAAAACAAAACAAAGTAGTTACAAAACAATCGAAGCCCAACAAGGACAACTAAAATCACGGTGAAGATCACCATGGCTTGCGTATTGTAATGAGGGATAAAATCATTCATAAAAAGGCGTGTTACAAAAGGGAAAACCAAATCAACACCAGCTAAAATCGATGCACATAACATATCTGCAATGAACAACTTGCGATGTGGTTGATAATAGGGGATGAAACGTTTAAGCAATACAAACACGACCTTTCTTCAACTGGCTAGTGCAGCAAAACGTAAGTAATAACGCAATGTCCTTCACTTTGAAACTGCCTAGGAACATTATACTACAAATCAAAAAAAAAAGCATCTTTTTTGAAGGATGCTTTTGTGATTTTCCATGCTACTTCAATTTGACAAGAATCGTCGTGCTTAAAGGTGGCAAAGCAAGCTCTGTTTCGTTGATAAAAGCGTGGAGCGTGTTTAATCCGCTTTGTTCTTCATTTGCAATCATGTGAAAATCAGCAAGTTCAGTCGGATACGTCATCCATTCTTCTTTTAAGTTAAACAACACTTTGATGTGCGAATAGTCACCAAATTTTTTGACATCATTCAATTCGTAAATCATCACTGATTGTTGATGGTCACTCAGGCTAACATGCTTTTTGACAAGTAAACTCGATGGAAATCGAAACGCTGCATGCGCTTTTCTAATTTTGAGATACCCTTTAACTAAGTCAATTTCTTTTTGATAAGTCGCTGCTCGCTCCCAATCCATTGCATTAATATCATCACTGTCTTGATAACTGTTTTCTACACCTTTTTTGGTTCGAAAAAATTCTTGTCCAGCATGTAAAAATGGAATTCCTTGTGCAAAAATCACCATGGCTGTTGCTAAGAGTTGTCTTTTTCGTCGCGTTTCATCTGATTCCTGTGCATTTGACATGTTGGCACGGTCCCAAAATGTATGATTGTCGTGACATTCAACATAATTAATCGTTTGCGCAGGGTGAAGAAATTTAAAAGATTCGCCAAGTTGACGCCCTGAGCTTCCAGCGAGTAACGCTTTTCCCAAGTCGAGGAACGTTAGATTTCCCAGTGCAAGTCCTTTTTCTAAATGGTTAAATGTTGATCCTTTTATGACATCACGAAAGGTATCATTAAAATGCGCAATTCGAGGTAAAAATTGCATATTAGCTAAGGTGGCTTTTTGATGTGTCTCTAATGCTGTATCTAACTCCCAGCCTTCACCATATAACATAATGGTCGGATCAATGGTGTCACATAACTTCCTAATTTCATTCATTGTTTTAATATCTAACAATCCCATTAAATCGAACCTGAATCCATCCATGCCGTATTCTGTCAGCCAGAATTTAACAGAGTCTAACATAAACTTGCGCACCATGGCACGCTCACTGGCTATATCATTGCCACAACCGCTACCATTGGTCGCTCGCCCATGTAAGTCGTAACGGTAAAAATAAGTTGAGACTTGTGCTTCAAATGGGAATGTTTGTCGGTTGTAAACATGATTATATACCACATCCATAATGACCCTAAACCCTGCTTGGTGCAAAGCGTTAATGAGGGTCTTTAATTCATTAATCCGCTTATAGGGATCTGTTGGATCCGTCGCATAACTGCCTTCAGGCACATTGTACTGACTCGGGTTATATCCCCAATTATAAGCAGCATCTGGATGAAGCTCATCTACGCCTTCAAAATCATAAATGGGCAACAGTTGAATATGCGTAACACCGAGTTCTTTAAGGTAATCAAGTTCTAATAGCCCTACATATTTCCCCCGCTTTTCTTTCGCTATTTTTGAATGAATGGTGAAATCACGAATGCTCACTTCATAAATAATGGCGTCTGTCATTTGCTTCAATTCAGGTCGTAAGGCGGGATCAATTTGAACGGTCTTTTCAAGGTCAACGACGACACTGTGTGTGCCATTCTCAGTAGAAGCAATGCCATATGGATCAATCACTTCCTTTGAGATATGACGGTGGTTAATGTCATAGCGATAGCGAACGCCTTCTAAATTTTGCGTAATCAGCCGCTCCCACACCCCATTGGTCGTTCGAGTCATTTCATAGAAGTGAGGGTGATCATCCTGATAAAGGACGACAGAAACTGCAACTGCTGTTGGTGACCAAATCCTAAACTGGGTTTGCTTTTTTTCGTAGCTGATTCCTAATTTAACAGTTGCATCATAAAAACGTTGATCAAACCACTTTGTTCGTGTGATACCACCTAAGCGCAAAGGTGACTTGACCCCTTTTCCATCTACCACATCAAAAGCATGCAGCAATTTGATAAATTCGCAGATGAGCAGTCGATATTTGATGTATTGACCTAGTTCAATGACTTCTTTGACGATTAACTCAATCTCTTCCCCTGTCATCAAATCAATTAAAAAGAAAGGTGCGTCTGTGACATCTTGGATGTGAGTATCCACTAAAAGCGTGATTTCATTGTACTCATCCAAATAGGCTTTGTAGGGGTAAGGCTGTGTCACGTGATTAGATGTTGTCATTCCATAACCTCGTTTACGATTAAATTTTGTTTTTAGACAGAAAAAACCAATAGAATGTGGATTCCATCAGTTTTTACGCCATGCGCATTATTTACGAATTTTCCAAATTTCTTTGGCATACTCGCCAATGGTTCGATCGCTAGAAAAGAAACCGGCTTTGGCAATATTAAGGGTTGCTTTTTTAAACCACGTGCGTTGATTCATAAACGTTTCTCCAGCAAGTTGATGCGCTTGTGCATAGCTTTCAAAATCTTTGAGTAAAAAGTATTCATCTTCATGTAAAAGAGATTGATACAGCACATCAAACTCCGATGGCTTGACTGTTTCAAAAAAGCCATTTACCAATTGTTCAAGAACTTGATGAATGTGTCCATCATAGTTGTAATAGTCACTTGGTCGATAACCACCATGACGTCCATAAGCCATGACTTCATCAATGGTTAATCCGAAAATAAACATATTTTCAGCACCAACAGCTTCCATCATTTCCACATTGGCACCATCTAAAGTTCCGAGGGTCAAAGCACCGTTAAGCATAAACTTCATGTTCCCTGTTCCTGATGCTTCTTTCGTTGCCGTGGAAATTTGTTCGCTAATATCCGCCGCAGGAAAAATATTTTCAGCTAAAGAAACCCGATAGTTTTCTAAAAAGATAACTTTTAAGCGATCCTTTGTTTGTGGGTCGTGATTGACAATGTCTGCAATGGCATGAATGAGTTTGATGACTTTTTTAGCATAGTAATAACCTGGTGCAGCTTTAGCACCAAAAATAAAGGTACGCGGTGGTATGTCAAAATGAGGATCTTCTTTTAAACGGTTGTACAAATACATAATATGTAACGCATTTAGCAATTGACGCTTGTATGCATGAAGCCGTTTAACTTGAATATCAAAAATAGAAGTTGGATCCACGATGATCCCTGTTTCCTTTTCGATCACATGGGCTAAAATGGTTTTGCGTTCTTTTTTGACACTTGCGAGTTCTTCTAAAAAGGCAGTGTCTTCAGCGAAAGGCAGTAATTTTTCAAGTTCTGTCGGTTTTTTTATAAAGCCGTCTCCGATGGTTTCTTTTAGTAAGGTTGTCAATTGTGGGTTTGACTGTAACAACCAACGCCTGAATGTAATGCCATTTGTTTTACTGTTAAATTTTTCAGGATAAAATTGATAAAATAAATTCATTTCTCGTTGTTTTAAAATGTCACTGTGGACTTTTGCCACCCCATTGACACTGTAGCTACCTACCACGGCAAGATGTGCCATTTTTACAACACCATGCGCAATAATCGCCATGTGTTCAATGCGATCCCAATCATAAGGATACTGATCCCATAGTTCTTTACAAAAGCGTTCGTTGATTTCGTGAATGATTTGATAAATCCTTGGCAGTAACGCTTGGATCAGATGAATCTGCCATTTTTCCATGGCTTCAATGAGTAAGGTGTGATTGGTGTAAGAAAAGGTATGCGTCGTAACATGCCACGCTTCGTCCCATGACATTTTTTCTTCATCAACCAGTAAACGCATCATTTCTGGAATCGCTAAAACTGGATGGGTATCGTTAATATGAAAAGACACATGTTCGTGAAAACGATGCAAGCTATCATGATTACGTTTATAGACTTTAATGATGTCTTGCAAACTAGCAGAGACGAGAAAATATTGTTGTTTTAAACGTAAAATTTTACCGTCTTCATAAGAATCATCTGGGTATAAAGTGTCGGTGATGGCCTCCGTTTCTCTCGTATAAGTATCTAACGGTTTAAAATCTGGTGGTGTACTGATCTCTGCCCGCCATAAGCGAAGCGTGTTGACCACTTTATTTTGATAACCAATAACGGGTACATCATAAGGGATGGCACAGACTTCTTCACTGTTTGTTAGTGAAAATTCAAGGCGATCTTCATGAGCGAGTGAGGTGACATCGCCCCAAAAATGGACCCGTACTGCATCTTCTAAACAGGCTTTTTCCCAAGCATTGCCGTTAACTAACCAAGGATCAGGATGTTCTTCTTGATAGCCATCGACAATTTTCTGTTCAAACAAGCCATGTTGATAACGAATTCCAAAACCATGACCGGGTAAATCAAGAGAGGCTAAAGAATCGAGAAAACAAGCTGCCAAGCGACCGAGTCCACCATTTCCAAGCCCTGCATCACATTCTACTTCTTCCAAATCAGCAAAATCAAGGCCCAATTCATTTAATCCCTGATGAACTGTCTCATAAAGTCCAAGATTTAACACATTACTCCCGAGTAATTTCCCCAATAAAAACTCAATTGACAAATAATACACTTGCTTTTCATCAGCAGCTCGGTTTTGCTCTTTCGTCTTGATCCAATCGGAACAAATATGCGCTTTGATCAGTTCACTCAGTGCCTCATAATGTGCGCCGCTGGTTACATCCGCAACCTCTTTACCATACATTTCCCATACTTTCTGCTTAAATAAACGTTTAAAATTTTTCTCCGTTATTTTCATACCTGCTTCAAGAGACTTCATCAATTTTAGCCTCTTGCACTCCTTTCATTTTGGAACAACTCATCATAAATGGCTTTGTATGTTAAAGCTGACTGATGCCAACTATAGTCGGCAGACATGGCATTAATCATGAGCTGTTTCCATACTTGTGAATCCTTACGATACAATTCCAATGCTTTTTCATAAGTGAAGAGAAACTCATGCGCATTATAGTTAGCAAAACTAAAGCCAGTTCCAGCACCTGTTTGCTCATCATAAGCCATAACCGTATCATTTAAACCACCCGTTTCTCTAACCAAGGGTAACGTGCCATAAGCCATGGCAATCAGCTGAGAAAGCCCACAAGGTTCAAATAAAGAAGGCATCAGGAACAAATCCGCCCCTGCATACACTTGATGCGCAAATGCTTCATCAAATCCAATAAAACTACGCACTTTGTCACGGTATAGATGTTCCATGTGTGCAAAAAAGGATTCGTACTCGCCTTCACCATTGCCAATTAGAATAAATTGGACATCTTCGTGCATCATTTCATGAAACACATGTTGAACGAGATCAATGCCTTTTTGTTTGCTTAGACGTGTTACCATCGCAACAATGGGCGTCTTATCAGAAACTTCAAGCGCTAATGCTTTTTGTAAGGCACGCTTGTTCTTTTTTTTCTGATCAAGGGTTTTTAACTGATAATTAACTGCGATATGTTGATCCACTTCTGGCGAATAAATGGTCGTATCAATCCCATTTAAAACGCCGACTAGTTTATAGTTTAATGCCCGTAGTAACCCATCGAGTTGATAACCAAAGAAAGGCTGTTGAATCTCATGTTGATACGTTTCACTCACTGTCGTAATTTTGTCTGCTGCAATGAGTGCACCTTTCATAAAGCTAATTTGCCCATAAAACTCTAATTGATCCACATGAAAGTACGGATCATCTAGCATGAGTAAGTCATGCATGACAGAGCGGGGGAAAATGCCTTGAAATTGTAAATTATGGATGGTAAAGACATTTTTAATGGAACGATACAGGGGTAAGGTGCGATAGCGCTCTTTAAGCAAAAAGCCAATCATCCCTGTATGCCAATCATGACTATGAATCACATCTGGGACAAAATTCAAATACGGGATCACGTCTAAAACAGCACGACAGAAGTAAGAAAAGCGTTCACCATCATCACCATGACCGTAAAGTGATGTTCGCTTAAAATAATATTCATGATCAATAAAGTAATAATGCACGCCTTCGTATCTAAGTTCAAACAAGCCACAATGCGCTTCTCTCCAGCCCATTCTAACTGTTAACACTTTTTTAAGGCGCATGCGCAACTTGAACGTTTCTGGAATCTGACCATATAACGGGAGGATCACACGGACATCAACCCCGATCTGTTGCAATGCTTTTGGCAAAGCACCTGCCACATCTGCTAAGCCACCCGATTTAACAAAAGGTGCACATTCGCTCACTGCAAATAAAACCTTCATTTATATCCACTCCTTATAAACAGTGGCATTTTTTGGCACAACGAGCGGTACTTGGTCATTTCCTTTTAAAGCGGCACCTGCTTCAATTGTTACCTCTTTGTCAACAATGACATTTTCTAACACACAATCATCACCAATTTCAACTTTTGGCATAATGATACAGTTTTTCACAACGGTATTTTTACCAATTCTTACACCTCTTGAGATGACACTGTCAGTCACCTCTCCTTCAATTAAGCAACCATTGGCAACCATGGTACCTGTCACGTGAGAACCGGATAAATATTTGGTTGGTGGCTCATCTTTTGGCGTTGTCAAAACCGGGTATTTCTTAGAAAAAATACCATTCCAATTATCCATCGTTAATAAGTCCATGGTACTTTTGTAATAATTGGTCAACGAATCCACTGTGAATAAGAGCTCATTAACTTGATACAGATTTTTATCGAGGTGTTGCGTACTTGCTTCAACGAATCCCATGAGCGTTTGCGGAATGCTCGGATCAAGGTTGTCTAAAAATTGAACCATCAATTGGCGCTTTAACAAATAAATGGGTAGTCCTTTTCCAGCATAAACGACTTGGGTCACAGGCGCCTCTTTTTCTCGATGCATTTTCAACATGTCTAAAATAGGAATCCGACCAATGATATGACTCGGCGCAATGATCACATACTGATAAGGCGCACGGATAAAAAATTCTTGATTATGTTGCAAAATAAGTTGGGTATTCTCTTTGTCATGTTTATCTTGCACATAAAAGAATAAACCGCCGTTCTTACGATCGAGATCCCACACTTTACCTGAACCAATATGACCTTTTAGCGAGTTGTACAAGTGATGAGAGAAGATGCCGACACTGTCAATTCCCGCATGTACCATGTTGGAAAGCATAAAATCAATTAAGCGATACCTCCCTGAAAATGGCAATGATGCAACGGGACGATTCAACGTCAGGGGTGCTAACGTGTCAATATCAACCGTCGCATCAATAACACCTAAAATTTGTTTGTTTTCTAATCTGTCCATTTTAAGTCACCTCTATTCATTTAAATTTTCTTTAATTACTCCCCTGTGTATAAAACAACGCCGTCATCATGCTCACCAGGCTGGATAACGCGTCCATCTAAAACAGATGTGCCTGGTCCAACAATGGCACGGTTTATTTTAACATTTTTACCGATGACTGCATTATTCATGATGACTGAATCTGTGATGACACTGCCAGATCCCACACTGACCCCTTGAAACAAAATGCTGCCTTTAATGGTGCCTTTTACGACACAACCTTCGTTAACCAAAGCATTTTCGACCTTTGCCTCAGCGTCAATATACTGAGCTGGGTAACTGGGATTTTTAGAATATATCCGCCAATTTTCTTCATATAAATCAATATTTGTCGTGGCGTCTTCTTTTGGTTTTAACAAATCCATATTGGCTTCCCATAAACTTTGAATGGTGCCAACATCTTTCCAGTAGCCAGAAAAGGGATAAGCCACTAACTTCTTTTTTTCATCTAAAAGTAGGGGAATAACATCTTTACCAAAATCATTGCTTGATTCTGCATTCCGACAATCCATTTCTAAAAATTCTGTTAACACGTCGGTTTTGAAAATGTAAATGCCCATGGAAGCTAAATTACTTTTAGGCTCTTCTGGCTTTTCATCAAATTCAACAATGTTAAAATCGTCGTCTGTGTTCATAATGCCAAAACGGCTCGCTTCATCCCACGGCACTTCAATGACAGCAATGGAAACATCTGCACCTTTTTTAACATGAAAGTCCAACATTTTTGCATAATTCATTTTATAAATATGATCTCCTGATAAAATAACGACATACTCAGGATCATAGCGTTCAATATAATTCATGTTTTCATAAATGGCACTGGCTGTTCCTTTATACCATTTAAATCCCGAAGCCTCTGAATAAGGCGGCAATACTGCAACACCACCGTTTGTCCGATCTAAATCCCACGGAGAACCGTTACCGATGTAAGCATTCAAAACAAGGGGTTGGTATTGCGTTAAAACACCAACTGTATCAATACCAGAATTGGTACAATTGCTGAGCGGAAAATCAATGATGCGATATTTTCCACCGAAAGCAACAGCTGGTTTTGCTAAATTTCTCGTCAAATCTTTTAATCTACTGCCTTGTCCCCCTGCCAAAAGCATTGCAATACTTTTTTTTGCCATGTATGAAGCCACCTTTCTTTTCTTTTTTGTCCATCACCGACAACATGAATATCGTTAATCAACTACGCTTTTAATTCGTTGACATGTCTACTTACTTTTTTATCCAGTTTTTTAACAGGCCTTAAAATAAGGATACCTAGAGGTGGAACCGTAAGTTCAAGGTGACAAGGTTGATGATGATACTGCTGATCAATCGTCTCTAAGTAATATTTATCTGCTCTTCCAGATCCACCATTAATTTGACCGGAACCACCATATTTTATGTCATCACTGTTTAAAATTTCGCGATAGCGATCATGTGAAGGAACGCCTACCTTGTAGTGGTGATACGTCTCTGGTGTGAAATTACACACGATGACGAGGTAGTCATCTTCCGCTTTGCGAATAAAGGAAAAAATACTTTGTTCATGATTATCCACATCGATCCATGAAAAGCCATCAGGCTGATGATCGCGTTCATAGAGCGGCTTTGAACGTTTATAAAAAGCGAACAAGTCTTTTGTAAAAGTATTCATTTGTGCATGCTTATCATACTCTAAAATCATCCAATCTAACTGTTCCATATCTTTCCATTCATCAAACTGACCAAATTCCCCGCCCATGAACAGCAGTTTTTTTCCTGGATGGGTGTACATATAGCCGTATAATAAGCGTAGTTGTGCAAATTTTTGCCAATCATCCCCAGGCATTTTATTCAGTAATGACTTTTTGCCATGAACCACTTCATCATGTGACAAAGGCAAAATATACTTTTCAGAAAAAGCATAAAGCATGGAAAATGTCATTTTATGATGATGGTATTTGCGGTCATAAGGAGACGCTTCCATGTAGGAAAGCACATCATTCATCCAACCCATGTTCCATTTGTAGTCAAATCCTAAGCCACCTCCAGCAACAGATGCCGTTACCCCTGGCCAATCTGTCGAGTCCTCTGCACATACCAGCGCCTCTGGATAATGTAAATGAATGGCTTCATTTAACTTTTGTAAGAAGTGAACGGCTAACTCATTTTTTTCAGGATGACCGTGGGGTTCCCAATACAGCATATTGGCAACTGCGTCAATGCGAAATCCGTCGATATGAAAGTACTCAAGCCAAAACAAGGCATTAGAAATTAAAAAACTTTGCACTTCCTTTCTACCTAAATCAAAATTAGCTGTTCCCCATGTTGGATTTTCACGAACGGACGCATGCCTATATTCATAAGTCGGAGCACCATCAAACAGATATAGGCCGTGATCATCTTTACAAAAATGCCCTGGAACCCAATCAATTAACACGCCAATTCCCGCTTGATGACATTGATCCACTAAATACATAAAATCATGAGGGTTTCCATAACGACTGGTGACACTATAATAACCCGTTCCTTGATAGCCCCAAGAACGATCATAGGGATGTTCGACCAAAGGCATCACTTCAACATGGGTGAATTTATGTGCTTTAAGATACGGAATAAGTACTTCGGCGATTTCACGATACGTGTAAAAGGAATGAATGTCACTTTCATCATATTTTTCAGTGGCTACTTTTATGCCTTTTTTCTTCCAAGACCCCATGTTAAACTCATAAATATTCAACGGTGCCTGTTGCCAATTTTTATTTTTTTGTTCTCGCTTCCATTTATTATCTTTCCACTTATAGCCTTCTAATGAATAAACAACTGACGCTGTCTGCGGACGAATTTCTGCATAAGTTCCATAAGGATCAGCTTTTAAACGTTTTTGTCCATCACACGTCAAAATCTCGTATTTATAGCAATCTCCTGTTTGAAGATGCGGAATAAATAAATGCCAAATACCTTCAGCATTTATTTTTTCCATGCCATGTTGATGACCTTTCCAATCATTGAAATCACCAACAACAGAAACTTTTTGTGCCTGCGGTGCCCAAACCGTAAACGCAACACCTTGACCAGCATCAGTCGTTATCAGTTGAGCGCCAAATATTTCATAACTTCGAAAATATGTGCCATCGTGAAACAGATGGACTTGATAATCATCAGGTTTTGTTTTCATCCCATCATCACCGTACCTTAAGTTTTTTACCGCGCTTGCAGCGAGTGCCAAAAAGTCGTATTTCGATCTGCTAACAGACTCAAATATTTCAATTGGTGAGCCATCCCCTTTGTTAAACAATCTTGAGACAGACGAAAGCCCCAATTTCCAGCAGTAACACCAGGTGTATTCATTCGATGATCTTGATTGAGCCTAAGTACATCTTGCATCGGGATAATCGCCATTTTTGCAACTGATAAAAAAGCAAGACGAATCATATCCCAAGCGACATCTTCACCACTCACATTTAAATAGCGGCGAAATTGATCTTGAACTTCTGCTGAGGAAAGCTCATACCATCCGACCGTCGTATCATTGTCATGTGTGCCTGTATACACCACAATATTATCTGTTTTGAAATGATGAGGCAAATGGGTGTTATGCTGTTTGCCATCAAAGCCAAACTGAATCACTTTCATACCAGGCAAGCTTAAATCATCCCGTAGTTTTTCCACCCCTGGCGTGATGATCCCTAAATCTTCGGCAATAATCGGTAAATCACCCAACTGATCTTTAACAGCCTGGAAAAATACCTTCCCCGGACCCGTCATCCAACGTCCTTTTTTAGCAGTTTTAGCCCCATAAGTCACTTGCCAATAACTTTCAAACCCGCGAAAGTGATCAATACGTAAAATGTCACAAAATACCAACGCCTTTTGAATTCGCTTAATCCACCAATGATAGTTACTTTTCTGCAGCTGGTCCCAATTGTAAAGTGGATTCCCCCAAAGCTGACCCGCTTCACTAAAATAGTCTGGTGGCACACCTGCTACACTTGTTGGATTTCCGCTTCCATCAAGCATGAACAAGCTTGGATTCGCCCAACAATCAGCGGAATCCAAAGCGACAAAAATCGGCATATCACCAATGATTTTCACACCTTTTTGATTCGCATATCCTTTCAGTGCTTTAAATTGTTTATTGAAAATAAATTGTAAAAAGTTGTGATAAGCAATTTCATCCGATAACTTCTTTTTCCATTCACAAACAGCGCTTTCTTCTCGTTTAGCAATCGGTGCCGGCCAACTTTGCCAAACAGCACCATCATAGTAGTCGCGCATTTGATCTTCAGTTAGAACATTTTGATGAAGATCGACAAACGCTGCGTAATCTTTTTCATCTTCAGTCTGACGGCGCACATCGATAAAATGAGATTTAAGCGACATAAAAAGCGAATAATCTCCTAACCAATCATCATGATGTGCCACAAATTGATGATAGCAAGCTGTTAGCTCGTTATCAAGTTGAACAAAGCGATGATAGGCTTTTCGATTAAGCCCTTCTTTAAAAGTGATCACTTGACCGTAATCCACTTGATTCATGGGAAAAAAGGGATGACTTTTCAAATCATCCGCTTTTAAGAGTCCCCATTCTACTAGTTTTTCCGGACAAATCATCAATGGATTCCCAGCAAAAGTAGAAAAACTCTGATAAGGGGAGTCTCCAAAACCCGTTGGATTAATCGGTAAAATTTGCCATATCGTTTGATGTGCTTCCTTTAAAAAATCAACAAATTGATAAGCACCTTTTCCTAAATCTCCAATTCCATAATCAGAGTACAAGCTTGTTATATGAAGTAAAATACCACTCGTTCTCGTTAGCTTCACAATTCTCCCACCTTTCACTTCATCGAATATTTCCGAAATCGTTGTTTGATCAGTTGAGCATCTCATGACATAACTGTTTGCTATTGTTATTCATGATCGCAGCGTTTAACCTTTACTTGCTCCATAAGCGCTTATGTATACCCTTGATTGTTATTCATTATAACAGAGTTTAACCGTCGTTACTAGAGTACATGAATTATTTTTTTATTTTTTTACAAAAAACTTGTCATTCATCTTCAATCATTGTCATTCATTCAGCTTTTCACGCATTGACAATGCGTGGAGATTAACATCATAACGATTTTATTTTAAAAAAGCAGACATTAAAAAGCATCCCTTGTTCAGGAATGCTTTAATCATGAATGTTGTGCTGAACGAGATGTTACTCAGATAAATAAACGATAAAGCCAATTTCCACCTGTTACTTAACAGCCACCACTTTGACAATCTCGACGACGAGTTCACTTAGCTTCACTAACTCACTAATCGGCATTTTTTCCTCTTTTGAGTGGATGTCTAAATAACCAACGCCTAAATTCGCTGTTGGAATGCCAGCTAAAGTAAAGATATTCGCATCACTCCCACCACCAGTTGCACACAAGTCAGGCGTGCGACCTATTTGTTCGATGGCAGTTTTCGCAACTTGAACAACAGGATCCGTTTCTTTTAATGTATAACCCACCCGCTCATAAGACACATCAATATCTACTGTACAGCCACGTTCAACTGCTGCCTTTTCTAATGCTTCACTCATGACTTTCATTTGATTTTCTAATTTTGAAAACGTAATCGCACGAGCTTCTCCTGTTAACGTCACCAAATCACACACAATATTGGTCCGTAAGCCACCATTAATCATGCCAATGTTTGCAGTCAGCTCTTCATCTAATCTACCCAGCGGCATATTGGTAATCGCTTTTGCGGCAATTTCAATGGCTGAAACACCTTCTTCAGGTGCAACGCCAGCATGAGCAGCAATGCCATGCACGTTCGCTTTAATCTTGGCATGATCTGGACTGGCAACAATGATCTCACCAACTGAACCACCACTGTCTAAAGCAAAACCATATTTGGCATTCAAAGCTTTTTTATCAACAGCAGTCGCACCAATCAACCCAATTTCTTCACCAGCCGTTAAAACAAACTCAACATCCCCATGCGCCACATTTTCTTCTTTTAACAAACGAATCCCTTCTAGCAATGCGGCAATACCAGCTTTGTCATCCGCTCCTAAAATCGTCGTCTTATCCGTTTCAATAAGATCACCATTAATCACCGGTTTAACACCATTACCCGGTGTTACCGTGTCAAAATGACAACTAAATAAAATCGGATCAGCTGTCTGTACACTTCCTTTTAATCTGGCAATTAAGTTACCGGACCCTAATCCCGTTTGCGCTTTCGTCTCATCTTCTGTTACCTCTAACCCTAATGCAGTCAATTTCTCTTTCAAAAGCTTGGCAATCTCAGCTTCATTCTTCGATTCAGAATCCACTTGTACCAACTCTAAAAATTCTGCTACTAACCTCTCTTGATTGACCATGATTATCAATTCCTCCTGTTTTGATGCAAACACATCATTATTTTGATAACTCTTTCATCATCTCCATCACATACCGCTTCACTGAAACATCTTTTGGTTTCTCAACTGCACGAAAATAGTCTAAGATGTCACTGGCAAAAGGATAAGCTTTTGATAATTCTAAGTCAGCTCTACCACAGCGCTCTAACAAATAAACTTTAAGGGCCATCTTCAGACATCTTTCCGCATAACCTGAAATACCGTTAAACGTTTTATACAATTCATGTCCTTTAAATTCAGCTTTCAACGCCAATGTTGGCTTTAATTTCTTACAAAAGGACCGATAAGTGTTCACACTTACCCCATAAGACACAACCCGATCAAAAAGTTGTTCCACTAATATCACTGGCGATGTTATTTGGTACGCTTTAAATAAGACTTTATATTCAAACCCACTATAAGCCAACATGTACCACTTATTGGGATTTGGCTTCTTTTTATCAACTACCCAACCATTGACATGCTCAACAATATTAAATTCATCAAGTATTTTTTGGTATTCACTTGTTCGCTCTTTCAAGTGAGGCAGCTTCTTTTCTAGCCAAAACTTCTTGAACCCCAGTCGTTCCAAATCATGGATAATGGTTGTAACAAGCGGTATCACTTTTAAAAAATCACGTTTCAAAAATTTCTTCAAATCTTTTGCTGCATGATCGAATTGTTTTGCTTTTTTAAAAACGACAACAAGACGATGCGGTCGATCTAACAAATCGACGATTCTCCAATCATGCAAGTGATCATTCACAATTAAGATGGAAACAATATGTTCAATAAAGCCAGGTGTTCTTTTGTTAACTTTTGTCAACTTGGCTAAGTATTTGTCACTTACTGTTCCGAGCATGGGCATAAACTGTTGAACATCTGCTTCATAAAATGCGCTTTTTTTTTCGTCAATCAGACAGCCGATATAAAGCAACATATCCAGTGTATATGAAATTTGGAAATCAGCGCCCATTGTGACACCTCCTCATAAAAAGTTCGTTTTTTCACTGTTAACGATTATCAATATTTTCTGGGTTCAAATCATGATTCATCATGCGATAAGTTGCCATTTCTTCATACTTTGTTCCAGGACGCCCGTAGTTGGCATAAGGGTCAATTGAAATGCCACCCCGCGGTGTGAACTTGCCCCAAACTTCCAAATAACGTGGATTCATTAATTTGATCAAATCTTTCATGATAATGTTGATACAATCTTCATGAAAATCACCATGATTTCGAAAACTGAATAAATAAAGCTTCAATGACTTACTCTCAACCATTAACACATCTGGTATGTATGAAATATAAATTTTTGCAAAATCTGGTTGATTCGTAATGGGGCATAAACTTGTAAACTCTGGACAGTTAAATTTGACAAAATAATCATTGCTGCTATGCTTGTTTTCGAAAGTCTCGAGTACACCAGGCGTGTATGTCGTTGGATAATTGACATTTTTAGAACCTAATAAAGTTAATCCTTTTAAACTTTCTTCACTACTTCCTGCCATCAATCATGGCCTCCTTTTGCTCAAAATTCATCTGTTAAGATTATACCATAAAGTTAAAGAAATGTGTAGCGATATTCAAAAAAGTCAAAAATTGTCAAAATAAAGTCATGTTTTGACAACAAATAAAAATGTATGACTTCTGTCGCATCTTTTGATACAATCACAGCCATACATTTTTTTCAAGCTTAGACTAATAGCCTCTCACAAACCCACCAACACGACCTTCCTGCCCAAGCATCACATTTCTTCCAACAGGAACTGTAATCGGATTTCCTGCATCATCAAAAATACGGGAACTTCCTTCTATGACAACCGATACTTCTGATACTTCATCAAATTCAGTGAGGGTCATGACCAACTGTTTGATGACTTGTGATGAAACCTGTGTCTGTCCTTGATCAAAGAATAAGTCAGAAGAGAAATTTAAGGTCATAATGCCATTTTCTAACTGAGGTGCATCAAGTAATGTGGCACGATGGTTAAAGACACTAATATACGTCGCACCAATCGGTCCTCGTACCAATGAAGACACTGCATACTCAAACGGATCAACCGTGTCTGAAACCAATCGAGTAACAGGGACTAACAAAGCATCTTCCGTATCATCCGTAAAAAAATATAACTTCAGCATTTGAGCATTCGCCACATTGATCGCATCTACTTCAAGGTTAATACCCATCGCACGTGTTAAACCGCGACCGACATCCATTGCACCATTAAAGTTATTGACTTTTTCCCCTTCAAGTTGAAAATAAACACGTTCAACATCTGGCAATGCAGTCATGCTCCATACTAAAGATGTCAATAAATCTTCTTCTTCAGAAGCTCGATAGTATAAAAAGGATTCTGATAAATTAAGGGTTAAGCGCCCATGATCAAGCGTATAATCACGAAGCACGGCACCAGGTGGAATCAAGCCATCTACATGATGTTGCAGGCGTGGCGAACCTCTTTGAATACTTGAAAAAACAGATTCAACGAGACTTTTTTCCTGAGCGATCGGAACATCTGTTTTAGCTAAGTAGCCTGATTCATGCATCACATATACCACATGCGTTTCTAAAACGTCTTCTTCGTAAGACGTGCCCATACTTCCTACTTGATTCACTTCATCTAAAGTCACATGACCAGCAAGTGGGGCAATGAAGTAAATAACCACCATAATGACACACATCACTGCGACCTGTTTGGCAGTAACACGCTTCATCCATTCCAATTTTTCTAACTTCATCATGCATTCCTCCGTAGATTCATCGTCGTTAATGAAGTTTATGAAAAAAGCCCAAGGATTAGAACCCAAGGCTTTAACATCTCAACTAAACGTCCATATCCGTTTCAGTTGGTTCAATAATGACTGTTGTTTCTTCATCACCAATCGCTACGTCAACTTCTACGTCTTTTTTGAGCTTTTTCGTTTTTTTGTCTTCTTCAACTGGTGGTGGCGGTGGTGGCGGTGTAACTGGCTTTATAAATTTTTCTCTTAAAATACCTGTTCCAGCTGGAATCAGTTTCCCAAGAATGACATTTTCTTTTAATCCAACGAGTTCATCCACTTTACCTTTAATCGCTGCATCTGTTAACACACGCGTTGTTTCTTGGAAAGAGGCTGCAGATAAAAAGCTTTCAGTTTCTAAAGATGCTTTTGTAATCCCAAGCAATGTTGGTACGCCAACTGCTGGACGCTTTTTCTTCATCACTGCTTCTTTATTAACACGTGTATAATGTACCACATCAATTAATGACCCAGGTAAGATGTCTGTATCTCCACCGTCGATAATTTTAACTTTCTTCATCATTTGGTGCAGCATAATTTCGATATGCTTGTCTGAAAGCTCCACCCCTTGAGCACGGTATACATTTTGCACTTCTTTTAAAATGTAAGCTTGTACTGCAACAGAGTCAGCGACGCGAAGTAATTCTTTCGGATCAATTGAACCTTCTGTAATCATATCTCCCGCTTTTAAAGTGTCACCTTCTGCAATAAGTGGTCGCGTGCCATAAGCCAGTAAATAAGCACGACTTTCTAACTTGTTGGTCACAACGACTTCGTAACGTTTACGAGCGTTCCCTCTGATTTCAGAAACCGTTCCATCAATTTCAGAAATAACAGCGCGCCCTTTCGGATTCCTTGCTTCGAAAAGCTCTTGAATACGCGGTAAACCTTGCGTGATATCCGCACCAGCGACGCCACCTGTATGGAACGTTCTCATGGTTAACTGGGTCCCTGGTTCACCGATAGATTGAGCAGCCATGATCCCAACAGCTTCTCCTACTTCCACGTCTTTACCAGTTGCTAAATTGCGACCATAACATTTTTTACAAATCCCTTTTTCAGCATTACATGAATAAATCGTACGAATTGAAATGGAGTCGATGCCAACAGCAATGATTTCACTTGCGATTTCGTCTGTGATGTATTCATTTGGTCCAATAATAACTGCGTCTGTTTTAGGATGAACAACCGATTTAGAGGTGTAACGACCCGCAATTCGCTCAAACATCGGTTCAATCACTTGACCACGTTCGACTAAATCAGAAACATATTGACCACGATCCGTTTTACAATCAGCCTCTCTGACGATGACATCTTGTGCTACATCGACGAGACGACGGGTTAAATAACCTGAGTCAGCTGTTTTAAGGGCTGTATCTGCGAGACCTTTACGGGCACCATGGGTTGAAATAAAGAACTCCGTTACTGTTAAACCTTCTCGGAATGAAGATTTGATCGGTAATTCAATGGTTTTACCCGATGGATTGGCCATCAATCCGCGCATCCCTGCGAGCTGCGTAAAGTTCGATGCATTACCACGGGCACCAGAATCACTCATCATATAAATATGATTATCTTTTGGCAACTCATTCATCAACGTCTCTTGAATTTCATCTTTAGCTTTTGCCCAGACATCTAAAACCAAGCGATAACGCTCCGTTTCCGTTAACAAACCTTGATCGAAATAAGCTTTAATCTGGGCAACACGCACATCTCCACCAGAAAGAATCACTTTCTTACCTTCAGAAACAACAACATCTGAAATACCGACTGAAATACCCGCCATGGTTGAATATTCGAATCCCAAATCTTTTAATTCATCTAACATTCTTGATGTTTCAGTTGTTTTATACGTCCTAAAGATTTCAGCAATAACGTCGCCTAAGAATTTTTTCTTAAAGGGTTCGACAACGGGTCGATGCGACAAATACTTCACAATATCTGTGCCTTTTTTGACGAAATAAACGTCAGGGGTTTCATAGTTTAAATTGGTCATGGTTGGCTCATTTAAATACGGAAACTCTTTAGGTAGAATGCTGTTAAACACGACTTTACCTAATGTGGTAATTAAATACTCACTCGCTTGCTTTGGTGTAAACTGATCAATATCAAATGCAGCAGAAACATCTAAAGCAACACGTGCATGTAAAGCCACATAACCATTAGCATAAGCCATGCGTAGTTCATCTACATCTTTGTAAATATGACCTTCACCTAAAGCACCCGCTTCTTCTTTTGTCAAGTAGTAGTTCCCTAATACCATATCTTGAGACGGTGTTACAACTGGTTTCCCGTCTTTCGGATTCAAAATATTGTTAGCTGCAAGCATTAAAAGTCTTGCCTCAGCTTGAGCTTCTTGCGATAAAGGCACATGCACCGCCATTTGATCCCCATCGAAATCTGCATTAAAAGCCGTCGTTACAAGTGGGTGTAACCTGATGGCACGCCCTTCAACCAGTTTCGGTTCGAAAGCTTGAATACCGAGACGGTGAAGCGTTGGTGCACGGTTAAGCAAAACAGGATGCTCATGAATCACATCTTCAACAACATCCCATAACGCATCATCTAAGCGTTCAATCATCTTTTTCGCACTTTTAATGTTTTGTGCCAGTTCTCGTGAAACGAGTTCTTTCATTACAAAAGGTTTAAACAATTCCAAAGCCATTTCTTTAGGCAATCCACACTCAAACATTTTCAAGTCTGGTCCGACGACAATAACTGAACGACCCGAATAATCCACACGTTTCCCAAGTAAGTTTTGACGGAATCGACCTTGCTTTCCTTTTAACATATGAGACAACGATTTAAGCGGGCGATTTCCTGGTCCTGTAACAGGACGACCACGGCGACCATTATCAATCAGTGCATCCACTGCTTCTTGGATCATCCGTTTTTCATTGTTGATGATAATATTAGGTGCTCCGATTTCTAAATAACGAATAAGACGGTTGTTACGGTTGATCACTCGTCGATATAAGTCATTCAAATCTGAAGTAGCAAAACGACCCCCATCTAATTGGACCATGGGACGAATGTCCGGTGGAATAACAGGCAATACGTCTAAAATTAAATTGACCGGTTGATTCCCAGAATTTCTAAAAGCTTCAACGACTTCAAGTCGTTTAATTAATTTAGCACGTTTTTGACCAGATTGAATTTTAAGTTCAGCACGTAAATCAGCAGCTTCTTCATCCAAATCGACATTCTCAAGCAAAGATTTAACAGCTTCAGCACCCATGCCAACCGTGAAAGTCTCACCATATTTTTCAAGCGCTTCACGATATTCTCTTTCCGTTAACACAGTCCCTCTAGTAAAATCAGTTGTTCCAGGATCAACAATCACATGATTGACGAAATAAATCACTTCTTCAAGCTCACGTGGTGACATATTAAGCAAAAGACCCATGCGACTCGGAATCCCTTTTACATACCAAATATGCGCAACAGGTGCAGCAAGTTCAATATGACCCATTCGTTCACGACGCACTTTTGCTACAGTCACTTCGACGCCACAGCGTTCACAAATAATGCCTTCATGACGGACACGCTTATACTTCCCACACGCACATTCACAATCTTTTTGTGGGCCGAAAATTCGTTCACAAAACAACCCATCACGTTCGGGTTTTAACGTCCGGTAATTAATTGTTTCTGATTTTTTCACTTCTCCATAAGACCAACCACGAATTATATCTGAAGAGGCAAGTCCAATTTTCATATATTTGAATTTGTTTACATCTATCATTGCGTGACCTCCTTCAAATTATTCTTCTACTTCAGTTTCAGTACTCGAAAGCTCTGTTTGAATAGCTGCTAAATCTTGAACGACTGCAACATCAGTTTCTGGTAAGTTCACAGCCATTTCCTGACTCAATTCCATGTCAATTTCTGGTAGTTCTCCCACAATATCTCGGGTTAATTCCACATCCGTTTTCAGCAGTTCTCCCTTTGGTTGCGGCTTCTCAACTTGAGCAGGTTCAACAAGCTTAGCTGTTTCGTAAGCACTCAGTTCACGCGTTGAAATCTCTTCTTTTTCTTCATCTAAAATTTTCATGTCCATCCCCAATGCTTGCAATTCTTTGATGAGGACCCGGAAAGACTCAGGAATCCCCGGTTCGGGTACATTTTCACCACGAACAATGGCCTCGTACGTTTTGACACGTCCATTGATGTCATCAGACTTCACAGTTAAAACCTCTTGTAAAATGTAAGCAGCACCATAAGCTTCAAGCGCCCATACTTCCATTTCTCCAAAACGTTGTCCACCAAACTGGGCTTTACCACCAAGTGGCTGTTGGGTTACAAGTGAATACGGACCAATCGAACGCGCATGTAATTTATCATCAACCATATGAGCAAGTTTAATCATATACATGACACCAACAGCGATCCGATTATCAAAAGGTTCACCTGTACGACCATCATAAAGAATCGTCTTACCATCAGCATCAATGCCGGCTTCAGACATAATTTCTTCTAGATCGAACGTTTTCACACCATCAAAAACAGGTGTTGCCACATGAATACCTAAATTTTTAGCTGCCATCCCAAGGTGAATTTCTAAAATCTGTCCAATATTCATCCGTGACGGAACACCAAGTGGATTTAACATAATATCAACGGGTGTCCCATCTGGTAAATAAGGCATATCTTCTTCCGGTAAAATTTTCGAGATGACCCCTTTATTTCCATGACGCCCTGCCATCTTATCGCCTTCAGAAATCTTACGCTTTTGCGCAATATAAATCCGCACCACTTCATTAACACCAGGTGCTAGTTCATCGCCATCAGCACGAGAGAACGTTTTAACATCATGCACAATCCCATTGCCACCATTTGGCACACGTAATGACGTATCGCGTACTTCACTGGCTTTTTCTCCGAAAATCGCATGTAGCAGACGCTCTTCTGCCGTCAATTCCGCTTGACCTTTAGCCGTGACTTTACCGACTAAAATATCGTCTTCTTTAACCTCAGAACCAATTCTAATAATCCCATAATCGTCCAAGTTCTTTAACGCTTCGCTACTGGCACCTGGGATATCTCTTGTGATTTCTTCAGGACCTAACTTTGTATCTCGAGACTCCAGTTCATATTCTTCAATATGAATCGACGTATACACATCATCTTTAACCAAGCGTTCACTCATAATAATGGCATCTTCATAGTTATAGCCATTCCATGTCATAAAAGCCACGACAACATTGCGTCCAAGCGCCAGCTCACCATTTTCCATGGAAGATGAATCGGCAAGAATTTGACCTTTTTCGATCTCTTCACCCAATTCAATAATCGGTACTTGATTCAAGACTGTACTTGAATTCGAACGTTGAAATTTCGTTAACGGATAACGATCCAATCCATTATCTGAACGTCGACGTATTAAAATGGAGCGAGAATCAACCCGTTCAACAACACCAACAGATTCCGAAACAACAGCTTGACCCGAATCACGGGCATTGACATATTCCATCCCAGTTCCAACAAAAGGCGCTTCAGGAATTAACAATGGAATGGCTTGACGTTGCATGTTCGCACCCATTAAAGCACGGTTGGCATCATCATGTTCTAAAAACGGAATACAGGCTGTTGCAACAGAAACAATCTGTTGCGGTGACACTTCAACAAATTCAACTTCACTAGACGGCACGACCAACGTTTCATCATTAAATCTGGCAACGACAGTTTCAGGTAACTCATCACCGATTCCCACACCTGTTGAAGATTGGGCAATCATGTACCGATCTTCTTCATCAGCCGTTAAATATTCAATATCTCCTGTCAACCTAACCGAAACATGGCCTGATTCATCTACCACTTTATCAACCCGACAATACGGTGTTTGAATAAAGCCATATTTGTTCACTTTTGCATAACTTGACAACGCATTAATCAATCCGATATTTGGACCTTCAGGGGTTTCAATGGGACACATTCTACCGTAATGGGAGTAGTGAACATCCCGTACTTCCATCCCCGCACGCTCGCGTGTTAAACCACCTGGTCCAAGTGCAGATAAACGACGCTTGTGCGTCAACTCAGATAATGGATTCGTTTGATCCATGAACTGAGATAACTGGGAAGAACCAAAAAATTCTTTTATCGAAGCCGTTACCGGACGGATGTTAATTAAACTCGAAGGCGTAATCCCTTCTTCTTCTTGAATCGACATCCGCTCACGAACAACGCGTTCCATGCGGGAAAGTCCAATACGCAATTGGTTTTGTAGCAACTCTCCAACAAGACGCAAACGACGATTCCCTAAATGATCAATGTCATCTAGTCCGCCAACGTCGGATAATAAATTTAAGAAATAACTCACTGATGCAAAAATGTCAGATGTGGTAATGTTTTTAATTTCCGGACTTCCTATGCTACCAATCACTTTGACGACTTCTTCATCGCCATTTGCATCAATGGAATAAACCTCAAATTCTTGGACATAAGTTTCAGTGTTCCCTTCAAGTTCACTTTCTAATTCAACCTTGCGTACATTTAAAGCTTCCATTTTTTCTTTAAGGTCATTTTCTAAAATGTCTCTTGTGATGATCGTGCCAGATTCAACGAGAATCTCACCTGTGTCTGCATCAAAAAGATCACTGGCAATTTTCTTTCCAATTAACCGATCCATCACGTTTAATTTTTTATCGAATTTATAACGACCCACATTCGCCAAGTCATAACGTTTCGGATCAAAAAAACGAGACGAAAATAAGTTGCGAGCACCTTCAATGGTAGCTGGTTCTCCTTGGCGTAATTTCCCAAAAATTTCCATCAATGCTTCATCTGGTGTTGTCGTTGCATCTTTAGCCAATGTATTTAATAAATATTGATTTTCTCCAAAAACCGACGTAATCGCTTCTTTTGTTGTTAATCCAAGCGCACGTAAAAGGACTGTAATGGGCATTTTTCTTGTTCGATCAACGCGGACATATAAAATATCTTTAGAATCTGTTTCATACTCAAGCCATGCACCACGGCTTGGAATCACTTGAGCTAAATATTTAACTTTACCGCTTTTTTTATCTGTATCCTTGCTGTAGTACACGCCTGCAGAACGAACCAATTGGGAAACGACAACACGCTCAGAACCGTTGATAATGAATGTTCCAGTTGGTGTCATGAGTGGGAAGTCACCCATGTAAATTTCACTTTCTTTTACTTCTTCAACAAGTCCTGTTTCTTCATTTTTAATGTGTAATCTGACTTTAACACGTAATGGCGCTGCATAGTTAACATCACGTTCTTTGGATTCCAACACTGGATATTTTGCTTCCCCTAGCGTATAATCGACGAACTCAAGGGCAAACACACCATTGGTATCTTCGATGGGAGAAATGTCTTTGAACATTTCTTTAATTCCTTGATCTAAAAACCACTCATAAGAAGCCGTTTGAATTTCAATTAAATTAGGGAGCTCAAGGGCAACATTAATTCTTGAATAATTACGTCGCTCTCTTCTTTTTCCATATTTTACTACTTTTCCTGCCACACACTTCACCTCTATTAACTCGTTTGCATTACAACCTCAGCACAGGATCAATAAATATTAGGAAACATTGGAAATCACAGTCTCTACAGGTCTTTTCTCCAAATGAATCGACCACAAATTCCCCGCCTCGACAGGGGTATTTATGAAATTGACCATTATTAGGCATTTTAATATAATATCATAAATTCGCAATCATCGTCAAGAGAAATCTTGCGAAAAAATCAAAGCAGAAAATGAAAACGTAAAAAGAAAAAAAACTTTAAATTTACTGTCTTGGTAAGTGTCGTTTCGTATGGACACCCTGATCTAAAGTTTCATTTTTTCAGCAACAATTCCTTTGATGACTGAACTTCATGCGACAACCTTCGAAAGCTTGAAATAAACAAAAGACATCCTCACATCAGGATATCTTTTGTTTTGCTGCACGAAACGATTCTCTTTATAGCAACCCCAACTGATCAAGCACATGAGGTGCAGCATTGCGTCCTTTGCCTTCTAAAGTGAAGGCATGCATGTGAATCGCAGGGTTAAAGTTAAGTTCAATAAAGCCGTATGACGCTGAATCATCTGATAATTCACCGTTAATCATCATATCTACACCACAGACACGGGCACCAATCGCATGTGCGGCTGCCACTGCTTGGCGTTTAAAAAATTCGTGCGCTTCATCCGTAACGTCAATGCTATCTCCACCTGTTGAAATATTAGAATTATCACGTAGAAACACGCGAACATCCTTTTGGAGAACACTATCTGGCGTATAACCAGCTTGTTTTAAATTATGAAGCTCAATATCGCCTAAAACAATTTTTTCAAGAGGTGCCAAGTGATCAGTACCACGCCATGGATGTTCATTCTTTTTCGCAACAAGTTCAGCAACCGTTGAAATGCCATCACCGACAACATTAGCACCAACACGCTTTAAAACAGCAATACATGCTTCTCCAATCACCAAAAAGCGATACTCTTGACCATGAAGAAACTGTTCAACAATGACTTCTGTATCGAATCCAAAAGCAATTTCTAACGCATTTTGGAACTCAGCTTCCAAGACCAACGGTTTAAACATGACAATCCCCCAACCAAAGTTCGTTGATTTAGGCTTAACGACCACTTCTTGACCTTTAAAATCATGAAAAGAAAGTAAAGCATCGTCGACAGAGGTAAAGGTACGACCCTTGGGAACTGGGAATCCTGCATCATCAAGAATGATTTTGGTGACTTCTTTATTTTCCATTGCTAAATAGGAGACATAAGTATCAAGTGATGTCTTGGTTGCTTGTTTAACATATTCACGTTTCCCATTGGCTTCAAAGCATAAAAAGTTAGCTAAACGGTCGAGCACACTGTACTTAACCCCACGGCGAACAGCTTCAGCAATCATTAATTGAGTTGACATTTCCATATCTTCAAAACCGTAAGTTCGATACGGATTCACAAGCGCATTTTCTTTATGCTGATGCGCAAGTGACATCAAATCAAGATCTCTCATACCACGGTTTTGTTTTAACAGGTCAACAGCTGTATTTAATCCCAAATCGTATGCCTTATTCAATGCTTCCATCTTGTCTAAAATCAATGTAACCCGTTCAACGACTGCTTCATTTGCTTTAGCACCTTCTAGTGCGACATCATTTGCCAGCTCTTCAGGGTTAAAATCAACGACTTCATCTAATTCAAGTAAAGTCAACATAAACAAATGAACAAATTTCAAGTCTTCCAGCGTAATCCCTTCAAAAGCCAGTGGGTTCAAGTCAATCGAGCGAATTTCTAAATAACCGATGCCATTTTCTTCTAAACAGTTGAGCAATTTAATCTGATTCGGACATTTAATGCGAACAGGCGCATAAATTTCACGCTCGTCAATCACCTTTCCTTCAGCCATCGCAGTACGAACAGAATCAATGTGTTCACATAACGACTCATACGACAACCCTAATGCCACTTTATTCTGATACCCATACTTACTATTACGCAATGAAATCGCATGAGGTTCATCAATACCTGGTGCAACCGGTGTCCGTCCTAACATATAAACCAAAAACCAATGGTAAGTTAAATACTTTTTCGCAACCTTCATATAAAAGGCATTTTTGAACGTCTTATACGCCACCTCTTGATCACTTACTTCGTATAATTTTTCAATTAATCGCTCATGATAAGAAAAATTGTAATGAATCCCAGAAATCAATTGCACACCATTGCCATATTTTTGATTCAAATATTCACGATATGTTCGAGCAGCATTTCCCACTTCGTTATTCGGATATTCTGCAATCCTTACCTCATTCCAATCTACTTCAGGCGGCATAGAATACGGCCACAGCAATTCATTTCCAATGGTACGAGCAACGATTTGATTGATCATGACCAATTCACGATGAACCCCTTCTAATGTCTCATGCACGCCTGTAATCATCTCAACTTGTGCCTCAGCAAAGTCTGTCACAATATAAGGATGCTTCGTTCGATTACCAAAAGCAACTGGATGATCAGTTTGAGCAACTGTCCCTTCAGGCGTCATTCTTAATGCTTCTCGTTCAAGTCCAAATCTTCCATGTAATAAATCTATCTTATTCAGTACTGCTTTATTATTTATCAACATTTTATCATAAACCTCTACTTTACATACTTTGCATGATCCACTATTTCATGAAGCGCTTATCAACCTTTACTATTCGATTGCCACTGCACCTGGTGGTGGCATCAATGGATGATTCTTATCAATATGGTCGTAAAACATTTTACCGTTCAAATGATCAATTTCATGTTGAAAGACAATCCCGAGATAGCCTTTGGCTTTTATTTCAACGAGATCACCTTCTATGTTATAACCCGTTAATTTAATGCGGTCGTATCTCGGCACGATCCCTGGGATATCCTGTTTAACTGACAAACAGCCTTCACCTTTTGAAAGATACGTTAATGCTTCAGAATGGCTCACCAACTTCGGGTTTGCCAACACATATTCATGTAATTGCCCCTGTTCATCTTCAGTTCGTACAGCAAAAATTCGCTTGTTCAAACCAATCTGTGGCGCTGCCAATCCAACGCCTTCTTTAAGCTTATACTTTTTCACCAACTTCGGATCTTGACTATTCCGCAAATACGCTAACATTTTTTGCATCGTCTCTTTATCTTCCGTCCCCAAAGGTAATTTCACTTCATTGACGACTGTACGCAATAGCGGATGGCCATCATAAATAAAATCTTTCATTGTAATCAATTTAACTCACCTCTTGTTCCATTCGCTCTATTATACCAAAAGTCTACTCATAAAAAAAGAGCATGAACCTTTCAATAGAAAAATTCATACTATTTTCAACCCGTATAACGCATTGTGGTTTAACAACAACCGCCACATCTGCCGCCATATCCACCATATCCGCCGCCATATCCATATCCACCTACACCGAACAAACATAGAATAATAAAGATAATAACAAC
>JGI24700J35501_10930926_pt1 | contig 52122 bp, 49 predicted proteins | sample TergutTh196P1_FD_35501 | JGI IMG/M metagenome (IMG submission 35501)
TTTTGTATTCATAATCGAATCATTAAATCCAAAAGAAAACATAAGCAACGCACAAGAAGCCGCCATACCAAGCACGATGACTAGAAATCGCCCTTTATTGCGAAAGGCATTTTTTAATGTATAACGTGTATTAAAAGTGAAACTTTTCCACAAAAATTCAATGTGTTCAATGAAAATCTTATTGCCACCTTTGGGAAGTCTTGGGCTCATGGCATGTGCAGGCATTACCTGAAGTATCCCTAACAAAGCTATCCAGCTAGATAAGACACACAGGATAATAGAAGTTATCGTTGCACTCAACCACAAAGCAGGATAAAAAGCAAAACCAAGTGTTGGAACGATAAACACTGCCGAAAACATGTTAATGACAATGTCAGTCAAAAAGATGGCAGTCGTACAACCAATCATTGCACCAACGATTGCGGTAAAGAAAAATTGAGACAGATAAACGAAAATAATTCTTTTATTAGATGTTCCAAGAGCCTTCATAATGCCGATTTGTTTTCTATCTTTTTGGATCGTACGTGAAAGGACAATATATGTGATGACCACAATGAGGACAGCAAATATAAAAGGGAAAATATAAGCAAAAGTGACAAATTGTTCCAAAGCATCACGATACATTTGGTAATTTACTTGTCCTTGGCGCTGTAAGTGATGAAAAGCACCAATCGCTTGTCCTGCCTCAGTTATGTCAAAATGATCATCAGTCATGACGACAATTTCATTATCATTTTCAGCAAAAAAGTCTCTGGTAACAAATATAACACCAAAAACATCTGCTCCAGCTATTGGATTGCGTTCATTTTGAACCAAATAAATATATTCGGGGGAATACGCAATGCCAGTTATTTGTAGTTCTCTATGACCAACTACAATTGTATCGCCAATCAAAAGATCCATCGCATTCGCATTCTGTCTAAGTAAAACACCTTCCATTTGATTGCTAGGTAGCCTACCGTCATCAAGATGGAGTGTGTTTATATCATGAGTTAATGAAATGGCTCGAATCATTTGTTCGTCATTTCTAAAATCATGAACGACTCGCCCCTCTGATCGTAAAACACCATCAAAACCAGATAATAACGCCACACTTTCATGATCAAATACACCATAAAAAGTCACATCTGCATAATTGTGGTCACTGAAAAATTGATCCGCTGTTTCCTCATATCGCATAAGAATTGTAAACAGTGTAACAAAAAAGGAAACACCCACAGCTAATAGCAGAATAAGTCCCAATAATTGAGGGATATGGCGCCGCATTTTTCGTGAGACCAGTCGTAAAGGAGATTTCATTACCAAACCACCTCTTTTGGTGAAAGTGGAAAATCATTTTCAGTGATAGAGCGAATTTCACCACTTCTCATCGTTATCACAATATCTGCTATTTTTGCTATTTCCTGATTATGTGTAATCAATAAAACCGAAGCATTTTGTTTTTTCTGAACTTCCCTTAAAACTTCCAAAACCTTAATACCTGTATGGAAATCCAATGCGCCTGTCGGTTCATCACACAATAATACTTTTGGATTTTTTGCAATCGCACGAGCGATGGAGACCCGTTGCTGTTCACCACCAGAAAGTTCAGCAGGGTAGTGGTTCATGCGCCTTAACAAACCAACCACGGTTAATGCTCTTACCGCATTAGTTCGAGGTAATCCCGAGAGTTCGGTTGAAAATTCTACATTTTCAAGGGCAGTTAAATCGGGTAGCAGATTGTAACTTTGAAAAACAAATCCGATGTTTTCACCACGGAAACGCGTCATTTGCTTTTTATTAAAACTTGTGATATCAGTCTTGTAAAAATCAATCTTACCACTGGTTGGTTTATCCATACAACCAAGCATATTAAGCAAAGTTGATTTTCCAGAACCACTTGCACCCAAAATAACAACAAACTTGCCACTTGGAATGGTGATACTCACATTATCCAAAGCAAGAACCCTAGCCTCTCCCTTGCCATATTCTTTAATTAAATTATTGACTGTAAAAAGGTTCATTTGTCATCATCTCTCTAACGTGATTATAATTTATTTTAGCACCATGTCGCTTATCCATTGGCAAATTTTCAACGATAACAACACGTTCAATTTTAAAAGCCGCTAATGCACTCAAAATCTGTTTTTCAGTTGGACCATTCTCCTCGATGACAACAACCCTGCTATCTGACACATTCAAAACAGCACCACGAATGCCAAAGTGGTCATCTAATACACATTCAACGGCAAAAGGATGAAGTATCCCATGTCGATCTTTAATCGTTTGGCTAACCCTGCCTGTCAACCACAAAAGACCATCTTCATCAAAAAATCCAGTATCACCTGTTGGGTGCCACGCACCAACACCATCCTTTGCTAAAACAATTGCACCACGAACCAAAATCTCGCTTTCCTCACCAATCATACACTCAACCTCAGGGATGACACGCCCTACTGGCAAACCATGTCCCAGTTTAATCTTTTTAAGCATTGCCTCCCCAACCTCAGACCACCTTATATGTGCAATCGGTTCAGCTTCTGTTGACCCATAAACGATATGTAACGCAATGTGCTTAGGTACTTTTTCTGCAACACTTGGATAAACGGGTGCACCACCAAGATAAATCACTTTCACCATTGGCAGATGACTGTATTGCAATAAATCAGCAATGAGCTTCGGTGAGCCAATTAATCGATTGATTCCTTCTTTCTCAATACTTTTAGCTAATTCTTTAGGAATAACTTTTGTTTTATAACGCTTTTTCGGCAAAACAGTTGTTATATTAGAAAGGAGATTAGCAACTGTAAAAATAGCAAGTGTCCCTAAGTCTTTGTGATCGGATGAAAAATCTGCATGTTTTGATAATACGTCATATTGATCCATTAAAAAGCCATGACTTCGAATAACGACTTTAGGCGTCCCTGTTGTTCCACTGGTAAAAGTTAAGACAGCAGGATGTTCATTATCTAAATCCAGATGTGTGATCTCATCACCTTTTTCACTCACTTTTAATACCTTAACTTTTCGAAGTGCAGGATATTTTAATCGTACCAAGCCAGTTACATGATCACAAATCATCGCTTTTGGTTGTAGTCTAACAATCGCATCATTAACAAAATCCACGCCACGAGAAAAGTCAATAAAAATAGGAACTGCACCTATTGCCCATGTCCCAATGAAAGTTTGATATAAAGAGATTGACAAGGGAATGAATATTAAAATATAATCAGCTTTATTAATTCCTTGCTCCCCCATATCGCTGCCAAAACGAAGCCCTTGTTCTAGAAGGTCGGCAAAAGAAATCTTCTTCTTACCTTGAATCAAGGCAATCTTACTACTTCTTTCCAAACGGTCTAACATATTCATAAACGCATCCTACCTTCTACCTTTTTAATCCGTATAATGTATACTCACGGAAGATTTTTCCACCATATCTTGTCGCCGCTTTGCGCGACGTATTATCTTCAGCCATCAAAGCAGCGATGCTTGTTTTGATTCCCATCTTTTCAGCTTTAACAAGTACTGCATTGACAATCATTCCACCGATACCAGCAAAACGATATTCAGGCACCACAGCAACTGTTTTCACAATCAATATGCCATTTGTAACAAAGGCGAGTAAAAAGCCAACAACCTTCTGATCCATCTCAGCAACTAAAATAAAATCATGATCCATCCGATTAAATCTTGGTAAATATAGGGCTTCAAATTCAGCATAGCTAATCGGATGAAATAAAAAATTATTTGTAAAACTAGCCATTGATATCTCATACATTGTCTGTAACATCTCATGTACATCTCCTGATTTAAATCCACGAATATTGACCCTTTCACTCTCCTTATAGGGTTTTATATTTTTGACTGGGCCTTTTGCACTAAAATATTTCTTAATCGGTACAAAACCTAAGTCAGTGTAAACATCATTATACCAAAGTGGATTACTAGGTTCCATTGGAAAGCTTGGACTTCCATCAGTATAACTAACAAGACGATAATGATACCAAGTCGAACCATCAATGGGTGCAATAATTTCATCATGTTCAGCCAATTCCTTCATATAACGGGTCAGTTTCTCTTTTCCGTCTTGAATATCGTTCATTTCAAAATTCCCAATATAACCTTTATCTTTATATATCATTTTTTACCTCCAAATTTCTATGCGATAAATTGTGCTAAAACCAATGTAAAAATCAAGACGAGTGTACCGACAAAAAACTGATGACCCATTAGTTTTTCCGCTGTAATATGTGGATAATTAAACTTCTTTGTCAAATAGAACGCAAAATTAATACTTAGAAGTAGGAATAATAAGTAGATGATAAATGCCATATTTCCAAGCTCACTAAAAAGAAATGTGGGAATTGAAATGAAAACAATGGCTTTTAAAATACTACAAACCGAGGCGAAAACAGCAGAGCATTGTTGATAGCTAATTAATCTATTGTAGGTATTGATGATTAAATGACAAGCAAAAGCCAATGAGAAGGCTAGGTATAAGATATCAGCATAAGCCGGGAGAAGTCTGGCAAAGATCAAACAACAAATCCCAATGATTGCGTTACATTCTACTACTTTGTAAGTAAGGGGAATTTGTCTTTCTTCTTTGGGCATCAAAGGCAGAATTCCAAACATAATAAACAACATCGCAGCGGGAATTAGCCAAATAACCCCCCCTTCTAATAAAATGATATAGGCCATTAACAAACTATAAACAATGGATAGTTTTGTAACAGGCGTCAGCTTATAAATAATGAGACAGGGAATCATAAGCACCAACATGATGCCTATATTTGTGGCAATCGACGTTAATGATTGATTAACATAATACCTTAAAAAGGTAAGTGTTAAAACAGGCAGTAGTAAATTATCACTTCCATCAACAAAAACCATTTCAATTACTGCAGCTAATATGCCAATTAAGAAAGCAATCACCAAGACTTCTACGCGTCCGACCTCAGACATAAGTTGTAGCGGGATTAAGGTACAAAAGAACGCAACGATAAAGAGCATCATACTCCCTTCACCACTTTTCGCACCTTCTTCAAAATGGGAAATTCTAAATCGACCATACTTAACCCCTACAAGGGCTGCAATACTATCTGCAAATGTTAAAATAGCCATTGGAATCAAATATTCATAAGGTTCTTGGTGTAGCATGAAAACAGCAAGAATAGCAGCAAGAAAGTAGAATTCGCCGAAGGATTTTCGTTCAACACCTAATAGTGCATTTCCTTTGCTCAATTTCTCGTTGAATCGGAGCAACGAAAACACTGAGATCGCTGTTATGACTAAATAAAAAACAGTCAAGCGATTCTCAAACATAAAAGGAAATCCTAAACTGAAACAACCCACCCCTATGTGAACGGTTTTACGAGACCATTCAGCATTCAAGCCGACCTTAATAAATAGTTGTCCAACCCCCATAAAGCTACCCAGAACCGCAAAAAAAACAATAAACCAAAACAAATCAGTCATCACGCACCTCACTATTTCCGCCTAATACATCTAAATAAAACTTGCTATAAAAAAATGCCTTATCTTTGAGTAAAAACAAATCGTTTTTTTTCTGTGATGTTTTTATACCAAGCTTATCTCGCAAATTTTCACTACTTCGTGGCGCTAGAAAATTCCAGTAAGCATATCTAGTACCTATTTTAGACTTATTTGCCAGTGCCGTGTATAAGACATCCATTTCTTCTTGACTCATGTATTCAAAAATATTACTCAAGTTAAATGCATCAATTTTATCCGAATGACTCGCGATAAAAGCTTCGATAGATATTTGTTGAAACTCAATTCGATCTAAGCTAGTCCTAATTTTTTCATAATTCTCTGGTCGCAACGCATAAGGGAATACATCCGTGTAATGCCCTTTATACATAAACTGTAAATAAGGATTTTTACTTGGATCAAGGGTTGTAAAAGCATAAGACATTCGATCATGAATCCGATCAGCAACACTTCCTTCTACGTATTTAAAAAATTCTTTATCACGACCTAAACGCCCCAGTATAAAACGTGAAAAAAAGAATTTACAAACCAGCTTAAAACGCAAGTTATTCCATGTTTTATCATAATAATGTGTCCGTTCATCTTCAGTTTTTGGTGCGAACAAATGACTAAGTCGTTTTTGGCTATGAACCAATCTCACCAGCTTAGTTCTAAAAATCGCAAAATAACGATCCAATTTCCCTTGTGACATAAAACCTTTTTTGATTGCTTCTAGATGATTCTGCCAAAATTCACGAACATCATTGGGCATTTCAAGGGCATTAAAAGTAGCAAGGCGATCCATTTCCCCCTTAATAACCCCACCAAATACCAAATGTTCTTGATGGCTTAGTTGCCTGTACATCGCTTTTCGCAATTCACAACAGGCAATTTGTGGGAAGCTTAAATCTATGGCATATACTTTCTTAACGCCCTTGGCAAGGAGAGCGAATGAGTTATCTCCAGCTGAGGCAATGGAAACAACAACATCTTTTGCTTTCAAATCTAAGGCTTCAATCAGTAAATCTGCATCTTCCCAAACCTGTGAATAACGGACAAAATCAAAGTTTGTGCGACTTTCAATATGCGTTTCCTTTTTCAATGATCCTCACAACTCCTTTTTCACCATCTAGTTCAATTAAATCTCCTGTTTCAATCGTTGTTGTTAAATGTTTAACAGATACAACAGCTGGAATTCCCATTTCTCTTACAACAATGGCTGTATGGGATAATAGACTGCCATATTCAACTAAAACACCAGCTGACGGTGGAAACAACATAATCCATCCTGGATCTGTTCGTTTAGCTACTAGGATTTCACCGGCATGTATCGTTGCATCTTTTGGATTCGAAATAACTTTCGCACGTCCACGAACAATACCAGGACAGCAACCTAATCCAGTTAAAACATCGCCTGTCAATTCGATTTCTTGTTCCTTAATATGGCGTTTACTTAAACCGACACAGTCATAGGTCTCAAAACGGTTTTCATCAAAGTCACCATAGCTGGCATATTCAGTTTTTCTCACTTCGATAAGTCCTTTTAAGTCCCATGTTGTGGCGCATCCTTCAATAAAGCTAAGAATTTCATTATACTCTAAATAGAAAATATCATCACGGGATTCAATGACTTTAAAGCTTGCTAGCTGTGTCCCAATTTCTCTAAAAACGCTACGAACTGATCCAAAAGCCCTTGTTCGCTCAAATCTCAAATTTTCGCGATTTACAATGGTTCGTCTTGCATGTTTTAAAATCCAATTGTAAAGAACTCGTTTAAGCCCTTTAATTTGGATTTTTTGCTCACTGTCATCAGCTTCTACTTGCTGTAGTTCTCCACGATGTAGCCGCTTTGCTAATGTTCCAATTGCTCGATACAAAGTTGTCGGATCATCATTTAAGGTTTCGCTCTCAAGTTTTAACTCATTGATGCAACGGTCACCAAATTTATTTAAGTAAAAAGCTATTTTTGCTTTAATATCAGGTGGCAGATTTTCTTTTACCTTAGCAATAGGGTCAACAATAAAAGATTGCGTTAATGCTTCATTGTCTTTAATGAGGATTGCCATCTCTTTAATAAGCTTTGCTGGTTCTGTACTAATAATGTCGCCGCTATGTTTTAATAAAGTATTAAATTTATGCTCATCATCTATCTGACCCCATTTAGTAGATGTGGCCCTTAGCAAACCGTAAAAAATAGAAGCAAGGAAATCGTTAACAACAGGTGCATGCCATTTTTTAAATAGTTTATCTTCCAGTTCCCGATAGTATTGCGCTAGCTCAAAAAGGCTCAAACCACTTAAATCTTTACGCAACACTTCATCTAGCATCATGTAAAATTTTTTTACTTGTTTAGGATTTTGACGATGATGTTTAGATAACTTTAAAATGACTGTAAAGATGGTTGATTTTGAAGGTGGCGGTAATAACTTTCTCACTTCATCAGATAAGCCCTCTTTCACCCCCATCATTTGTTCCATAAACCTTGCATTGTTTTTATAACCTGGTAAAACAGCAATTAATTTGTACCATGATAGTAAATTATAGTAAACTTGCCCATTATGCAGCCCTAACATATGGGTTAAGCTATAGTCTTCTTCTTGAATTTTCTCTTCTTTAATTCCCATAACCCTTCCCATATCCCGATACACATGTCCATAAACAGATCGAATAAAGGAAAATGTCAATGGTGTTGTGACACCATTATAACTTTCGGCAATGTTGCTATTATCCCAAATATTAATGTGGTCTGACTTAACTGTGATTTTTTTAAGTGACGTTATTGGGCGAGATTGTAATAAATAAAGCTGCCCCTTTTCATAAGCCCACTCAATATCTTGCAAATGACCAAAAAATTGACTAAGGGCTCGACATAGTTTGGCAATTTCTAAGCACTGCGCTTTGCTTAAAATGCCTTCACCTGTTACAACATCATCAATAACTGTGAAGTCTTCACCATCAACAAGACCCTCGACTAATTTATCTCCTAAACCAGCAACGGCTGAAATGACACACTCCTTTGTGTTTCCAGTTATCGGATTGGCAGAAAAAGCCACGCCTGCAACATCTGCGTTTACCATTTTTTGAACCAAAACAGCTGGTGCCGTAACATCAGTCATGTTATTTTCTTTTAAATAAGCCTGAATTCTCGTACTTGTATGTGAATTTTGAACAAGGGCAATTTTTTCTAATACATCCGCCTTTGAGACATTTAAATATGTTTCAAATTGCCCAGCAAAAGAATGATGAACGCCATCCTCCATCTGAGATGATGACCTAACTGCAAACAATGATTCATCATCAAAATCAGATAACATTTCTATGATTTCTTGTTCTGAACATTCACCACTGCTTACAGCAAACCAAACGGGGATTTGACAATCTACAACTTGCAGTCGCGCAAGGGATAAAGCTTTTGCACCAATTTTACTTGATTCATAATTAAACGGGGTATAAATCATCTTCAACAACTCCTAGATCCAGCTAGTAACACCTAATGCAAGATAAACAAATAGGAACCAAATAGCCGGAAATATTTTGAAAAATTTAGCATTCTTTTTAGCGGGAACCTTTATAAATTTAGTCGAAAAATAAATTGCAATGAGATACAGCGGCGCAAATATGGCTAAGATGGTTCTGCTTGATTCAATGATATAGGCTGAAATAATGACTGCAATTAAAGAAGCGGCAACACATACTAACCAAACAATAACTGATTTTTTAACACCCCAAACAGCAGTATAGGTCGCAACGCCTTCTTCTTCCTCTTCTTCAGAACGAAGTTTTCTTCCTACTTCTAATACCAAGCCAGTAGCGTAGCCAGCCAGTAGATAAGGAACTAATTCAATCAGAAATCCATGGGATATCCACTCGATTGAAGTGATGTAAAAGTTAATAAGCAACATCATAACCATATGACTTAACAAATAGAGTGTATGTTGCTGCTTCAACCAGTCAGCAACGCCAAATTCAAAACTCATCAACGCAAACCAAGCATAAACAATTAATAAAATAGGAAGAAGTCTAATATCTAGCCAAAAGGTTAACCCTATTTGAATCAAAACCAGAATAATCCCTAAATACTTTAATTCCATTAATGTAATAAGACCTCTCGGAACAGCGCGATAGGGGCGATATTTTTTATCCTCTTCATAATCCTTATGCTCATCAGCAATACGGAGCAACATAAACCAGATTAATGTGATAAAAATTCCTACAACATACTGAGCTGGAGAAGGAGAAGCACGATGGCTCAATCGATATGAGTAACTAATCCCACTCACTGTAAATACAATAATCATCGGTATGTATTGGGCCAACGGAAATCTTTCTTTTTGATAAATCCACCATTTCTTCATTTGATCACCACTTTCAAAAAATTATTCGACTTCAATTGCTACTAGAAAAATGGCAGACAAGCACGCTCACTTTAAGTAGACTTATGTAGATACTTGTCTAATAAGCTCAATTCTATCACATTTATTTGAAAGAATCAACATGATTGATAAAAAAAAGAGGCTAAAAAAATTAAAAAAATGTTTAATTCTAGCGCGTGTGTCCTTTCCATTCAAAACCACATAAAAAACTCGTCATTTAGACGAGTTTTGTTTTTTATAAGTCATTAACTGTTCTGCCGATCACCTGTTCAGGGTTAATAAATTCACCACTTTGCATGACTTCTAAGTGAACCACGTTTCCTGCGTCGGGTTCTAAGCGTGAAAGTCCTGTGACACCTAAAGTATCTCCTTGATTCACAGTGCTCCCTACTGAGACAGCGACATCATAGACACCTGTTAAAATGGTTTGTAAGCCTTCTTCGTGATCAATGGTGATCATCGTTCCACGTACAGCATCGTCATCAACAATGGCACTCACAGTACCAGACAAGGGTGCGATGACACCGACGACTTCATCTACTTCACATGTAAAGCTAACGCCTTGAGAAGGATGGCTATATTTTCCACCACCTAGTTCAAAGAAGAAAATACTGCTCGCCAATGCGGTGGCATCTTCTGATGTTTCATCGAAAAAAGTTGTCGTAATGTTAAAATGCGTTGTGTCGATGGGAACAATGAAGGTTTCTTGTACCGCAACGACGGGTGTGTCGTCAATGGGGTTGAAAACGGGTTGTAATTCTTCTTCTGCACCTACTGCAGGAATGTCTGGATCAATGGATCCTGATCCAGTTCGTGTGAGTTGTGTCCAAGCAAAGACTGTGCTCACACCTAACAATGCGATTAGTGCAAATGTCACTAAGTCGGCTTTCTTGATAAAGTTTTTTATTTTATTCATTTCTATCACCTCGCACATATCATGCGCAAGATGATGAGGTTTTATTCACGGTTGATCCGATTTTTTTCCACCAAGGTGACATTTTGATAAAAGTGTTGGAGAATTTCCTCATAGGTATAGCCTTCACGTGCCAAGGCATTAGCACCATGTTGACTCATGCCAACGCCATGTCCATGACCATAAGTCGTAAAGGTCACCCCCCCCTCAAAGCTCGTGATGCTAAAAGCTGCTGATCTTAATCCCAGTATTTCGCGCACGTCTCTCCCTGTATAAAGATGTGTCCCGATTGCGATCTCACTGACATTTCCTCCTTCGCTATGACTCAATATCTCAATCGTGTCAGTTGTAATGCCCGCATCTTCGAATGCTGCGCTTAATTCTTCTAATGTGAAGCTTTCACTGACTGAAAAGTTAGCATGGTTCTCATAGCCAGTACTGATCACCGAACGTAAATAGGGTCTTGCACCAGCAAAAACATCTTCAGAATTCTCAGTTACCCCACTGCTCATGGCAAAAAACATCGGTGTAATCAATTCACCCTGATACGTTAAAACAATCCCTTTCGTTGACGTCACCGCTTCTTCTATCGTTGCAAAGTGAAGATCAAAGTGACTGCCCCAGCGTTCTTTTAATTGGTCGTCATCCAGAAAGACTTGATGCATCACCGTATCTAAGATGTAGTCCTCATGGGCAAGGATTCTAAGGGCATACGTTCGTGCTGCAATGGCTTGGGCACGCAGCGCATCTAATTCAAATAAAGCCGGCATCTCAGCAGCTACAACACCGATGATGTAGCGCTCAAATTCCATCGTTTCAAATTCGGATGTCGATGCCCGATAGACAGTCACATCAAAATCATCTGTTTCTGCTGTCTCTGATGACGCATGTGTTTCATCAATGGTGAGTAATAATTTGTCATCTATCTCGCTTGATGTCCCCCAGACAAACAGCACAGGGATCATCACCAATGTGATTAAAAAAGCACCTGTCAGTCCGAGTGCAATTTTGACATTTGTGGTTAAGTTAATCTTTTTCTTCATCATAAAAACCTCCATTTATTGCTACGTCTAAACATGGCTATAAATAAAGGTATGCGCGGGTTGAATGACTTAGAACCATTGCTATTTCATGCGTCTAAAAAAGGGTTTCGATGAGTGTGAACACCGTTACGAAGTATTGGATCACTAATTGTGTAATCGCAATGGTTAACACTAAATAAGCGAAGATGAGCATGTTGTCGGGTGTATGACGTTTAAACATTTCTTCTAATCTTAAAAATTTCAACAGGTGAAAAACAAGTGGCAATAAAGCCAAATGTAAAATAATAATAAAGACATTCATGACTTCCATGGCGACCTCCTAGATGTTAACTTGCATCGCTTCTTTATTCAAAAAACGTCGACTTCTATCGGCTTCAACAGCCATTAACTGCTTAGCAAACGCAGTAAATCCTGACACATCATCTGTCGCTAAAAAGTTAAGATAAGCCGTGCGTTGTGCCCCTTTGATAATCAGTGGATAATGATCTGTTTTTAAAAGTAAGAAGTTCATTAACATCCGACCGGTGCGACCATTGCCATCTGAATAAGGATGTATTTTTTCAAATTCAATATGACTGCTTGTGATCACTTCAATCACGCCATCCTCATTTGCAACAGATAGCTGATAAGCTGTGTTTTCAACCCATTGCTGCATCAACATCGGTGTCTGTCTAACGGTTGCAGTCACTAAATCAGCACCTAGAATTGCATTTTCATGCTGCTTGAATGTGCCAGCGTCATATGCCAATCTGTCCATGAGTCGTCTATGAACCTGATTCACCAAAGAAATTGATAACGGTTCATCATTGTTAACACATGCGAGTACATATTCAAATGCACCACGATGATTGTCGATCTCATAAAACTCACGCTTGCTAGGTGCCCCAGGGATTGTACCATGTAAAATAATCGAAACCGTATCAGCTAAGCTAATGGTATTGCCTTCAATTGCGCTGGAATGATGCGCCAACCGAACCAGTACATCATCTAAATATGCCAAACTCATGTGCTTCATGATCTAGTGACCTCCTTTTGGATCGCCAATATGCGCGATTACTTGTGATTTTCTGCACTAGCCTTCATGCAGCTTAACACAGCTTTTATCAATAATAGAGCGAAAGTTTTCTGAACTTCCCCAGTAATCAATGACATCTACTCTAAAGCTAAGCTCACTTTCTTCAAAAGCTTCTTTTAATGCGCCCCATTCGCTAATCGTTAAATGATTGCCATCATGTTTCACAAAAGCTAAGTCTAAATCGGAGAATTTTTTATGCGTGCCTTTAAAACGTGAACCAAATGCCAAAACATGTCCATTTTTGAAATGTTGTTTTAAGATCGCTAATACTTCTTTCATTTCTAATTCGGTCATATGAATCATCAGTTCCGCTCCTCCAAAGCGTTGTATAAAGCAATCACGTCATCTTTAAATGCCAATGCGTCTACAACGACACGATTTGCTTTTTCTTCATCGTATGTATGAGAGGTGATATTGCGTGTTTCATTGTATTTAAACCATTTTGAAACGTCGTCAATTAAGCCATTTTCTGCTGCATAACGAAATAACTCACGTCGTGAGAAAACATGACCAGTTGTTGGACTCACATTAATTTCAAGCCAACGTTTAATAAATTTCCAAGCAAGTTCATAAGTGAATTCAAAATTTTGAACGACACCCGCTTTAAGAAGTTGAACATGTGCGTCATCGGGACTACTTTTAAATGATTCATAGATCCGAATCGCTGACTCTAATGAACGGATAGCTCGGTGAAAACTCGTTAAATCTAACTCCATATCCATCACCTACTTTTCTCAAATCAAATCTCGCCGAATCGGATTCTCCTGGCAAATTCATAGGTGCCCCAGGTCTTAATCCGCCATTCCTAGTTCGATTCATTTCCTTCATATGCCGCAATTTTATCCAACCGGTTTGCATGATGTTCTCCCATAAATGCCTCGCCCAACCATGTTTGAACAATCATTTTCGCCAATTCATCCCCAATGACACGACCACCCATGGCAAGGACATTGGAATCATTATGTTGACGGGTTGCTTTAGCAGTAAAGACATCGTGTACCAATGCACAGCGCACCCCTTTAACTTTATTAGCAGCAATGCTAATGCCAACACCCGTTCCACAAATTAAAATCCCGCGATCAAATTCACCAGCTGCTACTTTAGAACCGACTGTGAAAGCATAATCTGGATAGTCCACACTGCCACATGTGTAACAACCAAAATCTTCATACGTCATGTTTAACGATTCCAATAGTTCGACGATTTTTTGTTTAAGCTCAAACCCACCATGATCTCCGGCAATTGCCACTTTTAATGTCATTGTTAACGACTCCTTATCAACCATTTAAATTAGTATATCAGATTTCAAAACAAAAATAAACTTTTTCTTACCCCTTATTTTAAGTTGCGTGGACGCGACCTCATGCTAAAGAAATAATTGCTCCCAAAGACAAGAGCAATTACTGTGGTTTATTTAATTGACTTAACAAACGATAAAGCTCCATTTCCGACTTAATCAATTGATTCCGCTTTTTCATGGCTTCTTCTGATCTTGCTTGTTGGCGTGTTTCCATTTCTTCCATCACACCCGCATGATCTGAGCGTAAACCTGTTTGTGCAAGGATGTTCACTTGGTTATGAGACACTTCTAAAATACCACCATCAATGCCCACATAAACATCTGCTGCTTCTTGTACTTTCAGACGAATGACACCAGCTTTTAAAAGCGAAATCATCGGTGCATGATCACCTAAAACACTGAATCCGCCATCAACGCCTGGTGCATGGACGCCACTAACTGCGCCTTCAAAAAGCGCTTCATCAGGTGTCACAATGCGAACAGTTATCTTATTCATTGCTTCACCTCCGCTACATCATTTTTTTGGCTTTTGCAACAGCATCATCAATGGTGCCCACAAAACGGAACGCTTCTTCTGGTAATGCATCATGTTTACCTTCTAAAATTTCTTTGAACCCTCGAACCGTTTCAGAAACCGGTACATAATTACCTTTCAAACCGGTAAACTGCTCCGCCACATGGAAACTTTGCGATAAAAACAATTGAATCCTTCTCGCACGATAAACCACTTTTTTATCTTCGTCACTTAGCTCATCCATCCCTAAGATGACAATAATATCTTGTAATTCTTGATAACGCTGAAGGGTCTGCTGAACAAGTCTCGCTACATCGTAATGTTCTTGTCCCACAATGTCTGGTGATAAAGCGCGCGATGTTGATGCCAATGGGTCTACCGCTGGATAAATCCCCATCGCAGCAATTCGACGCTCTAAATTCGTCGTTGCATCTAAATGCGCAAATGTCGTTGCTGGCGCTGGATCGGTGTAATCATCAGCTGGTACATAAACGGCTTGAATGGATGTAATAGAGCCTTGCTTTGTTGACGTGATGCGTTCTTGCAACGCACCCATTTCTGTTGCCAACGTCGGTTGGTATCCAACAGCAGAAGGCATTCTTCCTAAAAGGGCTGACACTTCTGAACCTGCTTGCGTGAATCTAAAGATGTTATCCACAAACAGCAAGACATCTTGCTTCATCTCATCACGAAAATGCTCTGCCATCGTTAATCCTGTTAATGCAACACGCAAACGTGCCCCTGGAGGTTCATTCATTTGACCGAAAACCATGGCTGTTTTATCAATAACACCTGAATCAGTCATTTCATGATACAAATCATTTCCTTCTCTTGTTCGCTCACCAACACCAGCAAACACAGAAATACCACCATGTTCTTGGGCAATATTGTTGATCAACTCTTGAATTAAGACGGTTTTTCCAACACCGGCACCACCAAATAAACCAATTTTACCACCTTTAATATAAGGTGCTAACAGATCCACCACTTTAATGCCTGTTTCTAGTATTTCAACGGTTGTTGACAATTCATCAAACCTTGGCGCATCTCGGTGAATTTCAGCCCTTAAAACATCAGTTGAAACAGCGTCTTTTTCATCAATGGGCTCACCTAACACATTGAAAATTCGACCTAATGTTTCACTTCCAACAGGCACTTTAATGGGTGATCCTGTGTCTATTACTTTCAGTCCACGCACTAACCCTTCAGTTGGCGCCATTGCAATGGTCCTGATTACGCCATCGCCTAGTTGCATGGCAACTTCTAGTGTTAATGTTTTAACTTCTTTTTCTATTTCATACGCAACCGTTAAAGCATTATAAATAGCTGGCAGTTGATCCGTTTCAAATTTAACGTCAACCACAGGTCCAATGATGGATACAATTTGTCCTGTTACCACTATAAGTGCCTCCTCTTTATCCATTTCCTAAACGTTTTTATCGCACAAGCCCATCCTCATTTTAACTTTGTTTTCAAGAAAAACCTTATGATGTACAATGACCCCATAGATCAATTTATTTTTCTATTGAAACACATTTCAACAGAAAAATAAATGCTGTAAGCAATCGCGCACAAGCGGGGTTGCGTCAAGACTTACTTCCAAAGAAAAATAAGCAGGCGTGCACGATCTGTTCATGACTTCTTTTTAATTTTTAACGCAGCAGCACCACCCACAATCTCATTAATTTCTTGGGTAATCGCTGCTTGGCGTGCTCGGTTGTAAATTAACGCTGACTCTTTGATAATTTCCATGGCATTATCTGTTGCACTCTTCATGGCATTCATCCGTGACGCATGTTCAGAAAGCTTGGCTTTTAACACATTGTGATAAATGCTTCCACTTAAATACTTCACCAACAGCTGTTGTAGAATCTCTTCTTGATTTGGTGAAAAATAATAATCCGGATTGAATTTGTGATCAGTGGTCATCGGCTGAAGTGGTAAGATCTGTTCCATTTCTGGCTCTTGAACCATTTTTGACACATAGTTGTTATAAATCATGACAACTTGATCCACTTCACCATTGAGATAATCCGTGATGATTTGATTAACCAAAGGTGCAATGTCTGTATAAATCATCTCATCTGGCACAAACATGTACTGATTTTCCATGGTTGTTTTTAAACGGTTTTTGCCATAGTCAAACCCTTTACTGCCAATCATGTAGATTTTATAAGCTGTTGCTTGATTTAATTGCTGTTGCAACAGTTTTAACGTGTTGTTATTATAACCACCTGCTAATCCCCGGTCTGACGTGTTAACCAAATAAGCCGTGCACGGGTTGTGACCACTCGGATTAAATAACACATGGTCTTCAACAGGTAGTGTCGCCATCACATGCTTTAACGTTGTCTCAAGGGTTTTAACATAGCTGTCATGTTGTCTCACTTTGTTTTCTGCTTTTGTCAATTTGGCAGCTGAAACCATCTGCATCGCTTTCGTTATTTTGCTCATGTTTTGCGTCGATACCATTTTAGATTTAATCTCATTCATGGATTGAGACATGACCACTCACCAACTTCTCATTTTAATTTTTAAACGCTTGCTTAAATGCTTCGATGGCAACCTTTAACTGCGCGTCTTCTGGTAAATCTTTCGTCGTGCGGATATGATCTAAAATCGCTGTATGCGCATTGTCCAAAAACTGATACAGTTCTCGTTCAAAGCGTCCAATTTCTGAAACGTCAATATCATCTAAATACCCATTGATCAATGCGTAAAGCACACACACTTGTTTTTCAACAGGAATCGGTTGATTGACAGGTTGTTTTAAGACTTCAACCGTTCGTTCACCACGTGCAAGTCGTTTACGGGTCTCTTCATCTAAATCAGAACCAAATTGAGAAAAAGCTTCTAACTCGCGATAAGACGCCAAATCTAAACGGAGTGTTCCTGCTACTTTTTTCATGGCTTTAATTTGTGCAGCACCACCAACCCGAGATACTGACAGTCCCGCATCAATGGCAGGCCTGATGCCCGAATGGAAATAATTTGACTTTAAAAAGATTTGACCATCTGTAATGGAAATCACGTTGGTTGCGACGTAAGCAGATAAATCACCTGCTTGTGTTTCAATAAAGGGTAACGCTGTAATAGAACCGCCACCTAATGCATCATTGAGTTTCGCTGCGCGTTCAAGTAATCTTGAATGCAAATAAAAGACATCTCCTGGGTAAGCTTCACGTCCAGGTGGTCGTTGCAAAAGTAACGATAACTCGCGGTAAGCTGCTGCTTGTTTCGACAAGTCATCATACACGATCAACACATGCTTCCCTTGGTACATAAAGTCTTCTGCAATGGTCACACCCGTATAAGGTGATACATAAAGCATCGGTGCTGGTTGAGAAGCTGATGCTGAAATCACAACGGTGTAAGCCATGGCATCATGACGCCTTAATGTTTCGACCACTGAATTAACGGTCGATTCTTTTTGACCAATGGCCACATACACACAAATGACATCTTGACCTTTTTGATTTAAAATGGTATCAACAGCAATCGCCGTTTTTCCTGTTTGACGGTCACCAATAATCAGTTCGCGTTGACCACGACCAATGGGCACTAACGCATCAATGGATTTAATCCCTGTTTGCAACGGCTCTTCAACAGATTTTCTCGCCATCACACCTGAAGCTTTCACTTCAATGGGACGTTCTTTTTTCGCATTTAATGCGCCTAAACCATCAATGGGATTGCCCAAAGCATCAAGAACACGACCAATCAGTTCTTCTCCGACGGGTACAGACATAATTTGTCCTGTTCGCTTCACTTCATCTTTTTCTTTAACTTGTCGATAATCACCAAAAATGATGACACCTACATTGGAAAGATCTAAGTTTTGAGCCATCCCTTTAACACCTGTTGAAAATTCTAGAATCTCGCCAGCCATGACATTGGTTAACCCGTTAACACGCGCAATCCCATCTCCGACACTGATGACAGTTCCCGTTTCGCTAATGTCTAAGATGCGTTCATAATTTTCAATTTTATCTTTTAATCTTGCACTCATCTGTTCTAAATTGATGGACATGTTTGACTCACCTCTATTCTAAATCCACTTTTTTGATTGATGCACGCAACGCTTCTAGTTGAGTGGCAATGGTGTCATCATAAACTTGACTTTCCAATTCAACTTTGTAGCCACCTATTAAAGACGCATCAACGACTTCTTTAAATCTGACTTGCTTACCTGTTTTTTGAGAAAAGGCAGCCACCAATCTTTCCAATTGATGCGTTTTTAAAGGATGTACACTGTAAACAACGCCTTCAATGATGTTCAAATGGTCATCTAAATATTGACGAACTGTTTCGTCATAGATACGTTCAACACTTTCTAAGCGATCAAACCCTTCTTCTTCGACTAAAGTCGTTAAAAAATGAATCACTGTGGCTGAAATATCACCTGAAAAACTTTCTTCAATCAATTGCTTTTTCTGCTGAATTGTCATCGTCGGCATGTTTAAAATGTCATTGAATCGAGGTTGAGCTTTCAAAACTTCAATGATATTTTTTAACTCATCACGAATTAGTTCCACCTGATTGGTTTTTGCGCCATCAATAAACAACTGCCAAGCATAAACTTCGTTATTTTTAACCATTCTCATGACCTACTTTGGCAATAAAATCATCAAATAACTGCTGATGAACTTTAGCATCAATTTCTTTTTTAATAATCTGCTTCGCACCACTGATTGTCATACTTGCAATTTCTTCTTTTATTTTCGTATGTGCCATTTTACGATCTTGTTCAATGGCAAGGGCTGCTTTGGCTAATTCTTGTTCTGCTTCCGCACGGGCAGCCGTCACCATTTCATCATAAGCCGTTTTTCCGTCTGCTTTTGAAGCTTCAACAATTTTTTCTGCTTCAACCTCAGCCTGTTCAATCTGGGTTTCATATTTTTCTTTTAAATTCAAAGCTTCTGTTTTCATTGTTTTGGCTTCTTCAAAACCGCTATTTAAAAAGGCTTGACGCTTAGCCAAAAACGCCTTTGTCGGTTCCCAAGCAAAACGTTTGAAAGCAAACAGCAAAATACATAACGACAAAAGTTGAATCAACAATTGTGTCCAATCAGGCATTATTTCAATATTTATGTCCATGTTATTTTTCGCCTCCTTCTCCGACGCTTAAAATCCACTTTTATGTTGAATTAAGCAACGAAAATTAAAATGAATGCGATTAACAATCCATAAATGGCTGACGTTTCAGAAATCCCTTGACCGATAATCATCACTTGCTGAATTTCATTTTTTGCTTCTGGTTGACGTCCAACAGCCTCAACTGCTTTAGCTGCGATATTCCCTTGTCCAAGTGCAACTGCAAATCCTGGAATCCCAGCTGCCAATGCTGCTGCAATTGATGTTAAACCTGATGCAAAACCTAAATCTGTAATCCCTGTTAATAAATTAATCATTTGTAAGTACATTATTTTTCCTCCTACGTCATAAGAAACGTTTTAATTTTTTATCTTTTATTCGTCTGTTGCGACTAAATCCCCTGCCCAAATCATTAATAAGAAGCAGAAGATAAGCGTTTGTAATAAGCCAGAAAAAATATCAAAATAGAAATTTAATGCTGGCAAAACGGGTAAAATCAACCAGCCAGTCAAATGCATCAAAACACCAAGAATCATGCCACCACTCACAATATTTCCAAAAAGTCGAAGCGATAACGACAAAAACTTTGCCAATTCTCCAATGATATTTAAAGGCAATAAAATAGGGAAATCTCCGACGAATGTGTCTTTCATATAAGTAAGTAAACCATTGATTCGAATGTTTAAAATAATCAAATAACATAAAGCAAATACCGCCAGTGCAAATGTCACATTAAAATTACTAGTCGGTGTCGTTAAACCGACAAGACCGAGTAAATTTGCAGACAATAAATAGATAATTAAAGTCCCCATAAAAGGGCCTAATCTTCCTTTTTTATCACCCATAATGCTATGGCACATCTCATGAATGCTCGTGACGAGTAATTCAATCAAAAGTAAAAGCCCAGTAGATGGCTTTGTCGGATCTGCTTGCTTCATTTTTTTGCCACAGATGGCAAAAAAAAGACAAAGCAAAGCGACAATCAAAAGTGAATTAAATACACCTGCTGAAATAAAAACTTCTTCATTTAAAAAGACGACTATGTCCATCGCGCCACTCCTTTCTTTAAATGGGACAAAACGTTGAAACAGCCCATTTTTTTAAAAATGAAACTATTCTGAATCTTTTGTCGTTGTTTTGGTTCGACCAACCGTCAAAAAAGCATCTAACTTTAGGACAAAACCGACCATTGAAACACCAATAGCAGCGGCTAAAATGCCATAAATACCGGCGAATTGAACCACTAAAAACAAACTAATGCCATACATTCCAAGTCTAAGCGTAAACCCTGAATTTTTAAGGAGTTGCTTACCTGTCGTGCTTTGAGATTGATCATTAACTAACTTATGGGCATCGATCACAATTAATCGAAAACTAATTAGATTCACGATCACACCTACCCAAAACCCACTTAACATGTTAATGAGCGGCCACCGCATCGATATTGAGACGATTATAAGAATAACCGTCACAAGCAATGATAACATCATGACCCGTTTAGGCACAAAACGGGCTGGATCATCGCGTAATTTAGACATGCTTTTCATCACTTCCGTTCCTCTCATTTTACCATCAGAAAACAAGACATTCTAAAACCATGTATCACTCCTACAGACGAAGGTAAATAAAAAGGCTGTAACCGACTGTATCTTGCAGCGATTTGCAATGAAAGACGCACGACGGAATCTTGGTGATTGATTCTTTTTATTTATGCTTCTTTTTTCGTCATGGCATTCGCTCAGGCTTGTTCTTATCCTTGCATTTAGTAAGATTAATCACAAAAAAACACCTGTCCTAAAAGTCGCCTCTTTTACTAGCTATCTTTTTAGCAAAAGAAAGACCTCAAACGAGTGGTTTGAATGAATACCTGTTGTAACGCATAAAATTATAGCACTTACTGTTTTAGGTGTCAAGCCATTTTTATTTAATTTTACCCCTTAATGTGACGACTGGCAAAAAACAAGCAAAAATAAAGATGGTCACAGTTTAGAAACCCCTTTCTTTTTCTTATTTAAATGTCATGCGATACGTCGCCGTCAATTTTTCTTGACCTTGAAGTAATTGAATGCCCTTTTTTTCAGCCAGTTCACCCATGGTGTCTGTCGTATCGACCAGACCGTGCCAAGGCGCGATACAGACAAAGGGTGCCACTTGACCTGCTTCATTAATCGGTGACCAAATGCCGACATAAGGAAAGCCGTCAAATCCCACCTCTACTTCCCGGTCGTGGGTGTAAGACCGCAGCATGATTTCCGACTCACCTTCCAAAATCAAAAGCGGATAAGCTTCGAACAAGTCTTGACTAAGGGGTAAGAACGGCAAGTTTTCAATGATTTCCGTTTTCCCTGCTGCAAAGTCGACCCAACCCTGCTGATCAACCACATAGGCTTCGATGCCTTGGCTGTCTTTCAGCTGCAAGGCATAATCGGACAAATCAGATTCAGTGGCAAAAGCAGGGCAAGCACCAATCGCAAAAGGCAATGTTGTTTCACCTAAGTTGATCACTTCCCAGGTCACTTTAACGGTGGTGTCTTCAAGCACATAACCCATGCGTAACTCAAATTCAAAAGGATACTGCTTGCGTGTTTCATCCGTTGCTTGAAGCTTCAACCCAACTTCATGGGCAGTCTGGTGAAGCACTTCAAAGTCCATCTCATGTGCAAACCCCTGCCTTCCCAGTTGTGTCATTGCGTCAATAACAGGAAATAACAGCGGTGCACGATGTTGCCAAAACATGGGATGACCCGACCATAAATAGTCCGTTCCATCCTTTACAACGCGCATCAATTCTGCACCCTTCGTGTTAACTTCAATTGTTAATGCGTCATTTTTTAGTGTCAAAACCTCATCATTAAACATCGTATCTCCCTCTTTCTCATTTGCAGTCTGTTACAACCCTTATACGCTTTTTCGATGCGTGTCACAAAGCAAAAAAATCGAACTTAAAGATAAGTTTCAATCCAAAAGTTCGATTTTAGTTCGTAACATGTGTATGCGCCCATTTCCCTTCGACTATTTGATGATTTTTTCAAGAATTTTTGTAATTTCATCCATCTTTTGGGCACTGTCGTCTGCTGCAACAGCAGCTGTCACACAGTTGGCAATATGTTGCTTTAAAATCAACACTTGCGCTTTTTTAACCAAGCCTTGCGTCGCCGCAATTTGATTTGAAATATCCATACAATAGCGTCCATCTTCAATCATTTTAATGACACCGTCAATTTGGCCTCGCGCTGTTTTTAACAGTTGCATGGCTTTTTCTTTTTCTTCATTCATGTTCATCGATGCGCAAGCAGTTCACTGAAGACGCATCACACACCTCCTCACATCTGTCAACGTTCTTGGACCGGCTTACGCTTTAAAATGCTTGAGTCGCAACGCATTTAAAATGACCGAAATAGAACTAAAAGCCATGGCAGCAGCGGCAAACATCGGGTTTAATAAGGGACCACCAAATAAATGCAACACACCCGCTGCCACTGGAATACAAATCATGTTGTAAATGAAAGCCCAGAACAGGTTTTGTTTAATATTGGAAATGGTTTTTTTCGACAGTTTAATCGCAGTGGCAACAGCCATTAAATCATTTCGAATGAGAACGATGTCTGCTGATTCAATGGCGACATCGGTTCCAGAACCGATGGCTATGCCAACATCTGCTTGTACCAATGCGGGCGCATCGTTAATCCCATCACCCACCATCGCCACTGATTGACCTGCTTGTTGCAGTCGTTTTATTTCTTCTGATTTATGACCAGGCAACACGTCAGCAAGGACGCGATCGATACCCACTTGTTTTGCAATCGCTTCTGCTGTTTGTTTGTTATCCCCGGTTAACATGGCCACTTCAATGCCTAACTGTTGTAATGTCGCAACCGCTTTTTGACTACTTGCTTTGACCACGTCTGCAACGGCAATAATGCCTTGTAGCTGACCCTCTACTGCCACATACATGGGTGTTTTCCCCAGGGTTGCCAAATCACGTGATGGAGATAACTGCATCGCGTCAAGTTGGATGTGTTGCTCTTCCATGAAACGTTGATTCCCAATGAAGATGCGCTTGCCATGAACCGTCGCTTTGATCCCTTTCCCTGTCATCGCTTCAAATGTGTCAACGTCAAACAAGGATAAGCCTTTTTCTTTCGCTTCATTGACGATGGCAACACCGAGCGGATGTTCTGACCCTGTTTCGGCTGATGCTGCCAATTGTAATAAAGCGTCGGCTGAACGACTTTCATTCATCAAAATGACATCTGTTACCACTGGTTTTCCTTCTGTTAACGTACCCGTTTTATCAAAAACAACGGTGTTCAACCGATACGCACTTTCAAGGGCCACACCTGATTTAATTAAAATGCCATTTTCTGCGCCTTTTCCTGTTCCAACCATTAAAGCAGTTGGCGTTGCCAACCCTAATGCACAAGGACAAGCAATGATTAAAACTGAAATAAAGACAACCATCGCCAGTTCAACATTTCCTGTTCCGATGTACCAGAGCACACCCGCTAAAATTGCAATGAAACATGCAACAGGAACGAAGTAACCCGTCACGACATCTGCAATTTGCGCAATGGGCGCTTTCGAACCGCTGGCTGCTTCCACCAGTTTGATAATTTGAGCCAAAGCTGTTTCGCTTCCAATCTTCGTCGCTGTAAACTGAATCATGCCATTTGTATTGATGGTCGCTGCAAAGACGTCATCACCGACATGCTTATCAACGGGCATGCTTTCACCCGTCAGCATGGCTTCATCAATGGCCGTATTCCCTTTGATAATCGTGCCATCAACTGGGATTTTTTCGCCCGGTTTCACAACGACCACATCACCTATTTCAACGTCATGAATGGGCACTTCTATTTCGGTCTCATTTTGAATGATCATGGCCGTCTTTGGTGTCAACCCCATTAATTTTTTAATGGCTTCTGATGTTTTACGCTTGGAAATGGCTTCGAGTGTGTTGCCTAATAAAATTAAGGTCACAATGACACCTGCAGTTTCTAAAAACAAATACATGACCATGTGATAATGCCCTTGATAAACATGCCAAATATTTAATAGACTATAAGCCACTGCAGCCGACGTTCCCAACGCAACGAGCGAATCCATATTGGGACGTCGCTTCAACAAAGCAGTAAAGCCTTTGACATAAAAATCTCGTCCAGCAACTAAAATCGGCACTGTTAACACCACTTGCACCCATAAGTGAATCAACGGATTTTCCATCGGATCAATCAGCTGTGGCACTGATAAGGGAAGCCAGCCCAAGCCAACCATCTCAAGCATCGGCACCATCGCCACGTAAAACAACGGTACGCAAAAAACAACAGCTAACAGTGTTTTACGCCAAAGGCTTTTAACTTGCTTGTCTTTACGCAATTGATCCTCATCAACGGCATCAAAAGTGGTCAATGCTAACGGTTCAAAACCTAAGTCTTTAATGACCTGTTTCATCTTAGCCACTTTAATGACGGTCGGATCATAATGAATCATTGCTTTTTCAGTCGCAAGGTTAACAGATACATCGACGATGCCTTCAAGCTTTGCAAGTATCTGTTCGATGTTTCCAGAACAAGACGCACAACTCATCCCAGCAATCGGAATCGTGACTTGACTGTCTTTTTTTTTTCCAACACTTGAAAACCTAATGTCGTGACGGTTTCTTTAATGGCTTCAACAGAGATGACAGCTGGCTCAAATTCCACCGATAATTGCTCGGCTGCTAAATTAACAGACGCCATGTGAACACCAGCCAGCTTACCCACTGTTTGCTCGACTTTTCCTGAACAAGACGCACAGTTCATGCCGCCTACACCAATGATTTGTTTTTCCATATTTATTCCTCCAATGCCTCCACCCCCTAGAGGGGGTGCTCTCATTATCATACACCATTTTAAACGAGAATGCAACCCTAAACTTTTAAAAAATTTTTTATTGCTATTTTCGACGTATTCGTTTAAAATAAGACCTATGCTAATGAATCATTTGGTCTATGATGATCAGCTGTGGCATATATTTGACAACAAGACTTGTGAAAAAGGAGCATTTTTTATGTTAACAAACCCGATTGTTTTATCTGTTTTTGTCATGATTGCGTTATGCTTGCTCAAAGTGAACATCATTATCGCCATCCTGATTGCGTCTATTTTAGCTGGTTTTCTTGCTGGCATGCCCATTAATGAGATCATGTCGATCTTTGTAGGGGGCATGGGGGCACATAATAGCATTGCATTGGCTTATGTTTTATTAGGTGCGTTGGCTTATGGCATTCAGTCTACAGGACTTGCAACTAAATTTACAACTGTTTTAGAGCGTCTCTTTGGCAAGTCTGGGAAAGTATTGATCCTCATCATTGCTGTCATCGCTTCTTTATCTCAAAATCTGGTGCCGATTCACATCGCATTCATCCCCATTTTAATTCCACCTTTACTCGGTCTGATGAATAAAATGAAAATTGACCGTCGAGCTGTTGCTTGTGCACTGGCTTTCGGATTAAAAGCCCCTTATATTTTGATTCCTGCTGGATTTGGATTAATTTTTCATAACATCATTGCCACCAATATTTCTAACAATGGGATGGATGTTGACGCAACACATATTTGGCCTCACATGATTTTGCCAGCTGTTGGCATGCTCGTCGGTTTATTAATTGCGGTTTTTATCACGCACAGAAAGCCCCGTGAATACGAAGACCTCCCGATAGAAGGCGCTGTTTCAAATGAAACTGACAACGAAGGTTTTACCCTACGCCACTGGGGCGCATTGCTCGGGACTTTGACCACTTTCATCGTGCAAATTTGGGCACAGGCCACCCATGAAGGTTCGCCATTATGGGCATTACCCGTTGGTGCCACTTTAGGTCTTTTAATCATGTTGGCAACAGGTGCCATTAAATTTAATCAATTTGATGATACCATCAAAGGTGGTCTTTCTTTAATGGGCTTCATCGCCTTTGTCATGTTGGTCGCCGGCGGTTATGCGGCTGTCATTCGTGCCACTTATGGCATTGATGCCTTAGTCGGTGCAGCTTATCACCTGATCGGAAACAGTCGACTACTCGCTGTCATTGCCATGCAACTCATCGGTTTACTCATCACCCTTGGGATTGGGACGTCTTTTGGCACCATTCCCATTATTGCAACCGTCTTTGTTCCCCTTTGCATCGCCATGGGATTTTCTCCAGCAGCCACCATTGTGTTAATCACAACAGCCGGTGCAACAGGTGATGCCGGTGTACCAGCATCCGATACTGCCTTGGGTCCAACTGCGGGGCTCAATGCAGATGGTCAACACGATCACATTTGGGACACCTGTATCCCAACCTTCCTTCACTTTAACATTCCCATTAAAGTCGTTGGCATCATTGCAGCGATGCTCCTTTAACAAAAAAAAGACAAGCGTTCACTTTAAATCGGACACTTGTCTTTTTATGTACCTGTCACTCAATCACAATCCCCATAGGTTCTTCTACAACATCTGTCATCATTAAATACTGTAACGATTTAAACAGATAGCCTGCTTCTTCAATAGATGAGATTAAATCTGCCATGGCTGCTGCATTGTCACTAGAAGTTGAATGCAACAACATAATCGCACCTGGGTGCATCCGTTTCATCACTTGCTCATGGGCATAAGCACCCCCTTTTTGTTGGTCAACATGCCAATCCACATAAGCCAATGACCAGAGAATCGTATAATAACCTGCTTCTTTCGCCCAATTGAGTACCTCTTGATTAAAACGTCCTTCTGGTGGTCGTAAATATTTGCTCATTTCTTGACCTGTTATCTCATAAAATTTTGCTTCAGCACGTGCTAATTCATCAAAAAACCTTTCTTTTGAAACGGTGGTTAAATTCGGATGGTCGTATGTATGATTACCGACCAAATGACCTTCTTGAACCATGCGCAACACTAACTCAGGCTCTTCTTCCATAAAATGACCTGTTAAAAAAAACAATGCTGGGACGCGCGCCGCTTTTAACGCATCTAAAATGGTTGGCAAATTGCCATTCTCATACCCACAGTCAAATGTTAAATAAACGGCATTATCATCTGGACTTCCGATATAATAAGCATCATTGTCTTTAACAATGCTTTCGTAATCACTTCCTGGATACGGTTGAACTTCTCCTGAGCCTTTTTTCGGAATGCCCCAGCTAATGTCATTGGCATGAACCGATAAAGCAGGTTGGATCAACATGCCCACAATCAAAGCGGTCTGTAACAGTTTATCATGTTTTTTCTTCAACTTAATCAACTCCTCATCTTGATAAGTTGACCTTTTTTGACGTATAATATACCTGATTAAAAAATTCAAATCTCATAAAGGTTGGGTTCATCTATGTCAACAGTTAAACAATTTCTCATGTGTCAACTCAAAAAAAAAGAAATTCAAGCCATTCCTGAAGTGCTCGCTTTTAATTTCATGATGGCATTGATTCCTTTGCTGATCATTTTTTTCCAAATTCTCGCTTTTTTATCCATCGAAACGACTTTATTAGATGAAACCATCACACAGTACTTACCCAGTGAATTGTATGACTTTATGATGGAATTTTTAGAAACAGCTTCGTTAGGGTTTAGTAACAATCCACTCCTGATTGCTGTCACAGTTTGCACATTGACTTTGACCATTTCAAAGGGGGTCAATGGGATTTTTAAAGCTTTTCTCATTACTTATGACGAAACGGTCGATGTTCCTGGTTATAAACAGCGGCTCGCTTCTATTTTGACTTTCTTTTTATTACTGGGATTTAGTGCTTTTGCAACTTTTTTGATTACGATTTCTCATGTTTTCCTCACTTATTTCCATCCCGTCCTTAAAACCACCGTTGAACTCATTATTTTCACTTTGGTTTGCTTCACTTTTTTCTTTTTATTATTTAAACTCGCACCCAACAAAAAAAAGGCGTTGCGACAGTTACTACCAGGTTGCATCTTAACGACAACTGGTTTTATTATCACAACGACTGTTTTTACTTATTATGTCGATCGACTTGCAAATTTCCATCTGGTATACGGCTCACTTGCCATTATTATCATTTTACTCACTTGGCTTTATTTGGTCGGATGGGTCATTAACTTGGGGATCCAACTGAATTACGTGCTACAAATGGGCTGTGATGTTAATAATGAATGACAACAGGCATCCCAATATGGATCAAATTAAATAAGTCTCGGGCCGCTTGGAGCGGCAAATTGATGCAGCCATGCGAGCCGGTACGCTGATACTGTTGACCACCGAAATAAGGTTGCCAAATCGCATCATGGAAGCCGTAACCAGACCAAGTGGTTCGCATCCAGTAGTCAACAACAACTTCATAAGTTGGCTCGCCATCCTCATCTAGCCAAGGTGAGATTAACGTGCTGTTGCGCTCCATTTCTAAAATGGAATACACCCCTTGTGTCGTGTTATACGTCACCGGACGCCCAGTCACAATGGGTGATTCAAAGACCACTTGTCCATCCACAATGCCCCACATCTCTTGGTTCGTTAAATCAACTTGTAAAAAGGTGTTTCCCCAGTCTGTTTCCCCGTGGGTGATGCCCCGTTGAAAGTAAATGGGCTCTCGTTCAATGACAGCTCCATTTCGAATGTTTTGAATCAATTCAGCAAACTCTAAATCACGATTAACAATCCATCCGAAAAAGCCGCCTTGAACAGTTAAGTTTCGACCATCATGTCCTGTAAAATGACGCACCGCACCCCCACTAATATGGGTGCTACCTGTATTCACCGTTTGGATAAAGCCGTCTAACCATGCCCACACTTGTCCTTCATCCAAATGAACATTAAACGCCTCGTCAATGGTGACCCAATTGGCAATTAAACTTCGATCGACGACCACTTCTCTCCCAACTAAGTACGTGATCTCAGTGCTTAAATAGCGATTGACCCGTTCAAATGCTTCTACGATAGGCGGTGACTGCGTCGTCAGTTCAGGTTGAATAAAAATATCTGCTGTGGTCACATTTAATGCAGGTGCTAAAAGCGTCACCTGTTCTTCTAATAACTTTTGCAAAACGTCTACATCCACCACATTTCCATATTGATGTGGGACCATCACAGCTTCTGTTCCTTCCACGATCACATCAGCTGATACTGGGAATGTTTGACCTTCCGTCACCAAGTCAAGGGTTGAAATACGCGTTTTAAGTAATGTTTCGTCAAAAAACAAGTCAAACTGAGCATCTATGCCTTGTGAATTGATCAAGCTTAACGGCCATGAAAAGGGATTTTGTGCCGCTAATAAACCTTCAATGGTTTCACTTGCTACAAATCTCAGATCCATTTCCGAGGCATAAATATGTTCAGTCAACCCGCCTTCTTGAAAAATGGTCATATAAAAATCAGCAGCTTTGCTTTCAACAAATGCGCGCGCATCGCTGGTCGTTTGCCTTGAAAAGTCAACGCCATTCACTTGCGTGTTAAAGAAAAAACGGTTTGAAAAATAAAACGCACCGCCGACGTATCCTGCCATCAAAAACATAGACAAAAAAAGCCCGATCATCTTTCGCACTTTAGACCGTTTCTTTCGCTTAACTATTGGATTGATTTCACCTTCTTCTAATCTGAAATCAGCTTGCTTATGTTGGATCATAGTCGTTCACCTTCCACATTTTATCCTTTTTTTATATATCCCTATTTTATCATATTATCCATTAAAATTCTAGTCACTATTTTCAAAATACCATGCATATTTTTTAACTTTCGACAAATAATATCACTACAAAGTTAAAAGTGAGTGATGAATCATGGATTTAAATGCACCTCATCAACAAGTGGTGATTTCTGAACTACTAGATGTAAATGTCAAAAAGTTCAAAAAAGATTTTGGTGACGCCAACGATTTTTTAGTGAGGGAAGTCACTTTACAAGATGCGCATCAAACGAAAGCGGCCATTATCGGGATCGATGGTCTTGTCAATGGCACAGATGCACAAGATTTTATTATCGGACTTCTAACCGTTGATTTATCCATCATTGATCAACGTCTCCCTAAAAATGCTGAAGCGATTTTTGATGTGATCTATCACGCCCGTGTGAGCATGTTTGATGCCAATAAAAGCAACGACGTTCAAACGCTTTATGACAACATTTTAACGGGGCATGTCATCGTTTTAATTGATGGTGTGGCTTGTGGGATGATTTTTGATTGTAAAGGTTGGCCATCGCGTGGCATTGGCACGCCAATGACCGAAAAATCCTTGTGGGGACCTAAAGATAGCTTCGTGGAAACCATTCGCTTAAATACAGCTTTATTGCGGCGTCGATTAAGAGATCCCAGGTTACGTTTTGATGTACATGCTGTGGGACGCATGACCAAAACAGATGTATTCGTCGCTCACATAGCTGGCTTAACCAACCCCGAATTTGTGAAGCTTGCCAACGATCGCATCAAAGCCATTGACATTGATACCATTACCAATGCTTATGAACTCATCCAACTCATCGAAGACAAGCATCATTCTTTATTGCCGCGTTTGATTGAAACAGAAAGACCTGATCGGGTTATGAAGGCGCTATCCGAAGGTCAAGTGGCCATTTTTGTCGATGGTAGTCCCTACGCCATTATCGGTCCTTTTTATTTCACGTCTGCTTTTTCCGCCATTGATGATTATTACAACCAACCTTTGTTAGCCACCGTCAAACGATCCATGCGGTACTTCGCTTTTTTTGCCATTATTTTAATTCCAGGTCTTTATATTGCGTTATCAACTTTTCATCAAGAAATGATTCCCACTTCGCTGCTCATTACCATTATTAATCAGCGGTCAGCCAATCCTTTTTCAACCTTTGTTGAGATTTTCATCGTTGTTATTTTATTCGAAATCATCCGTGAAGCGTCACTGCGAAAGCCTGATGCCATTGGTGATTCGATGACCATCGTCGGTTCTTTAATTATGGGAACGACCATTATTGAGTCTGGATTGGTTTCTTATGCAGCGATTATCGTGGGTTCGATTACGACCATTTCATCGTTTTTGCTCTCTAATACAAGAATTAACACGGCGGCACGGTTATATAAAATCGTCTTTATGGTCATCGGTTCAACTTTTGGTTTTTATGGCATTACGTTGTTATTTATTATTTTAATGACGCATATGGTGTCGTTGACGTCGTTTAATCAAGCTTATTTGGCACCGATGGCACCGTTTAATTTAAGTGATCAAAAAGATCAACTCATTAAACTGCCCGTGACTTGGATGAAAAAGCGACCGAAAATCTTCGCACCCCTTGATCCCATCAGGTCAAACTTAACACCACAACCTGCTGAAAAAAAAGGAGGCACTTCACATGTCGATTAAAAAATTAATAGTAGCAGGTTGGATGACGCTTTGCATGATCACCTTTTTGACCGGTTGCCTTGAACCTGTAGAAATCAATAAGTTGGGCATTGTCTCAGGACTTGCGGTTGATCAAACAGATGATGGGTATATCGTAACAGCTCAAATTTTGAATCCAGCTGCCATTTCTGGGAAAACAACCAATGCATTGCCTGTTTATAGTTTAAAAGCTGAAGGCACCAGTATTCATGAAGCTTATAAAAAGCTGGATGACATGCAAAGTGCAGCTTTATCTTTATCGCATCTGAACGTCATGGTCATCAACGAAGCTTTTGCAGAAGCTGGTTTTGCGCCACTGTTGAATTTTTCCTTGCGCCGATTTGATGTGAGACCCGATATTTCCATTGTCGTTGCAAAAGATGCCGCTGCCAGTGACATTTTAAATGTCATAACAGCCCTTGATTTAATTCCTGCCAACCAAATCAACATTTCAAATCGGGTGCCTTCTCGGACGGAACGATTAACCAGCTATAATTTGTATGAAACAGTCGATATGGTCAATACGAATACGATTAACACCGTTTTAAACGCTGTGACCCTTCACCGAGAACAAACTCAGTTGGATGAAGATCATCAATTAGAAGCAGGCATGGGCAATCAAGCGACCCAAAATGGGTCAACGTTGAATAATATCCTTGATATCACGGTGCCTGTTCAACTACGCTTTGAACATCTCGCTGTTTTTCAAGGAGACAAACTCGTTGGCTTTATGAATGATGCTGAGGCACAACTTTACAACATGGTTTTAGGTGACTTCAAACGCTATGACATCGTGACAAAAATTGAAGAAGACTATTACACTTCTTTTGGGGTCACAAAAATAGATTCAAAAATCACCACTGATTTAGCACAAAACGAAGCAACCCTTCAATTAAGTTTAAGTGGCCTTATTTTCGAAAATACGTATCCCATTGATTTAACCAATCAAGAAAATTTAGTGGTGATCAGCGAACATTTAAAAAGCAGCTTGGCGCAAGACATGACTGATTTTGTTAACAAGGTTCAAACAGAGCTTAAATCTGATATTTTTGGTATTGGCGGAAAAGCTTATTATCAAGAGCATCACGTTTGGAAAGAAAAAGAAGGCTATTGGTCTGAACTGTTCCCAGAACTGACGCTGAACATTGAAATTGAACTAGAAGTCAACTCAGTTGGAGAGATTGGAAATGTCACGCTGTGAGGAAAGTTTGCAAGTTTCACTGGCGCATCCCATCAGTCGTACAAGATCTATACGTTAAGGAGACATGTTAATTTATGAAACATCATAACACGAGACAACTCAGTCTCAATCAACTTACCACCATCATTATTCTGTTTCTGATCGGTGGTTCTGCTTTTTCTTCAACAGGGCGGTATTCGGGACAAAATGTTTGGATTGTTCTGTTGATTGCCGGTTTCTTCGGTGCCGGTTTATTCACCATTTTTCATCGCATTAACACCCTTCATCACAACCAAGGATTACCCGACATTCTCAAATCTACTTTTGGTCAAATACTCGGTACTGTGATCCTTTTCGCTTATGCCTGCTTCTTTTTCTTTCGTACCCTTTCTGTCGGGAATTATATGTCAGCCATGGCACAACAAACGTTAATGTTTGGCGTCAATCACCGGGTGGTGATTACCATGTTAATCATCACGGTGGTGGTTTGCACACTGCATGGACTTACAGCCATCGGTCGTTCATCAGAAGTTTTTCTCTTTCTGATTCTCCTTTGTATGCTGCCGTTTTTGCTTGCCATTTTCACATCAAGTGTCTTTAAAATGGAAAATCTCATTCCAATTTTAGCAGAAGGTGTCCCGAGCATTGTGAAAGACGTGACCCGAAACACATTTTTTCCTTTTGGAGAATTGGTTATTTTCCTCATGCTTTTCCCTTATTTGGTGACGCCAGAAAGCAAAGGTGTCTTAAAACGCAGCTATATCTCCATTGCCATTGCTGTTTTGTTAATGATTGCCATCAATTTAACCATCGTCGCTTTAATTGGTGCCACTTTAACGTCTAATTTTGAATATCCTTTTTACAATGCCATGCAACTTGCTGGCTTAACAGGTTTTTTAGAACGTTTGGATCCTTTGTCAGTTGTCATCATGGTTGTCGGTGAATATTTCAAACTCGTCATTTATTTTTTCGTCACCGTTTTAGCCTTTCAAGCTTTAAACAAACGATTCAACTTCAAAATCGTCCTCACTTTACTCGCCATCTTATGTTTCTTTGTAGCACCTATTGTCCATGTTCATGAAACAGGCTTTATGATGGATGTCGTACCCTTTAGAATTTTGCCCATCTTTGAACTCGCACTTCCCCTTCTCATTTGGATCGTTAGTGAAATCAGGTTTCGCAAAAAAAGTCCACAACTGACAGGAACAGTAAACCCCGAGTTAGCTTAAACTCGGGGTTTTACATGTCTTTGATGATGATACAGCATTTTCACGCTGATGTGTCGATGAAAACGTCTTTAGTTTGTGCGCATCAAATCAGCGACTTTTATCGAAACAAACTCACAATTTGATAAGCGATGTAATACATGACTTCTTGTCTTAAAAAAGGGAGCTGTGTTTGAAGGGTTTGATACCGCGATGTCGGTGTCGGTGATGAATAAGCCTTCAATCCAGCATCACTGGCCATTCTCACAGCTCTTAACATATGCAGCGGATCACTTACCAAAATGACCGTTTCAATCTCATAAGCTTCAATTAACGACATGACGTATGAAAAATGGGCTTCTGTCGTTCGAGAGTATTCTTCAATTAAAATAAATTCGAAAGGAATTCCCGCTTCTAAAGCATAACGCCTTGCCACATATGCTTCTGAGTACTCGGCGCCTGTCCCATAACCACCTGTGAAAATCAGATAATCCACATAGCCTTGTTCATACAGCCAAATACCGTGGCGAATCCGTTCCAAAAAGACAGGTGAAGGATGATTATGCCAAGCAGCAGCCCCTAAAATGATGGCAGCATCTGCCGACTGCCGTTCATCTCGACTGCCATAATGCCAAATGCGTCCTGCAGTTACACCGATATAAAGTAAGACGAGTACGAAGCAGACACTCACTCGTTTTAACAGTTTAATGCGTTTGTGTGCGTTCATCATCATCACCTAACCATTCATTTCTACCCCATCGTTAGAAAACATGTCATCACAAAAAGGAAAGAGCATTAATTAAAACGCTTTTTCTCTATAGGTATTCCAGAACATTTAACTGTAATGCCTCGGCCATTTGGCGTGCTTGTTCAACATATCGATCATTCAGAAATTCAGGCTGATGACAGTCAGCATTAATTAAAACCTGGGTCTCAGGATAATGCGTTGCAATGATTGACCAAAAATCCTGTGATGGATAAGGCTGCTTTTTTCGTCTCAACCCATTGGCGTTGACTTCCAGTGGTATGTCATATTGACGTGCTGCTTTTGCGATGTGATGCGTCACCCGTTCACATGTCTGATCCCATGCGGGATAAGACGTCATAAAAACATCAGGATGCGCCAAAAATCGAAACAACCCTGTTTTCATGGCAACTTCAAGTTCTTGGGCATACATGTTGAGCTGCTCAGGCTTCCTAAAAGAAAAAGCACTTTGATACTCACCTTCGTGGAAAATATAATGACCTGCCAAAATTAAATAATCAGTCTGATGCGTTAGCGCTTCTATATCGTCATGAATGTGTGGAAAGTATTCACATTCAAAAGCTTTCAAAAGCTTAATTTGTGGATACTTCGCTTGCAACATTTCAATTTCTTTTAAATAAATGGGCAAATCTTCATAATTCATGCGGTGAGCACCCATCTGGGAAAAATGCTCAAAAGGAACATGACAACTCATGCCAATTTCTGCATAACCGTGTTTAATGGCTTCCACTACATAATCTTCAATTTCACCTTTCGCATGACCACAGCGATAATGGTGTGTATGATAATTCGTTAGCATGTCTTCACTTCCTTTTGCCATACAGTCTGAACTTTAAAGCTATTATATCACAACCCCATGAAAAAAACTAGGCGTGCATCACCTAGTTTATCCATTGTTGGATTTTATTATTTATTCGAATGGTACACTTGAATGGTGTAATTGAAGTCTAATGTTTCCATCAGTTCCTCTAAACCATGCCATTGATTTGTGAACAGTTGTTTCTCCACCGTCACCATCTGTAATGACAACTGTTCCCATCCCGATTGCTGTTTCGCCATTAAACACATATGTCCAATCGTCTTGGAATTCAACATTCGTCCATACATTCGTTGCAAATCCAGTTCCATCTTCATCGATGGTCTGAGGCGCTGACGTCCCAATAAAATAGCTCGCTGCACCGTCCCAATCAAGACGGAAAGGCTCATCAGATGCAATCGTCGGCTTGAACAAAACCGCACCGTAATCATAGCCGTATAAATCTTCAAGCACTGCAACTGCCACATCAACATAATCTTCATCATTGTTAAACGCCGTACTAATTCTGACTAAGCCCTCTCCCCAAGCCAATTGAAATGCCTCAATTTCCGCTGCTGTAATCGGATTGATCGCTGTCGCATCTGAATCCACAGGATCGTCTTCATTCTCACCGTTGTCAGTTGCTGTAATCGGAGCAGCTGTCGCATCTGAATCCGCAGGATCTTCCTCATTCCCACCGTTGTCACATGCAGCTAAAAATAAGATCGGTACGATTAAGCCTAATAGCCATAACTTTTTTAAACTTCTTTTGTTCATTATTCAAACACCTCATCTATTTAATTTTTTCTTATTAATCATGAACGTCATTACAGATTGTGTCGACACTTAACCCCACATATGCTCATCACCAATAAATGATATTATAGGCAACTTTAAATAAAAAGTCAACAAAAAAATGAAATTTTCAAAAATTTTTAGCTAAAAAAGTGATCGTAAACGCCAATGTCATGAACTCAAGAAAAACGAAGCCCTAAAACTTACCCCTCCCCTTAGCTAATGACACCATCAAAAAATCGTGCAACACCACGTAGCATTTCTCTCACAACGGTTTGTAAAGCATGTCCCACATTTCTACCTGTCCGTGCAATCAAATTGCCTTGTTGAAGTGTGGCAGGTCCTCTGTCATACGTATCATCAAAATGACCACCTGCGATTAAGCCAGCTTCATAAGCTCTAATTTGTTCGTTTAATGTCGTATAAGCTCTGTGATTGTTTGGAGACGGTTCTTGATTTCTGGCGCCTTCATAAGACATTCCGATCCACAAAAGGAGGACGACCAATAAAAATTTGTACCTTGTCTTCATGCCGCTCACCTCTCGTCAATATATTGTAAAATATACGTCGCAAGGACATCTGCTAGTACTTCTATCGTATTCATGGCTTCTTCAACTGTTGTTTCAACTGTGCCAATTTCAAGGAGCTGTAAAGTAGCAGCCACATCTTGGTTATAAACCCCGTTTTGTCCAATACCTGTATGAACACTGACACCTCGTGAAAGACCTGGACGTACTGCTTCTAGCATGTTGTGTAACTGGCGTGCCATTTGGTAGTTTTCGACATATCCTGCTGGATTGTGACCACCGATGACAAATAAAACCCGACCGTATGTTCGATCCCCAATGGTAATCGTTGCGAGTTCTCTGGCAATGCCATCTCGATGTAAGTCGAAGAAAAATTGAAGCGTCGGATGTTGGTTAATTCGTTCTTCAATGAAAATGCGAGAAGCTTGATAAGACTGTGCAAATGTCCAGCCTTGGGGGCGCATAATGTCTCTGACATCTCGATCTTCGACGAGCGAAGGAATACCCTGTTTTTCGAAAATGTACGCGATCATGTGATTAAACTCGATCACATTCATTTCACCTACATGATAATCTGCCCATGTTGCACCAATCATTTCTGCTGGATGACTGTTAAAGAGGTAGACCAGTGGCTCATCTGAATTGATATAAGTCGCCCGAGGGACGCTTCCTTCTTCTTGTTCATGGATCAATTGAGCTTGACGAACGAAGCTTTCAGCAGGTTGCCACGTTAACATGTAGAGTTCTTCTGATTCATCACGTCGCCTACCAATGCGAGGCAAGGCTTCTATGAACGCCGTTTCTGCTTCAGCATTACCACGAAAAGCAAAGCCGTCTCGTAGAAAAAAACGCATTTGTGCCCAAGTTGGTTGCCACATGATTTGCCAAAGATGTCGCGGAAAACCCAAAACACTTCTGATCATATTCGGCCCTGTTTCAAGCGAAAAATAGGTCTCATTTTCCATGTTAACTTCTACTAGATCAATGGCTGATGCTTGTTCGTCATCTTGACCAGATCCAATCCCGCTTCCGATGATGAGCATCGCCATGATCCCCACTCCCACTGCTAAGTAAAGTCGATGATGTGCTTTTTTCATACTAACACCCCACTTAAGCTTATGAACCTTGTTGATTCTATTATGTCTCGTGCTGCACGAGGTTTCGCTTTTCATTATAACAAGTCTGAGTCGAAGATGTTGCTATAATTTGTAACGGTCGTTAAGTTCTATTTTAAAAGTGATCAACATAGAATGACATAATTCGATTTACAGGAGGCGTTAACATGTTTATTTTTTCTTTTTTATGTGCAGTGTTGTTTAAGGTGGTTCCCCTGATGGGCAGTTTATCTGGACAGGCTTTTCCAACGCCTTTATCTTCAGAAGAAGAAGCACATTATTTAACGTTGCATGAACAAGGCGATAAGTTGGCACGTCAAAAGCTCATCGAGCATAACTTACGACTGGTTGCGCATATTGTCAAAAAATACGAAGACCGTCAAGATGCAAGAGATGATTTAATTTCAATTGGTACCATCGGCCTCATTAAAGGCATCGACTCTTTTCAAGCAGGAAAAGGAACGAAATTGGCGACTTATGCAGCCCGATGTATTGAAAATGAAATTTTGATGATGTTTCGTGCCAATAAAAAAAAGCGCAATGAAGTTTCTTTACAAGATTCCATTGGCTATGACAAAGAAGGAAACGAAGTTTCTTTAATTGACGTTCTCCCTGATGAAAAAGTCGACATTAGTGAAGATATCATCAAGCAGTTAAACATTGAAAAGATTTGGATTCATTTGGACATTTTAACGAACCGTGAAAGGGAAATCATTATTCGCCGCTTCGGTCTTTCAACTGAAGCAGAAGAAACACAGCAAGAAATTGCTAAATCATACAATATTTCTCGTAGCTATGTGTCAAGAATCGAAAAACGGGCGTTAATGAAATTATATCGTGCGTTTAGAAAAGATTAGCGTGGCCTAAGTCAAAGGGTTTCTCTTGCTTGGTAAAGTCGATGTTGCTGAATATAAGCGTCAATTTCTGGACGCACATGGTCTTTTTTTGTCTGGTCAGCTCTAAAGGTAGACGATGAAATGACCATTTTTTCAAAATCATTGACGATGATAAAGCGATCAACTGCAGCTTCAAAATGGTCGGAAATAAACCGAGAAACGTCCACATGACCACGGTTTAAAATCATTATTTTAACTGTTTGAATGAAGCGTTCATGGTGATGCCAATTCATCAATTGCAAAAGATTATCTGCACCCATCACAAACGCCAAGTCTACGCCAGGATAGTCAAGTTGCAACTGTTCAAGGGTTTCAATGCTTTTTAAAGCCCGCTTTGCTTCAACTTCGACTTTTGAAAGAGACGCACCCGGCAGTTTCTCAATTAAGATTTCTAACATCTGCATTCGGTGATCAGCAGAAATGAGCCCTACTTTCTCATAATGATCACCTACTGGAACAAAAAGCAGTTTTTCAATCCCTGGTAAGTTCAAAACATGCTTGGCAATTTGTTCATGTGCAAGCGTTGGGGGGTTAAAAGCACCACCAAAAACAGCAATCATCATCAACATCCTTTCTTCAACATTCTCTAGTTTTCTCCGTTTTTAAAGATCATGCTTTTTATCGGTTCAAATGACGTTCGATGCACCCCTTCAATGTAACCATGGCGATTTAAAGCAGATCGGTGCATGTTGGTGCCATAGCCGGCATTTTTCTCAAATCCGTAAACAGGGTATTGCTTGCTCAACTCAACCATCATTTGATCACGTGCGACTTTTGCAACAATACTAGCGGCCGCAATCGATAAACTTTTCGCATCTCCTTTGACAATGCCCGTTTGCGGTATGTCAACCTCTAATGTCAAGTAATCGATTAAAAGATGTTCCGGCACCACCTCTAATCCATCAATGGCACGTTTCATGGCAAGCTTTGTTGCTTGTAAAATATTAATGTCATCGATTTCACCAACGGTCGCAACACCCATGCTGACTGATGTGGCCACTTCCATAATCTGCTTGGCATACAGCGCTCTTTTTTTGGCACTTAGCTTTTTGGAATCCGTCACGCCATCCAATGTGACATGTTGAGGTAAAACGACTGCAGCTGCCACCACTGGACCTGCTAAAGGACCACGTCCGACTTCATCAACGCCAGCAATCACGTTGACCCCTTGATGATATAATGCTTTTTCATAGGTGAGTAAACAAGCGTCATGATTCATGTTCGATTTCAAGCCTCTCAATGAAGTGTGGCGTTTCAAAAGATAATCGACCCAATTTCACATCGCGAATTTCTTTAATGAGCGTTTCGCAAACGCGGTCGTAATCAATGTCGCCACCTGTGACGAGAAATTTTCGATTTTCACCAATGGCTGTTAAAATGCTGGCTGGCTCATCGACGTCTATTTGGTCATCACGTAGGTGATAGCGTGCGATCAACACTGTTTGATAATGCGTAAGCAAATAGTTAACCGCATAAAGCGACACGTCATCAAGGGGTAAAATGGTATCTTTAATGGCACCCGTTAAAGCAAGAGAAAAACCCACATGACGACTTTCAAATTTCGGCCACAACATCCCTGGCGTATCTAATAATTCCAGTTCAGCCGCCACTTTGATCCATTGCTGTGCTTTGGTGACACCAGGTCGATTGGCTGCTTGCGCCGCTTTTCGTTTTGCCAACGTGTTAATCAGTGTGGACTTCCCTGCGTTCGGAATGCCAATGATCATGGCTCTGATCGGTCTTGGGCGTAACCCTTTCGCTTTTTCTTTGGCAAATTTCTCTGCTAACATTTCTTTGGACTTCGCAACAATCTTTTCTTTGGCACTGTGATGCAATGAATCAATGGCAATGGCTGTTAAACCTTGTTTTTCAAAAGCTTCCAACCATAATTGGGTCACTTTCGGATCTGCTAAATCTGTTTTATTTAAAATCACAAGGCGATTTTTTTGACCGACCATTTTTTTAATCAATGGATTTTGGGAGGAATAAGGGATTCTTGCATCTAAAATTTCATACACAATGTCAACCAATTTGATGCGTTCTTCAATTTGACGACGGGCTTTCACCATATGCCCAGGGAACCATTGGATGTTATGATTCATGTTAACTTTCCTTTCTTACCGACAGTCCTTATTTGGCAGTACCACTTAGAAAAATAAAGTGTGCAGTAGTGATCTACTTACACACTTTTATTTGATAGAATGTCTTGATGTCAACCAATCGTTGTTTAACGATGCAGGTTACACTTCTGGCACTGCTGTTGTCGCTTCTTTGGTCGGTTCTGTTGCTTCTTCTGAAGCCGTTTTAGTCTCTGTAAGTTGTTCTTTAATGTCGCTTAAGCGTTCACTTACTTCATCAAACTTTTTCTGAACTTTTTCTTTCGATTCATTCCAGTCGAATGCTTCAATTTTTTTCTTCGCTTCATCTAACTTGTCTTTTAACGCTTCTTTTGTTTCATTAAAGCTCACTTCTTTAAAGTCAAAGTCTTTCACTTTCTTTTGCATGTCATTGACTTTCTTGATTAATTCATCTTGCAAATCTTTCCCTGTTTTAGGTGTAATCAGCGCCGTCATAACGGCACCTACTGTTATTCCGGCTAAAAATGCACAACACTTTTTCATCATCTATCCCTCTTTTTGTTTTTTATTTTTTTTCTCTTGCTTACGTGCGCGTTTTTCTTTCACGGCTTTAAATTTTTGAATTAAATCCGTGGCTTTTTTAAATTCAGCCACTTTATTAATCACAACCATTTTGGTCGTTTGAATGTCGTCAATCATTTCGTTTACATGGTACAATGTTTCATTTAGTTGACGTGCTGTTTTTTTCAATTCTTTCATCAACCCAACTAAATAGATCGTCAATGCGCTCAAACAAATGGCACCTACAACACCTAATAATTGTCCCAGTGTAAATGAGACTGTCATCGTATTACTCAACCCGGTACACCCTTTCTTTCTTGATTTATTGCTTCATGGTTACAGCATGTTCATGTAGGCATATTCATATTTTTCAATATCTCCTGCGCCCATAAACACCAAAACCCCTTTTTCATGTTGTTTCAATTGACCCACTTCTGGTAATCGTAACAATTTAAATGCATCATGATCGTCAAGTATCATCTGAATATCAATGTCACTTGCTTTTTCTCTCGCAGAACCAAAGATTTCCGTTAAATACACATGATCAGCCAATTTTAAAGCGTCGGCAAATTGTGTGGCAAACGTCGTGGTTCTTGAAAACGTGTGGGGTTGAAAGATGGCGATGAGCGGACGTGTTGGAAATTTTTGTCTCGCTGCTTTTAATGTCACTTCAATTTCTGTCGGATGATGCGCATAATCATCAATTAAAATTTGCGCACCCACTTCTCGTTGGCTAAAGCGACGTTTAACACCCATGAACAAAGACAAATCTTTCCCGACGGCTTTAGGATCCATCCCTTCTAAATAACAAACGGCAATGACCGATAAACTGTTTAAGACCATATGGTCTCCAAAAAAGGGCGTTTTAAACGTATGATAATACTGACCTTCGATGATGACATCAAATGTGGTTCCTTCCGTTTCCTTCATGACGTTTTTTGCCTTCACATCATTATGATCCAAGAAACCGTAAGTTAAACAGTTGGTCACGTTTAATTTTTTTATTTGCGCATCATCACCCCACATGATGACTTTTTTTCGACACTGATCAGCAATGCCTTGAAACGCCGACAAAACATCATCTACATCTTTAAAATAGTCAGGATGATCGTGTTCAATGTTCGTCACAATTAAATAGTCCGGGTGATACGCCAAAAAATGTCGCCGATATTCGCATGCTTCAAAAACAAAATACCGACTCGTTTCAACCCCTTTACCCGTTCCATCTCCAATCAAATAAGACGTCGGTTGAGATAAACGCAACACATGTGCCAACAAACCCGTCGTCGTCGTTTTCCCATGCGTCCCTGAAACAGCAATGGAAACAAATTGACTTGCCAATTCACCCAGAAATTCATGATAACGAACCACGCGCGCACCAACAGCTTTCGCATAACACACATCTTCATGATCATCTGAAAAAGCATTCCCGACAATCACTTCCATATCGGGCTCAATGCGTTTTGCTCCCCATGGATGCAACACAATCCCTTTTGCCTCTAACTCAATTTGAGTAAACAACATCTCTTTAATATCAGAACCTGCTAACGCATGTCCCATATCATGCAACACATTGGCCAGCGCACTCATGCCTGCGCCTTTAATCCCCACCAAATAATACTTTTTCATAACGGTGTTTTCCCTCCTCCCTCACATTACCTGTGATACACCAGAACCCGCTGAACAAACCACCATCGTGAGCCAATTATCACATGCATAGACGCCAGATGTTAAACATCTTCCTCAGCAACCAAATACCTGGGTTTTCCTTGTGATTTGACGAAAGCGACCACGCGCGCCACTTCTTCATCACTGACAAAAGCACCTTGTATACGACGGATGTCCTGACCCTTTTCAACCATTAACAAATCGCCTTCACCAAGTAGCACTTCAGCACCATCATGCGCTAACACGACATGGGACGCTTGATGCGTTGCAACGGCAAAAGCGAGACGCATGGGCATCTTTGCTTGAAAGGCTGGCGCCATGATGTGACAAGTAGGTTCCGCCGTTGCTGCCAAGATGTGAACGCCAGCCGAACACGCTTTTTGCAACAAAGAGACAAAAGCATCTGCATCATCACTTGTTTTCATGACATCGGCTAACTCACTGATGACAATGACGAGATAAGGCATTTTCTCGTAAGTCACCACCCCGTCATGCCGTTTTTTATTAAAGGTTGTCATGTCACAAACACCATGTTGAAGAAACTGTTCATGACGTCGCTTTATTTCGGAAGCGACCCATGCAAGGGCTAATCCAGCTTCATGGTCATCTGTTACGACAGGTTTGATCAAATGCGGCATATCCGCATAAAGCGAAAAATCATCTTTTGAATCAAGTAACAACAGGTTCACTGTATCAGGCATCGCTTTGTACAACAGGCTGATCAACAATGCATGTAAACAAGTCGACTTACCTGCACCAGGTTGTCCCACAATCAAGCCGTGCGACACCGATAAAAGATCCCCGTAAACAGCTTCTTTCAACACTGTTTCACCGATCCCCATGACCAAGGGACTTTCATGTAAAATAAATGCAGGCGATGATAAGACGTCTTTTAATCTCACCAACTGCTTTGTCTCATTGGCCATTTCAATGCCCACTGTGTTCGTTCCTAAAAGCGGTATAACCCGCAACCCAGTCGCTGAGACAGCTGGCTTCAAGTCATCAATCAGCGCTTTTAGTTCACGGATCGTCGTCTTTGAGCCGAGTGCCACTTCAAATTGTGTAACCGTCGCACCTTGTACATAATCGCCTGTCACAGTAGCTGCCACACCTAATGTGTCAAAAGCTTGTTCCAACAAGCGCATTTTTTCTAAAATCCATTCATCATCATCACGTCTTTGCGGCGTTCCAGTTTCCAATAAATCCAATGTTGGAATTTCATAATAAACGTCGTTGGGAAAAGCGTCATCCAAGGGAAGTGCTGTCCAAATCGTTTCTTCTTTGGAAACTTGTCCTTCAGTCACAACAGCTGCTTGTTCACGCACAGCCGCTTGTTCATTGTCAGCTGGCTGCTGCGCGTCTGTCGATCCAAGAAAAAGGTTTTTTTCGCGTTCACTCACAGTGTGTGCGTCTTCATCAGCAGTCACCATTCGCGTCAAAGGTTGAGGTCCTTTCAATTGACCGAAGCGTTCTTTTAAAACATCATCAAGGGGTCTGTCGTATTGGGCATACGTATCACTGTCTGCCAGTTTCACACGAACCAAGTTCGCATCAATTTGAAATTCGCCTTCTAAGGTTGAAAAGACGAGTCGACCTTGGATCGGAATTTGACCTGATTCTTCTTGGGCACCACTGGCGAGTATTTCTGATAAATCCGACGTCAATGTGAAAGTGGCACCGACCATGGCTTCTTCAGTGAGCATCACAGGCTCATGTGTGCCCAACACTTTACCGGTAATTTGATCATAAATACCATGCGCAATCATGACTTCCACATGATTGGTTTTTTTACGTCCTGAAATCGGTGAAATAAACGGTTGCGCACGAAAAGAAGAAGTGGCCATCTCAGCTTTCGCCTGCTTCCTTTTTTGATCAGCTTTTGTGGATTCAGGTCTCTTGTTATGATATGCTTCAATGGGCTTATTGGCAATTGATTTCAAGCTTGAAGTTGTTGGGCTTGCATAAACACCTGGTTCCACTTTGATCGGTTCGTTTTTATCCTTTTTATTCATCCTTAACACTCCGTCAAAACACTTGCGTCCTTTTCATCGCTTAGCCAAATTATACCACATCTTGAGCCATGAAACCAGTGCAAACGACAAAAAAATAACAGCCTTTGATGTTTCTTACACCCCTTTTGCAAACTGTCCTGCTGTCCACCCAACCGTTTCATTCACAGGGTGTGGCCAAGCAAGTGCGCCTTCACATAGCGGATAACCTGCTTTCGTCACCTTCATTTGCACCACGGCTTCATCAAAATCAGCGGGTACGGGACATTTCAAATGCAAGTAATTGCTGGCATGACCGATGGCATAGCCATCTTTTATTTTCTCCACGATCACCTCTAATACGTCACCTTCAAACTGAGAAGCATATTCTTTCGCCAGTTGTTCATTGACAGCAATCATGGCACTGACGCGCATCGTTTTCGTGATTTCAGAAACATGGTTGGGCATGGTCGCTGCTTTTGTGCCATTGCGCAACGAATAAGGAAAAACATGTAATTCCGCAAAGCCAATGCGTTTCACTGTTTCAACACTTTCTAAAAAGTTTTCTTCCGTTTCACCAGGGAATCCGACGATAATGTCTGTCGTAATCGACATGCGTGGAAAAATAGCACGCAACTTTTCAATTTTCGCTTCATATTCATCCAAGACGTAAGTGCGGCGCATCGCTTTTAAAATGTCATTAGAACCTGCTTGAATCGGCACATGAATATGTTCAGCAATGACTTCACTGTGAGTTAACATGACGTCAATGACATCATCCGTCATTTGAGAGGCTTCAATAGAAGAAATTCGAATGCGTTTTAACCCTTCGATCGCACATAAGTCACGTAACAAATCAGACAGCTTATAATGCTCTAAATCTTCTCCATAGGCGGCTGTGTGAATCCCAGTTAAAACCAATTCAATATGACCACTCGCAACCAAATTGCGTGCTTGTTGTAAGACGATTTCCGGTTGTTCCGAACGCACGCGCCCACGCGCCCAAGGAATGATGCAAAATGTACAAAACTTGTTACATCCGTCTTGAATTTTAAGTGCGGCGCGTTTGCGGTTTTCAAAATGCGTGACATTTAATGTTTCAAATTTCTTCTCTTTAAAAATGTTGTCGAGTACGGCATTAATAGGTAACCGTTCTCGTTCATAACGTTCAATCAAGCGCAAAATATCACTTCGACCTGATGTCCCAATGACAATGTCCACGCCAGGAATGGCGGCGACTTCTTTCGGTTGTGTTTGCGCCATACATCCCATGACGCAAACCACGGCTTCAGGGTTTTTCCGAATGGCACGCCGAATGATTTGTCGACTTTTTTTATCGCCACCATTGGTGACTGTACAACTGTTGATCACATATACATCTGCACGGTCTTTAAATTCAGCACGGTCATAACCTGCTGTTTCAAACAAGCCCCATACCGCTTCTGTTTCATAATAATTCACTTTACAACCTAATGTATGAAATGCTACTTTTTTCATGCTAAATCCTTCTTTCTATTTCTAACCCATAAGACAAGGCTGACATCACATAAATGGGTGCCGTTTCCGTGCGTAAAATTCTCGGTCCTAAGCCAACCGAGATAAAACCAGCTTCCGTTAGCATGGCTGCTTCCGACGAATCAATGCCACCTTCTGGGCCAATTAAAATGAGCACGCGCATGCCTGCTTCTAATTGATTGATCACACGAGAAAGCGAATCTACATGGGTGATACCCGACTGTTCATAAGCAAACAAACAGACCTCATATTGGCTCGCTTGTGCCATCAGCTGTTGCAGTGACATCGGTTGCTTGATAACAGGCACGACTTGTCGATGTGCTTGGCGTGCAGCTTCTAACGCAATTTTTTGCCAACGTGTTACTTTTTGATCCACTTTTTTGACATCAAGCTTCACCACCGACCGCTGCATCACAACGGGTAAAAAACAATGAACACCACATTCGGTTGCTTTTTGCACCACCCACTCAAATTTATCGCCTTTGATCAACCCTTGAGCCAGCGTAACCGATACAGGCAACTCCACTTCCTCTTCTTTTGTTTCAACCCGTTTGAACCAAACTTTCGATTGATCAATCGCTGTTATTTCCACCACATAACTTTGCTGTGCATCTGTGCACACCACGACGCGATCCCCAACTTGCCCGCGCATCACATGCGTCACATGATGAACATCCGACCCAACGATCCATCCTTCATCTGCTTTCAGCTGTTCACTTTTGATAAAATAACGCTGCACATCGTCACCTTCCTTGCTTTTAGCTGCTTCATTTTAAACAACAACATCTATTGTTCACTTTTTTATCATATTGTACCGCATCTTGGTCCATAATACAATGGGTTAAGGAACTCTTTCAACACATTCTGAGCAGATCAACTTGCAATACAGCGCTTAGCATTGAATGAGTCGATGTTTAACGTTTTCAAACGTCATAAAAAAACCAAGTAAACACCATGTTTACTTGATCTCTTCAGGAATCAATTTATTATTTTTTCTTCCTTCTAAAAAATGAAAGAATCGTACCAATTCCAGTTGCAACAATTCCAGGTGCTGCCGTACCTGCAACATTGAGTCCTGTTGTCGGTAATGCGACTGGTTTTGTCGTTGGAACTGTTGGTGGTTCTGTTGGTGGTAATACGACTGTTGGTGGCGCCGTCGTCACGATGGGTTCTGTTGGTTGTGTGGTCACGATTTCCGTCGGATCCGTTGGATCAGTTGGCGGTTCTGTTGGATCCGTCGGGTCTGTCGGTGGCAAAGTTGGTGGTTGAGTCGGATCCGTCGGTGTCGTTGGACCCGGCACTTCCGGTACTTCCACCGTCGCATCATCTTCTTCGATGAACGGACGTTCACCAGCTTCATCAAGCGGACCGTATAAAGCAGCCACATTGGCAAAAATCGTACCTTCTGCTGCTTCTAACACGCGCACTCTAAACGTGATGGTTGCCGCTTCAAAAGCAGCCAACTCACTAAAGTCAACCGTTAAGATCCCATTGACGAAAGTCGCAACAGCAGCACTGTTACTTTCAACAGCGATGCTATTGGCATCAACACCAATCAAGCTTAGTAAATGTCTCAAATCGTCAACGACTTGATAATCAAACACATCAAACGGACTTTCATTGGTCACAGTGATGGTATAATTTAAAATGTCACCGACACTCGCAATGGTTGAATCGACACCATTAACTAATTTTCCTAGTGATACGAGTGGCACTTCCACCGTTGCATCATCTTCGTCTACAACTGGTCGTTCACCCGTTTCTTCACTAGGAGGGCCATATAAAACAGCCGTATTAATGAATGCTGTGCCTTCTGCTGATGCCAACACCGTTGCCGTAAACGTAATGAGGACCACTTCTTGCGATGCAAGTTCTGGGAAATGCACCGTTAAGACATGACCTTCAAATGCATAAGCGACCTGATCACGACTGATCACAAGGCTCGTTGTATCAATGTCCAAATAAGCAGCTAAATGACTTAAATCGTCGATTAAGACATGATCTAAAACATGAACTGGACCATAATTGGTCACGGCAATCGTATACGTTAAGGTTTCACCGACAGTGGCGAAAACAGAAGTCTCACCATTGACTAATTTTTCCACTGATAACCCTGGAACGAGCACGTCTGCCTCATCTTCATCGATAGGAACTTCATCATCTTCTTCCTCACCAGGAGGGCCGTATAAAACAGCGACATTGACCAACACGCGACCTTCTGCGGCTTCTAAGACCGTGGCATCAAACTCAATCGTTGCCACTTCACCAGCATCTAGTTCAGCAAAATGAACCGTTAAAACGCCATTTGCAAACGTCACAGTGGCATCATTGTTACTCGTCACTGTGATGCTTTCTGGATCAACCTGAAGATAAGCCAATAAGGGGTTCAAATCATCAACGACGCGATGATTAAACGCACTAAACTCACTTTCATTCGTCACCGTAATGGTGTACGTCAACACTTCGCCCGCTTCTGCAATCACATCATCGACACCGTTAACCACTTTTTCAAGGGTTAACACAGGGGTTTGAATCGTTGCGTCATCATAATCAAGACGTCTACGTCCTTCAGGTGTGATGCCTTCTGGATCAAGCAAACCACCATTTCCATCAGTAGGTGGTCCATATAAATGGGCCACATTGACCAAGTCAATTCTACCTGCGGCGGCCTCTAATACAGTCGCATTAAACGTAATGACAGCCACTTCGTCAGCAACTAACTGAGGGAAGTTAACTGTTAAAACACCATTGGTAAACGCATGAGATGCTGGGTAGTGACTCTCAACGACGATGCTATTGGCATCAACAGCAATATAAGTTAACAAATGTGTCAAGTCATCAACGACTTCATGGTCAAAGACATTAAATGGACTTTCATTCGTCACATAAATGCTGTAGGTTAAGACTTCATCGACATAAGCAGTCCATAAGTCAACACCATTGACATGTTTAACTAAAGACAATTTCGGCACTTGAACTGCTGCGTCATCTTCGTCAACAGGACGATCGTCTTCGTCATACAACACTGCCACATTGACAAATGTATCACCAGGTGCTTCTGCTAAAACAGTTGCCGTAAACGTAATGGTATACGTATTTCCAGGCGCTAAATAAGCAATGTTAACTGTTAAGACGCCATTGCTCATCGCACCAGGCAGAGACACACCATTGACGAGTACACTGTTGGCATGAACATCAATGTAAGCGAACAAATGATTCAGATCATCCACAACGCGGTGATTGACAACAGAAAACGCACTGTTGTTTCTGACCGTAATGGTGTACATTAACGTTTCACCTACATTAACCAATGCTTCATCAGAACCGTTAACCCATTTGATCAACGTTAAATCTGATACATGAACGATTGCATCATCATCGTCAATCTGTGAGCCACGTGTTGGCTGTCCAGCTGGATCACGTTCAATGTTGTTATCTTCATCAATGATAAGTGAATATAAGAAGGCAACATTTTGAAGGTCACTTCTACCTGCTGCGGCTTCTAAAACGGTCGCTCTAAACGTAATCGTAACCGTTTCATTCGCATACAGTTGGTCGAAGTCAACGATTAAAAGACCCTCTATAAACGCAGCTGTTGCATGTACAGTATTCACAGAAATACTTTGTGGAATCACATCAATGTAAGCTAACAAGTGATTCAAATCATCAACGACTTGATAACCAAATACATCAAATGGACTTTCATTGTTCACTTCAATGGTGTAAATTAAAGTGTCTCCAACTTGAGCCACGATTTCATTTTGACCATTAACGCGCTTGATGAGCGATAACTGAGGAACACGTACGATGACTTCTTCTGATGGAATCTCTTCCTCTGGTGTTTCAAGAATTGCGACGTTTGGAATATCACTTCCTTCTGCAGCTGGTAATACTTCTACCCTAAAGGTGATGGCTGTATCACCCACTGCTAATGAATCAAATGTGACACGCAACTCGCCAGTTAAGCCATTAAACGTATAGTCCCAACCCGTACTCGCAGGACTTCCATTGATTTGGACACTTCCTGGGATAAATGCGACCAAGCTAAGATCAAGCACATCAACAACATCAAACGCACCTGGTAACACAACGTCATTTGGATTGTTCACAGTAATCGTGTACGTCACCTCTCCGCCAACTTCTTGGAATGCAACATCTGCAGATTTCTCAAGCGTTGGTGGATCAAGCGGTGGAACGTCAACATTGTGATCATCTTCGTCGACTTGCTCACCAGTTGGCACATAGATCAAAAGTGCCGTGTTTGGAATATTTCCATCTGCTGCTTCCGCAAGAACGCGGACACGGAATGTGATCTCAATTGACGAATTCGGTGCTAAACGTTCAATGTTTGCACGAATCTCTCCTGTAACTGGATTAAAAGCGCCCATAGAAGGACCGTCTACTAATTCTACCAACGTGAGGTCCAAGACATCGACAACGTCAAAATTGTACAAAGCAGCATATGGATTTGGATTCGTTACGCTCAGCGTGTAGTTGATATATCGACCTACATACTGTCTCGTTACGTCTCCATCTTTATCAAGCGTTGGATCCAAAAGGTCTGGAACATCAACATCGTGATCATCTTCATCGACTTGCTCACCAGTTGGCACATAGATCAAAAGTGCCGTGTTTGGAATATTCCCATCTGCTGCTCCTGCAAGAACGCGGACGCGGAACGTGATCTCAATTGACGAATTCGGTGCTAAACGTTCAATGTTTGCACGAATTTCTCCTGTAGCTGGATTGAAAGTTCCCATAGAAGGACCGTCTACCAATTCTACCAACGTGAGATCTAAGACATCGACAACGTCAAAATTGTACAAAGCAGCATATGGATTTGGATTCGTTACTTTTAATGTATAGTTGATATAGCCACCCACAAGCTGTTGTCTGACATCTCCATCTTTATCAAGCGTTGGAT
>JGI24700J35501_10930925_pt1 | contig 52107 bp, 55 predicted proteins | sample TergutTh196P1_FD_35501 | JGI IMG/M metagenome (IMG submission 35501)
GCCACATCTGCCGCCATATCCACCATATCCGCCGCCATATCCATATCCACCTACACCGAACAAACATAGAATAATAAAGATAATAACAACGAAGGCAATAATGCCACCGCCTGCTCCATAACCACAAGGTCCACATCCGTACATGTCTTCAACCTCCTTTATCATGCAATTTTGTCATAATGCTACTGTTCATCATAAAAGAAAACAGGTTTCGACCTACAAAAACGAAACCATATTTTCACGTATAGATTTACCCAAAGCAGCGTGGCTCACGATCTTCACAACATCCGCCAAATCCACCAACGAATGATGTACTACAAATGATGGCCAATAAAATGAACAATACTAAAATGAAAGCAAATCCGCCTACAAATCCACCCGTATTTCCACAAGATGTTGTTTGATAAGCTGGTGTCCCACAAGAATAAGTATACATTGAGTCGTCCTCCTCAAAATCATAATCACTATATCTTACGCTAAAAATCAAAAAATGTGATGCCTCAGATACGGATTTATGAAGATTTTTTAATCAGTCATATAGCTATTAGAATAAGCAAAATACTTGTCCTAATAAAACGAGTACGATGAATAAGATGAGTACTAATTCCCACGATGATTTACGTGGAGATACACAGTGTAATTGTTGAGTTGCATACCCACAGCTATAAGTAAACATTTTAATTCCCCCTTTTTACTTTAATACACTGTATTATACGTTACTGACCCCTCAAATGAATAGGCATTGAAAATAGCCTTGCCAATTTGACAAGACTATTTGAATGATTCTTTTATTTTTTATTTTTTTTAGGATTTAAGCTTGAAATACCTACGATCAAAGAGGCGAATACCAAAGCCCCACCCGTTACAAGGGTTACATCCGTAACAGGAAAAGGCACTGTTGTCTCGTCTAATGTTTCGACCACATCAACAAGTGTTTCTAAATCAACAGATTCTGCCAAACTTTCTAATGCTTGTAAATGAGCCAGCTCTTCTAATTCAGCAGCTTGATCAACCAGATCCCTTAGCTCAGCAACCGAAAGTTTCTCAACAAATTCACCGCGTACTTTAACCCGTTGAAGGCCATCTGGTGTACAGGTAAACAAAGTCAACAAAACCCTTCCTTCTACATAATTGGCAATGTCCCAGCGATAAGGTTCAATGATATAGTTGTTCCCAACAATGGTTTCATAGAGATAAAGATAATTGCCATCACGTAAAATAAGTAAGTCACCCACTTGAACGCGATCAAGTCCGCCGAATCTAATGCCTGGATTAGGATCCCAATGACTACCAAGCACGTAATTCCCTTCTCCCATGACCATTCCTGGCAACAGCGTTCCAGCCCCTATTGAAATATTAGGTTCGACCACACCATGGAAGATCGGTAGCCTCGTACCGATGGAAGGAATAATAAGCTCACCAATCGGTGAAACTTCATCACCAATGCCCACATGTTGAAGCCAATCAAAAGCATCTAATAAGTAGACGGCCTCCCAGTCAAAAACATCATCATCATCTGCTTCCATAGCTGCTATTAAATTTGCTTCAAATTCTTCAGGCACAATGGTTGTTTGTGTAAAATAGAGAATGACATTTTCTTGAATAAAATGCCATCCCACCAATAATGTTCCTGATAAAACCAATAAGAAAATCAACGTGTTAATCAGAAAGTTCTTCATTTATAATGCCTCCATCAGAAAAACGAGCATCAACAATCTGTTCAAATGTTAAACGTTTCAAATTATTACCATTTACAATAACCAATTGAGAATAGGTATCATCATAATGAGAAATAACCCCTGTAACTTCTTCATTATTACCTTCACTATCTACCACAGTCAATTTAACGGTGGCTTTATCTGAAAAAGCACCTTGCAAACCTTTATACCCCAAGTCGCGCTCTTTTTTAATGACTTGCTGATAATCAGCAAGATCGTCAATGGCCAACTCAACATTTGGCTTGATTGTAGATTCCTCATATTTATGTCTATTTCGTTTTCTTGCTATCTTTTTAAACATCACACATCCCCCATGGATAAAAATTGATTTTTCATAATTATACGACCATCACTTTTTTAAAATTTGCCTTCATGCCTTTATTTTACCTCATATTCGACTGAATGTAAATACAATCCTTCAGATTTTGCTGTTGGTCCGGCAAAATTTCTATTCTTGGCTGCAAGAATTAAAGGTATTTCTTCCGGATAAATTTTACTAAGACCAACTTGAATCAATGTTCCTACCATGATTCTAACCATGTATTTCATAAATCCAGTCCCAACAAATCTAAATGTGTAATTTCCTTCATCGTGAACAATGATCTCCGATTGATAAATCGTTCGCTGTTTGTCAATGCTTTCCATGTTAGCAGTAAAAGAGGTGAAATCGTGTCTTCCTAAAAAATAAGTCATCGCTTCTTTCATTTTTTCAACGTTTAATCTCTGTCGATGATAATAAATATAGTCACATGTAAGTGGATCATATTCATTGGTCGATAAGCGATAATGATACTCTTTAGAAATCGCATGAAATCTTGCATGCCACGTCGAATCAACTTCTTTACTCGCCATAATGTAAATATCTTGAGGAAGAATGCTATTAAATGCCATTTTATAACGACTTGCTTCCATTTCTAAAGTTGAATCAAAATGAAAAACTTGTCCAAGTGCATGTACACCTGAGTCGGTCCTTCCCGCTGCATGGGTTGTAATCTCTGTCTTACATATCTTTTTGAGCGCTCGTTCAATTTCCTGTTGCACCGTTCGCCCTTTTGGCTGAATTTGATAGCCAAAAAACTTTGAACCATCGTATTTGACAATACACATAATGCGTTTTGTTTGCATCTTATGACAGCTTAAAGCTCGACTTTAATGAGACGATGTGGTTAAAAGAAAGCTTGTCATCAGTCGTGCGTTTTGGATCAATACTGAAATAGCCATGACGAAAAATTTGATATTTCTCTGGCTTGTTCACCATGCTTTCTTCAACAAATCCATGCAGAACCACCTCTGAGTTGGGGTTAATCCGTTCTAAAAACGACAAATGCGCCGTTGCTTCGTCTTCTATTAAGATAGGCTCATACAAATGAAAGTCAGCTGGCTTGTTATGTGTGCCATCTACCCAATGAATGGTCCCTTTCACTTTACGCCCATTGAAGCCTGATCCTGACTTGGTCTCAACATCATAAGTGACGTGAATTTCTTTAATGGTTCCATCTTCGTTTTTGATCACATCATGACATTTGATAAAATAAGCATGCTTTAAACGCACTTCATTTCCAACATATAACCGATGGTATTTCGGTATTGGACTTTCCATGAAGTCTTCTTGTTCAATATAAATTTCACGTGAGAATGGAATTTTTCTGATGCCCATCTCTGGCACTTCTGGATTAATTTCGGCGTTCAAGTATTCTACTTCATTTTCTGGATAATTGGTGATGACCACTTTTAATGGTCGCAAGACCGCCATGGTTCTTGGTGCTTTTAACCTCAAATCATCACGGACAAAATGTTCAAGCATTTCTGGATCACTTACTGAATTGGCTTTTGATAATCCCGATTCACGGACAAAGTTCGCAATGGCTTCCTTCGTGTAACCACGACGTCGCAAGCCTGAAAGCGTCGGCAAGCGCGGGTCATCCCATCCTTCAACAACCCCGTTGTCAACCAGTTCTTTTAAATAGCGTTTAGACATCACAGTATGCTTTAAATTTAAACGGGCAAACTCGATCTGACGCGGAACAGCCGGCAACGTGCAATGGTTAATCACCCAGTCATAAAACGGTCGCTGATCTTCAAATTCCAAAGAACATAGCGAATGCGTTACACCTTCGTAAGCATCTTCTAATGGTTGCGCAATGGTATACATGGGATAAATACACCACCCAGGTGCATGATGGTGTTCGACATGTTGAATCCGGTAAATAACAGGATCACGAAGATTGATATTTGGACTGCCCATATCGATTTTAGCACGTAACACACACTTTCCATGCTCATGTCTGCCGTCACGCATTTCTTGAAAAAGTTTTAAATTTTCTTCAATCGGACGATGACGATAAGGCGAATCAACACCAGGTGTCGTCAAAGTCCCACGCTGCTTGCGAATGACTTCTTGAGATTGTTCATCAACAAAAGCCAATCCTTTTTCAATCAGCTCGACTGCTTTTTCATACATGAACTCAAACATATCAGAAGCATAAAAAACCTGATCTGGTTCAATCCCAAGCCACGCCAAATCTTTTTTAATGGCATCGACGTAAATGACATCTTCTTTTTCTGGATTGGTATCATCAAAGCGTAAATGAAATCGACCCCCAAATTCACGGGCAAAATGATAATTGGTTAAAGCTGCCTTTGCATGACCAATATGTAAGAAACCATTCGGCTCTGGCGGGAAACGGGTTACAATTGTATCGTGCTTGCCACTAGCCAGATCTTCTTTCATAATCGTCTTAATAAAATTAGAATGTTCTTCCATGACCACACCGACCTTACTAAAAATCTTTTTAAAACGTACCAATCATTATACCATAAACAAATGATAATAAGCAAACAAAAAAACACAGAAGAATAGACTTAACTTATTCATCTGGGAATAAAAACCAATCAATCTCTCCTTCTGCAACTGTCCGACTTTCTCCTCTATTAAACAAGCCCCTGATGAAATGACGTGTCCGAGTTCCAATGCTTTCTTGAAGCGCTGCTTTAACTTCCACTTGTGCTGCATTCACACTCGCATACGCATCGCTTGGAACAAGGCAAACACCGGGATTAATGAAGCACCACCAATTTGAACCTGTTGCATCACCCAACCTTACCACCAAACTAGGGTAATAACGACTGCTTACTGGAAAATAGTGGTATCCAAAACTGACTTCGACATCCTTGAAAATCTCAAGTTCGTTCAAAACATCTACAACAAGTTGATGCACTGTTTCTAAATGTTGTGTCAAAAATGCCACAGTGTGTCCTTCTTCATGCGCATTCATAAATCCTTCAATTGCAAAGACCGCAAGCCTTTTAACCGCTTGATCAAAAGGCTCATCAGAATGTGAAATAACACGTAATCTTAACGTTTCTTCCACTTCTAGTGCGTGCGCTTCAACTTCTGTCATCGATCCTGTTATGAACTGAATCATAAACACCACAACAATGGCACCAAAAACCAACCCTAACTTCATTTTATCCGTCATGTTAATACCTCCAATATTTTTCGAATGAGCTTCAACCTATTCAACCTAACACACTCGCCTACACTTTTAAGCGATAAGTCAGTATGATCAAAATTTCAAAAAATATACGTGGGTATGCCGTCTTATTTTTAGTTTCAAACTTCAAATTTCACGACAAAGGTTTAAAAGTTAGCAACTATTCGGGCATTTAAACTTTTTATGACAGCCTTCATTAGCTCAATCCCCTCAAACATCATCTTCTCCAGTTTCAACGTCATTATAAAAAGAGTGCTTCTTCTATACAAAAGACACCACTCCTTTAATCTTTTTTAGTTGTGACCAAAATGATACCGATGATGGTAACGAGAATGACAACGACGAGTAACTGATGATGAGCAATAACTGGCATTAAGTAGTAATTAATAAATGGAATTTCTGCCAGTTGTGGCGTTTCTCGAAGTAGTAATCCGATCACAATCCCCAATATAAAAATGACAAGTTTTAACCCAAATTTTTTCACTTTTATCATTTCCTTTGTCGAACAATCGTCCTTATGAAAATTTAATGCTTTATCATTATACTATTTTTGTCTAAAAATGTCAAAAACATTTAGAAAACGTAGATCCTTTGAACAGCTCTTTTTGCTTTTCATTAAATTCCCGCTTCAGCTCCACCATGTGCCTAAATTCACTCAAGTATTGAAATAAAATGGCTCGATTTTCAAATTCTTGTCGACTTTTTGGCAAAGTCCCATCTTGGCATTCTGCCAAGACAGCTGCCAGCTCTTCAAGCAACCCTTCTCCCGAATTAGACTCTGAGAGTGAATGTGCGAAATGTTTCGTCAAATCAGCAATCAACGCTGCTTGAACCAGCTCCATTTCAATTTGACAGGTCAAATTAAACATCCGTTTTAAAATTTCAAATTGCATCTTACGCATGTTCATGTAGTTCGCATAGTAAGACATGTCAGCACGCAAATAATTGTCCGCATTCATCTTCGCACGAACCAACGCATCATTGATAAACGTTTCGATTTCAACGAACATAGATTGATCAAAATACTGATTGCCTTTGATCATGGTCGCCATGATCAGCAAAATATCTCGGAATCGTTCTTCGATATAACGTTGATCTTGAATGATTTCTCCACGCATATCTGGCATATACAAATTAACCAGCATGGCAATGCCGACTCCGATCACAAATAAAGAAAGGGTATTGAATAGAATCCCGAAGCCAGAAGAGGCAGCAATAATCAAATGGGTCGACAAAACAGAACCGATGACCAGTCCTTCTTCTAACTTAAAAATTAAAATAAGCGGGATATACGTAAATAAAAAGAGACTAAAGGCATAAACGGTAAAGCCAAATATGAAGAAAAGAACACTGGCCAACACCAAGGCAAGGGCAACAGCTTTGATGCGAACACGGGCAATTTCAATTGAAGAGCGTTTGGTCTTACCCAAGCTTAACAAAACGATGACACCAGCAGTTAAAGGATGACTAAGTCCTAAGAAATAAGCGATTAAAGTACCAATCATCGCACCAAATGATAATTTGAGCGCACGAATGAGCATAAACATTCCTCCAATTCATGTGATGCTTCTATTTAAGCATGATAGCTGCTCTTTGTAAAGTTTATTTTTACCCTAATGAAACAATTCACCAAATGAGCAAAACGGATCGAACAACCCTTTCTAAACATGCTTAATGATAAAGAACTTTCATGACCCACAGTTTTTGCATAAATAGCTTACAATTCGTTCATAATGAAATATCACCGTTATTTAGGAGGCTTTTTCATGCACGTTATCTACTCTGTCTTACTCGCCATTTTTTTTTATTTAGCCATTGTCATCTCTTATAAGTTGATGGGCAAGCGAGAGATCAGTGAACTTTCGATTTTTGATTTTGTCATGAACTTGATTATCGCTGACGTCGTGGCAACTGGAATTGTTGAAGAAGAATTTTGGTTAGATTCTTTTACTGGACTTATTGCGTTAGTTTTACTTCAAATCGTCATGGCAAAGCTTCAGCTAAAAAAGCCAAAATTAAGAAAGTACATCAACGGCGAATCTTCAATGATCATTAAAAACGGAAAAATTGATTTTGATGAATTAACGAAGCTGCGCATTCAACTTGATGAGTTAATGATGATGCTCCGACAAAGTAATGTGATTGAGATCGAAGGCATTCAATATGCCATTATAGAATCTAACGGGAAGCTCAGCATTTATGAAAAAAGATTACCAACCAAAACCTTTCCACTTCCTTTTGTTATTTCAGGCATGATTAAACCTTATGCCCTTGAAAATGCCGGTTTACAAGAAGACTGGCTTCATCGCCAACTCGCTAAACACCAGATTACCCTAGATCAAGAAGTCAAATATCTTTTTTACGATGAGAAACACTTGATTTTACATACAAAAACTGATTTTAAAAAATATAAAATCAATTAATTTCACAATTTTGTGTATGAAATTTCTTAGATGGTGCAAATTAACTGCGTAACGAATTTCAATTTGGAGGTGAATAACGCATGGCTAAATATGAAAAAACACAAAACATGAAAACCGAAATCGCCAATGAATTTGGTGTCAATTTAGGTCCTGATGCAACCAGTCGTCAAAACGGTAGTGTTGGTGGTGAAATCACGAAACGTTTGGTATCCCAAGCTTTAGGTAAAAGTACATCAAACAGTAGTCCTTCACAAACAACGTCAACTAACAAATCGACAAATTAACACGCAATCAACCTTTCGGGTCAAATCGTGACCTTCGTTATCGAAAGTGACACGCTATGCTTCTTTTGGATATCCATTTATCATTGTTGGATTTAAACAGGGACTGCTTAAACGACGGTATTGAGATGATGTTTTATTTAAATATGTGACGTATTTAATCGTATAAAATGCCATCACATATAAGCCTGAGAATAAGCACAAAGCATGGTAGTCAACTTTTAACATCAGTATACGGTAGGGCACGTTCCTTTACCAGCTGTGAAACTTTATGAGGTGAACAAAAATGGCTAGATATGAAAAAACACAAAATATGAAAACTGAAATTGCAAATGAATTCGGTGTCCAACTGGGTCCTGATGCAACCAGTCGTCAAAACGGAAGCGTTGGTGGAGAAATCACAAAGCGATTAGTTTCCCAAGCTTTGGGTCAAACTCAAACTCAAAAAAATCAAAGCGAATAAGTTTCGCATTCAATGATTAAAAAATGACAGAAAACAAACTTGGTCTCGTTACAATCGAGTTTGTTTTTTTTCATTTTTCCAACATTTTATGGTCAAAGTATGGTATACTAGTAAAGCCATCCTTTTTAAAAGGATCGATTTTTAACTGTCTAAAATAAAACTTAACAGCAGGGAGGTGCCCTTATGAAAAGTCAACCCCGTATTGATTCAGACGTCCCTGTCCACAGTTACAAGCACAATGGCAAAATTCATCGCGTTTGGGAAAAAGTGCGCATCATGGAAGTCACTGATCATGTCATTGTCACTGCGAGTAATAAAACATTGGTCGTTGAATCAGACGGTAGAATTTGGAAAACAACTGAACCAGCTATTTCTTATTTCTTTGACAATTTATGGTTCAACGTTATCGCCATTTTGAGAGCTGATGGCGTTCATTTTTATTGTAATTTAAGCTCTCCTTGTCTATACGATGAAGGCGCATTGAAATATATTGATTATGACCTTGATTTAAAAGTTTTCCCCAACTATCGCTATAAAATCCTAGACGAATATGAATTTAACAAACACCGGCGTGAAATGAATTATCCAGAAGATGTTCAAAAAATTGTACGGACTCAGATGGGCGTCCTCATCAACATGGTCAACAAAAAAGAAGGACCTTTTAAACCAGGATTTGCTAAATATTGGTACGACTTATATCGAAAACTAAGATAGCCCGTAAAATCAATGATTTTGCGGGTTTATTTTTCAACAGGTTACGCAACAGGTTACGTTATGTCTTAAAAAAATCACACCCTTTTAACAAACTCTACTAAATTATTAACGGCATCAACTTTCTTTTCACGTATGGCATGACTATATGTATCTTGTGTAATTTCTAATTTATCATGCCCCATGCGTTCTTGTATGGTCTTATAGTCTGTACCGCTGGCAACCAACATTGTTGCATGAGTATGGCGTAAAGCGTGCAGACCTAAATATACCACACCACAATCTTTACATATATCTTGAAAACCACGTTGCATAGAAGAATAATGGTAATGAGGATTAATTGATTTTCTCTTTTTGGGATTATAAAAAATCATGGTCGGTACAGTCAAGCCAAATTCTGAAACGAAAGCCAATTGTAACTCCCTAAACTCTTTTAAATCTTGTATGCTATCATCATCTAAATCAATAGTCCTATAACTTCCTTTATTTTTCAAAGTGGTTATTTCAGACCTATTATTTAATCCCCGATTGATAGACAAGGTTTTATTTTCAAAATCCACGTCCAACCAATCTAACCCAAGCCCTTCACTTGCACGCAAGCCAGTAAAGAGCAATAAACGAATATACAGTGCCGAAGCCTGTTCGCTATAAGATTGCTTAGAAAAGCCAGCAACATGAGTCAGTATTTTATTTAACTCTGATTTTTCGTAAAACTTCACCTTTTCTTCTTTTTCAATTTTAACATTTTTTATGAAAATTTTATCTATGGGGTTAAAATCTAACAAATCTATTTTAACTCCATAAGTGAGAACCCTTTTAAAACTTGATAATATTGTTTTGTAATGATTGTTTGTCTGGGAAACTTCATCACAATATTTGTCTACAATGGGCTGTAATATCATTGGTTGTAATCTATCTAATCGTAGATCACCGAAATAAGGACGAATATGTTTATCAATTCTTTGCGTTGATGTAGTATACGCTGATTCTTTAATTCCTGTATTTTTGTAATGAGGGTAAAACAAATCAATCAAATCATTAACCGTTTTTGCTTTTACTTTACTTTCTTGTTTTTTAACAGTAAAGCCATTCTCTTCAAATTCACGCAACTTCAAGCCATACGCTCGCTTTACTTCTGATTTACTCACCTTATTTTTGATGTTTGCCCGAACCTGTTTACCTGTCACAACATCAACACCAATATAAGCCCCCAAAAGCCTATATCTGACCTTTCCTTTTGCCACATATTTTTCAATATTCATTTCCTTTCTTTCCTTTCATTAAGTCCGCCACGGCTTGAAAGTGAAAGGAAATAATATCAATCAAAGCGCCTATTTTAGGTGCTTTTTATTTTATCATATTTAAAACTGTGTTCACAACCAACTCCTAGGATTTTCGTTAGTTATTTACACAGTTTATTTTACACTATCAAGAAGGAACGCTATGCCTTTCTATGAGGTTTTTTAATTGCTTTGAATGTCATTTTAAGGTTGTCCATGTTTTTAACCCTAAACTGAAATAGGCTCTACCAGCTTCATTTAAAACACTACAAGCTACTTCATAGTGCTTTTCATCTTCGATACTATCCAGTATTTCCTTTCGAATCACTTGATCTAATCCGTTATCACAGATGCCATCAAATAAAATTTGACTAATAATACTTAAATCAATATTTGTCATTTTAATCACTCCTATAGGTAACAAATTGTATACTGTTGTTTTATCCTATTATAGTATACAATTAGTTTACTGTCAATAGTTTAGGAGGAATTTTTATATGCTTGGAAAAAGATTAAATTATGCTAGAAAAAACAAAGGCTATACAGCACAACAAATGGCTGATATTTTAGGGTTGAGCCTTACAGCGTACAGATTCTATGAGTCAAGCAAAAGATCACCCAATTTAGAAACATTAGTAAAAATTGCAAATATTCTTGGAGTTTCTACGGACTACTTACTTTGTCGTCATGATAACCCAGATAAATAAAATTTATCGTGCAAATTGTCAAAGCGTGTGGTATAATTGATTCAGAGCTACAAAAGACGTAAAAGGTAAGTTCACCACCCATTTGCTTTTAAATCAAAAGTGAAATGGAGGTGATACTCATGGAAATTTTAATCGTACTATTGACCCTATTCTTAGGAGAACTCGTAAAGAACATTACGAAAGACTTATGGAAGTTGGTTAAAAAACGCATTAAAAAGGCCACCTTTACGCCTAAGCAACGTAGAAAAGGTGGCAAACCGCATTAATCGGTGAACTACCTTAACGTTAAAAGTAGCTCGGGTGACGTGTTGTAGCACGTCACTTTTTATTTATATGCTTATTCTATCATTTTTATACCTGTTTGTAAAGTTGTTTTCTTTAAAAAGGCAAAATAAAAAACTTGTAGCTGTACAAGAATTGAATTCACTTCACTTTCAAGCCGTGGCGGACTTGCTAACTGGTTACGCAACAGGTTACGTTATGTAATAAAATATAAGCAGTTATATCTTTATCCAAAAACTCTAAAAACACTGGTGTTATCATGTTTAGCTTTATAATTGACTTTAAATAAACTACACCAAAGTATTGGTACGACTTATACCGAAAACTAAGATAGCCCGTAAAATCAATGATTTTGCGGGTTTATTTTTCTTCCTACCTACGAACGCTTATTATTTTTCTTTGAACTGATAGAAAACGATTCAAAGCTAGCAAAAAATGCTCACTGGGAATTTCCCCTTGAACACTACTATGAAATAACCAAACAAAGAATGACATGATTGTATACCCATATGGCTGAGAGTCTTTCCCTATTGATCAAACCCTTTATTTAGCACCTGTTAATTCAATTATGTTAATTGCGTACAATTTTAGAGATGTTTTCATTCGAGGTATTATCCTTTACTAGTTTTGAAATGATTATTCTGATCATGAATGTATTAAACATAACAACACCCAAATTGATTAAAAGTACTAATAATAGCCATTCAATACTTAATGCTTGCCTTAGTATAAATTGAAGCGCAATAATAAACATGATGAATGACAAAATACTAGAAGAAATAATGGATACATTAAAAAACTTAGATATATAGCTATTAAGTTGCTTAGCTACTTCATTCCTAGACATCCCATTTAAATATAAAATCATCAAATCTCGACTCATTGCTTTAACTAGGGACGAAGATAAGAAAAAGACGATAAAAATATTAAAGATGGTAATAATTAGGAAAACAACAAAAAGAATAATTAATAGTACATAAACATCTTCTATTAAACTTTCTAGCCCACTTGCTTGAAATAAAATCATCGAATCGTAAGATAATGTATCAAGTTGTCTAGCAACATCAAAAACATGTCTAACGTTATCAACACCGATTAGATATTCAGGCATAACAAATTCTGTATAGCCATAAGGCAACTCAAGATATAGCTTTTCATAAGTTGACTCACTTACGAAACAAGAACCTGCTACAACTAGTGGTTGCTGTCCATCATATGTCACCAGACTAATAGGTGCATTGATGTCCATGATTTGATAATGTCCGATATCAGCATAGTCCATTGATGAGCAATAAATAGTGCCATCCTTTAGATAATCAATTCCAACAAAGTGAGCATAATTTGGATTAACAGCACGTGTAATAAATCCTTCCATATTTCCATCATCATCAATACCTACCAACATGAGTGGAGTAGACATAGAAACAAATTGAACATGGTCAATCTCTATAATATCATCAAGGTTAAGCAAATACGGAAAATGATTTTCATCATAACTTTGCATGAGGATTAAAGATAGATTTGTATGATGTAGCATCTGATCCTGCAAAGTACGGAAACTAATGAACATGGTCTGGAATAAAGCATTTAATATGATAATAGACACAAAAACAGATACTGCTATGAGTCGATACTGGTGTTTAGCCTTTTGATATGTAAATGATAAAAAATTAGCTTTCATTAATATCCTCCATTCTGAAATAGCTATCAGCTACTTGTAGAATCACATCAGAATGAGAAACAATGATAACTGTTTTCCCATTTTCTTTCATTACTTTTATTCCTTCAAGAATAGAAAAAATATTCTCTTTATCTAGATTATTTGTTGGTTCATCAATTAAAACTACATTTGCAGGTAATACCAATAACTTTAAAAATGAAGCTCTTTGACGCTCACCACCTGATAAAATTGAAATGTTTTCATCTAGTAGATTTATAATATTGAGTTTTTTTGAATAAATATCAACCAGTTTCAAATCCAAAGTAACATTTTTTATTTTTGCAAAACAATTCAGATTTTCCCGAATAGTCATATTTTCAATAAACGTCAATTCTTGTTGAAAATATGCAATTTCTTGATTTCTAAGCTGACTAATTACTTCTTCATCTTCAAAGTTAATTATTTTATTTTCATAATACACATTCCCTGATGTTGGTGTGTACAAAAAATTCATGATATTGAGGAGGGATGTTTTCCCACTTCCACTTTTTCCAATAAAAACATATACATTGTTTTCTTTAAGTGTCAAGTTAATATTTCTTAGTATTTTTTTACCTGAAATCTCCAAACTAATATTTTCTAATCTAATTTTAACGTAATCCATTACTTTCACCTCGACTCAACATATTCAAAATATTTGTATAGTAGGTGTGATGTAAAGAACATAATAAATATATTGACAGTACTTTTGCATAATGTAGTAAAACCCTAGGGCGTTGGACACCATCCCTAAACCTGTTGGTTCAACTACAATGTGATTATAACACATTTGTCATAAAATGTTTGTCGATTTTTGTTGCAAAAGTGAGATTTTTGTGATTTTTTATAAAAATATTAGAATTTATGTTTTTAACTGTTAGCTCAGTTTCTGCTAAACACTAGCGAAAAGTGTAGCTATAGCACCATGAGCTCATTATATAGCACATTCATATTCACAAGATGATGAATTTACGTGCGCACCATAAAAAAGTAATAGCGCCCTGTCCTCACAAGATTAGCGATATTACTTAAACAAAATTTGTTTGAGAGCCGAAAGTTGTGCGTGACATCTTGTAGCTCTTTTTTTAGAGTTTATTCTATCATTTTTATACCTGTTTGTAAAGTTGTTTTCTTTAAAATGGCAAAATAAAAGTTCAGTTCATTTCAGATGAAACCCCCACTTCACTTGTTGTTTTCTGTTCCACCGTTTCTGAAAGTTCTTGTTCTTGCTGCTTGCTTAACTTCCGTGGTCTTCCTGACTTTGGTTTGATTTTAAGTCCTTCCAATCCGTTTTTACGGTAAAGTTGCCCATAATCGTAAATGGTGCTACGTTTTTTATTTAAGCGCTCTGAAACAACAGTTACTGAATCACCTTTTAAGAGCATTCGGATGACTTGGTAACGCATATATTGCTTCATATTTTTCTCGTTTTCCATCGCTTCTTCCAATGCTTTGATTCTTTCTTCTACTTCATAATATGGTACTCTTAATAACATGATCATTTCTTCAATCTCCTAATCATTCACATTCTATTGATTGGAGTATAACACATTTTTTTAATATCTTTTGGCGGTTTTTGGCGAATTATATAAATTTTTTTGGCGACGATCTATTTTATTTTTTCACCGTAAGTAAATTTTAACATATGATATGGGTATCAAACATTTACGAGGTGACTGCTGTGGATCATAATTTTTATCAAAATGGTGCAAACCATCATGGTTTTATGTATCAACATACCAATTATTTAAACAACCCATCTGTTAATCATGCGCATCGTCATATGAATAGCGATTGTCCAAGATACAAGAATCTCAAGTTAGCCACAATTTATGTAAAGCCCCAAGTTTACAATGGAATCAATTCTCCTGCTGAAGCATTGAAACAAGGTACTGCATTCTCAGAGTTGTATCGACCTTTTATGAGCAAAGGGGGGCAATCAACATGACGAAGTCTGAATTGTTAGATCAATTAAGTGGCATTGGTATTCTCGCTCAAGATTTGCGTTTATTTTTAGATGTTAACCCGACTGACCAAGCAGCACTGGCCGATTTTAGACAGGTTACTGCTGAATATCGTAATCTGATTGCTTTATATGAGCAGCAGCATGGTCCTTTGACTGGTGGTCAGGATGTTAACAGTACGTGGACCAACCATCCTTGGCCATGGCAACATGAGATGATGGGAGGCAATGCTTAATGTGGGTTTATGAAAAAAGGTTACAATTTCCAGTTCGTGTAACAAAGCGAGATTTAAAAATGGCAAAGCTCATCTTCGACACTTTGGGAGGTGCTTCAGGTGAGCTATCAGCATCTATGGAATATTTACAGCAACGTTATACGATGCCAATCCCAGAAGCCATTGCTTTATTAACGGATATTGGAACTGAGGAACTGGCTCATCTTGAAATACTTTCTTCTCTCGTTTATCAACTAACCGTTGGTGCCAGTTCCGAAGAATTAAAAAAAGCTGGCTTTGATGCCAAGTACGTTGAAACAGGTGGCGGGATTGCACTTGTTAATCCAGATGGTGTGCCTTGGTCTTCTAGCTATATTTCAGTCGTAGGTGATCCCATCGCAGCCATGACAAGTAATCTTGCAGCAGAGGAACGTGCCCGAGCAGGTTATGACCAACTGCTCACGTTAGCAACAGATCCAGAAGTCATCAAAGTATTAAGCTTTTTACGCGAACGTGAAGTTGTTCATTTTCAACGTTTTGGCGAAATGTTAAATAAATTAAATGACATGTAAAAAATCCAAGTCCTGATGAGGGACATTTGGATTTTTTATGGCTGCTTCAACATGATCAAGCAAGATTAACGATGTAACATCAAGTTGTTAAAGTCTTTCTGATTATTTTCTTATTTTTATCTCTTTAGTTCTACTTGATCAAATTGGCGCATAGGTTATCATCAAGCGCAAGCATATGATCAGTATATGCTGGCTTTGGTCGCAAGGGTCGTAGCAGAAACGAGAAAAGAAATGGGTCTAATTGTATATCTAGCTTTCATAAGATGGAAGTAAGTTAAATTTCAGGGGGTAAAAAGTATGGAGAATCAGGAGTTAATCCGCGATGTGTTTGCAAGAACAAATGGCGAGGTTTATTTAGGGATTGTCGGGGCGGTGCGCACAGGTAAGTCAACTTTTATTAAAAAGTTCATGGAGGCACTCGTTTTACCCATGGTTGAAGATGAGGCCATTAAAGCCCGTATGATTGATGAATTGCCACAGAGTGCCAATGGTAAGACGATTATGACCACTGAGCCAAAGTTTGTCCCAGCACAAGCTGTGAATGTGACAGCTGGCGGGGATGTGACAGCAAACATTCGCTTAATTGACTGTGTCGGCTACGTCATCGACGGATCAATTGGTTATGAATCTGAAGATGGACCACGGATGGTTAACACGCCATGGTACGATGAGCCGATCCCATTTGTGGAAGCTGCTGCCATTGGGACACAGAAAGTCATTGAAGACCATTCTCATATCGGGATTGTGATGACCACAGATGGTTCTATCGGTAACTTCAATCGTGAGGATTATTTAGAAGCGGAAGCACTCGTTGTTGAGCAATTAAAAGCCATTAATAAGCCTTTTATCGTGGTGTTAAACACAACACAGCCACATTCAGAAACAGCCACACATCTTGCCAATGAGCTTCAATTCGCTTATGATGTGCCAGTTATTCCCATGTCTGTTGACAGCATGGCAACTTCCGATATTAACCGCATCTTAAAAGAAGCGCTTTATGAGTTTCCAGTTTCAGAGCTTGATCTTAAAATCCCGTCTTGGGTCGACGCTTTAGATCCAAGTAACTGGCTAAAAGCACAATTTGTTGACGTGATCCATCAAAGTGGTAACGAATTTTATAAGTTGCGAGACATTAGCTTTCTCGCTGATGAATTAAAAGAATTAGAAGTCGTTGAAGATTGCCATATTTCAGCATTGGATGCAGGAACAGGACTTGCTGAACTTGAAATTAGAGTTCCAGACGAATTGTATGACCGGATCTTAGAAGAACTCGTCGGACCTATCGCAGATAAGGCTGATCTCATGCGTATTTTAACAGAATATGCACGGATTAAAAAAGAATTCGACCCCATTGCAAGTGCATTGCAAATGGTTAAACAAGTGGGATATGGAATTGCCACACCTGCCATTGAAGACATGACCTTACAAGAGCCAAGTGTTGTGAAACAAGGACCACGCTATGGGGTTAGACTAAATGCCATTGCACCATCGATTCACATGATTCGCGTGGATGTAGAGTCGACTTTCGAACCCATTATCGGCAGTGAGCAACAGTCTCAAGATTTAATTGATTTCATCCTAAAAGATGCAGGTGCCGACCCACTGGCTGTTTGGAATACTGAAATTTTTGGACGTTGTTTAAGCGACATTGTGCGAGATGGCATTTCAGCTAAACTTTACTCAATGCCGGAAAGTGCAAGAATGAAACTACAAGAAACCTTGATTAAAATCGTCAACCAAGGAAATGGTGGACTCATTGCCATTATGCTATAAGAAAAGTGAAGACGAACGTGTTAGCTCCGACAAGTAAATTGATGGGCGACTTATCACGCAAGTGATCAGTACAGCCCGAAATTTAACCTCGAGGAGCTGTGCGTCGTAACTAGACAATAAGAAAAGTGAAGACGAACGTGTTAGCTCCGACAAGTAAATTGATGGGCGACTTATCACGCAAGTGATCAGTACAGCCCGAAATTTAACCTCGAATGAATAGGAATGAAACATCCTATTGCTTTTCGAGGTTTTTTCATCGTTCCATCACTTTACAAGTTCGCAAGTCGAATCAAGTCACCAAACACGCCCATTGCGGTCACTTCTGAACCAGCGCCGGCACCTTTAATAATCAACGGTTGTGCATGGTAGCGTTCTGTATAAATGGTAACCACGTTATCTGTCCCTTGTAATTGATAAAAAGGGTGTTCGCTATCAACTTCAATTAAATTAACACTGGCTTTTTGATTTTCGAAGGTTGCAACAAAACGCCATTTTTTACCTGCTTCATCAAGTTTTGCCCTTTTGGCTTCAAAATCACCATCGATTTTTTTCACTTCGTCAAAGAAAGCTTCAATTGAAGGTGCTTCAAAGCACACATCTGGTAAGAAGGTTTCAACGGCCACTTCATCTGATTCCAATTGATAACCAGCCACCCTTGCTAAAATTAAAATTTTTCGCATCACGTCAACACCAGACAAGTCAATGCGTGGATCCGGCTCTGCATAGCCTTCATCTCTGGCCATCTTAATGATTTCACTGAGTGGAATGTCTGCTGATAATGTGTTGAAAATGAAGTTAAGTGTTCCCGATAAAACGGCTTCGATTTTTGTCACTTTATCCCCTGATAAAATTAAATCTTCTAAGGTGTGAATAACAGGTAAGCCTGCACCAACATTGGTTTCATAGAGGAATTTAACACCGCGGACACTGGATAATTTCTGCAATTTTTTAAAACGCTCATACGTATCAGATGTTGCAATTTTGTTTGCTGTAATCACTGACACATAATTTTTTAATAAGCCTTCATATAAAGAGGCAACGCCTTCATTGGCAGTCACATCGATAAAAACGCTGTTTCGGAAGTTGATCTCTAAAATACGACTTGCAAAGCCTTGAACATCAAGCGGTTCTCCATCGCTTGCTAACTTCTCTTTTAAGTCTGTAAAGCCAATGCCTTCAGCATCAAACAACATCGCTTTTGAGTTCATCACCCCTACCAAACTCAGCTCAAGTCCATGATTTGCAAGCAATGTTTGATGTTGTGCTTCAAGTTGAGCCACAAGACGACTCCCCACTGTTCCAATGCCTGCCAAGTAAATATGAATTTTCTTATGATTGGCCAGGAAAAATATTTCATGAACCACATTAAGGGCTTTACGAAGATCCGATTTTTTCACCACTGCTGAAATATTAAGTTCAGACGACCCTTGGGCAATCGAAACCACATTAATGCCATTTTTACCAAGAGAGCCAAAGAATCTCCCTGCGACACCTGGAACTGCCCGCATGTTTTCACCGATAACAGCAATGGCTGACATCTCAGTTTCAACCTTTAAAACGACGGTTTCTTGCATCATTTCAAATTTAAAGTTTTCAGTAATGGCACGTTCAGCTTCTTCTTGATCATCGGGTGCAATGGCAAACGTAATGCTTTGTTCAGATGAGACTTGTGAAATGAGAATGACGGAAACATCCGCATCGGCAAGGGCTGTGAAAAGGCGTTTTAAAATGCCAGCTGTACTTGCAACACCAACACCGTGAAGCGTTAAGAGCAACACATCGTCAATTGATGAAATACCTTTAATGCCAGCCGATGGACAGTTTTCAGCTGTTATCCGCGTTCCCGCTGCCTTTTCATTTAACGTGTTTTTAATGAACATTTCAATCCCAGCATCGTAAAGTGGCTTAACAGCAGGCGGGTACAACACGTTAGCACCGAAGCAAGCAAGTTCAAACACTTCAGCAAAGCTAAGATGTTCAATGGGGTAAGCTTTTTTGACTTTACGTGGATCCGCTGTTAAAAAGCCATCAACATCCGTCCAAATTTCAACACTGTCTGCGCCAACACCAGCACCAATGATCGACGCTGTGTAATCTGAGCCCCCTCTTCCAAGGGTTGTTGTTTCGCCTTTTTCATTAGAAGCAATAAAGCCTGCTAAAACAACACGCCCAGTTGATTTTAGCAACACTTTTTGACAATTCAATTGCGTCGTTACAAAATCAACTTGTCCTTTTTCATGGCTTTGCGTCGTTTTAATGAGCTCTCTAACATCGACAAGGGTCGCATCTTCAATAACAAGACTCACAATAAATGAACTCAGCCTTTCTCCAAAGCTGACGAGATAAGCACGTGCTTTTGGTGTAGCTTCTCCCAAAAAGCTGACTGCTTCTAAATAAGATGCTAACTTTGAAATGAGCTGTTCAATTTGCTCACATGCAGCGAGCTGGTGATGCGCAGGAACGAGGACTTTAACTGCATCAAGATGACGGACTTTGATCTCTTCAACCATCGCTAGAAATGCTTGATCACCACGAGCTGCAAGTGTCGTCGCAGCAATCAAATCATTGGTAACACCACCTAAAGCAGACACAACAACAAACTTAGCTTCCCCGTCAGATTCGACAATATTTTTAACTTTTAAAATATTTTCAGGTGTCGCAAGTGACGATCCACCAAACTTCAGTACTTTCATACGGCTCATTCCTTTCGAGATAAATTTTTAATATTGTACCATAAGTAGCCTTACAATACTAGAAGAAAATGAATTTTTTTACAAGAAAGCATCTAACAAAAGCATTTTCGATGATCCAAGTTGATGCAAAACGCACATGAACTTCTTATTTTTTAACCAATTTCAGTTATAGAACACGTTTTCTAGAAAAAAAAGTTGTACTTCCTCCAGAAATGTGCTAAAATGTTCAACAATTATACATATGAAGGAGTGGTCTAAAATGAAACAGTTTCGTAAGTTTGCAATGGTCGCAAGTCTGTTGGTCTTATCAGTCTTTTTAGTTGCTTGCCAAGATGATGCAAGTACAAGTGATGAGGATGTGATTAGAATTGGTGTGCTGGCGCCATTAACGGGGTCTGCTGCTCAATTTGGAAATGCGGTTTATAATGGTATCATGCTCTATGTCGAAGAATTTAATGCACGTGGTGGTCTCCAAATTGAAATTATTTCTTTTGATGAAGAAGGTGACCCAGCACTCGGTCTCACAGGTTATCACAGCCTTTATGATCAAGGTGTTGCAGCCATTATTGGCAGTGTGACATCAGGTGTCACCATGGCGATTGTTCCCGAAGCTTATTTGGATCACATGCCGATGATTTCAGCTTCAGCCACCCATTTGGGTGTGACATACAACGCTGAAACAGGACAAGTCTTCACCAATATGTTCAGAACAGCTTATATTGATCCTTATCAAGGGTATAAACTTGCTAATTTTGCTTTTCAAGAAATGGGTGCAGCAACGGCTGGGGTTTTATTTAATACCGGTGATGATTATTCAACAGGTTTGACGCAAGCATTTGTGGAACAAGCTGAAGTGCTCGGACTCGAAATTGTGGCCATAGAAGGCTTCTCTACAGGTGCTGTTGAATTCCAAAGCCAACTCACAAACATTGCTGCTGCTAATCCGGATGTCTTGTTTTTACCTGTTTACTATGAAGACGTGGCTTTAATTGCCGGACAAGCAGCTTCAGCTGGCGTGCAATCGACATTGATTGGCGGCGACGGTTGGAATTCAGTGTTAACTATTATCGCTGATCCATCTTTACTTGAAGGTGCATTTTATGCAAGTGGCTATTCCAATGATTATCCATCTGAGCGCGTGCAAGCATTTTTAGCAGCTTATCGTGCCAAATACAACGCAGACCCTAATATGTTTTCAGCTCAAGCTTATGACGCTGCCATGGTTTTATTTGCTGCGCTTGTCGAAGTAGATGACTTAGGATTTGAGCGTGCATCTGTTGAACATCGGCTTGCCATTATCGATGCCCTTGCTGCCACTGACATAGAAGCTGTCACCGGCAGCATTACATTCGATGAATTTAATAACCCGCAAAAACAATTACTGATTTTGGAAATTCAAGAGGGTGTCTCCACATTCTGGGGACCTTTCTAATCAATCAAGTTCGTAGACCTGTTTGGCACTTAATCCAATCAGGTCTCATTTTTAAAAATTGATCTGATGGAGGAAACTTATGTTATTTTTATCTCAGCTAATCAACGCCTTACAATTAGGTTCCATTTACGCCTTGGTTGCCCTTGGCTACAGCATGGTATACAGCATTATTAAACTCCTTAACTTTGCCCATGGCGACATTATTATGGTCGGTGGCTACATTGCACTCTTTACTTTAACAAGTGGCCTACATCCTGTTTTTGCCATTGTCTTTGCCATTATAGGCTGTATCGCTTTGTCCATGTTAATTGAACGGTTGGCTTATCGACCCCTTAGACAAGCACCTAGAATTTCCATTCTCATTACTGCCATTGGTATTTCTTTACTCTTGCAAAACCTTGCTCAATATTTCTTTTCAGCATCGGGACGCTCATTTCCAAGTCATTTAATTTTACCACCTGGTGCTGTTTCCCTTGGCGCATTATCGATTAGTTACATCACCATCGTAACCATCACTGTTTCTGTCATCTCAATGGTCGGCTTGACTTTTCTCGTTCAAAAAACAAAGCTGGGGCGGGCCATGCGAGCTGTCAGCGAAGACATGGAAGCTGCTTCTTTAATGGGTGTCAATAACAACCACGTTATCTCGTTCACCTTCGCTGTCGGTGCTGCACTAGCAGGAATCGGCGCTATTTTATTTGCCACTCGGTATCCACTGGTGACGCCAACCATGGGTGTACTGCTCGGTTTAAAAGCTTTTATCGCCGCAGTGCTTGGTGGCATTGGATCCATTCCTGGCGCTGTACTTGGCGGTTTTGCCGTTGCATTTGCAGAAGTACTCGTCACAGCCATCGGACTTTCTTCTTGGGCAGACGGTGTGGTGTTTTTTATCTTAATCTTGGTTTTACTCTTTAAACCGACTGGTTTTATGGGTAAAAACCTGATGGAAAAAGTTTAATGTCAAGGAGTGTTTGAAATGAAAAAGAAACTTACAATTCCAATGCCCATACGCTACTTGATTAACTTTATTCTCGTGGTACTCTTGTTAATCGTCGGGCACTTAGCAATCTCAACGGGGGTTTTAAATCGTGCTCAAACGAGCATTGTCTTACAAGCGGGTATTTTCATGATTTTAGCTGTCTCACTAAACGTTGTAACAGGCTATTTAGGTCAGCTTCCATTGGGTCATGCTGGCTTTATGGCTGTAGGTGCTTATGCAGGTGCCATCTTTTGGAGAAGCAATCTTTTATCAGGTCATGCCTCCTTAATTGTTGGATTAATCGTTGCTGGAATCGCCGCAGGACTTGTCGGTATTTTAATCGGCGTCCCAGCTCTTAGGTTACGTGGCGATTATTTAGCCATCATCACCTTAGGGTTTGGAGAAATCATTCGTGTGTTCATCATTAACTTACCTGGCATTACAGGCGGCACACCCGGCTTGCGTGGCATCCCCAGATACTCGAACTTTTTCGTTGTTTATATAGGCGTCATCCTCACGTGTACAGTGATTCATATGGTCATGAAATCACGTCATGGACGCGCCATTCTAGCCATTAAAGGAAATGAGATTGCAGCGGAATCCTGTGGCGTTAGCACGACTTACTATAAAGTACTTGCCTTTGCCATTTCTGCTAGTTTTGCTGGTGTTGCCGGTGCTCTTTTTGCTGGGAATCAAGGCATTTTAACCCCAGGCAGCTTTGATTTTATGGCGTCCATCAATATTTTAGTCATCGTTGTCTTAGGTGGCATGGGTTCCATGTTGGGCTCACTTATTTCAGCTGCCGTTTTAACCAGTCTTCCTTTGATCTTACAGCAATTTAACGAATATCGTATGATTATCTATTCGTTAATGTTGATCATGATCATGATTTTTAAGCCTTCTGGTTTAATGGGCACTTACGATTTCTCCATGAGTCGCTTATTAGAAAAAGCGTATAACCGTTTGTTTCGACATACGGCAACAGAGGAATCTCCACCTAAATTAACCTTTAGCATTGCAGAAAAAGCGGTCGTTCCTAAACAAACGTTAGGAAATAAACCTGTCTTATCTTGTCAACAATTAGGCATTGATTTTGGTGGGTTGACCGCCGTAGATGATTTTAATTTTACCGTCTATCCCAATAAAATAGCGGGTTTAATCGGGCCTAATGGGGCAGGAAAAACAACGACTTTTAACCTGTTAACAAAAGTTTACCAGCCATCAAGAGGGACCATCTATTTAAACGGTCAGGATACGAAACACTTAAATACTGTTAAAGCCAACAAATTAGGGATTGCGAGAACTTTTCAAAACATTCGTTTGTTTAAAGAACTTACTGTGTTGGAAAATGTCATGATTGGCATCCATAATGAAATTGATTATAACTTAGCCGAATCCATTTTACGTTTGCCTCATTATTGGCGCGATGAACAAACAGCCAAAGAACGCTCTCTTAACCTACTGTCGCTTTTTAAAATGGAAAGCATGGCCAATTACAAAGCAGGTTCTTTGCCCTACGGTTATCAGCGAAAATTAGAAATCATCAGAGCGTTGGCAACAAATCCGTCTGTTCTTTTGCTAGATGAACCCGCAGCTGGGATGAATCCTTCTGAAACGGAAGAACTCATGGCCATCATCCAACAAATTAAAAAAGAGTTTCAAATCGCTATTGTTTTAATTGAACATGACATGCAACTTGTGATGAATATTTGTGAAGATATCACCGTGCTTAACTATGGACGCATTATTGCACAAGGAACACCTGAAGAAGTCAAAAATGATCCTAAGGTAATCGAGGCTTACTTAGGAAAAGGAGAAGGTGCCCATGCTTAAAGTCACAAATATGAATACTTACTACGGGAATATCTATGCCGTTAAAGATGTTTCATTTGATGTTTCTAAGGGTGACATCATCTCGTTAATTGGCGCAAATGGGGCAGGGAAGTCAACCATTTTAAAAACAATCTCTGGACTTTTACATAGCAAAACCGGTTCGATTACTTTTTTAGACCAAGACATTTCAAAAGTAGCGCCTCATCAAGTCGTCAAGTCAGGTTTAGCACATGTTCCAGAAGGTAGGCGCGTGTTCCTCTCTATGTCTGTGCAAGAGAATTTAGAAATGGGTAGCTACACACAGCCTAAAAAATTAATGGCTGCGCGCATCGAAGACGTTTATGATAAATTTCCACGGTTAAAAGAACGTTACAAACAAGTCGCTGGAACATTATCAGGTGGTGAGCAACAAATGCTCGCCATGGGACGTGCCATGATGAGTCACCCCGCCTTATTAATGCTTGATGAACCCTCTATGGGGCTGGCACCTTTGTTAGTCGAACAAATCTTTAACATCATTAAAGAATTAAATGATGCTGGGACCACGATTTTACTCGTTGAGCAAAATGCCCGTATGGCACTTTCTATTGCCAATAAAGGTTATGTTTTGGAAACAGGTAAAATCATTACATCTGGTCCTGGGAAAGAACTATTAGAAAATGAAATTGTTAAAAAAGCTTACCTTGGTGGTTAAAAAAATCCCAGTTCATGTGATGACGCACGAACTGGAATTTTTATATGCATAAAAAAGCTCTATCCAATAGGAGTTGGGGGGAGACTCCTATTGGATAGAGCTAAGCAAATGACAGTGTGCTTAATCAATGAATACATTATAACATATCTCTTAGGCATTCGTCAATACTTTTTTAATTTTTTTATCATTTTTTGTCAACAGTTAAAATTCATAGCGCATCGTACGCTTTCGGTTACAAGCAAGCTTAGTTGAATCCAGCCTATTCCATCAAAAGCTCTGTCCTGTAGAAGCTGGGGGGAGAGACTTCTACAGGACAGAGCTAAGCAAATGATGCTGTGCTTGAATTGATATACAAATTATAACATATTTCTTCCTCATTAGTCAATACTTTTTTAAATTTTTTTAAAATAAAAAATCTGCTAAAGACATCAAGCAGATTTTTATTTCAAAAAAGTCGAATAATAAGCTTTTAACCAATTGAACCTTCCATCTCTAATTTAAGAAGCTGATTCAATTCAACCGCATATTCCATCGGTAGTTCTTTTGCGAATGGTTCAATGAATCCCATGATGATCATTTCAGTCGCTTGTTCTTCTGATAAGCCACGGCTCATTAAATAGAACAATTGCTCTTCTGACACACGTGATACTTTCGCTTCGTGTTGAACGATAATGTCACCATTTTTCGTCACGTTGTATGGTACTGTATCAGATTTTGACAGGTCATCCAAAATAATCGTATCACACTCAATATTAGATTTAGCACCTGTTGCATTTTTACCATGCTCAACAAGACCATGATAAGTTACGTTTCCACCTTGACGAGAAAGTGATTTCGATACAATGGTTGATGACGTATTTTTTCCTAAGTGAATCATTTTCGCACCTGCATCTTGCGTTTGTCCTGCACCTGCAAAAGCAATCGAAATGGTTGTTCCAGAAGAATAATCTCCTTTTAAAATACACGCTGGATATTTCATCGTAATCTTTGACCCAATGTTGCCATCAATCCATTCCATATGCGCATTGTTTTCACATAAAGCACGCTTTGTTACCAGGTTTAAAATGTTATTTGACCAGTTTTGAATGGTCGTATAACGGCAACGTCCACCATCTTTAATATAGATTTCAACAACCGCTGAGTGAAGGGAGTTCGCTGTGTAAATTGGCGCTGTACAACCTTCGACATAATGGACATCTGCCCCTTCGTCGACAATGATTAACGTCCGTTCAAACTGTCCCATAGACTCAGAGTTAATACGGAAGTAAGATTGCAATGGCTTGCTTAATTTAGCTCCTTTTGGCACATAAATAAACGATCCACCTGACCAAACCGCACTGTTTAATGCAGCAAATTTATTGTCAGTCATCGGTACTACTTTAGCAAAATATTGTTTGAATAAATCACCATGCTCTTTTAAAGCTGTATCCGTATCTAAGAAAACAACCCCTTGCTCTTCTAACTCTTTTTGATTGTTATGGTAAACCACTTCTGATTCGTATTGTGTCGACACACCTGATAAATATTTCGCTTCTGCTTCAGGAATACCTAATTTATCAAATGTTTCTTTAATGTTATCAGGTACATCATCCCAATTGGCAGCTGCACGATCAGAAGGCTTAATATAGTACGTATAAGAATCAAAATCACACTCTGCTTCTAAATCTGGTCCCCAAGTCGGCATGGGTTGCTTCAAAAACTCCTGATAAGCTTTTAAACGGAATTCAAGCATCCATTCTGGCTCACCTTTCGTTTCACTCATGGTACGGATAACATCCTCATTTAAACCTTTCCCCGTATCTAATACATTCTCATGCTCTGTAATGAAGCCGTACTTATAATCGGTCATTACATCATTCATTTGTTCATTCATGTTGCTAATTGCTTCATTTGCCATTTTAATCAACTCCTTAGTTATTTAATTTTATTTTCAACAATGATTTTTCATTGCATGTAAAGCTTTAATTTCATGTTTCTCCATAAATTAAAATTCCTTTTTCCTTAATCTCGCAATCTATCTTACTAGCAGGTTGAATTTCAAATTTTGCAATTAAATCTACAGGCATATTGAAGCTATTCTCCAATTCAGCCTTCATTCCAAAAAAGTCTAATGCGTCTATCTCCTCATCAACATCAACAACGACATCAATATCACTCACTGGTCGTGCGGTATGCGTTGCGTGAGAACCAAACAGAATGGCTTGTTTGACGTTGTTAGCAGTAAAAATAGGCGAGAACTTCTTCTTTATTTCATCAATTGTTAGCATGCTTATCGCCCCTGTACGAGATATTCAATTGTTCCATTCAAGTACCGAACTAAATGTCAAATTACTTAATATCCAATCATTTGTATCCATGAATGTGAAGACAACGCTCTTTTCATTTGCAACACTTCCTAATCATAAATTTTAAAAAGATTTCAAGCTTCAAACAAGATATTCATTCCCTTGGAATGATCACTCATTTACCTTCTTTAAGCTCTGAAATCCCTTGTTCGAAAGCTTTCCATGCAATGGTCGCACATTTAATACGTGCTGGAAATTGAGAAACACCTTGATAAACAAAAGCATCTCCCATGTCTTCCACGTCACCTAAAACTTCTTCACCTTTTACAATATCATAAAATTGATGAGCCAGACGCACAGCATCACCGACTTCCTTTTCAACCAATGTTTCTGACATAACAGATGCTGATGAACAGCAAATGGCACATCCCGTTCCTTCGTGTCGGATATCTTTAATGACGTCATCATCCATTTTAATAGAAATGGTCACATCATCTCCACAAGTCGGATTTCTCAAATGCACGTCATGATAGCCTGCATCTGAAATCAACCCTTTATTACGGGGATTTTTATAGTGATCCATAATCACTTGTCGATATAAATTTTGTAGGTTTGAAGACACTGATTTTCCTCCTAATCTTGCCAAGCTTGCTTCGCTTCACTTTTGAGGTTAGAAGACATCAAACGTCTCCTTTCCTTCTTTTGTTGCAGCTACTAACGCATCAATATCTGCTTTTGTCGTATAAATACCCATACTGGCACGTAGCGTTGCCGGCTGTTTTAAATACCGCATTAACAGCTGCGCACAATGATGACCAGCCCTTAAACAAACACCGTTGGCATCATAAACGGTTGCCATATCATGAGGATGCGCAGTGCCGACATTGAAACTCACAATACCTGTATCAGATTGGGGATTGTAAATTTCTACGCCTTCAATTTTAGACAGTTCATCAACAGCATACTGGCGGAGTTCTAATTCATGGGCACGAATGTTATCCCAACCTAATGCTTCAACGTAATCCATCGCAACGGCAAGGCCAGCTGCACCAGCAATCGGTGGTGTTCCCGCTTCAAAGCGATAAGGTGTATCTTTAAACGTCGTGCCTGTAGGCAGATCGACAAAATCTACCATTTCACCACCAAATTGTGCTGGTTCCATGTTTGTTAGCAATTCGTATTTACCATACAAAGCACCGATTCCAGTTGGTCCATAAATTTTATGACCTGTGATCGATAGAAAATCCACGTCTAAATCTTGGACATCAATGTTAACATGTGGTCCTGCTTGTGCAGCATCAACAGTCACAACAGCACCGACTTCATGTGCTAAAGCTGCTATTTCTTTAATCGGCGTGAGATAACCCATGACATTAGAAATATAATTAATGGCCACGACTTTCGTTTTTGCTGTTAACACACTTTTGAAGTTTTCGACAGTGACACGACCTTCTTCCGTTAAAGGAATGAATTTCAAAGTTGCACCCGTCACCTTCGCCACATTTTGCCAAGGTAAAAAACTACTGTGATGTTCTAACTCAGTCGTGATGATTTCATCACCTGGTTTTAAGTGATGAAGCCCATAACCTGTTGCAACCAGGTTAAGGGCATCACTAGCACCACGGCCAAAAACAATCTCACGTGCATCTTTTGCACCTAAAAACTTCGCAACTCGCGTTCTTGCACCTTCATAAAGGTCAGTCGCATCATTGGAAAGCTTATACACACCACGATGGACATTTGCACTGGCTTTTTTATTGTAAACATCCATGGCATCTAAAACAGCTTTTGGCTTTAAAGCCGTTGCTGCTGAATCTAAATAAACCAAAGGTTTCCCGTTCATTGACTCTTCTAATATTTCAAAATCTTTTCTAATTTGTTCTGTGTTTAACATGATCTCACCAACCTTTAATCCAGCCAAGAATCAGCAAATAAATCTGGGACATTGACTGTCAAGCCTTCTCATACATCAACTTTAATCGTCTCAATTGTTTCATCACCTAAGAACAAAGAAATAAAAGCGATGCTTTGCACGCATGATGATGAGAACTATCCCAACTTCGCTTCAATTCTAGCAGACAATGCTTCACGCATCGCTTCGTCTTCTAAAGCATCAACAAATGGTGTTAAGAAACCAGATACAATCATTTTACTTGCTGCTTCGCGGCTCATCCCACGACTCATCAAATAGTAAATTTGCTCTTCATCTAACTGTCCAATACTTGCCGCATGACCTGCTGTAATATCCCCTTCGTCAATTAACAAAAATGGATTCGCAACAGCTTCAGCTGTTTTTGATAAATTTAATAAGCGCGTTTCTTGTTGGTTGTCACAATCTTTGGCATTTTTTTGAATTTTACCAACGCCATTAAATGCTAAATGGGCTGTATCTTTTGTAATACCATAATTAATAATATTTCCAATTGAACGCGCAGCCGCATTTTCAATGCGAATGGTTAAATTTTGTTTTTGTCCTTCACTGGCAATCGAAACAGTTTTCGTTTCAGCTTCCGATCCACGTCCATTTAAGTAGGTGAAATCTTCAAAGACTAAATCCGTGTCATTAATCATAAAGTTAGTGGCATCAAGCACACCGTTTGCGTCAACATCTGCATGTTTATGGTGATAAACAACAGTTCCTGGATACAATTCATTGATGGTGTTGGTCACTAAATTCGCATTTTCACCGACATTGAATGTACTCGCAATGTTCGCATTAAAATTCCCTTGACCGATGAATGACTCTGTGTAATTAAGTGCTGCTCCTGTTTCTAAGATGACTTCACTCGCATGAACCAATGAACGCTCTTTGGCTATCACAATAATGGATAAAGGTGTTTCGATTGTCACATTTTTAGGAACAGTTACTTTTAAAGTACTGTTTTTCTTTTCATTGTTTAAAACAAGTAACTTATTTTCGTTGGCATGAGCACTCACTGTTGTTTCAATCGTCAGATTAGCATCAACTTGATTGTGAACCACATGACCATCAACAATCACAACAGCATTATCAGTTACATGAAGTGCTGATAAGTCAACAGATGGTGCTGTTACATCGGTTAAAGCTAATGCTTCAAATGCCCAATTTTTAATGTTTGTCTTTTCTGCTAGAGGCAGATTTTGGATACTCATTCTTCTAACCTCCTCATTAAAGTCCTAATTTTTCTTTAGTCCCACAAGAATCTAATCTTACTGGACGCTTTTCTTCATCTTGAATAACACGCTCATCTTCAATGCCAAGCTCTTCTTTAATCCATTCATAACCTTCTTCATCAATCTTTTTCATCAGCTCAATACCACCTGACTTCACAATACGTCCTTGCATCATGACATGAACAAAATCTGGCGTAATATAATCCAAAATTCGTTGATAATGGGTGATGATTAAAGCACCAAATTCTTCTGAACGCATTGAATTGACCGCATCTCCAACGATTTTAAGTGCATCAACATCAAGTCCTGAATCAATTTCGTCTAAAATCGCAATTTCTGGTTTTAACATTTTCATTTGTAAAATTTCATTACGTTTTTTCTCTCCACCTGAGAAACCTTCATTTAAATAACGATGTGCCATATCTGGTTGGATTTTTAATTCATCGATGGTTGCATCTAATTCATTAATAAATTTAATTAAAGACTGCTCTTTTTCCCCTTCTTCCAGGCGGGCACGTTTTGACATACGTAAGAAATCCGAGTTTGTTACGCCTGGAATTTCTGATGGATATTGCATGGCTAAAAATAGACCTGCATGCGCACGCTCATCGACTTCCATCTCTAATACATCTTCACCATTCATGGTGATTTCGCCACCTAATACTTCATAAGAAGGATGACCCATGACCACTTGTGATAATGTTGATTTCCCTGTCCCGTTTGGACCCATGATCGCGTGAATTTCGCCACCTTTGATTTCTAAATTAACACCTTTTAAAATTTCTTTTTCTTCAACTGACGCTCTTAAGTCACTGATTTTTAGTACTGGTTTTGACATTGATTCCTTACCTCCTGTGATTACACACTTATCTCTTTTTTTAATTCTTACCTACTGCTTTGTTACTGCTTTTTCGACTTACATGTTTTACAAATTCCAATGAACGATAAATTGACAGTCTCTGTCGCAAATTGATAATTGTCGTCTAAACACTGCGAAAAATCAAGTAGTCCTTCTATTTCAATGTCGTAAATGGTTTTACAAAGACGACACGTAAAATGATGATGGTCATGAATATTGACATCATAACGTTCGATGCCATCCTCAAGGATAACTTGAGCAATTGCACCTGATTCGGCCAAATGTCTCACATTACGATAAATGGTTGTCTTACTAATAGACGCATATTCTGTTCTAACCGCATTATAAATTTCATCAATGGATAAATGCCCCTTAACATGTTTTAACTTATCCAAAGTTTCCATAATAACTTGCTTTTGAATAGTTTGACGTTGTTGCATATATACCACCCACTTCCTTTTGTTCAAATCTGTTGCTATTAATGAAAGCAGCCTTTTAACGTCCGCAACCTTTCTGGCGCTAACACCATTTTGAGTGCAGTCACGCCAACACCAATGACGACCTCCCATTTAGCTGAACGTTTTCACCCGTTACAAGGAAGCTTACAATAAGTCAAAAGCAAACCTTGGATCACCTAGATTTGCCTTTTTCTTATTTTGACCGCTTACTGGCCGAATGGATCTTTTAAACCCAGTTATTACATGTTGAAATTTAGTACTTAACTGTAATGAGTATCAATACGGGATTAATTATATCCCATATTTTTTCTATTGTCAACACTTTACATGAAAAGAAATGATTTATTCATCAGATAATTGACGATGACGCTTCAAAGACAAAATCTGCGTCTTCTAACTTTTCAACATTAATGGCTTTCACATAGCCATTCCCTTTGACACTAAAGAAATCGTGGTTCTTTGTATCGGTTCTAAGTCCATTTTCAACAATCGGATTAATAGGTTCATCTGCAAAATGAATGTCTAAACCTAAATTCATTAATGCTTTGTTCGCATTATAACGTAGAAAGCGGTTAACTTCATCAACTAATCCGACTGGTTCATAAACTTCTCTTGTATACATCACTTCATTTTCATACAATGCCATTAAAAGCACGATTCTTTCCTCAATAGCCGATTTTTGTTCATCAGGCGTTAAGTCATCAAATATTTCCTGCGCAATAAGGCCCGTGAAAACACCATGAATGCTTTCATCACGGATAATTAAATTAATAATTTCACCTGAAGCTGTTAGTTTGCCTTGACCTGCAAAGTAAAGGGGATAGAAAAATCCGCTATAAAACAAAAAACTTTCCAAGTAAACACTCGCAACCAACGCCATATAAAGATCATACTTTGGTGCGTCTGGCGTAAATAGTCGATCATAACGTTCTGTAATTAAAGCAAGCTTTTTTTCAAGCAATGGGTTTTGATCGACCCATTCAAACACCTCATCAATTTCCTCTTCAGTTGCCAAGGTTGTGAAAATGGTGCTATAACTCTTGGCATGAATCTCTTCCATGGCACCCATAAATGTAAAAACGGCTTGCGCTTGTAAGTTTTTAATGTGAAGTGGAATTAAATGCATCCCGACACCACCTTGTTTTGTATCAAGCAATGTCAAACCGCCGAGCACTTTTTTATACGCTTCTTTTTCGACCGTTGATAAAGTCGACCATGTGTTTTTATCAGAAGAAGTGGCAATCTCATCATCTAACCAAAACTGAGAGACATTTTGTTTCCAAAACGTTAAACTATACATATCTTCTAATTTATTCCAATTTACCGCTTTCATTTTTCACCTCACGTAAGAAAGAGTAGCAAAACAGCTACTCAATTAAAATGCTCATTTATTCAAACCGATGCGACTTAAACACTACACGTCAAGCAATCTTCAACTGTTGTGTGGCGTGTTCTCGTATAATATAAACTTTTCAATCCTTTCTTACTCGCATAAATATAATAACGGGCAAGTTCGCGGGTTGAAACATCACTATTAACATATAAAATGGTACTAATCCCTTGATCCACATGCTGTTGCATTTCAGAGATTAAGTCAATAATCTTGAACTGATCTGTGTTATAAGCCGACTTATAATACCAAAATGTCTCCATTGATAAATAAGGCATTGGGTAATAAGTGGTCGAATTGGCATAAGTTCTTGATTCGATCACATCCACAATTGGCATAACAGAAGGTGTCGCATTTTGAACGTAAGAAATCGATTGTGTCGGCGCAATGGCCAATCGATACGCATGGTAAAGGCCATGTTTAGCCACTTCTTCTTTGAGTACAGACCAGTCTGCTTCAGTTGGAATTTCAATGCCTTCAAACAATGCCGTGATTTTATGAGAAGTCGGTACAAAAGATTTTTCTTCATACTTTTTGAAAAAGCTTCCATTGGCATATTCTGACTGATCAAAATCTTTGAATGTTTTGCCGGTTGTTTTAGCAATTTCCATACTGGCTTCAATGGAGTAATAATTCATCATCATGAAAAAAGTGTTAACAAATTCAAGTGCTTCGGTACTTTCGTAATCAATTTGATTTTTTGCTAAATAGCCATGCAGATTCATGGCACCAAGCCCAATCGAATGAAGCTCATCATTCGCTTTTCTAACTGAAGGTGCATTTTCAACGGTTGTCATATCACTCACTGCTGTTAAAGCTTCTATGCCTGTATAAACCGATTCTTTAATGGCTTTGTTTTCCATGACATTGGCAATATTTAATGAACCTAAGTTACAACTAATGTCTCGTCTGATCACATCTTCATGCCCATAATCTGTAATTTCTGAAGTCTCTTGAAGTTGAAAAATTTCTGTACAGAGGTTGGACATTTTTATTTGGCCGATGCCTTTTAAAGCATGTTGTGCATTCGCATTGCTTTTATACATGATGTAAGGATAGCCAGATTCTAACTGAACGGTTGAAATTTTGATCAGTAAATCACGGGCACTCAAATCTAGTTTTGTTTTTTTAACAGTTGGATTTGCCACTAACTCGTCGTACATCACATCAATGTCCATGTCATCTAAATGAATCCCATACGTTTGATAAACGGTAAATGGTGCAAAAACATACATGGGCAAATTCTTTTCCGCCAATTCAAACATTTTTTTCGGTACAACCAGTCCAATTGAAAGGGTTTGAATGCGACTTTTCTCATCGGCATTGATTTTTTTCGTATCTAAAAATTCGATGATATCTTGATGAAAAATATTTAAATAAGCAGCACCCGCGCCTTTTCTTTGACCGAGCTGATTGGCATAAGAGAAAGAATTTTCAAGTAACTTCATAACAGGGACAACACCACTCGCCGCATTTTCAAAGCCTTTAATCGTCTCACCACGCGCACGTAATTTGGATAAATTAAGCGCAACGCCACCACCTATTTTACTTAAATTAAGCGAAGTTGAAATATTAAAACCAATGGAGTTCAGACTGTCATCCATCTCAAGTAAAAAACAAGAAACCATTTCTCCACGACGTCCACGTCCAGCATTAAGAAAAGTTGGTGTCGCAGGTTGATAATTTTGTTTCATCATGGCAATGACAAAATGACGTGCCTTGGACAAATCTCCACGAGCTAAGCAAAGGGCAACAGAGATGACACGATCTTCATAATCTTCTAAGTAATACTTCCCGTCATTGGTTTTCAACGCATAATCCGTATAAAATTTCGATGCTGCCATATAAGATTGAAACACAAAGCCTTGACTTTTAGCAACTTCATATAAAGACTCAATATCAGCCAGTGTGTAGTTAACAAAAACATCCTCATAATACGTATGTTCGATCATAAAACCAAGCCGTTCTTTTAGGGAAGCAAATGTTTTCTTTTTTTCTTGAACGACTTCTAAAAAGACATACAGGGCATCCTTGTCTTTTTGTAAGTTATAAAAGCCATCAACTTTTGTCATGACCTCATTGTTCAATTCAATATGTTTCAATGTTATTCAGCCCTTCCATAATGTTACTCAACCCTTCCATGAACAATGTCACATCCGTTGCCGTTCCAGATAGTTCAAATTTAGAAACGATTTGAACGCGATATTTTTGGGCAATTTTATCAGCAGCTAGACCATAGTATGCACCGAAATTCTTATTTCCACTCGAAGCAACGCCTTTTAAATGGTCATGATTCTTTTGAAGGAATGTGTTTGTTTTATCCGGAACCTCACCTAAGCTTGTGGTAAAAGTAATTAAAATAAAATCTTGATCAACAACCATATCAGCTGTTATTTGAGTTGCTTCAACGGATAATTTTTTAATGAATCGACCAACGTTCCCAGTTAATGAATCGTACAAAATAAGCATCATTTATCACTCTCATTCTCATGATCAATTAATAAAAAAGCCAGGCATAAATGCCTGGCAATTCGACATTTAGCTAAATGGTGTATCAGAAACTTTAATGGCTTCTGTCGGACAACCTTCAGCTGCATCGATCAAGTCGTCGTGTAAATCTTCTTCGATTGCCACTGTACCTGTATTTCCATCAGCGTTATAAATGTTTTCTGCATATCCTTCATCATCATAGTCAAAGATATCTGGTGCAACACTCCCACATGCACCACATGCAATACATTCATCTTTTGCCACTCTTGTATATTTTACCATCTAAGTCACTTTCCTTTACTACTTTTCAACAATTTCAACTCATGCGTCGTGAGGAGAAATAAGCAACTATTATTCTTTAATAGAATAATTCTGTCGATTAAGATTATATCATTTAAGGCCAAACTTATCAATAAGAATTGCTTATTTTTCACGAAACTTGCTGTATAAAAATCGATGAAAATTTTTCAATTTTTTGGTTGACCTATTGCGATCACAACACCAAAAAAATGGTAGTTTGATGAGCGTTTGCTTTCACAATCACATCAAACCACCTCTTCAAATTTAGTGAAACGAGGGTGTCTTACCTTAAATCAACAAGGGTTGATACAATTAAACACCTGTATTAAGCGCTGAAACCAATACGACGAATAAAAGTCCTGCGATGAAAATAGTGCCATATGTCATCAAGCGTACTTTTGGCGTTTTTTTAGCAAGTGGTGCTGCTTTTTGGTTGAGCCATGGAGAAAGTAAGTTCATAACAACTAATGCCAACATCATGCCTTCTGGAAAACGTAACGAGCCAAATCTAATCGCCAAAGTTAAGACACCAAGCAAAATAGCAAAAATCATTTTCCCTGGCTTATTCTTAGGAATTGTAACAGGATCTGTTGCCATAAAAACCGCACCGAACAAAAGCCCACCTGTTAAAAGATGATAAAGCGGATATACCAGACTAAATCCGTGATAAAAACCAATAACAGTTGTTATCACAAACACTGTTCCAAGATACAAAACGGGAATCACCCAATCTAAAGCTTTTTTATAAGCCATAAAAGCAAAAGCAATGAGAATGGCAAGCCTTGCCATTTCTGCACTTGGTGCAGGCGCATGTCCAATAAGCAATGTCCACCAATTACCAAAAGCTGCTTGAAAATGCGCATATTGATAACTGCCAAAATACCAACCATTTGAAGCAATACCCGTAAGTGGTGTCGCAGATGTTACACCATCAATTAATGTCGCCATGCCATCTACTGCTTGAGGCATTCGATTGTATTGTTCGAACATTAAATCTGTTAATAAGAAGCCAACTGCGACAGGGTTAACGATGTTTTTACCAAAGCCACCCCACATCAACTTTCCAATTAATTCAGCCAAAACGACTGACAGTATAATGATCAACAAGGGTGTATCAGAACGAAATCGTATTGACAAAATAACAGCCGTAATCAATGGGACATTTCGAACAATCTTCTTGTGATTAGCCGTGATTCTTTTCCAAAAAGAAGTAAATGTTTTTCCTTCGCGCCAGTCAATCATTCCATAAAAGGCAACATGTGTTAACCAACCTGTTACACAAGCCACTACTAATTTAAGAACAGCATGAATGACAACGTCTAATCCAAAGACAACAAATTGACTATATGTGGTCCATGCAAAAACAAAAAGTAATGCGTAAAGCACGATATCCATCATTTTCATCGGTTTTTTCTTCTTTTTAATCGGTGCAGTCTTTTCCTGCTTGTTTTCCATAATCAAACTTAACTCCTATCTTAATCCAAAGAAAATGTCAGTGGTGGCTTTAAGCCGACCACCAACATACTTATCTATTATCTAGCTAAACAAAGCATCGCATCCGATCATTTTCTAGTCGCTTCTCCCTCAAAATTTTGAAAGAAATTTTCATCGTACGAACAACGCAGGCGTCATCTCAGATTTAACAAATAAGGTGCTAAAAATTCGGTTGCACTCAAACACTTTGTTTCACGTTTAATTTTAGGCACTTTCTTCTTCTTCTTTTACTTCAATTTCATTACTATAATCAAGTGATGCTAAGCGTTCTAATTGACGATATCGGCGTTGCGATTCTATTTTATTTGCTTCAAGCAGATCAGTTGCTTGCTCAGGATTAATTTTCATCAATTGGGCATAACGGTCTTCATTCATTAAGAATTCATGATACTGATCCCAATTTGGTGCACGACCATCAATCTTAATTGGGTTTTTACCTTTCTCAGCATTTGCTGGATTAAAGCGGTAAATTGGCCAGTAACCAGACTTCGTTGCAAGTTCTGCTTGACTCATTGTGTTGGCAAGTCCACCTTTAATCCCGTGTGCAATACATGGTGAATACGCAATGATTAATGATGGCCCTTTATGTGCTTCAGCTTCCATCATCGCTTTAATAACTTGTGCTTGGTTAGCACCGTGCGACACTTGTGCCACATAGACATGGCCATAAGTCATCGCAAGACCTGCTAAATCTTTCTTCGTTCCTGGTTTACCACTAGCTGCAAATTTAGCAAGTGATCCTGTTGCAGACGATTTAGAAGACTGTCCACCTGTATTTGAATAAACTTCAGTGTCCAATACTAAAATGTTAACATCGTCATTGTTCGCAATAACATGATCAAGACCACCGTAACCAATGTCATATGCCCAACCGTCTCCACCAAGAATCCAGTTTGAACGCTTCACAATGTAATCTTTTAAGCTTAGCGTATCTTTTGCTTCAGATGTATCTACAGTCGCAAGGACACGCTCAAGCTCTGGACGGATACGTCTTGTCTCTTCGATGCTATCACGATTTTCAAGCCAATCTTTCAACACAGCTTGATCAACTTCATTGACGTTAGGTAAAATCGCTTCGAGATTAAGTTGAATACGGTCACGCAATGTTTCACCTGCATGATACATCCCAAATCCAAATTCTGCATTGTCTTCGAACAGTGAGTTCGCCCAAGCTGGTCCTTCACCTTCAGCATTTTGTGTGTAAGGTGTCGCTGGATATGAAGCACCATAAATCGATGTACATCCTGTTGCGTTAGCAATTTGCATGTTCACACCAAATAATCTTGTTAACAATGAGATGTATGGCGTTTCTCCACAACCTGCACATGCACCAGAAAATTCAAATAGTGGCTGTGCAAATGATGAACCTTTAACTGTATTTTTTGGAAGTAGGTTATCTTTGTAAGTCACTTCGTTAAAGAAATAGTCAGACGCTTGGATTTCTCCCGCAGCGATCTCTTCATGAATTGGCACCATTTCAAGGGCTTTAACATTTTTCTTACCTGGACAAACGTTCACACATACTTCACAACCTGTACAATCAAGGGTTGAAACTTGAATGCGATACTCAAGACCATCAAGACCTTTACCAATCGCTTTTAATGTACGAACACCTTCAGGTGCTTTCGCTTGCTCTTCTTCCGTCATTAAGAAAGGACGAATAACAGCATGTGGACATACGTACGCACATTGGTTACATTGAATACAGTTTTCTTCAATCCATTTCGGAACGAAACGAGCAATTCCACGTTTTTCATAAGCAGCCGTTCCATGTGGCATCGTTCCATCAACGAATTGATTGTCAAATGCCGATACTGGTAGTGAATACCCTTGATCAACTGCAATCGCATCAGCAATGTTACGAACAAATTCTGGACGTGTTTGATCAATGTCGATCCCCTCTGCTTCTAAATCAGACCATGCTGGATCAACTTTCACTTCCATTAACCCTTCTGCACCTTTATCAATGGCTTCATGATTTAAAGCGACAACTTTCTCACCTTTACGAGAATAAAGCTTCACGACGTATTCTTTCATTAACCTAACAGCTTCTTCATAAGGTAACATCTGTGGGTTTAGTTTGAAGAATGCCGATTGCATAATCGTATTCGTACGACGACCTAAACCAATTTCACGCGCTAAGTTAATGGCATCAACAATAAAGAATTTTGCATGTTTATCTGCCAATGTTTTCTTGAAACTGTTCGGCAGTCGATCTACAATGTCTTCTGGCGAAAAGACAGTGTTTAAAAGGAATGTTCCACCCTCTCTTAACCCTGAAATCATGTCATATTTTCCGATATAAGCATCTGTTGAACATGAAACAAAGCTCGGTGTTGAAACAAGGTATGGTGCTGGAATTGGATTTTTAGAGAAACGGAGATTAGATTTCGTTAAGCCACCTGACTTCTTAGAGTCATAAGCAAAATAAGCTTGACCATAACTTTCCGTATTCTCACCCATGATTTTAATGGTGTTCTTATTCGCACCAATGGTTCCATCCTCACCCACACCGAAGAACATCGCTTCTGTCACTTCTTCATCTAATGTGACAATGTTTGGAACTGTTTTGAGAGATTTGAATGTGACATCATCCACAATACCAATGGTAAAATCATCTTTTTGTTCACCAGCTAAATTGTCATAAACAGCCACAATTTGTCCAGGTGTTGTATCTTTTGAAGAAAGTCCATAACGACCACCGATAATAAGTGGTGTTTTTGCTTGACCATTAAAGATTCCTTTAATATCCAAGCAAAGTGGTTCACAAACTGCACCTGATTCTTTCGTTTTATCAAGGACTGCAATTCTTTCCACGGTCGCCGGTAAAACATCAAAGAAATACTTGCTACTAAATGGTCGATACAAATGAACGGTAATCACACCTACTTTTCGACCTTGCTTATTCAAAAGATCTACAACGCCTTTGGTCGTTTCTGTAACGGATCCCATTGCGACAATAATATCCGTTGCTTCCGGATGTCCATAATAGACAAATGGCTTATACTCACGACCGGTTACTTCAGAAATTTCTTTCATGTAATCCGCAACAATATCAGGAATCGCTTCGAAATATTTATTTTGTGCTTCACGGTTTTGGAAATAAACATCATCATTTTGTGCAGGACCTTTTGTCACTGGATTGTGCGGACTTAATGAACGGGCACGGAATTTTTCTACCATGTCCATATCAATTAATCTTTCAAAGTGCTTATAGTCAATGACTTCAACCTTTTGAATTTCATGTGACGTTCTAAATCCGTCAAAGAAGTGCATCACTGGCATACTTGCTTTAATGGCCGCTAAATGCGCAACGCCAGCCAAATCCATCACTTCTTGAACCGAAGAAGTCGCCATCATCGCCCATCCTGTTTGACGCGCTGCATAGACATCTTGATGATCACCAAAGATTGACAAAGCATGTGTCGCAATAGAACGTGCCGTTACGTGCATAACACCAGGTAATAATTCTCCTACAATTTTATACATATTAGGAATTTTCAATAATAGCCCTTGTGATGCCGTATAAGTCGTTGTTAACGCACCCGTTTGAAGGGATCCGTGAACAACACCAGCAGCGCCTGCTTCAGATTGCATTTCAATTACCTTTACAGGTGCGCCAAATAAGTTTTTCTTTCCTTGTGATGCCCATAAGTCAGTATGCTCAGCAAGCGGTGTCGAAGGCGTAATTGGATAAATACCCGCAACCTCTGTAAACGCATATGCAGCATGGGCAGCAGCTTCAGCCCCATCCATTGATTTAAATACTTTTTTGTTGTCTGACATAGTCATCGCCTCTCTTTTAAAACTTTGTTATCTGTATGAATCAATTAAAGATAGTAAAACTTCTTTTGGCTTGTACCCAATATCTTGATGGACAATCTTGCCATCCTTTAAAAATGTAATATTGGGAATGGTGCTCACACCAAATTCAACCGCCAATTCCTTCGCACTATCGACGTTCACTTTAGAAATTTTAACGTCTGTTACTTCATTTGCTAATTCATCAAGCACAGGTGCTAACATTTTGCAAGGTCCACACCAGTCAGCATAAAAATCAACCAAAACTAATCCTTGGCTAGTCTCAGCTTTAAAATTTTCTCCTGTTAAATTTACAACTGCCATTTCAAACAACTCCTTCTCTTACTTTAATACAGTGTGACGACTTCCTTTGTTTTTCCAGCAGCGACAAACGCTTGTGCATCTTCAAAAATCATGACTGCCATCTCATCTAGACCACCACCATAATAATTAGCAACAGCCGGTTGAATTTCTAAAAAAGCCGCTTTCGCTTCATCTGTATCTGTTAAGAAACAGCTGCCAGATAAACGAACAGTTTTTCCTCCTGTATACATGCAAAACTCAATTTTAGGATTTTTAGCAACTTCTTTAAAAACGTCACCCTTTTTATTGGTGCACCATGCAAGCTTGCCATTCATTTCAACCAAGCCGCTCATCGGACGTACGCGGGCTTGATCACCTTCAATGGTGGCTAAATAGGTTACTTTTTGTTCTTTAATAAATGCTAACACATCTTCCATATTAGACACCTCCTTGACTTTCCCATCTTTTAACTGCTTCCTTTACCCTCGGTGCCACTTCTTCACCAAGCAATCGGATAGCACACATGACATCTTCATGTGGCATGGTTCCAAGTGGTAAATGCATGTAAAAACGTGTAATGCCAACAACTTGACGTAAGTGTATGATTTTCTTCGCTACCGTTTCAGGGTCTCCCACATAAAGCGCACCTTCAAAAGAACGAGCTGCGTCATAGCTAGCACGGGTGTACGGTGGCCATCCTCGTTCTTTCCCGAGGACATTCATCACGTACTTCGTTGGAATGAAAAATTTCTCAACGGCTTCCTCTGTTGTTTTTGCGACGAATCCGTGAGAATGAGACGCAACTGGAAATTGACTGACATCATGACCTGCACGAGATGCTGTTCGTTTATATAAGTCAACAAGCGGTGCAAAGTGCTCTGGCTGCCCACCAATAATGGCATAAACAACGGGCAAGCCAAGCTTAGCTGCCCGAATCGTAGATTCAGGATTGCCACCTGTTCCTACTGTAATGGGAAGTTTTCTTTGAACTGGATTGGGGTACACGCCTAAGCCATCAATGGCTGGACGATGCCCACCTCGCCAATAAACTGCTTTGTTATTTTTTTGGATTTCCATTAACAATTCCAAGTTCTCTTCGAATAGCTCATGATAATACTTTAAATCCAAACCGAACAAAGGGAATGATTCAGTAAAAGAGCCACGGCCTACCATCATTTCAGCACGGCCATTAGAAAGTCCATCAAGTGTAGCAAAATTTTGAAAAATACGAACAGGGTCAGCTGAAGAAAGCACCGTTACAGCACTAGTCAAACGAATTTGTTTCGTCAAAGGAGCAGCAGCAGCTAAAATCATTTCCGGACTTGATGCGGCAAAGTCGGGACGATGATGTTCACCAACACCGTAAACATCAAGTCCAACTTCATCTGCTAATTTGATTTCTTCAACAATCTCTCTGATCCGCTCAGCATGACTGATCGTTTTTCCTGTTTGATAATCAGGGGTAGCTTCAACAAATGTACTAATTCCAATTTCCATGAGACAACCTCCCGTTTCGCTTCAGACTGAAGTGTACGTCTTAGAGCGTCGCTGCCAAATCTTTCGCTTCAGCAATGCGTTGTGCTGTTTCTTCCATTCCCGGAACAGCCGTTCCTTGAACCGGAATGTATGAAATATCGTCAACACCTAAGAAATTAAACAGTAACTCTACTTGCGCAAATGCCACATCTTTTACCCCTGCATTAAAACCACCCATCGCTTCAATAAGCACCAATTTCTTTCCTTCTGATAAGCCGACTGAAACATTGCCATCAGCATCTGGTGCATCCAAATATTTGAACGTTTCACCTGCAACTGCAAATGTATCAAGCACTTCTTTAACTTGACCTGGTAGACCAAAGTTAAACATCGGTGTTGCAATGACGACCAAGTCTGCAGCTTTGAATTTTTCTAATAGCGCCATACGTTGTGAAAGAACATCTTGCTCATACTCACCAATATTCCCTGAAATGATATTTTTTGTTAACGCAACATCATGAACTTCAGTCGCATCAATGGTTTCCACTGTTGCCTCAGGATTTTTGGCTGTGTAAGCCTCTAAAAATGCCGTCGCCACTTGTGTACTGGCACTCAACTCAGCTTGATTTAAACTTCCTAAAATAACTAAAACATTTGACATTATGATCTTTACTCCCTTTCTACTTGCCCCATTAAAATAGCCTTTTGGCGACTTCTAAAGTGGCATTCACTGTTTTATTTTTCAAATCACATCATAAAAGACACTGCTTTCTCAAACGCCTAAAGGATCAAATTTATTTTCGGAATAAGATTTCATAATTTTATTCGCAAGTCCTAAATAAGAAATACCATTTTCTTCATGAATGGCAAAAATACCGTGGGTAAAACCTTCTTTAACTTGAGCAATCGGAATCTGAGCAATCACGTCGGTCTCTAATGCTTTTGCGACAATTGCCCCACCACCGTGCCCAAAGATTCTTTCTTCTGCACCATTGACTGGGTTTGTAAAATAAGACATGTTCTCGACGACCCCTATTAGTTCATGTCCTAAATGTTGTGCCATTTGTCCTGATTTAATGGCAATTTCTGATGCCATTTTATGAGGCGTTGTCACCACAATGGTCTTGGACTTTGGTACAAAGTTGTTTAAGTCTAGTGGAATGTCTCCCGTTCCAGGTGGCAAATCAATAATGATGTAATCTAAATCTTCTTCCCAAATGACATCATCAAAAAAGTGTTCCAGCATACGGCTAAGGAGCGGTCCACGCCACATTAATGGTTTATCATCTGGTGTTAAAAATTCTGTTGAAATGATGGTTACACCGTCTTCTGTTTTCATCGGGATGATTTTTTGATCTTCTGTCATTGACATTTTCGGATCAGTAATCCCAAATATTTTTGGTAAACTTGGCCCATAGACATCTGCATCAATAATGCCCACTTTTTTACCTGTTCTCGCCAAAGCCACTGCTAAGTTTGCTGAAACTGTTGATTTCCCAACGCCACCTTTTCCTGATGTAACTGTAATAAAACGTGTTTTCGTTTCTGCGCGCTCAACTTTTACTTTCGGTGCTTCAATTGAAAGTTTGACACCTTTGTATTTATAATCCAGTTTCACAATTTTTGCAACTTGTCGAGATAAGTCTTTTTGCACTTTATCATCCAAGCCTGGTGCTTGAATAATCGCTGTAACCATGGACGCTTCCTCATCCACAGCAAAATGCACAAGTTCCATCCCTTCTGCTAAAATTGCTTCTAATGATACTTTCATTTCTTCTTGGGCTGTCATTTTTCACCCTTCCTTTTACTTGTGTCTAACTTGACCATTTTTCCCACTTCGCATCAGTAAACCCCTTGACATGATGTCCGAAGAGGCTTATACTCATTTTCTAGTTATTAAAATCTAAAAAATTTAATTTGAGTCAAACGAGGCACAATTTTTATATGTGAACTAAGAAAATTCTTTTAAATTAATTTGCTTTCTAACGTAGCAACAGCGCCATCTCACTGCTTTACGCTTAACATATTGGTAACTGTTTAGTTACCCTGTGGAAAACTTAGAAAAAATGAATAAAATAAAGATTTATTTCTACTGGTATTCTGATTTTCTACAAATTAAAGATGAATGAGCTAATCCCAGTCATTTAAAAACGATTTCTCTTTATAGGTTGGACAGTTACCAATATTGAAATCTTAATGATAATCATTTTCAACAATTTATTATAAAGCATTAAATAAATGAAGTCAATAGCTAAGCTCATTTTTCCAAGATAAACCGCACGAGTTTTTTATTAATGTGGGGTCAGATGATGCTTCATATAAAAAATTCACTGCAACAAATAATACCACAAAATAATACAAAAATACCCATTTCAAGACAAATAGCTACCTTTTTTTCTTTTTGACTTGACTTATACACCTATGTCGTGATATAATGTCGAAAATTAAAAATGATACAAAAAAAGAGGTGCAACATGAAAAAGTTGAAAATTAAAACCATTGTAAGTCGTTTTTTAAATGCTATTATTCAACGTATAATAGAAATTTCCACTAAATATAACGCTTGGCAATGGATTATCCTTGCAGTTGTAGCAGCAGTTTTTCTCGCTGTAGCAAATCATTTATGTACAAACCAAGGATTTCCTGGAGGCTGGGGGCTTCAATGGAATATAACAGCACAAAATGGGCATTTCGGTATTGGTTGTATGAATTAACGCCCAACTCATAAAAGGTATAGACGCTCGCTATAAAGATAAAACCATAGACGATGAACATTTCAATTAATAACGTTCATTTTGAGTTATTACCGTAACTTGAAAGGGATTTTTTATGTGCATCATCGTTTTTAATTATCTCATCAAATCGTCAACTGAATGTAAACACACCTTTATGAATTCAAACGACCCTACTTGATATTTATAAAACGCTTAAAAAGGTCGTACCAAAAAAGATTTAAACCGATGTCGCTCCAGCTGGTGTTAGCTTCCCACTGCTCCATGACTACTTCCACCTTTCTATCATTCTTGAGGATTATTATCTATTCTTCCTTTCAAAAATCATCATGTTGGTGTCGTTGATGTTTCAAGATTTGTCTATATACTTACCATTTCCATGAATTTCCTCAAATTCTTCAACCCATTCTTCAAGTTTTCTTTGTAAAACTTCTTTATCAGGCAAGTATAAATTGTATTCTGAAGCATAAATATTACTGTTTTCTGGTAAGGTGAGTTCCACTATGTTATCATCTTTTTTCTTGCACAATAAAATACCAACTGTTGGCGCTTCTTTTTCAGTTTTAACATATCGGTCAAAATAGTTGACATACATCATAATTTGTCCTAAATCTTGATGCTTTAACTCGCCAACTTTTAAATCAATGATGACATAACATTGAAGTAATCTATTGTAAAATACAAGGTCTACAAAAAAAGATTTTTCGTCAAAAGAAAATCGCTTTTGACGTGCTTCGAATAAGAATCCTTTTCCTAGTTCAAGCAAAAATTTTTGTAAATTATCAATCAAAGCTTGTTCTAATTCAGTTTCACTATAAGAAGGACGCTCCTCAAGTCCAGTAAATTCTAGTACATAGGGTGTTTTAAACATATTTTTAGGACTATCAACCACTTGTCCTAAATGTGCAAGCTCCATTACTTTATCCTTATCACGAGAAAGTGCTAAACGCTCATAAAGAGAACTATTAACTTGGCGACGCAATTCGCGAACTCCCCATTGCAAATTTGTTGCTTCAATTTCATAAAACCTCCGTTCATTAATGTTATCAATTCTCATCAAAACTTGATAATGTGACCAACTTAATTTGAATTCGCTAGACAGTGTCTGTTGTTTTTGAATAACAGCTTCAAAAGTGTCTGTTAAAATATTATTTTCAAATTCGTTAGACGATGTCTGCCCGATTTGATACATGTAAGTCTGATAAAATTGTCTCATATTCCTTAAATCATCAACTGAATGTAAACACATCTTTATGAATTTAAACAACCCTACTTGATAATTATAAAGCGCTTAAAAAGGTCGTTTTATCGATATTAAAAACAACAGTAGAAAAGATATTTGACTTTCTACCGTTGTTTCATTTTTATGATTCCTCGTTCAAGCTTACTGCTAGATGGTACTTTAGCGATTTAAATAGTTCGCTTCTGCTTTATTCCAATCCACCACATTGAAGAAATTATCAATGTATTCTGGTCGACGATTTTGACATTTCAAATAGTAAGCATGCTCCCAAACATCAACGCCGATGACTGGTGTAACACCTTCTGGAATTGGCGTATCCTGATTAGGCGTTTTTAATAAGCTTAGACTTCCAGTCGCATCTGTTACCAACCATGCCCATCCTGAACCAAATTGCGTTAATCCTGCTTGTTTGAAATCAGCTTTGAACTGGTCAAATGAGCCAAATGCAGCAATGATTGCATCATAGAGGGGCCCAGATGTTGGTTCAGCAACATCTTTTTTCAATAAATCAAAGAAGAAGTTATGATTATAAGTTCCACCACCATGGTTACGTACAGCTGGACGAATCGCTTCTGGTAGTTCATTTAATTTTGCTAATAATTCTTCTACTTCTAAACCGTGTAACTCTGGATGGTTTTCTAATGCACCATTTAACGTGGTTACATAAGTGTTCAAATGCTTACTGTGATGTAACTCCATTGTTGCTGCATCAATAAATGGCTCCAGTGCCTCGTAAGAATAGTTTAATGGTTTTAATTCAAATGGATATGCCATAATCATTTTCCTCCTCAATTTTTCTTAACCTAATCGGTTTAATTCACATCTTTTTTAATCTTTAACACGACTAACCAAGAAAAGCGGTAAACAACCAAATGTGTTTTTCTAATGCCACATGAATCTGTGTAAACAAATCAACAGTTGTCTCATCACCGATTTCACTTGCAGCTTCAATCCCACTTTTGGCACTTGCAACAACTGTTTTAAAATCAACAATAATTTGCTCAACCATTTCTCGAGAGCTTTCATTGCCAGTCGCCTCCGCCACTGTTGATAATGCTAAATATGCTTTAAACGAACCAGCTGGTTTTGCACCTAATGCCAAGATTCGTTCTGCCAACTCATCAATGTGACCAGCTGCTTCATTATAAAGCATTTCAAATTTTTCATGCAATGTAAAGAAGTCACTTCCTTTAACATTCCAATGATAATTGTGCAGTTTCACAAAAAGTACATGCCAGTTGGACAACTGCTCATTTAAAATGTTGACAACTTGATCCATCTTATCATCCCCTCATGTTTGTCAAGTTTGATCACTCATTTGTAATTGCCATCAATCAGTCATGATCTGTCATTCGTTTCAAAAAGGCAACACGCTTTAACGCACACCTGATTAGCTTCCACCGATCGTAGACGAATGCTGATGACGATGCACCTTGTCGGGATAAGCATATGCTTTCGCTGCATTGATCGCGACAACCGCTTCTCCAAATCCGGTTGTAATCATTTTGATCTTGCCATCAAAAGTCGCCGCATCTCCTGCAGCAAAGATACCTTCAATATTGGTTTGATCCAACGTGTCGACAGTCAATGCTGTTTTTCTAAATTTAAGTCCCCAGTCTTTAATCGGTCCAAGGGATGAGACAAAGCCAAATAGGACGATGATATCATCCACTTCAAGCGTGAGACGCTCACTCGTTTCCAGATGCTCCAGGACAACTTGGTGAACCCGACCCTCTGAACCAATCAACTCTGACGCTTTATAAGGTGTATACACCTTTGCACTTGATGACGTTAACTTTTCAATAGAACTAGCGTGAGCACGGAACTCATGACGGCGGTGCACAACTGAAACACTTCGAGCAATACCGTTTAACATTAATGCCCAATCCACAGCAGAATCTCCACCACCGAAAATGACAACATCTTTATCTTTAAATTGCATCATATTCGTCACAAAGTAGTGGAGATTCGAAACATCATCACTCTCTACATCCAAACCACGTGGGTTAAATGCACCATTACCAGCTGTTATTAATACAGATCTTGAAACAAAACCATTACGCGTGGTTGTAATTTGGAAGGTTGTATCTGCTTGCTTAACAACATCTGTCACGGTAGTCGCTGTCTGAATGTCGATTCTTTCTGCGTACTGATTCATTTGCACGTTCAGTTGCTCAATCATTTCAGAAGCACGAATTTTCGGATGACCTGGCAAATCATAGATGTATTTCTCAGGATAAATCGCCGTTAACTGTCCACCTAAGTGCTCTAAAGAGTCGACTAGCTTGACTTCTAGTCCTTGCATAGCCGCATAAAAAGAAGCATACATCCCCACAGGTCCCCCACCAATGATTGTAATATCATATATTTTTTCTGACACGTGAACTCACTCTTTTCTCTAAAAATGTAAACACCGAAGCTGATAAATATTCACCAAACAAGCTGTAGGTGTTTATATTCTTAAGCAAATGGTGTCTCAGATACTTTAATCGCTTCAGTTGGGCATCCTTCAGCTGCATCTATAAGATCATCATGTAAATCTTCGTCAATTTCAACAATACCTTCATTACCATCTCCAGGATAAATGTTTTCTGCATATCCTTCATCATCATAATCGAAAATATCTGGGGCAACTGAACCACATGCGCCACATGCGATGCACTCATCTTTTGCAACTTTTGTATATTTAGCCATTTTAAAAAACTCCTTTTGATCATTTAGTCAGATTAGATCACTAATCTTAGTTAATAGTATACACAATCTGATTATTTTTATCTAGTCTATTTTGATGATTTCTTTCATTTGATTTCATTGAAATCAAGCTTTGTTACTTTTTGTTTCCTTATTTCACCGTTATTTGACCAAAGCTGGCGACATGGCCACAGCTTCATCCAAACTCATCCCTCTAAAACGTTGAACAGGAATCCAAGCACCATTAATGTCTTCTTCTTCAGCAAAAGCACCAATGACAATCCCAGGAATAACCGTTGAAACATCATGAGAAGCGTAAGGTCCACCTAACTCTGTTTTAATCCAACCTGGGTCTGCAATATTAATGAGCACACCTGTTCCAACAAGTTTAGCGGATAAATCCTTCGTTATTTTATCGATCGCTCCTTTTGAAGCAGCATATGCTGCTTGCTCTGGTTGATCTTTAATACCACTGGTTGAATTAATAATGCGTCCAAACTTTTGGTTCAACATATGAGGCAAAAACTTTTCAATTAAAATCATGGGTGCTAACGTATTCACTTTATATGTCCATACAAACGCTTCACAGTCAATGCCATAAAATGACTCTTGAGAAGGCGCTTGTACGCCTGCATTGTTAAATAAAATGTCAATTTCGACACGCTTTAAAATGTCATCAGCCATCTGACGCGTCGCTTTTTCATCCGAAAGTTCACACGCTACAGCAAAGCAATCAACATTGTAGCCTTTAATCTCATCAACGAGATTTTTCGTATGTGCCAGATCACGACTATGCACGACGAGATTCGCCCCTTGCTTCGCCATATAAAGGGCGATCTCACGACCAATCCCACGACTAGCTCCTGTGACCAATGTCCATCTTCCTTCTACATTTACCATATTATCACACTCGATCTTTTAAATTATTTTTTAAAGGATCACAGCTTATAGCGCTTTAGCAGCTTCAAGAATAGCGTCAAAATGAGGTTGCTCTGTAATCTCTTCTAAATACTCAACATGTGTAACTTTTCCTGCTGCATCGACAACAAATGCTGCACGTGTTAATAAGCCTAATTCTTCAATGAACGTTCCCGTTGCTTGCGCAAATGAACGGTCTTTATAATCAGATGCAGTCGTCACTGCTTCGACTGTATTCGCACCACACCATCTCGCTTGCGCAAATGGCAAATCCATCGATAATGTATAAACTGATACACCTGGGATTTCAGATACACGGTTATTGAACGTCATCACTTCTAAATCGCAAACTGGCGTATCTAAAGATGGCACTGATAAGAAAATACGAACGCCACTTGTATCAGCCAATGTTAATTCGCTTAAATCGTTTTTTGATACTTTAAAATCAGGAAATACATCTCCAACTTTAACTTGTGTTCCTGCTACTGTTAATGGATTTCCTTGGAATGTTACTTTCATTTTCAAACACCTCTATTATTAATTTACAATTTGATCATTGTACAATTTTTCACTTTTATGATTGAACAGGCCAACGACCACCTTCTAATGGTTGACCACATATTTACTTTTTCTATCCCTTTTCAACTGTCAACCTCCTAACGATTTTCTAATATTAGGCACAGTATTTATCCGTGAACTAAATGATGCGACGCTTCGATAAATGACATTCAAACTCGGGCAAAATCCAGACCCGATCAGCCTTTCTTTCAAACTTGTCATCAAATGTCAAAAATGACTTAATGGTAATCATTATCAATTAAAATTTTAAACGATTAAGGGTTGAAAGTCAATAGCTAAATGAACGTTTTTTAAATATTTACAAAGGGGTTCGATAAATCAACATTTCTTCTACTATTAAGGATAATATGGTTTAGTTATCCTTGTTTTTATGGTATAATAAGCAACGGAGAAGGAGTTGATAAGATGGAACTAGAAAATTTAGTACTAGCCGACCTCAAAAACATGGATTTAAAAGGCGCTAACATACTAAATCTTTCATGTGGAACTGAAGAAACCAACATCAGCTTTGAGATTACAGAAGCCAACATTGCGTTCACAGCCAGAAGCAAAACCGATGTTAAAGCCACTGCTTTAATACACCATGGACAAATCTATACCGATGACGCTACTTTAAGTAAATGCGACGGTTGGATCAACTATATCTGGTCCGTTACGCATGATACCATTCAAAAGCATCGAGATAAATTAGCAACTTCACTTGATCATCCAAGTCAAGAGACA